>Ga0163108_10002017_pt1 | contig 14768 bp, 9 predicted proteins | sample Fk1155metaG_FD_109644 | JGI IMG/M metagenome (GOLD analysis project Ga0163108, IMG submission 109644) | Marine microbial communities from the Central Pacific Ocean - Fk160115 155m metaG | ecosystem: Environmental > Aquatic > Marine > Oceanic > Photic zone | place: The Central Pacific Ocean...
CCGGGTGTCCTGCTGGCTATCCCGGGCATGGACCAATCACTGGTCGAAAAAATCATGGCTGCTCGATCGATCGCGGATGGTGGCGCACTGCTTCGCTATCATCCCATCTGGTTAATGGCCGAGGGTATCGTTAACCAGCAGGAGATGCGACAACTGCTGCCTTACCTGAACGCTGGTGGGGATGTATTCCGTGCCGATTTCCAGGGACAATCTACCGGGACCGATTCCCTCTACCGCTGTGAAGCCATCATCGATGCCACCGGCCCCTCTGCTAACAGGGTGCATTTTCGCGAATTATCGCCAATTAAATGGCCCAGAAGCAACGATTTCCGAGCGACCACTAATTAGAATGATGATATGTGGAATCGATTCAAGCCGCCGAAGACTGTTCTTTTTGTTCAGTGGGCATCTCCCACCTGCCGCTACATGGTCGTGGACACGGGATCCTCTCGCCCAGTGGTCGTCGCAGCAGATTCGCTGGAACTCGCGCCAGGCGCACCTCCCGCCGAGCAACTTCAGCAACATCTGGCGAAGCTCAACATTCGTTGTCGAAACGTTGTCCTGCTACTGCCACGATCCCACATGGATGTTTCGGATCTCACCCTACCCCCGGCAACGGAAGCAGAAATCAGCCAACTGGTTGGCAATGCAATCGCCCTTGAACTGGAAGACAACACCACGCCTCGCACCACGGATTTCCTGGTCACATCCCAAACGGACAACAACACCAGTGTGCTGGCATTCTCCGTGGAGACATCCTTTGTCGAGAAACTGACCGAGAGCTTCAAATCTGTCCAGATGGACTTGCTCGGAATCACGTTCGGTGGCCTGGGATCAGCCCAGTTGCTGGCGCAACTCGTACCTCCGCCGGCTTCCACGGCACTGATCATCTCGATCTCGGATTATGACATCGAGTTCTCCGTGCTGGTCAATCAGCAGGCGATCCTTTTCCGTTCCCTGCCGGCTCCGGATCCCCACGTACCCATTCAGCCGCAACGGCTGACCGCAGAAATCCGTCGCACTCTCGCGGTGGCTCACGTCGCCACGGATGTCCCGGTTCAAATCTATCTCGCAGGTGACATGAGCGACCAGAAAAAGCTGGCCCAGTCACTCTCCCAATCACTGGCAGCCGAGGTCTCGATCATCAATCCACTGGAACTGGTCGTCTTACAGGCGGATATTGACCAGTCGTGTCGGTATGCGAACCTGATCGGCATCGCCTCAGCCCACCAGGCCAGCCAGCTTCCGGTCGACATGGTTCATCCACGGCAACCGCCCCGGGCCCGCAGTCGTTGGCGGCAGCTTGCCTTCGCCGGAGCCACCGTGGCAGCATTCCTGCTTGCAGCCGGCTACCTGTCCATCAGTCACCAACGGCAAGCAGAAGAATCTATCACCGACCAGAAGGCAAAACTCACCCAGCTTATCAAGCGAGCGAACAAGGCACTCAATGTCCAAGACAGTGTTCTGGACGTTAAGCAATGGCGGCAAGACGATATCACCTGGCTCAATGAACTCCAACGACTTTCCATGAGCTTACCAGCCCCCGACAAGGCACTCATTCGGAAGATCACCATGTCCAGCGACAACCGCGGAAACGGGCTGATTGACCTGGCTGTCCAGGTACGCTCCCCGGAGGTAATTTCGGAACTGGAGGCTGCGATCCGCGCTCACAAACACTCGGTCAGCAGCAAGCGTGTCAGCGGTGGTGACGAGAAACAACAACTTCCCTGGACTTTCGACACGCGTGTTACGTTCAAGGCCCCGACAGTTCCACTGGATTCGCCAAAGCAAAGCGAGTCACCTGGAACGGTCCCGGGTGCAACAGGGGGCCAGGCTGATGAATAGTCGAACTCGTTTCCTGCTGACGATCATGATCGCCGTGGGAGTCCTCTATTTCGGTGACATGGCCTACCGGCACCTGATCGCTGGTCCCGCCCGCACGGTGGAACGTGAAGCCAATAAGCTCAATCAGCAAATCAAACAGGCCCAGGATTTAATTTTTTCCCTCGAAGAGGCACCGGACAGGCTGGCAACGCTTGAGCAATACTCGCTTCCCTATCGCCAGGAACTGGCCCAATCACGCTACCAGGACTGGCTATTGAACCTGGTCAAAACCGTCAAGCTAACGCAACCAGGGATTGATGCGGCCCCCCCCGTGCCTGTTTCCAGGAAAAGTCGTACCTCGGGTCAAAACCGGACAATCTATACCCGTTATCCTTTCGCCGTGAGGGGGCGCGGTACGTTGCAACAAGTCACTAACTTTCTCTATCAATTTTACCAGGCCGGCCACTTGCACAAGATTCGCTCCATGACCCTGACCCCGCGTGCTGGCGGTAGCCAACTGGATGTCATCATGAGCATTGAAGCCCTGGCCCTCGCCGGTTGCGAGCGAGAGGATGAACTCTCCAGCGGCAACGCGGGACGACTGGGCCAACGCGAATTGAGGGATTACCTGTCGATTGTTCGTCGCAACATCTTTTCCAGGGACGCGGCAGAAACACTAGGTACCGTGATGCTCACCGCGATCACCTTTGATGGTGCTGGTAAGGCCACAGCCTGGTTCTCCACTGGGCCCAGCCAGGATACCCAGGTGCTCCACCGGGGCAACACCCTTCAGCTCACTGCTCACCAGGTTCGGGTCATCGATATCCAAACGCGCCTGGCGCTGGTAGAAGTTGATGGCCAGGTCATCACGTTGAACCTGGGACAGACCCTCCAGGAGGGCCTTGCTTCGTCACGACCATAACATCACCTGTTGTAGTGGCGTTAATCTTCCTGGCTACCCGGCGACATCGGTTTTTCTCTTTAACCGCAAACACACCTGTTTAAAGCATGTTAGAATCAGCATCGCTGCTCGCTGGCACTTCGTGCGCTACCAGGCCCCTGCGAGCAACACATGCTTCCAGCAACTCAGGGCCCTGGACGACCATCCATCCCACGGGGACAAATTCCTATGAGAACCCATCATTCTCTACATCGCATCCAGGTAATCGTGCTCTTGATGGCCGGCATTCCTGCGTTGCAAGCTCAGTCACAGAATGTCCCCGGGCCGGTGCTCAACGAGCCGCCCCTGACCACAACCACCGATTTACTGCGAGGCTTTAGCAGCGAGGAACTGGCCAAGGTACAAAAGCTGATTCCCCAGCGTCCCGAACCTCCGCTGGCCGAGGCCGTCCCCCGCATTGCCACCATCCAGGGTAAGGCGTTTCTGGACACCAATGGAAATGGCAAGCAGGAGGCCAACGAAAAAGGACTGGCTAACATCACCGTCAGCGACTGCCAGCGACTGGAACAGACCGGCAGCAATGGCGAATTCAGTTTCGTCCTCCGGTTTGACGACAAGCCTCACCATCGCTTCATTACGCTCACCCGGCCCAATGGCTATCGGCTGACAGGCAGCTTTTACGTTCGCATTCCCTACGACGAAAACCGCGCCGAATATTCAATCAGTTTCGGCCTGCAGGCCGATCCCAAATCAGCCCAAAAAGAGTTTTGGTTCATCTCCAGCAGCGACAGCCAGTTTACCGCCCACCACCAGATGCTCCCGACCGCCAAGGATTACGCCCAGATCACCTCGGCACCAGGTGGCCCCGCGTTCCTGGTTACCGCCGGTGACCTGACGATGAACGGCAGTCAGTTTGAATGGGACATGTACGATTACATTCGCCGCTCTTCACAAATCCCGGTCTACGAGGGATTTGGTGGCCACGACGGCAACTGCCTCGATCCACGTTGCACGGTTAGCTTCGAACAACGCATTGGCCCACCCTACTACTCCTGGAACTACGGCGGTGTCCACTTTATCCAACTGGTGACCGAGACTGGCTACCTGCAATCCCCGGCCAAGATACGCCAACAGGACTGGATCACGGCCGACCTGAAATCATTGGCTCCAGGAACCCCGGTGATCGCTGTCTCACATTACCCACTTGATCCGGCCTGGTTCGACCAACGCAAGAAAGAAGGGATCAATGTCATTGCACAAATTGGCGCGCATTACCACGTGGTTCATGCCGGCAGCCGACAGGGGATCCCGGTGATGAACAGTGCCCCGGCTCGTGGAGGTGACTGGGGCGCCTACTCGCGGACCTATCGCTGGACATTTGTCGATGCAGAACGGAAAGTCTCCTCGCAACTGCGCGTCTCCGGACAGTATAAACGTTTGAAACTACTGGCCCCAGGAACACAAACCCACGCTGACCGTCAGCCCCTGGTCGTACTGGCCTACGACTCGGCCCTGTTGGTTAAATCCGTCTCCTGCACCTGGACCAGCCCCTCCGGAAAGACCATCCGCGAGCCGCTTACCCAGCAGGGGGACTGGTCGTGGCACGGCTCCTTTACACCGGGAGAAGCTGGCAAATGGCAATGCGCCCTGGTGGCCACCGACGTCACCGGCAAGAACTGGGAACGATCGCAGACCATCACGGTTGACAGCATCGAGGTCGCCAAGCCGGCTGTCGACGGAGAAATCCCCTGGGTCCTGGGCGGAACTCCAGCCCGACGACTCAAGACCGGACCCAAACTGCCCTTGATGCCGCTCTGGGTCAGCCACACGGGCAGTCGCCACGTGCTGCACAACTCACCCGTTACCGCGGGAGGCCGCGTCTACGTATCGGTCGGAAATCCGAATGCCCATGCACCTGGTGCCGGCATCTTGTGCCTGGACGCCAAGACGGGAAAAACAATCTGGAAAGCTCCCTCACCTCACGGTGACATCCGTGGTCCGGTGACCGTCCACGAGGGGACCGTCTACACGATCACTGCCGAAGGCTGGGTGGCTGCTTATGATGCACGAACCGGTAATGCAAAGTGGGTCACACAAATCAATGCGGACTACAAGAAGGGTCGCCCACTGGCCATCAACAACACCCCAGCGGTACCAACCGCTGCCGGACTGTTGGTCAGTGACTGGACCCGCATCCAGTACCTGCTCGATTACGCAACCGGAAAGCAAATTCGCTCGCTGGACAGCAACGTCGGCTCCTATGCCGCCTTTGCCACGGTCAGTGATGACCGCATGTTCACGATCGCTCGTGGGGTGGGAGCCTCCCTGGAACTGTCTTCCGGGAAAACTCTCTGGAAATACACGGAGAATTCACGTTCGACTTCAGCGCCATTACTGCACGGGGACAAGCTCTACTTCACTTCCTCAGGCGGCATTTGCGCCCGCACGATGGAGACCGGTGACCTGGTCTGGCGGACCCCCTTTGCTAATGCTGGTTACCAGAATCCGATTCCTGTTGTTTGGGACGACCAGTTACTGGTTAATGGCACCAATTTCAGATCGCTCGACCTGGCCACTGGCAAGGTTCTCTGGCAAGTCAATTGCGGGCGTGAAGCGGACCGTTTCCTGCGTTCTCGGCGACAGGCGATCGGTGGGAGTTCAACTCCATTGATTGCGGGTGACCATACCTTTTTTGGCCACGACGACACCTCCATTCGAGCGGTGGACCGCCAGGGAAAACTCCAGTGGGAATACCGCCTCGGCACTCCGATCAAGGCGTCCCCCACGGCCTGCGGCAACCTGGTTTTTGTACATGACTTTGCCGGCAACCTTTGGTGTTTCGTCGGATCTCGTGTTGCGACTGGAGGCTAGGGACTCAATCTGTTTACATGAAATGAACAACTGAACTATAATTAATCCTTTCCGAGATACTACAGAATAGAATACAGCTTATGTCCCAGAAACCTGAATTCCACCTGGACCGTCGTCGCTTCCTGCGTGGCCTCGGGATTTCGCTTGCTATTCCCGCACTCGAATCATTGCGCCCCTCCCCAACCAAGGCAGCCGATGGTGGCCCTCCAAAGGCTCGCAACTTTGTCTGTGTCGCCCCGGACTACGGACTCAACCCAGAAGGTTTTTTCCCACAGCAGACCGGCAACCAGTACGCCATGCCGAACAGCCTCAAGGCGCTCACTCGACATCGACAAGATTTTTCAGTCTTTTCGCAACTGGACCACCCTGACGTGGGTGGTGGCCACGGTTGCACCCGCACACTGCTGAACGGCATCAAGGCTGCCGACGCCAACGGTGACCGCAGCAAGCTTTTCTCACTCGACCAATTGGTCGCCGAACAGATCGGCAGTGAAACTCGGTTCCCCTCGCTGGTGACCGGAAACGGCGCCCCGATCTCCTACACCCGGGCTGGCATCCCGATTCCATCCGTTCCGACGCCAGACCGTTTCTTCAACCTGCTGTTCGTTGAAGACAGCGAGAAGGACAAGCAACGTCAGCGGCAATCGCTCAGCGACAACGGCAGTCTCCTCGACCTGCTGCTGGATGATTCCCGGTCCCTTAAAAGCAAGTTGGCAACCCAGGATCGCAACAAGCTGGAGGAATACCTGACGGCCGTTCGCGAGACCGAACGAAAGCTGGTGCGTCGCAAGGAGTGGATCAACATCCCAAAGCCGAAGGCCAAGCGTCCCAGGGTCGATGAGGACCAACCGCAAACCAGCTATCCTTACGACATGTCACTCTTCTTCGAAGTGATGGTGATGGCGTTACAAACTGAGTCGACCCGGGTCATGGTCTACCAGATGCCTGGTGGCAATCGTCACTTCACCTTCGACGGTATCACGCTTGGATATCATACGCTCACCCATCATGGTCAAAACCCCGATAAGATTGCTCAGTTACAGATCATCGACAACTATTACCTGTCGCAACTGGCTGGTTTCATCGACCGGCTCAAGAAAGTCAAGGACGTCGATGGCCAGCCCCTCCTGGACAGCACGGTCCTCTTGCTGGGCAGCGGCATGGGGAACGCCAGTTCGCACAGCAGCCGTAACGTCCCGGCCCTGGTCGCCGGTGGCGGGTTTAAGCACGGCCAACATCACGCGTTCCCAAAGCAGGGAAATAATGGGACACCACTGAGCAACCTGTATGTCACACTACTGCAGCAATTCGGCATCGAGACGGATCAGTTTGCCAGCAGCAATGGCAACCTGAATAACGTTCTTTCCTGATACAGGCGAAATGATGATCTTCAAGAACTTCTACAAGCCAATCCTCGTCCTGTCGGCCACGCTGCTGATGGCAGTACCGGGAGTGGCTGCCGAGGAGGATCCCCAGGCCCAGGTGCGCCCCTTCCTGAAGCAATACTGCATGAACTGTCACGGCGCCGAAAAGCAACAGGGTGAACGGCGTTTCGACCAGCTGACATTCGACTTTAGCAAACCACAGAATGGCGAACTCCTGCAAGAGATCCTGGATCAGCTCAACCTGGGAGAAATGCCTCCCGAAGACGCTCGGCAACCCGGGGCAGCAGAGACCAAGCAGGTGGTGGCCTTGCTGACCAGGACGATGGCCGAGGCCCGCCAGGCTGCCCGCCGCAGTGCAGGAAAAGTAATTTTGCGACGACTTAACCGGACCGAGTACTTCAACACCGTCCGCGACCTGTTCCAAATGAACATGTCGGACTTCGATCCCACGATTGCCTTTCCGGCCGACAACTCAGTGGACGGATTTGACAACATTGGCGAGGGACTGCTGACGTCCGATTTCCTGCTGGCCCAGTACCTGGAAGCGGCTGAAAAAATCCTCGACAAGGCGATTCGCCCCGGCCCTCGACCGCCACTGAAAAAGATCGTCGCTGTCGGCAACCAGATCCACGGCGGCGGGCATGATGACCCCCGTGGTTTCAAACGGGCACTGGTACGAGACCAGTTCACCCGGGCCTATGTGAAGAACAAGTTCCGCGGGGTCAGCGACGATGGCCAGTATATCTTCCGGATCCGTGCCAACACGGTCCGCTGGAAAGATCATCGTTACGAGTTGGATGGCCTGGGCTACGATCCGACCGAACCACCTCGTATCCGGGTACTGGTAGTCAACCGGAACCTGGGGACGGTCGCCACGCGGACCTTCGGGGAATACGAAATCCGCGACAACGAACCGGTTGATGTTGAAGTCCGTGGATTCCTTCAGCAGGGTTATGAATTTGCCGTAGAATGGGCCAACGGTCCCCGTGGCTCGCAAAAACGAATCATGCGAAAGGTCTTCCCCAGGTACTTTCCGGAAGATACCGTGCCACTGGCCCGCAACCCGGTTGAGATGAACATGGGCTCGGCACCGGAACTGCGACTACATCGCCTGGAGCTGGAAGGACCTCACTACGCCCAGTGGCCCTTGCCCGGTACGGCACGCTTTTTCAGCAATCTCCCCGAGAAACCGACGGCCAGCGACTTGCACAAGTCGCTCACACGTTTTGCCGCTTTTGCCTATCGACGACCGGCCGATCCGCAGCGACTGGAACCTTACCTGCGGCTCGCTGACAAACGATTTGAAGAGACCGGGGATTTTTGGCAAGCTGCCAAGCTGGCCATGAAGGGGATCCTGGCTTCCCCCGGTTTTATCTACCTGGTGGAACCTCAAGAGGGTCAGCAAGCGGTTGCCAAGCTTGATGACTATGAGTTAGCCTCGCGGCTGTCCTATTTCCTCTGGAGTTCCATGCCCGACAATGAACTTTTTAAAGTAGCGACCAGTGGAAAACTGCGGGATCCAAAGACCTTGCGACAGCAGGTCGATCGCCTGCTCGACGACCCAAAGCGAGTCGCCTTTTCCACCAATTTTCTCGGGCAATGGCTCAACCTCCGCAAGCTGGGGACCATGCCACCGGATCCGGCGTCCAACAAGGCCTATTACAGCGACAACCTGGAAGTGGCCATGCGGCAGGAAACGCAGTTATTGTTCGATCACTTGCTAGGTCAGAACCAGAGCATCCTGCAATTCATTGACTCGGATTACACCTTCCTGAATCCAGCCCTCGCGAGACACTACGGTATCGAGGGGGTTACCACGGAGAAGTTTCAACGTGTTGCTCTCAAACCGGAAGCCGGGCGGGGCGGCCTGCTCGGTCACGGAAGCATCCTGACACTGACTTCCAATGGCGTCGAAACACAACCAGTCTCCCGCGGCGTCTGGGTCCTGGAGAACTTGCTGGGAACGCCTCCCTCGCCACCACCGCCGGACGTACAGCCGGTCGAACCCGACACGCGCGGCGTGACGACGATTCGGGAGTTAATGGCCAAGCACCGTACCATCGCCACTTGCAACGAATGTCATCGCAAGATCGATCCGATCGGCCTGGCACTGGAAAATTTTGACCATATCGGTCGTTACCGCGTTCGTTACAACAAGAAGACACCGATTGACCCGTCTGGCAACATGCCGGACGGGACAGCCTTCGAAGGCCCCGCCGGGATTCGCCAATACCTGCTGGATCGTCCCGAGCAATTCACTCGCTGCCTTACCGAGAAGCTGATGACCTACGCCCTGGGCCGCCAATTGGCGTTTACGGATCGGGAAGATCTGGACCGGATTATCAAGCAAGCAGCTACCCGGAAATATGGATTCCGCGACCTGGTTCACCTGGTGATCCAAAGCAGTGCCTTCCTGTCCAAGTAACATACCGCTGGAAAAAGAATTGTCCCATGAAACGCAGCACCTGTATAACTCTTTCCCTCTTGCTGGCCAGCTTCCTCTGCACACAGGAAACCCGGGCCAGCAGCAACGTTCAGGTCAGCAAACGACCGAACATCATCTTCGTGATGGTCGATGACATGGGGCGGGACTGGATCAGTTGCTATGGCGCCAAGCACCAGACTCCCAATATCGACCGCCTGGCCAAGGAGGGGCTTCGCTACGAGACGGCCTGGTGCAATCCAATTTGCACGCCGACCCGCGTGACGCTACTGACCGGGCAATACGCTTTTCGACACGGCTGGACTCATCACTACGACGTGGCTCGCAAGGGGGGCGACGGGCTGAAGTGGACCAGCTTCACCACCTTTGCCCGCGTGGTGCGCAGCGCGGGCTATCGGACGGCGATTGCCGGCAAGTGGCAAATCAACAACCTGCGACGTCAACCGGATGCGCTCAACCAACATGGTTTTGATGAACATTGCGTCTGGCCTGGCGCAGAACAGGGATTCCCGGAAACCGAGGAACGATATTTCAAGGGTTATATCATGACCAACGGCCGCCGCGAGACGGTCTCCTATGGCCCCGACACGATCAACGACTTTGCCTGCGATTTCGTCCGCCGCCACAAGGACCGGCCATTTCTCCTCTATTACCCCATGCTCTTAACCCATGGCCCCTTCGGAGCGACTCCCCTGAACAAGGACAACCCACCCCAGGACAAGGCTACTTCCTATGCCGGTTACGTCACCTACATGGACCGACTGGTCGGCCAGTTGGTTGACGCGGTAGACAAAGCGGGACTCAAGCAGAACACGGTCTTTATTTTCACTGGTGACAACGGCTCGTCCTCCCCGGGTACCCTTGACGGAAAACCTTACAAGAAGGGAAAGGGCCAGAAAGCGGATTGGGGAGTGCATGTTCCCTTTATCGTACGCGCCCCCTCGCTGGTTCCCCAGCCAGGGCTGGCAACCCGCGACATGGTCGATTTCACCGACCTCTATCCAACCTTCGTCGAGCTTAGTGGCGCGAAACTTCCAGCCAACGTTCCGCTGGACGGCAAGAGCCTGGTCCCCAGCATCACCGGTGACGACGACCCTTTCAAGAAACGCAACTGGATCTATTCCCAGGTCGGCACTTTTCGCATGGTCCGAGACTGGCAGTACCTGCTCGACAACCAGGAAGGGTTCTACCTGATCTCGACAGGAAATGGAAACGCCGGTGACTTGCTGCAAACCAAGAATCTTTTCATTTCCCAGGAACGGGTCATTCCAGGACGCCGTGCACGCCTGCAGAAAATTCTCGACCGCTTTCCACCCAACGCCGGTCCTCCGTTTGATGGTTTTGAACCAGCCAAGGATTAACCGGCAGCGATTTACCCCGCACTTCTCGAATCCTTGGCGGCAATCGGGTATGCTGTGCCTATCTCGATACCTTCACTGGAGAATCCTGAATCATGTCCACTCGATCCAAGCCTGCCATTTTACTTCTTGTCCTCGTTGCCATCAGCTGCCAACTTCCCACTGCTTTACCAGGGGCAGAGGCTGACACGAAGAAACCGTTCACCGTTGTCCTCTTACCCGACACGCAGAATTACTCGGAAAAGTATCCCGATACCTACATTGCGCAAACGCTATGGATACGAAAGCAGTTCAAGCAGGATAACATCAAGTTCGCCATCCACCTGGGTGACATCGTACAGACTTCAACCAAGAAAAACGAATGGGAGAATGCAAACCGGGCCATGCAAATCCTCGATGGTGTCGTCCCGTACAGCATGGTCCCTGGAAACCATGACATGGTCGTCAAGGAACGAAACAGCAACCTCTACAACCAGTTCTTCTCACCAAAGCGTTTCCAGGATCGCAAGTGGTACGGGGGGCACCTGGGGGATAACAATGACAACAACTACTGTTTCTTTGAAGGGGGCGGCCTGAAGTTCATGGTGATCAGCCTGGAGTTTGCCCCACGGGATGAAACGCTCAAGTGGGCAGCAGGGATCTGCCGCAAATACCCGGATCACCGCGTGATCGTAGCGACCCATTGTTACATGCGACCCAATGGACGCGACACCGGTTGTGCAACGTCTTATAACGTCGCCGGCAATAGTGGCGAACAAATCTGGCAAAAGCTGATTCGCAAGGAACCGAACATTTTCTTTGTCATCAGCGGACACGTGCTGGGTGTCGGACTTCAGACCAGCAAGAATGATGCTGGAGGCAAGGTGCTCGAAATGTTGACCGATTACCAGGGTTTACCTAACGGTGGTGATGGATGGCTGCGATCACTGAAATTCCTCCCTGCAGAAAACAAGATCCAGGTGATCACCTACTCCCCACTACTGATGAAAACCAACCAAAAGCCGGAGGAAGCTTTCTTCATCCCGTACCAGATGACCGGTGCCAAGTAATCATCACGCTGAACAGAGTAGCTAACCTTGGCCCTCTTTAATATCAATGGATATTGATTATCCTGTTAACCTTCGAACGCTCCGGTTCCTCGCTCCCAGCAACAGGCAAAGCAACCTATGAAATATGACGTGTACGGAATAGGCAATGCCCTGGTTGATGTGCAGTCCCAGGTGACTGATGAAACACTCGCTCAAACCGGGTTTGACAAGGGCATCATGACGCTGGTCGACAACGACAAGCAACAGGCCCTCCTGGGCCAGCTCGATGCAGACTCGTTCAACCGTTGTGCCGGCGGTTCCGCCGCCAACACGATCGTGGGAATCGCCGAATTTGGTGGCCGCGTCGCTTACTGTGGAAAAGTCGGCAACGACAGCATGGGGGAATTCTTCCTTGAAGACATGCGAGCCCTGGGCGTCAGTATCGAGACCACGCCTGCCACGGAAGACCCCACTGGCACCTGCGCCATCCTGATCACCCCCGATGCGCAACGGACCATGCTCACCAACCTGGGAGCATCCGGTATCCTGGCCGCGGATGACATTATCGAATCCGAGGTTCAGCAATCACGCTACATCTATATCGAGGGATATCTACTCTGTGGTCCCGCAACCCGTTCTGCGGCCTATCGGGCCATCGAGTTAGCACAAAAGCATGACGTAAAAATCGCCTTCACCGCCTCCGACCCCTTCCTGGTGAACACCAACCGGGATGAAATCTGGGAACTGGTGGAAGGGCCCGTCGACATGTTCTTCTGCAACGAGGAAGAGGCTCGCAGCCTGACCGGCAAAGAAGATGCTATCGACTGCGCCCAGGAAATCCATCAGCACTGTGAAAACGTGGCCCTGACCCTGGGAGCCAATGGCTCAATCTTGATGCATGGTGGACAGGTCATTCCAATCGAGGGGGTCAACGTCGAGGCCGTCGATACGACAGGAGCCGGTGACATGTATGCCGGCGGTCTCCTCTATGGAATTACCAACGGCATGGACTGGCAACAAGCTGGCAAGCTGGCATCGCACGCAGCCGCACGCGTCGTCTCACAGATGGGTGCACGGCTGCAAAACAAGTTCACGGAAGAGGAAATCAAGACCATTACCGAGTAACCGTCATCCACCTGAAGCAAGGTTCTCTACATGAAATTCTCAACGCGGTTTAGGCTGGCTATCTTTACCACCTGCACCCTGGCGTTCCTTTCCTGGACCAGCGCAGCTGAACCACAATCCGTGACCATGCCCTCCCGAGGAATCTGTGCTCATCGCGGTGCCAGCGATACGCACCCGGAAAACACGATCTCCGCATTTCGCGAAGCGATCCGACTGGGCGCCCAGATGATCGAATTTGATGTCGCGCTCAGCAAGGACGGGCAACTCGTCCTGATGCATGATGACACGATCAATCGTACGACCAACGGCACGGGACCCGTCGGCAACTCGACCCTGGCCGAACTCAAGAAACTGGATGCTGGATCCTGGAAAGGAAGCCAGTTCAAGAACACGCTTATCCCGACACTCGACGAAGCCCTCACCATCATGCCGGAGAACATCTGGCTGAACGTCCATCTCAAGGGGGGAGTCACGCTGGCCGAGAAGACCACCGCCCGGATCGCAGCCCACCAGCGACTCCACCAGGCCTTCCTCGCCTGCGGGGCCAAGGCCGCAGCGGCAGCCCGCAAGTTGAATCCAGGGATCCAGATCTGCAACATGGAGCGACAGGCCAATTCACTGCAGTACGTGAACGAAACAATCGGCTACAAGGCGGAATTCATCCAGCTTTATGGTGGTGATCGTGTCGACCCGAACCATACAAAAACCCTGCGGTCGCAGAAAATTCGCATTAACTTCTGCTGTGCTAACGAGGCTGACAAGGTACAGCGCTTGTTCCAGGCAGGCGTCGAATTTCCACTGGTCGACAAACTGGCCAGCATGCTGAACGTAGCAGACGAACACAAGATCCCACGACTCCAGGCAATCTATCGTTCGCGACTCCAACATGGCAAGACACGTACACCCCTGGCAACGCTGCTGGAGCAACGTCAACTGGCCAAGGGAAATGCCCAGCAAGGACTGGCACTGTCAGCTGACCATTGCTTTAGTTCCACATCGAAATATATCTACCGTTACGATCGCAACTGGACGCTTCAACAGGCCAAGGCCATCCAGATCGAGGGAGTGAACCACGTGGGCGCAATCCACTATCACGATGGGTTCATCTGGGCAGGTCTACTGCACGGCCCCGAGAATGGCATGCATGACCCGAAGCTTAACCGGTCCATCATCGCCAAGATCCGCGCAAGCGACCTGGAGATCATCCAGACCTGGGACATCACCAGTGACGTTACCTGGATTGACCCAGTTTGCTGGGATGGCAAGCATCTCTGGGTCGGGGACATGAGTGACCTGGGCATCCATCGCTACCAGATCCAGGGCGACAAGATGGTTCGAGACGGTATCTTTCGCTACCCCAAGGCGATGAGCTTCTCCCAGGGATTACGGATTCGTGACGGCAAGCTCTACTCGATCCACACGTTTGGCAGCATGGACGGGCTTTACGAATTCACCTTGCCCAAGACACTCACCGAGGCCGAGCAGCAACCAACGCGTGTCTGGGAACTCGCCGAAAACCGCACGCACCTGGAAGGATTTGATTTCATCCCGGAAAAGCCGATGCAAATCTGGCATTCGCAGGGGGCCCAGATCGATCGTTACCAGCTATCACGCTAACAGCAACCGGAAGGGTTGCTAGATCAGTTCGTGAACCAGTTCACGTTCTTCCAGCAGGTAACGCGGGCGTCCCGAGACGTCATCGAACGTCATTCCGGAATCGATTCCAAGGTGCCGATAGAGCATGGCCAGGATATTTTCCGGCCGATATTCAGCGGATGCGGGAACTTCGCCCTTGGGATTGGAAGATCCGACAACCCCCGACTGCAGGCCACC
>Ga0163108_10002019_pt1 | contig 14765 bp, 11 predicted proteins | sample Fk1155metaG_FD_109644 | JGI IMG/M metagenome (GOLD analysis project Ga0163108, IMG submission 109644) | Marine microbial communities from the Central Pacific Ocean - Fk160115 155m metaG | ecosystem: Environmental > Aquatic > Marine > Oceanic > Photic zone | place: The Central Pacific Ocean...
CACAAAGAGAGGCCTGCCTTTGTCGAGAACTCACCAAACTCCATGAAGAGATTGTCTTGGCGCCGCTTCCTTCGCTTTGTACGGACCCACAACAGGGGGAGGTGGTGTTGGTGTTGGGGCCGGGTGAGCCCATCCAAGAAGTGGCTGCCCATGAACAGTTGGGCGAAGACGCAGGCCTGAAAACCATCGCTGGGGTTTTGGCGAAACGATGGGGCCGGTCACGCCGCGAGGCCTACCAAGCTTTGGTGGCGTTGGAACGTGAGTTGGATTGAGCGCGCGGCTGTTGAGCAGTGTAGCGGCGGCTATTGTTCGAACAAGGAATCGCGCACGCGGAACCGCAAGTCGGTATGGATCCCCCAGTTGTAGTTTCCAAGGCCGGTGGAGACGTTGTACAGATGCTCCAGGCGGTGGGGTGATTCCGTGCCGAATTCGCCCGCGATGTTGAGCTGCGCCAACTCCATGATTCTCCAGTTCACCCCCAAACTGAGCTGGACATAGGCGTATTCGGACTCGGTAATGGTGGTGGATTGCGAGGCTTCGAGCACTGCGGGCAGATAAATACCGCTGGGTATGTCCTGCCAACCGATGTATCCGAAGTCCGTGTGACCATCCAAGGCGATAGCGCTGTCGTTTTCGCCCCATTCTCCCAGTTGAATTTCACCGCCAACTCGCATGTTTGCGGAGCTTGCCGGGCGCACCTGAATATTGGACGCCACGGTTTTGCCGGCTGCATTGGTCACGTCCATGTTGATGCGGCCACTGCGAATCAGGGTCGATTGAATGTACGGAGTGCTGGCGTGGTTGGTGGTGGAAAAGCCCATCCCCAGTCGCCAAGCGCTGGCGCCAGGCCCGGCACCGCGGACGCCGTTGTCTCTGTAGGACCAGAAATTGCTTTTGTCCTTGAAACGGTATCCTCCTTCGAAAACGATGGAGACACGGTCGGATCGCGACGCATACACAGTTTCGTGGAGCGGTGTCCCGCTGAGGCCCACCCACGCTCCGCCCATCCCACCGCCCAATTCGCTGGGCATTTTGCTCAGTTCATCGGTGCCAATCATGGTTCCGGCATCTTGGTTGGGGTCAAAAACCATATCTTGGGCAGAATCGTATTGGACTGCGGACTTGGCGTAGTGGGGCAATTCAAAGAAAACTGCCGCACCTTTGAAAAAGCTGAATGACCCTGCATAGGTCAGTTCGTGGTTGACCTGTTGTTGCTTGGCTACCGTGGCGCCCTCTTCTTCCAACCGCAAACGTGCCACGTCGACATCATAGATAATATCCACGTCGCCCCGGTATTTTGGGGCGAATTCGGTCACGTCGGCAGCCCATGCAGACGAAGTGAGTTGGGCGATACAGGGGAGAAACGCGATGAGCGATGGCATCTTCATGCACCTCTGCTCCCGTTCAGAGGGGAGCTTGGCCGTCACGGTACGTTGAGTCTGCTTCAGGGTCAAGAGCAAAGGAGGTAGGCATACGAAATCGTGGGTCTTTTTACGCCATGTTTGAATGGGGGAGTGGGGCGTTTCTCGACCGAGGGCCACAGGGGGCTGTTGCGCTATCGGTCAGGCACATCTTTGTCCATCGGGACTTGGTCCCGCAGACCGTAGTCCTTCATTTTGGTCTGAAGGCTTTTGCGACTGATGCCGAGCTTTTTGGATGCGCGCGTGACGTTGCCACTCTCTTCGTTCAAAACACGTTGAATCCGAACACGTTCGAGTTTTGCCGTGTAGACACGGACATACTCCTTGAGTCCCAAATCATCGATGTCTCGTTCATCGGTGACTTCTGCGGCGACGTGCTCCAGTCCGGGAAGGTCGCGTGCCCGTAGCGTTTCATTGTCGGCCAACAGCACGGCTCTCTCCATGAGGTTTTCCAACTCGCGGATGTTGCCGGGCCAGCGGTAGGCCATCAGTGTGGCCATGGCTTCAGGTGTGATGCCTTGGACCTTGCTGTCGAGCGCGACGGCAAATTTCTTCAGGAAATGGTCGACCAGCAAAGGAATGTCATCGGCGCGTTCTCGCAGAGATGGAAGACGGATCGGGATGACGTTCAACCGATAGTAGAGATCTTCCCGAAACCGACCACTTTTGACCTCGCCGAGAAGATTGCGATTGCTGGCTGCGACCAAGCGGATGTTGACGGAGATACTGCGCAACCCTCCAACGCGTTCGAATGTCCGAGACTGAAGGACACGCAGGAGCTTTACCTGCATTTCTCGTGGCAATTCACCAATTTCGTCCAGAAAAAGCGTACCACCATCCGCCAACTCGCAACGGCCTGGTTTTGTTGTGGTAGCCCCTGTAAAAGCGCCTTTTTCGTGCCCAAACAACTCTGATTCAAACAAGGATTCGGGGATCGCGCCGCAATTTACGGGAATGAAAGGCTTGTCTTTGCGTTGAGAGGTTTCATGCAGTGCACGCGCAACCAACTCTTTGCCGGTTCCGCTCTCTCCCGCGATCAGCACGGTGGAGGGGGTGTTGGCCACTTTTTCAATGAGGTTGAACACCTGCTTCATCCCGGGTGTGCATCCGATGATGTGAAATCGACCGGTGGGGTCTGCCTGCAGGTTCTTGCGCGTGGCTGCCTCGGTCGACAAGGCCTTTCCGATGATGTTTTGCATCTCGGTTTGGTCGAATGGCTTTGTAATGTAGTCGTGCGCGCCGAGTTTGATGGCTTCCACTGCCGAGTCGACTGTTCCGTGGGCCGTGATCAGAATGACCGGAAGTCCGGGAAAATGGGTGGTGCAATAGGCCAGCACTTCCATGCCATTGACCCCCGGCATTTTCAGGTCGGTGATCACAAGATGAAACGGTTCATTGTGCAACAAGGAAAGCGCTTCGGCGCCATTCGTTGCGAGCGTGATGTCGTGCCCGGCGCGCGACAATTGGGCGCGCAACACCTTGCGGATGCTGGACTCGTCGTCGACGATGAGGATTCTTTTGGACATGAATGGTGGGGTGGGTCAGAACACGAGCCTATCATTGAACTGTCCGATGCTCACCCTTGGGTTTTTGGAATGGGATTCGGAAAGGATGAAAGGTCAGCAAAGCGTAGAGAAATCGTGGCCGCATTGACGATTGGCTAGACCGCCTCCAAAATAAAACTTCCTTCAGTGCCAGACACGGAGACGATATGAATCTTTTTGATCGACTAACCTTGGGTGCCGCGCGGGTTGCAACCATGTTGTGCCTGTTTGGCTTTTGGGCCAACTCTGCTCATGCGCTGGGTGAATTGGCGCCCGATTTTACGCTCAGAGACATGAATGGTCAGATGGTCAGCTTGTCCGATTACAAAGGCAAGGTGGTGATGATCAACTTTTGGGCCACCTGGTGCCAACCCTGCCAGGTCGAGATGCCGCACATCGACAAGATGGAGAAAGAGTTGGGTGAAAAGGGTTTTGCTGTTCTTTCCATCAGCACGGATGATGCACGGAGCGCCAGTAAAGTGAAACCGCTGATCAAACGCAATGGGTATGGATTCACGGTTCTATTGGACAAAGAGTCCACCGTGGTCACCCAATACAACCCGGGCAAGGTGTTGCCATATACGGTGATCTTGGACCGAGAGTTGCGCATTCAGAACGTTCACACTGGATACAACCCGGGAGATGAAGTGGGGCTGAAAGAAGAGGTAGAACATCTTTTGGGGGCTGCAGAGTGAAACCGACCCGATGTTGTTTGGCCGCGTGCCTTTGGGGGGGCTTGGGCTTTTATGGACCGGTGGCCCACGCTGCGGAATTGGTGGGTAGCGGTGCATTGGCCGGGTCTTCCATGCAGGTCAAGTCCGATACAGAGATTCGCTACCATCATGTTCCCGAGAAGTTGGAAAACTTCGAGGACCGCAACATTCATGATTATGTTGAGCAGGTGGAGCGCCTGAATCTTTTGATCAGCAAACAGGGGCTCGCTGTCGGTCTCCAAGTGGATCAGGTGGCTTTGTTTGCCAATCGCTACATGTTGGACGATGAGCTGTACCATTCGGTCAATTTGTACAATGAGGAGGCCATCACGTCTCCGTTTCCAGACGCATATGTGACAATGGAGAAGTTCTTTGTGCAACGTCGTTTTGGTGGCGCGGCACAGACCGAGATGACCTTTGGCGACACCTATGCAAGCTTTGGTCGTGGAATGGCACTGAATATGGTGCGAAACACCGATATCGATGTGGATACATCGATTCGTGGCGCCAAAGCCGTGGTTCGTTGGGGTGCCATGGATTTTACGGCCGTGAGCGGTTTGACGAATACACAGCAGGTCAGCCAGGACTTTGCGAACGCAGACATTGATTTGGACACGCCACATATGGTGAGCGGTGCGCGGTTTTCCCATTATGGATTGGGACCGATGCAGGTTGGGGTGCATGGCGTAATTTATCGGTTTGGTCGTTCAGGAGATGAGGATCGACCTGCACTCACTCGCTACCAAAACGAGTCCCCGTTGGACGCCGTTGTCAGCGGAGCGACGATTGAACTCCCCGGTGTCTTGGGGGTTGACTGGTTCGTGGAAGGTGATTTGTTCGGCTACGGTACGTCCGAATTTTCGGGCTCCGAAGAGCCGCTCCTCGGGACCGCCGTGTACGCATCGGCGAGCGCCTATCCCGGGAAAACCACGGTTTTACTCGAGGGGAAGCGGACCAAGGATACCGAGCGCATCAATGCTTTTGCGACGCCCGAGGGTTGGGAGGTCGCAAACGTTCCGACCATGGAGTACGAACGGGTCATTACCGAGGATGGTTCAGCAGCGGTCAATTCCAATGACTTGGCTGGGGTCCGTATGCGTCTGGACTATGCGGCAAAACCTGGAGAGTTTGTTCCGTATGTGGCAGTGGGTGCGTTCCGAGACGAGGATGTCTCGGGGCTGCATTTCAACGCAAGCCCCGAAACGATCACGCACTCGGTGGGTGGTCTGCAGTGGTTTAAGGGTGAAAGAGTGGTGCAGGTGAACGGGGGATACAGAGTGGACCTTCGGGATGATGCTGCGGAGTGCATGGATCAACTGGCCCACATTGATGGTGAATTGCATTTTCCTCTGTTTGGCGAAGAGTCACTCGAGATTGCGGTGAGCGCGAAACGATTCTGGTGGGGAAACAATTTGCAGCAACAGCAAGACTTCACCGAAATGGAGAACGCGCTCGGTTTGCACCATGGAGAAAAGTTGGTGGTCTTGGTCTACCAAGATTGGTCGGACAATCCTTTGGTCCGCAGTGAAGGCAACATTGATGATAGTTTGTATGGTGCGGTAGAGGTTCATTACAAACCCAAGCCATCAATGAAAATCCGGGCATTCTACGGTGCATATAAGGCAGGCATTCGGTGCTCGGGCGGGCAGTGTCGGTCGCTTCCCGGTTTCGAAGGTGGTCGCCTAGCTGTAGAGTCTACGTTTTGAGATTTGTTCCCTACTGTGAACGTGGGCTTTTGGTGTGCTGTCAAAACGCATATGTTACCCCGTGTCCATGGCATCGAATGTCGGCCGTCCATCCAAACTGAGAGAGCCCATGTCTGTTTTTTCTATATCGGTTGTTGCGACTTTGTTTAGTGTGGTTGCACAGGTGTCCACAGCCCAAGCGGCAGTGTTGAAGCCCAGTGGGGTTTCGGCCTCTTCGTCTCATTCGGAAACAGAAGGGGTGAACTACGAAGAGAAGAATCTCACCGATTCCAAACAGTCCACCGTTTGGGTCGAGGGGGATAGTGGCTCGGGATTGGGGGCCTGGGTTCAGATAGACCTCCCGGAAGAAACGGAGGTGGAGAGCTTCCGGATTTGGAATGGAAATTGGTACACACATGACTTTTGGCAGCGCCACAATCGGGTGAAGGAGTTGGAAGTAGAGGCCAGCGATGGCACGAAATATACGTTCAATTTGGCAGACGAAATGGCTCCCGAAACAGTGGAGTTTGCCAAGCCTGTAAAGACATCATTCTTGCGTTTTAAGATCAAAGGCATCCACAAAGGTTCGACGTTCAACGACACGTGTTTGTCGGAGATTCAGTTGCTCGATGCGGCGCCGGAAGCCTTCGTTCCTGTGAGCAGCTTTACCGCAAGCTCCACGTATCCGCCTGATGGGGATGGTTCTTATGAGCCAAAACAGATGGCAGATCATCTATTGGATTCGATGTGGTGTGAGGCCAGTGAAGAGGGAGACGGGACAGGGGAGTGGGTCGAGTTTCAGTTCGAAAGCAGCACATCAATCTCGAAGGTGCAGATGAACAACGGCAATGCGTATTCGTTCAAATACAACATGAAGGCGAACCGGGCCAAGGCGATGACGCTGACCTTTTCTGACGGTTCTTCAGAACAAGTTTCAGTGAAGCCGTCCATGATGAAGCAAGTGGTGTCCTTCAGCCCGCGCACAACATCGAAGGTGCGTGTCACGTTTGACGAGATCATGAAAGGGACCGAATACAACGACTTGTGCATGTCCGAGATGGTGTTCTTGGAATAGGAATGCGTGGCGCTTGACCGCGCCCAGGTCCCTTAGATTTCAGCACCGGGTAGGGCCGCCTGTAAAGAGGCGAGCGCGTTGAGGTCGTGCAGATCGAGTTCCTGTTCTGGTACCAGCCAGAACGGGGCGCCAGTGGGTCCGGCTGCTCTCAGGGTGTCCACCGCTTTGGCATGCATGATGGCCTTGTTGCTGCGCATGTGTGTGGCATTCACGATGGATTGGCACAGAGCCTCCCATCGCTCCTCGGGGAGTGGACCGTCGGTCGGCAAGCTCGCTCGCGACAATTCATGTCGTGGGGGACTGATGTGACGGTTGATGATGAACCCACCGAAAGGCATTTGCTGGCTTTGCAGAACGTCGAGGAAAAAAAGAGCTTCCCTACGGGCGCTGGGCGCCGGTGTCGTCACGAGCATGAATTTTGTATTGGGATCCGCCAAGAGTTCCGTGACCCGCTGTGCGCGCAAGTGAAACCCATCCCAGATGTCTCGAAACGCGTCAAAAAACTCGGCAATTTCGGTGACTGTGATCTCGCCCAATAGCTTCTTGAGCACGCGAGATACCATTTCCGAGCCCAACTCCAACGCTCTCCATCCGCCTTTTTTGGCAGGCATGACCAGCCATCGCAGTACACCTTTGTCCATCAAGCGTGACATGCGGCCTGGAGCTCGCAAGAAATCGAGCGCGTGACGCGTGGGTGGGGTGTCCAAGACGATGATGTCGTATGGACCGTTTTGCCACATCTCGAGCAGTTTCTCCATGGCCATGAATTCGTGGGCGCCTCCGAGTCGACCGCTCGCAAATTGGTAATATCGGTTCGAGAGTATGCGTTGGGTCACATCTTCCGATGGAGCCAAGCGCTTGATGAGGTCGTCAAAGGTCGCCCGGGCGTCCAACATCAAAGCATCGAGTTTGCCCGTCGCTTGGGGCTGTATTTGTTCGATGGGGACCCTTCGGGGTTGATTGGTCAATTCGCCGATCGATAGACTATCGGCCAACCGCTTGGCCGGATCGATGGTCAAAACGGCCACGTTGGCGCCTTCCAATGCCCATTTTAGGGCGATTGCTGCGCTTATCGTGGTTTTTCCTACGCCCCCGGAACCACAACAGATGACCACCTTGGCGCTCATGGGGCAACTCCATTTGCGAGAGCGGCGCCGAGCTCGTTGGCCAATGTGTCGATTGGAGGTTTGTCTTCACTGTTGTGGGCTTGGTGGGTGAGCTGCACACAGGGAACCGGGAGTTGTTCGGAAATCGTTGTGGCTGCTTCCATTTGTTGTGTCACTTTGTGGAGCCATGTTTCGACCAGCTGAACGCCTTCTGCGATGCCGGGGTGGTCATGGTTTTCCAGTGCGCTCTTGCTGATATCCCATTCGTCTTGATTGAAGATGGGATCTGGGAGGACTTGGTTGAGAATGCATAGCGCGACCTTGTCTCGGCCTTGACCAAGGCGTTCGTAGAATTCGATGGTTTCTTGCAGCGGCATCACCTCGGGCAGCGTTACCAACACGACGGCTGTGGTGTCGGGGTCATCCAGAACATTGTGGACCATTTTGACGCCCTCATACACGGGGCCGGCGCGCGTCAACTCCATCATGGCACGGGGCGCGTCGAGCATGGTGAGCCCATGGCCAGTGGCGGGTGCGTCCACAATGATGGTGTCCCACGTGTGCTTGGCATCATCCTTTTGCCGTTCCAAATCGAACACTTTCCCCAACTGAATCGCATCGTGTAGGCCGGGCACGGCTTCGATGAACGGTCCCATGACCCGATTGCGAAAGACCAGTTTGTACAGGGCTTGAATGTGTAGTTGTTGTACGACGTAGTCCTCGATGGCGGCTTCGGGCGTAATGGACATGGTGTGCAGTCTTGGGCGCATTGGGATGGGCTTGTATCCACGCGCCTTGCCACCGAAGATGGGTGGAATTGCCGTGCACCCGGCCGTTTCGGCGATGATTGTGCGTCGGCCTTGCTGTGCGAGAAATAGACCCAAAGCTGCGCATACGGTCGATTTTCCGACGCCGCCTTTGCCTGTGACGACAATGATTCGTTTGTCCAGAATGCTCATGGGCTGTCTGGCTCGTTTTTCGTTGGGGTGGCTGATTGGGACAGAGCATCGGCGACGGCCCGGTGGACGCGAGCGCTCAACAACATTTCCATGTGTCCCAGCTTGGGTATGGAGATGCTCTGTACCTTGGGTGCATCTTGGGTATTCGCGTGTTCAAGAGGCCGGGCGTTTTCGGGTGGGCACACCACGCCGTCCTCCCAACTCCAGATCGCGGTGAGTGGAACGGATGATGCCGCTAATTCGGTGAGTACTTCAGAAGATGGTGCCATTTCACGTGCGATGCGCCCAACTCCGAAGATGTGCATGTCGGTGCCGCGCCATGGTGTTCCCAGGGTGACCAATTGGTCGACATATTGGGCGCCATCCAGGTGGTTGATGGCATAGGATGCCACGATGCCGCCCATGGAGTGCCCGACAATTTGGATGCGATCGGCTCCGGTTATCCTCCGGAGTTTTTGAATGGCATCCATCAGGTCGGCCGCCATCTTTGGAATGGTGGCATCTCGCTGGCGCAGTGACGTGCTCCATGTCCAATTCCATCCCCGGCATTCCAGGAAGCGCCCCAAAAACCAAAGGGATGATCGGTTGAGCCCATAGCCGGGAACCAAAAGTACGGGAGGGTGGCTTGTGGCTGGCATCTGGCTGAGGCGTGGATTGCCGGGACCCCGGCCCAGCGCCAGCATGGGAATGAACAATGTGACGGTCGCCCATTCGCGAACCAAATACGAGACCCATTCGCGCGAAATGCGGATTGGTTCGCCTCGTGCCACAGCGTTGATCGCAGCGCTGGTGAGCACGCAGGCAAGGCAGACCGCTAGGTGAAGGCCGATGATAATGAGGACAAGAGTCATGGTGTGTAGGTGAGGCTACGGGCTTGTGGTTTGAAGTTTGCTGAGTCGCCGTGTGCCAGTTTAGCCAACTCAACTATGCGGACAAAGTGGAGTTTACGAAAACGACGCGTGTCAGAGGTGCAAGAGAGGAGGAGAGAAAATATACAACGGCCCATCTGTAAGGAGTGGATGATGCCCATCTACGAATATGCTTGCCCAGACTGTGGGCATGAATTTGAAGTACTGCAAAAGATCTCGGAAGCACCGCACACTCGTTGTCCGCAGTGTGAAGGAGATCAGGTCAAAAAGCAGATCTCTCGTACATCCTTTGTTTTGAAGGGGGGCGGTTGGTACAAAGACCACTATGGACTGAAGAGTGGTGCGAGTGCCGGTGAGAGTGAATCTTCTTCGAGTGATTCCTCTGCCAGCGCTCCATCGTCATCGGACAGTGCGGGTACCAGTGCATCGGCCACGTCTGGGAAAACCGACGCATCGTCTTCCTCTTCATCATCATCTTCTTCCTCGTCTCCAACTGCCGGCAACGGCGCCAGCAGCGGATCGGATTGACCCATGGCAGAAATACTCAATGGCAGGAAGCTCGCCAAGGCGTTGGCGCCGGACTTGAAAACACGTGTGGCCCGTTTGGCCCGCCCCCCGGGTCTGGCAGTTGTACGGGTGGGAGACGACCCGGCCAGCGAAGTCTATGTGCGCAAGAAAAATGATAGAGCCCAACGATTGGGTTTTTTCCAGCGGAGTCATCATCTGGCACACGATACGACCCAAGAGGCGTTGATGGCGCTGGTCGATGAACTCAATGCGGATGATGCTGTGGATGGGATTTTGGTTCAATTGCCCTTGCCCGACCATCTCAATTCGACACCGATTTTGGACCGCATTGCACAGTCCAAAGATGTGGACGGCTTCCATCCATACAATGTGGGTTTGCTTTCACAAAAACGAGCCCAACTCGTACCTTGTACACCGTTGGGGGTCATGCGCCTTTTGGAGCATGCGGGCGTTGCGTTGTCGGGTGCCCAGGCCGTCATTGTGGGACGGAGCAACATTGTGGGGCGTCCCATGGCGATGTTGCTGGAGCAGGCGAATGCCACGGTGACGGTCTGCCATAGCCGGACCCAGGACGTTGCGTCGTGGGTGAGGCAGGCAGATGTGGTGGTCGCTGCAGTCGGGCGCCCCCATTTCGTCAAAGGGGAGTGGATCAAGCCCGGTGCGGTGGTGGTGGATGTCGGAATCAACAGGCTCGCGGACGGGTCATTGGTCGGTGACGTGGAGACGGAGGCGGCCGCTGAGCGCGCAGCCGCCATTACACCGGTGCCGGGTGGGGTCGGTGCCATGACGATTGCCATGCTGATGGAAAATACGGTGCGCGCTTCGGAGCTCCGACAAGCCAGGGCTTGAACGACAGTAGCGCGCTGCCACCAAACAATCGATGGGCTGGCTTGGCTATGACGACTCGGGTTCTTCTGGCCAGGCGTCACAGCTACAGAAGAGATTTCGGTCGCCATATGCGTCGTCGATTCGGCCCACGGGTGGCCAAACCTTGAATTTTTGTGTGAATTCAGAAGGAAAAGCTGCTTCTTGTCGGGAATAGGGGCGTTCCCAATCGTTGGCAGTGACGACCATGGCTGTATGGGGAGCGCCTCGCAAAGCGGAGTCCTCAATACGAAGTTGTCCGTCTATCACTGCCTGTATTTCACTACGGATGGCGATCATGGCTTCACAAAAGCGATTGATCTCTTCCAGTGATTCCGATTCGGTTGGTTCCACCATCAGCGTTCCGGCTACCGGAAAAGACATCGTTGGGGCATGAAAGCCAAAGTCCATGAGGCGTTTTGCCACATCGACGACTTCTACACCGTATTTCTTGAACTGGCGGCAATCCAAGATGCACTCGTGTGCCACGCGACCGTTCGCGCCCTTGTACAGCACTTCATAGTGCCCACTCAGGCGTGTTGCGATGTAATTGGCATTCAAAATCGCAACTTCACTCGATTTCTTGAGTCCTTCGGGACCGAGCATTCGGATGTATGCCCACGAAATGGGGAGAATGGATGCGCTGCCCCATGGTGCTGCAGAAATGGTCCCCATTGCTTTTTCGCCACCGGTTTGGACCAATGGGTGATTGGGCAAATAGGGGGCCAGGTGGGCCTTGACTCCGATGGGGCCCATGCCAGGACCGCCACCGCCATGTGGGATGGCGAAGGTTTTGTGCAAATTGAGGTGACAGACATCCGCGCCGATATCCGCGGGGCGACACAGGCCGACCATCGCGTTCATATTGGCGCCGTCCATATAAACTTGCCCGCCATGTTCGTGGATGATGGCGCAAACCTCTTTGATGTCCGCTTCAAATACGCCGTGGGTAGATGGATAGGTGACCATCAAGGCACCGAGTGTGTCGCTGTATTTTGCGGACTTGGCGCGCAGGTCTACCACGTTGATGTTGCCATCTTGATCGCAATCTACGGTCACCACCTTCATACCGGCCATTACGGCGCTCGCGGGGTTGGTGCCGTGTGCTGACGTGGGAATCAGGCAGATGTTGCGGTGTGGCTCCCCGTTTGATTCGTGGAAGGCGTGAATGGACAGCAATCCAGCGTATTCCCCCTGTGAACCTGCATTGGGCTGGAGAGAAATCGCATCAAATCCCGTGATTTCGCCGAGCCAGTTTTCCAGATCAGCGATCAGCGCACGATAGCCCAATGACTGGTCGTTGGGCACGAATGGGTGGAGACCGCCAAATTCTTCCCATGTCACCGGAATCATCTCACTGGCTGCATTCAGTTTCATCGTGCACGAGCCCAGTGGGATCATCGACGCGTTGAGTGTGATGTCTTTGGCTTCCAATTGATGGAGGTACCGGAGCATTTCCGTTTCTGAGTGGAAACGGTTGAATCTTTTGTTGGTGAGAAACGGGGTCACCCGGGCCAAGCCTTCGGGCAGGTTGGCCGACGGTGTGGCTTCGATGTTCGTTCCCCACAATGCGGCCAGAGCGATGAGGTCATCATCGGACACGGTTTCGTCGAGCGCGATTGCAATCTGGGTTGCACCCATGGGGCGGAGATTGATTTCAGCGGCCAGGGCGCGGGTCATGATCGCATCGCGGCTGGCTTCGTCTGGGCAAGTGACACACACGGTATCGAAGATGGGCCCAGGTTGTACGGAGTGTCCGCTTCGGAGGATGGCAGCACGCAATGCTTCGGCTTGATTTCGAATGCGCCGTGCGATCTGCGTAAGGCCTTCGGGGCCGTGCCATACCGCGTACATGGCTGCGATGACCGCCAAAAGAACTTGGGCTGTGCAGATATTGCTGGTGGCTTTTTGCCTACGGATATGTTGCTCGCGTGTTTGTAGTGCCATGCGCAGGGCTGGATTGCCGTGGACATCCACGGAAATGCCGATGATCCGACCAGGCAATTGTCGTCGATGGGCGCTCGTCGTGGCCATGAACGCGGCGTGTGGCCCTCCGAACCCCATGGGAACGCCAAAGCGTTGGGAGTTCCCCACCACAATGTCTGCTCCAAAGCCAGCGGGACTCCGCAGCAGCGTCAGTGACAAAAGGTCGGCGGCCACGGTCACCAAGGCTTTGTGTTCGTGTGCAGTGGTGCACAATGACGCGTAATCGTTCACCTTTCCGTTGGTGTCGGGGTATTGCACCAGCACACCGAAAACATCGTCTGGGTCTTGGAAAAACGTCTCGTGGTCACCAACAACCACGCGGATGCCGAGTGGCTGCGCCCGTGTCTGTACGACGCTGATGGTCTGCGGATGACAGAGATGGGACACCATGAAGGTGTTGCGTTTGCCCCGACCGATGCGGTGACTCATGGTCATTGCCTCTGCTGCTGCGGTGGGTTCGTCCAGCATGGAGGCATTGGCGATTTCCATTCCCGTGAGGTCTTGCACCATCGTCTGGAAACAGAGGAGGGCTTCGAGTCGCCCCTGTGAGATTTCAGCTTGATACGGAGTGTATGCCGTGTACCAGCCGGGATTTTCCAGCAGGTTCCGCAAGATCACCGATGGCGTAAGGGTCCCATGATACCCGGCGCCGATATATGAACGATGGACCTGATTCTTTTTGCCCATTGTTTTGAGATGATGCAGCGCCTCACGCTCCGTGAACGCAGGCGGAAGCTTCAGCGCCCCTTGCATACGAATCTGCTGGGGCACGGTTTCATCGATCAGCGTGTCCATATCGGGGGCGCCAATGGCCTCCAGCATTTGTTCGATCTGCTTCGCGCGAGGACCCAAGTGGCGATGCGTAAATCCAGAGTTGTCCATCATGACCGGCTCCGTGTGGGGTGCTTGAACGGGGGTCAAGTTAGCCCGGCCGAGGGTGAACGTCTCGCCTCGAATGGAAGGGGCGAAGGCAGCACGCTCACGTTAGTGGAATTGCGATTTGGCAAGGAGTGTACGATGCACGGAGAGGCGAGTGAAGGGACCCACGGTGGTCCACAGACGACTGCTCTGAAACGCACGCCGTTTTACGAATTTCACAAGGCGTATGGCGGGCGAATGGTTGACTTTGGCGGCTGGGACATGCCCGTTCAGTTCGCTGGTATTCTCCACGAACATCAATTGGTTCGTTCCAAGGTGGGGCTGTTTGATGTCTCGCATATGGGTGAGGTGCGCATCAAAGGTGCCAAGGCCAGGCACGCGGTGCACCACCTGGTCACCAATGATGTCATGTCTATGGATGACGGTCAGGTGTTGTACACCACCATGTGCAATGACCGTGGTGGCATTATCGATGACTTGTTGGTGTATCGAATCAACGAAGAAGATCTGGTGCTGTGCGTCAATGCATCCAATCGAGAGAAGGATTTTGCGTGGATGGTGGAACGCAACCCTTTTCCGGATGACGCTCTATTCATGGATCAATCCCATCGTTGGGCCCAGATTGCGCTGCAAGGCCGCCATGCTGAAACGGTGTTGCAATTGCTGACAGAGGTCGATCTGTCGACCATTCGGTACTATCGATTTGCGCATGGAAGTGTCGCTGGAGGGGCCGCCTGTGCGATAGCGCGCACGGGCTATACCGGAGAAGATGGCTTCGAGGTGTTTATGCATCGCAACGAGGCCACGTCGATTTGGCCGGCCCTGATGGAGGTTGGTCAGGAATTCGGTTTGGAACCCATTGGTCTCGGTGCCCGCGACACGCTTCGGCTCGAGGCGCGAATGTGCCTGTATGGCAACGATATCAATGATCAAACCACACCATTGGAGGCCGGTTTGGGTTGGGTGGTCAAATTTGACTGCGGTGACTTTATTGGTCGAGATGCGCTCTTGGCCCAGAAAGAGTCGGGCGTTGCCAGGAGGCTGGTCTGTTTGGAGGTCCAAAAGCGTATCGCCCGACCGCATTGTCCCATTATGGTCGATGGCCAGGTGGTGGGCGAAGTTACATCGGGGACCAA
>Ga0163108_10002021_pt1 | contig 14760 bp, 20 predicted proteins | sample Fk1155metaG_FD_109644 | JGI IMG/M metagenome (GOLD analysis project Ga0163108, IMG submission 109644) | Marine microbial communities from the Central Pacific Ocean - Fk160115 155m metaG | ecosystem: Environmental > Aquatic > Marine > Oceanic > Photic zone | place: The Central Pacific Ocean...
ACAGATTTTCAGCGAAGCGTTCGGGCCAGCCTCCTTGCCGGTCAGCGAACCTTCGGCCCCGAGCGATGCGGCGCAAGCCGAGCAAGGTGCAGATGCGATCGAAACCCCACCGTCCCAAGCGGCGCGGGCGCCGATAGCGGCAACGACCGTAACCTTTTCGATCGCTGGTGTATCCGCCCCGCTCGATAGCAACGAGACGATCCTTGAAGCCGCGGAAACCGCCGGGGTCGAGATTCCCTATTCCTGCCGCGTCGGAGAATGCGGGGTTTGTGTAACTCGCCTGCTCCAAGGCGAAGTCAGCATGGAAGTCGAGACCGGGCTTGACGCGGCCGACAAGGCGCAAGGCTATGTGCTCGCCTGCCAGGCGCGATGCACCCGCGGCCCGCTGGTGGTCGAAGCCTGATGCGCGAGCGGGGCGACGTCTTGATGGGGCTGCTGCTCGCGTTCGTGCTCATCTTTCCGCTCGGGTTCATTGTCCACGCCTCGCCGAGGTTCCCCGGAAGCCTTGCCGGCAGTCTGACCGGTATCACTGCTGCGCTCCTCATGCTGTTCCCGCTCGTTCATGTCGCGGCGCGGCGCATCGGGCCGGTCGGACGGTGGCTCGAGCCGAGGATCAGCAAGCGGACCCTGCTGTCGATCCACATCTACGCCGGCGTGGCAGGTCCGGTCCTGGCGCTCGTCCACGCGGCGCACAAGTATCAAAGCCCGCTGGGCATCGCCCTCACCGGAACCGTCATCCTCGTCGTCTGGAGCGGGTTTGTCGGCCGCTATTTCCTGGTCCAGATTTCCAAGGCGATCCGCGCGCGCGAATCCGAGCTGGCGGCGCTCAGGCTTAGCCTCGATGTTAGGACCGAAGCAGGTACGGTGGTTGCGGTGCAATTAGCGAAACCAAGCCGCTGGCGGTTCCTGTTTGCGCCGAGCGACGAGTTCGACCCGGCGGACCTTACGGACGCAAGGCGTCGTGCCGAGGCGCTGGCCGACACCGAATATGCCGTTCGCGCCGAACGGGCGGTATCCGGCCTCTTCGGGGTCTGGCGGATTATCCATATCGCCACCGGCACGCTCCTCTATGCACTGCTGTTGCTGCACATCTGGGCCGGGTACTATTTCGGATTCCGCTGGCTATGAGCGGTTCGCGCATCCTCTACGTCATCTTCGCGCTGGCGCTGGCTTTGCTTGTCGTGGTTGTGCCGCTGAAGACTCACATGTCCGGGAGCAGCGCGATCAAGGGCTGGACCTCGTTGGCTGATCCGGGTCCCTTGTCCCCCGCGCATGCCAGGTTCCAGGCCGATTGCGAGACATGCCACACGCCGCACAAAGGTGTCGAGCCGGTCAAGTGCATCGCCTGCCACGCCGGGACTGATTTCGGAACCAAGGCGTCCACCAGCTTCCATGCGAATGCCACTCAGTGCACAAGCTGTCACATCGAGCACGATGGCGGCACAAGCCTTGCCCGCATGGAGCATAAGGCGCTGCTCGATCCAACCTTGTGGCGAGGCCCACTGCTCGCTTCCAACGGTCAACTCTCCACGGCGGCGCCTGCGACCGTCGATGCGCTCGATTGCGCAAGCTGCCATGCAGCGCGCGATCCACATCAGGGACTGTTCGGCAAGGATTGCAAGAGCTGCCACACCCTTACCGACTGGAAGGTTGCAGCCTTCCGGCATCCATCGGTCAATTCAACCCAATGCGCCGAGTGCCACAAGGCTCCGCCCAGCCATTTCATGATGCATTTCAAGATGGTGTCGCAGCGCGTGGCCAAGAGCCGGGCTCCAGTTAATCAATGCGTGGCCTGCCACACCACCGACAGCTGGAACAATATCCGCAATGTAGGCCTTTATGACCATCATTGAGCCTGCAAGCGCGGCGCTTGACGGATTTGTCCGCATTGCGGTCCTGTCGCTCGAATTGGTCGGCACAGTGACGATCGTGACTGGTGCAGGCGCGGCGATCTTTCTTTTCGGTTCGAGGGCGCGCAGCTTGGGGATCCAAGCTGTCTATCAACCCGTGCGTGCTGTTCTGGGCCGCAGCATTCTGCTCGGTCTCGAGTTTTTGGTGGCCGGAGACATACTGAAGTCACTGGTCATTAACCCCAGCCTCAACGATCTGATGGTTCTGGCGGGTCTGATCCTTGTGCGCACGTTCCTCAGTATTTCGCTTGGCGTCGAGATCAACGGCCACTGGCCGTGGCAAGAGACAGCTATGGCGGCGCGCAAGGCGGATGCCGCGCGAACATCGGAGACTGCGCGGAACAACGGCGAAGGAGATGCGCAATGAACTCCAAAGAGAAACGTCATCCAGAAGAGTTAAACAACCACTACGTACCACTGAGCCATATGCCTTTCCAGAGTGAGAAGGGTCAAACGGTGAAGCGGCATGGACTGGACGAACGGACAGGAGACGCAGCCCACGGGCGATCGCGACACGCCCTGAAGGCTCGGAAACTTGGTCTTACTGCAAAGCCGGGAGAGGCGATCGCTGTCATGCCGGAGGATTGCTTTGTTTGCCGATCCGAAGGCTTGACAGCCCGAACGTCGATCATGGTCGAGGCAGGCAGCGCGAAAACCGCGGCCCGGCTTTTGAGATCGAACAATGGACTGGTTGTCGAAGGTGAAATTGGCCTCTCCGACGAGGCGTGGACGAAACTGAGCTTGAAAGAAGGCGATGTCGTCGAGGTACGACATCCGCAACCGGTGCCCTCCTTCAATGTATTGCGCAAACGGGTCTATGGGAACCGGTTGGAGCGCTCCGACTTCACCGGCATAGTCTCCGATCTTGTCGCGGGGCGATACAGCGACGTTCATCTCGCTTCGTTCGTGACCGCCTGCTCGGCATTTCCGCTCGATCTTCAGGAAATGATTGGCCTGACCCACGCGATGGTTGACGCGGGAAAACGGCTGTCCTGGCCGCAACAAGTGATCGTCGACAAGCACAGCGTCGGCGGATTGCCGGGCAACCGCACGACACCAATCGTTGTATCGATCATTGCAGCACTCGGCCTGGTCATGCCGAAGACCTCGTCGCGCGCGATTACATCGCCCGCCGGCACCGCCGACACCATGGAAACGCTCGCGCCGGTCGATCTCGATGTCGACCGGATCCGCGAAGTCGTTGCGCGTCAGAATGGGTGCCTGGCTTGGGGCGGCGCGGTTCAACTCAGCCCCGCCGACGACATCATCATCGGCGTAGAAAAGGCTCTCGATCTCGATTCCACGGGGCAGCTGGTCGCCTCGGTGCTTTCGAAAAAGATTGCTGCAGGTGCCACGCATTTGGTCATCGACATGCCGATCGGCCCGACCGCCAAGATCCGGACGGCGCAAGCTGCTGATAAGCTGAGTTATTGGCTGCAGGCGGTTGCGGCCTCGTTCGGGCTCAAGACGCGTGTGCTGCCGGGACCTGGAACCCAACCGATCGGTCGCGGGATCGGGCCCGCGCTTGAAGCAAGGGATGTGCTGGCAGTGCTAAAGCAACAGGAAGGGCCCGCCGATCTTGCATCGCGCGCTTGCGAGCTAGCCGGTGCTTTGCTCGAACTGGCCGAATTTGTCCCCGACGGGCAAGGGTTGGCCCTCGCGTGGCAAACACTCGAAAGTGGGCGCGCCTGGCAAAAGTTTCAGGGAATATGCGAAGCCCAGGGCGGAATGCGCGACCCGCCGGTTTCCACCCATCGGCAGGTCATCCGCGCCACGCATTCCGGGACGCTACGGTCAATCGACAATCGGCAACTGGCCAAGCTCGCCAAGCTGGCAGGAGCCCCTGCCGCGAAAGCGGCGGGGGTCGAACTGCACTGCCGATTGGGTGAAGCAATCAAGGACAATGCTGCGCTGTGCACGGTCCATGCCGAAAGTGGCGGTGAGCTCGATTACGCGCTGCAATTCTACGCCGATGGCGCCGCTGTGTTCGGGATTGAAGGATGATGAGCCATCCGATTCTTGTCCCCCTACCGGGATACGAGCAACTCGCCGCGAGCATTTCCGGCGCAACAGGCGCGGAAATCGGCGCTTTGGAGCTGCGCGATTTTCCCGATGGTGAGAGCTATTTGCGCTTCGCCTGTGATGTCGCGGGTCGCTCGGTCATCCTGCTGTGTTCGCTGGCACGCCCCAACAATCGCATCCTGCCGCTGCTCTTTGCGGCCGATGCCGCCAGGGACCTCGGTGCAGGCGAAGTAGGGCTGGTGGCGCCCTATCTTGCCTACATGCGCCAGGACCGGCGCTTCAATCCCGGGGAGGCGATCACCTCGCAGAGCTTTGCTCGTCTGCTTTCGGGCGGGTTCGATCGGCTTGTCACCGTCGACCCGCACCTCCACCGCTATCCCTCACTCGATGCCATTTATACGATTCCCGCGCGGGTCGTCCACGCCGCCCCGTCGACCGCGCACTGGATCGAGGCCAATGTCAAAGATCCGGTCATCGTCGGCCCCGATGTCGAAAGCGAACAATGGGTTCGGGAAGTCGCCGAACTGGCCGGTGCCCCGCATTTCGTGCTGAGCAAGACCAGGGCGGGCGACAGGGACGTGGCTGTCGTCCTCCCCGACATCGCGCCCTACGCCGGGCGAAATCCGGTGCTGGTTGACGACATCGGATCGTCTGGCCAGACGCTGGTCGCAGCCGCGCGCTGTCTCGCGCGCGCTGGCCTTGAGCCCCGTTACTGTATCGTTGTTCATGCCCTGTTTGACCGAAGCACCGCCGAGATTTTCGGCGAGCTTCCAATGCGCATTGTCAGCACGGACACCGTCCCACACGCCTCCAACGGGATCGCGCTAACCAGCGCTCTCGCTACTGCGATCGAACAGATGCGCTGGAACATGAGCCCGCGGACCTAGAAGCCTGACCGTTTATCGTCGTGACTCGCGGCCCAAGCGCCATGCTGCGCGGTATAACCATGCCAACACGCCGAAGCCGATAGAAGCGGTCAGCAATCGCTTTTGGAACGCCGCTTGGAATGGGGCCGCTGCAAAAAGGCGAACACGTTGCTGATCACGTACAACACAAGGCCATTTTCGAGGGATACTTGCCGCCGCTGCGTATCAGTTAGCAGCAACAAGGAGAGCCAAGGTGCTCGACATTTGGCAGCCGAAATATCGACGGGAAAAAAGCCGCCGTTTCTGCCCGACGCTCCTTTCGCTGGCCGCGTTCACCAGTTGCCGGGATGGCCCCGAAAGCACGAACGCGCGCGCGGGATGATGGCGTATTGCCCCGTCTCGCTCCATCCCCGAGGCGGGGTTCCGTTGGAGGAGGAGAGAATGCGTTGTGGTGATCGCGGCGAGGTGCCGTTTCTCACCAGAAGTGCTCCACGAGCGGCGTTCTCGCTGAACCGCCGCATCCAGTTCGCTGATGCGCGCACGCATGCTCGCGGTCGGCGGAAACTGGAACAGCCGCGCGTGAGTGCGCGAGAAATCGGCCCCGCTGAGGTGTTCCGAGTGCAGTGTGTTCGGTTTCAATCAGCCGAGGGCTCTGTTCGGTGACCATCACCGGTACCCTTGGGTCCAATGGCGAAATCGAGACGATTGATAAGCTCTCGATCGCCACGATCGGTACTTTGACCTTGGACGCGGGAAGAGACGCCGATTCTCGTCATCCCGGTACACCGCTAGGGTCGGCTCCTCCTGTCCATACGCTTTGGCGTAATTTCTTGCTGTACGATCCGTTCGTGCTGAACTGGCTCAAAATTAGCTGCTTCATGCACGCGGTCGGCCAGGACCACGGCGACATGGCGATGCTCGGCAGCCGCGAACGGCGCGTCCTGCGTGTCCATCTGAAGCACGGCGGCTACGGCATTTCGGCACTGCAGGCAGCGGTCAACGCCGCCCTCGCGACACAAAGGAGATTGATATGAAACTTGCAATGATCGGCCTCGGCCGGATGGGTGCGAATATTACCCGGCGCTTGATGCGCGGTGGCCACGAGGTGGTCGTTTTCGACCGCAATGCGAGAGCTGTCGATGCGCTGGTCGAAGAAGGCGCGCGGGCCGCCACTTCGCTCGCTGCGGCGGCTAGCCAACTGCCGACGCCCCGCATCTTCTGGGTGATGCTGCCCGCAGGGGAACCCACCGAGACGACGGTTGACCTGCTCAAAGCAGAAGCGAAAACGGGCGACATCATCATCGACGGGGGCAATAGCTTCTACAAGGACGATGTCCGGCGCGCGCAAGAACTCGCCGAATTGGGTATTGCTTATGTCGATGTCGGCACCTCGGGGGGCGTGTGGGGGCTCGAGCGCGGCTACTGCATGATGATCGGCGGCGACAAGGCCGTGGTCGACCTGCTCGATCCCCTCTTTGATGCGCTGGCGCCTGGAATTGGCACGATCGCCCGCACCCCCAACCGGATGGAACAGGAAGGCGAGGATCCCCGTGCCGAGAAAGGCTATATCCATGCCGGGCCAGCCGGTGCCGGCCATTTCGTGAAGATGGTCCACAATGGTATCGAATATGGTTTGATGCAGGCGTATGCTGAGGGGTTTGACATCTTAAAGGGCAGAAGTTCCGACAAGCTGCCCGAAGGCGAACGCTTCGATCTCAACTTGACCGATATCGCCGAGGTGTGGCGGCGCGGCAGCGTCATTTCCTCCTGGCTGCTCGATCTCACCGCGGCTGCGCTCGCCAAGGATCAGATGCTCTGCGAGTTTTCGGGTCGGGTAGCGGACTCTGGCGAGGGGCATTGGACGATCGAGGCGGCAATGGAAGAGTGCGTTCCAGTACATGTCCTGTCCGCAGCGCTGTTCGCGCGCTATCGCAGCCGGGTTGACCATACCTTTGGCGACCAGGTGCTGTCGGCGATGCGCTTCGGTTTCGGTGGCCATGTCGAGATGCCGCAGTGACAGCTTCCAGGGCCGGATCGACCAGCGCAATTGCCGCAATGTGCTGGTCGGTAGCGATGGCCCCCGCGTTTCGGTCATCGGGCTCGACGACGTGATCGTGGCGGTTGACGGCGACGAGGTTCAGGTCGCGAGCAGCAGCGGCACGCAGCAGGTCGGCAAGCAGCCCGGAGCGGCCAACCAGTGAGCGCTCGGCTGGCTACGCGGATGTTTGCCAAGCCATGGGGCAGAGATCGCCTGCCACCGCCGTTCATCAACCCATCGGGTGCGCGGATCGGCGAAGTGTGGTTCGAGCCCCCTGCCGAACTCGACGGGCTGCTGGTCAAGTATATCTTCACGTCAGAGGCGCTCTCGGTCCAGGTCCATCCTTCGGATGCCCAGACGCTGGCTGCCGGGCTTGGCCGCCAAGGCAAGGAAGAATGCTGGCTGGTGATTGATGCCGAGCCCGGGGCGGCTTTGGGGATCGGCTTTGCCAAGCCTCTGGAAGCTGACGCGATGCGCGCTGCCGCGCTCGACGGCTCGATCGAGCATCTGCTCGAATGGCATCGGGTCAAGGCGGGGGACTTCTTCTATATCTCGGCGAACACAGTCCATGTGATTGGGGCCGGGATCAGCCTGATCGAGGTCCAGCAGAACAGCGACATCACTTATCGGCTTTACGATTACGGGCGTCCGCGCGAACTTCATCTGGGCGAAGGGGTAGCCGTCGCATTGGGCGCGGCGCACCCCGCCAAGCTGCGCTTCCATCTCGGCGCGGATGGCCCTTTGCAGTTGGTTGAAGGGCCGCATTTCAGACTGGACCGAATCGAGGGGGGATTACCTGCACCGTTGCCCGGCGCTATGCTGGCGGGCCAGCGCTGGTGATCCCGCTCAGTGGCGATGTGACGATTGCGGGCGAGCCTATTGCCCGAGGTGAATGCGGTCTGGCAGCGTCGGTCGCAGCCCTGAAAGTGCCGGATGGGGTAAAGGCCCTGATTGCTGCGACCTGCGGCTCTTAGCCCGGCAAGGTAAGGCACACCTCGATCGGTCCCAGCGCCTTGGCGCAGGGGAACTGGGGGGACCCGAGAGGCCCCCCAGCGATCCCAGTGGCGATAGGGATCAATGCCTCGCGTAGACCGTCTGACCCGATGCTCCAAACATGTAGACGTTGTAACGCTGGGGATTCTGGCCCGGCACTTCCATTCCCGGCGAGCCAAGCGGCATTCCACCGACGGCGAGACCGGTCGCGCCCCTGGGCTTTGTGGCCAGAAATCGCTTCACATCGGCAATCGGCACATGGCCCTCGAATACCATCCCGTCTATGATGGCGGTATGGCAAGACTGGAGGCTGGGCGTAATGCCGTGCCGTTTTTGGAGCGCCGCCCGTTTGCTATCATCAACGGTCTTGATTGGGTGCCCAAGAGCAGCCTTTACTTGCGAAGCCCATTTTTCGCAGCACCCACAGCCTGGGTCCCGGTACATGACTGCTTGGGTGGCTAGGGCCGGCGTCGACACAAGCGCCAAAGCTAGGACAATTTTTCTCATCATCCATTCCTTTCAACAAAAAAGCGCGGAGCGCCCTTACCAGCCCTCCGCGCCCGTCGCTCACTTGCGATCCATACCACCCACATCGTGGCCGTCATGGGCTTCGGCCTTGTCGGCCTTGTCTTTGCAGCAGGTCATTTTCCCCTGCTCATCCTTCCTGCAGCAACAGCATTCCTTTGTGGGCGCTGGCGCCGCATCAGCGGCGAACGCAGCGGAGGATATGGTGAGCGCAAGTGCGCCCAAAAGATATTTATTTGTCATGATATTACTCCGGTCCATAGTTGAAAATTGCAGTGCCATGCCGCGCGCGGCGGGGGCGTTGGAGGAGCAATGAAACCGCCCATCAGTCTGGTGATCGTGGAGGGTTCGACCACTGCATGTGCCAGGGAGGGCTGCACTAGCATTGCGTCCACCACAGGCGGGAAGACACAGGCATGGCAGGTGAGCCTTGCATCATCGTTCGTGTCATCCGTTTGTTCATCGTGCGACTTGAGGGCGTCTGCGCAAACGGATGTTATCGCGCTTGATTCCGCTAGAAAGGGAGATGCGCAACTTGGAGCAGCTCGAAGGATGAGCGCAAGCGCGAGAAAAAAAGCAGCTATAATCTTCATGCTGCGCGCCGTCTCTTGCGACGGACCGGCCAGCGCATCACGAGCAAAACCGTCCCGGCTAGACCGAGCAGAAGTCCGCCGATAGCAAAGGATAATAGCCACCATGTGTTGAAATTCTCATGGTTCTTCCAGTCCATGATGTGAAGGCTCCAGAAGAAATCATAGAGCCGCCAGGCGCCGGTGCGGACGGCCGTAATTCGTCCGGTTTGCTGCGCCACGAACACACTGGTTTGATCGCTATCGGCAAAAGTCACGCGCCATGCCGGAAGCGCTGCGCGATATTCGGGGCTTTCCTGTGTGACGAGGCTTGCCGTCGATTTCGGCTTGTCGTCCGATCTCCAAGCGGCCTCGGCAATGCGCGTCGCGACTTTGGCATCGACCGGCGGCAGTGGCACACCAGTCGCGGCGTCGAACAGCTTTATTCCCTTTGTGGTGGCAAGTTCCGCAACGGCACTCCCCTCGAGCATATGCCATGTCATCGCCTCGACTGGCGCGTCGGCCTGCGCAAGGATCTGTCCGGCAGGGGCAAAGGAAGCGTCCACCGGAAAAGCGATCACGCTCTCGCGATCAACGAGGTGCTCGCCGCGCACTTTCTCGATCGGCAAAAAGCTCACCAACGCGCCGCTGGCAAACCAGATCAGCATCTGCGCGCCGATCACCAGCGACAGCCATTTGTGAACCTTGCTGGCCCCGACGTGGAGGCGACACGAGCGCTGCACCGCTTGACCCTTTTCCAGCCCGCGTCAGAACCAAAGCCTAACACCCATGACGAAGTGGGGATCTGATACCTGTCCGCCGCTTGCTTGGGTGAAGCGCGCAGATTCGCCGAACTGTCGGATCCATTCAAAGCCGATGTAAGGCGCAAACTCCCTCTTGATTTCATATCTCAGACGCGCACCCACCTCGAGGTTGGATAGGCCGGCCCCGACTCCCAGCTCGGAAATTGTCTGAGCCGAAAAATTCGCTTCAATACGCGGCTGCAATATCCACTTTTGTGTTATACGCTGGTCGTAGAACCCCTCGATCCGCCCGCGGACCTCGCCTTCATTCGAGAGAAAAGCTGAAGCGGTTACCTCGAACCAATAAGGCGCGAGCCCTTCTATTGCGACGACAGCATATGTCCGAGAAGGATTTGGCGAAACATCATATCGAATTCCGGCCTGCAAATTCCAGTAAGGGTCGATTGCCCTTGAATAGGCTGCGGTCAGTTCGAGGTCGTCCAGCGGACCGCGAAATTCTCCTTCACCCTCGTATTTGAAGACGAACCGGTTGATATCCCCGCCGAGCCAGGCCTCACCGTCGAATCGATAGCTGTCCTTGTTCTTGTGCACCACATACTCGGCGAGGTCGAACGACGCGAACGCCACGGTGGTTCCGCCGGCTTCCTTCATCATTGCCGCGCGCGCTCTGGCCATCTCTGCCGGAGAATGCAGCCTATCGGCATACCAGTCGGACGGGGGAGAGGGCGCGGGCGCATTCCCGGGTTCGAGATCGGTCCCAAAAGCGCTTTGCGATCGATCTACTGGATCGGGGATCGCCGCTTTGGGCGTGCAATGGCCCATTTCCGCGTGCTCGGGTGGACAGTCGGGATCGGAGGGCGACGCCTCTGTAGGTTGCCCTTCCATCACCATTCCTGCCATTCCGTCATCCGCCCCTGCTTCGGCCGGCTTTGCGGCTTCGGCGGGGTGGGCGGCAGGTGTACAGTGGCCCATCCTTGCATGCTCGGCCGCGCACTCCCCAGCCGGGCTTACAGGACCGGCTGCGGAATCAGGTTTGTGTTCCGTGCCATGGTCCGACTTCTCGCCGGAGGGTTTGGGCGGCTGCTTCGCCGGCTTCTGCGGCATCGGCATGCCCGGCATAGAGCCATGGTCCATCGGCGGCATTGACTGCGCATTGGCCGGGAAGCTGAGCATCAGCGCCGTGCCGCCGGCGAGGATCAAACGCGAAAGGCTCATGCCGCGTCTCCTCGCGGCCTGACACTTACGACCCGCATCATCCCTGCGTGCATGTGGTAAAGGAGGTGACAGTGGAACGCCCAGTCGCCCACCGCGTCGGCGGTAAAGTCGAAGCTGGCCTTGCCTCCGGGCTGTACCAGCACGGTGTGCTTTCGGGGCGAGAACGCGCCCTTGCCCGTTACCAGCTCGAAAAAGTGGCCATGGAGGTGGATTGGGTGGCTCATCATCGAATCGTTGATAAGATTGATCCGCACCCGCTCACCTTCGAGGAAGGGGATGGGCTCATGGTAGTCCGACATTTTGATGCCGTCGAACGACCACATGAACCGCTCCATGTTGCCCGTCAGATGGATATCGAGCGACCGCTCCGGAGGCCTCACGTCGGGATTGCGCTCAAGAGCGACCAGGTCATGATAGGTTAGGACCTTGTGTCCGACATCCTCCAGGCCTTGGCCCGGTTCGTTCATGCGATCGACCGGCATCGGCGAGATCGTCTGAACGCCTGGATCGCGCTTGACCTGCGGCGCGACGCTGAAATCGCGCATGCTGTGGCTCATCGCCCCGGCGCCATGCCCAATTGCCGCATGATCGGCGGCAGTGGCTCCGCCTTCCGAGGGCGTGCAGTGACCCATTTTGGCATGTTCGGGCGGACAGTCGACCGCCGGCGCCGCGGCGGCCGACATATCCATGTCACCCATGCCCATGTCCTTCATCGTCGCGAGCGGCCGCTCGCGCAGCGGCGGAACCTCTGCAGCCATGCCCGGACGCGGTGCCAGTGTCGCGCGCCCAAGCCCGGAGCGATCGTTGGCTTCTGCGATGAGCGTGTATGCCCGGTCGTCGGGCGGAGTGACGATGACATCGTAGGTCTCGGCGACGCCGATCTGGAACTCGTCAATTTCGACCGGCCGCACATTGAGCCCGTCGGCCTGAACGACGCTCATGCGCAGCCCCGGAATGCGGACGTTGAAGATCGACATGGCGGACGCGTTGATGATCCGCAGCCGCACCCGCTCGCCCGGGGTAAACAACGCAGTCCAGTTATCCTTCGGCCCATAACCGTTCACTAGGAAGGTATAGGTGGACCCGTTGACGTCGGCGATATCGGTGGGATCCATCCGCATCTTGCCCCAATCGACTCGTTCGCTGAGCGGTTGGTCCTTGCCCGCCAGCAGGCCGCCGACTGTCTGGCGCTGCATGTTGAAGTGCCCGGGATTGACCTTCAGCTTGCGGAAAATCGCTTCGGGGGCCAGCTGGCTGTGATCGGAAAGCACAACCACATGCTCGCGATCATAGGCAACCGGATCTGCACCTTTGGGATCGATCACGATCGGGCCATAGTGGCCCAATTGCTCCTGCAGGCCCGAGTGACTGTGATACCAGTAGGTTCCCGACTGCACGACCGGGAACTCATACACAAAGGTCGAACGGGGCCTGATGCCCGGAAAGCTGACGCCAGGCACGCCGTCCATCTGGAAAGGCAAAATCAGTCCATGCCAATGGATCGAGCTGTCCTCGTCAAGATCGTTAGTCACCGAAAGCCGCACGGTCTGGCCTTCGCGCAAACGGATCAAAGGGGCAGGAACTGTACCGTTCAGCCCGATCGCACGACTGACCTTGCCGTCAACTCGCATAGTCTGACGCGCGATCCTCAAACTGATGTCGGTGCCCGATACTGTCGGGATCGGATCCGTGATGCCTGCGGAAACAGGTTGTGCCCACGCGGGAAACCAATTGGCCATTGCCGCAGCTGATCCGCCGACTGCGGCGCTTTTAATGAACTTTCTTCGATCAAGTATCATGGCTGGTCCGTATGCTGAGAGATCCACCTTACCGGCATATACGCATCAACATGCGCCACCCCTCATATCGGGAAGCAATTTCTTGCTCGACATCTCCTGTCTCCAACGGAAGTAGAGAATGAAAAGTCACATATATCAGCTTCAGATGGCTCGTCTCTCGATACCGGTTTGGCGTTTGCCCTCAAAGACTTGCAGATCGCGCGGGACCGACTTGGCATCATTCCGTTCCGAACGGTTCCGCGAACTTCTCTCGCAGTCTGGTGCGGGCGCGGTACAGTCGCGTCTCCACAGCCTTTTCGGTAATCCCCAGGATCGCGGCTGTCTCAAACTGGCTTAGTTCCTCGATGGCACGCAGGATCAGTACTTCCCGCAAGGGGAGCGGCAAGGCAGCGATGGCTCGCTCGAGTTCGGCAAGCTCGGCACGTCCTTGCACTTCGCGTTCGGGGCTCGGGACATCGCTTTCGAAATCCTCGTCGTCGGCGATCGGCCTTGCCAGCGAAAAAAACGAACGTACTGCGCGGCGTCGAGCCCAGTCCCGACATTTGTTCAGGGCGATGCGTGCGATCCAGACTCGGAATGGCCGCTCGGGATCATATCTGCCGATGTTGGTGAACGCGGATACGAAGCATTCCTGCAAGATGTCCAGCGCCTCCTCCGGATCGCCGACATTGCTCCTGATCAGCCGAAAGACGGGCCCCTTGTAACGACCCATGAGTTCACGAAACGCCGACGGGTGGCCCCCGACGGCCAGGCTCGTCAGTTCGCGATCATCGCATTGCGATAGGTCCAGCGTCACCGTGCATCGGCGGTCAACGCTTTGACCACAGTGCTGTCGAACATCTTTGCCTGCTCGGGATCAAGCACCGCTCGCATCTCGAACAGATGCTCAAGGGTTTCCTTCTGAAGCGCTCCCATAGCTACATGGCTCTGATCGATCGCCGCAGTCACTTTCGGTCCATAACCATGTTCGGCTTCAATTGCCTCGGCGAGACGGGCATTCGCAGCCCGCATATCGAGTTCGAGTGCCTTGCGCCTGACGGCAAATCGGGCTTCGATCGCATCGATCTTGACATGCTGCTGCGGCGTCAGTGTCAGTTCGCCATGCAGCAGGGCATGTAGCTCGGTTTCCTTCGGTCGCGGCCGATCGGCGACGATCTTGCCTACGAACACGCCGCAGATGGCGGACGCGAATGCTACCAGCGCGAGCAGGAGCAGCCAACGCGATCTCGCGGTCATCGAGGATCGAGCAGTGCGGAGGGAGCGAGCGCCGAAACGGGTGCGAATGGCGACAATGAAGGATCGCGACCCACCGGCTCAGCACTCGCAACACCTGCAATGGCACCGCCGCCGAGCGAAAGGAATGCGGACAACACCATGAAGCGCTGCGCCATGGTCGTCTCTTTTCGGCGTAGTGCGAGCGCGCTGAACACCCTGTCGTCGAGGCCATCGAGCAACCCCGTTGGCGGAGCGCGCCTCAATTGTCTCAAATAGTCGTCCATGGCGTCCTCCTCCAATCGGTTCTCTCCATCATACGCGTCTGCGTTCAAAACCCCTCACGCCACATCGAAATGAGGGGTGGAGCCGGTCGACGCGTATCTAGCATCGAACGCAAACTTTTGGAGACGTTTCATGCGAAGATCTGCTGTTGCCACCATACTCGCCTCGCTGGTGCTGATCTCGGTTCCCGGCGCCGTCCTTGCTCACACCAAGCTCGTTTCCTCGACGCCAGCGGCGAACGCCACCGTCCCTGCCGCCAATGCCCGTTCAATCAACCTAACCTTCAACGAGAAGGTTATCGCCTCGACGCTCAAGGTCGACCTCGCCATGACAGGGATGCCCGGAATGAACGACCATCCTCCGATGAAGGTCGCGTTTAGTTCGATGATAGGCAAGGACGGCAAGTCGATCATGCTGATGCCCAAGCGCGCGCTCGCGGCAGGAACCTACCAGGTGTCCTGGTCGGCGGCGGGCACCGACACCCACCGGATGGGCGGCCAGTTCTCGTTCACGGTCCGCTAGGCTATGTCACCCGATTGGGCGATGATCGCGATCAGGCTCG
>Ga0163108_10002022_pt1 | contig 14752 bp, 8 predicted proteins | sample Fk1155metaG_FD_109644 | JGI IMG/M metagenome (GOLD analysis project Ga0163108, IMG submission 109644) | Marine microbial communities from the Central Pacific Ocean - Fk160115 155m metaG | ecosystem: Environmental > Aquatic > Marine > Oceanic > Photic zone | place: The Central Pacific Ocean...
CGCCGCCTGCCTCGACGATGGCAACGGTGACGATGGCAACGGTGACGATGGCAACGGCGACGATGGCAACGGCGACGATGGCAACGGCGACGATGACGACGGCGACGATGAGGGTGAAAACGCTCCTCCCGGATTCGCCTTTGGCCGCTCCGAGCTTTCGCCTCCTGAAGATGCCGAAAACGAGGACGCCTCCGGCTCGGTGAAGCTTGTCCAGGTACGCAGCCGCGCCTCGATGCACATCCACATTGCAGGACTTGAGCCCGGCGCCGCCTACAACGTCGACGCCTCTCTCAACGGAACAAGCGAAAACATCGGCACGATCACCACGCGTGAAGCGACCGTCAGACCCTCACGCTGCTATAGCGGCGGACTCTCCGTCCCCGAAGAGGAGGAAGAAGAGGAGCCGGCCGATGAAGGCCCCGCGGAAGAAGGCGTCGAGGGCGCCGGCGCGGGAGATGAAGAGGTCGCGGTTGAAGGCGAAGACAATGGCGACGAGGCTGACGAAGCCGATGCCGGCGATGACGATGACGAAGAAGCGGAAGATGATGACAATCGCCGAGGCTGGCGCTGGGGCTGGCGTTGTCGACGTGGACACAACCGGCGCGCGAGAGAGGCCTCCGGCTCCGCCAGGATCAATCTCAACCGGAGCCGCTCGGAGGCTTCCTACCGGGTCACCGTCAGGCGGCTAGAAGATTCCATCGCCTCGGTGCGGCTCATCCTGAATGATGGAACTGCCATCGAGCTCGATGGCCGCAGGGGGAGAATCGAGCTGGCTGAAGGCCAGGCCGAGGCGCTCAACGGCGCTGTGGTCGAGGTCTACACCGCCGAGGACGAGGGTGCTGAGGCGACGCTCGCTCTCTCCGGAGACGTCAACTCCTGCTACCCCCGCCTCGACGGGTGGCGCGCGCGGGTCGCCGAGAGGCGCGCCGGCAAGGGCAGCCTGAGAATCGATACCCGCCGCGATGACGAGCTGCCGCTCGGAGCCGCGGAAGCCACCGATCTCGAAGGAGCGGTCATCACCGTCACCAGCGAAGATGGAACCGTGGTGCTCAGCGGCACGATCGATGAGCTCAGAACCTTCGGACGAGACGATGAAGAGGATGATGGTGAGGCTCTCGAGGTTGTCGAGGAGATCGCCGAGGAAGGTGGAGGCGCGGCCTTCAAGCTCCTCGAACCCCACGATGCCAGCTTCGTCCGGGGCGACGCCAACGACGATGGCGTCGTGAACCTGAGCGACCCGATCCGGATCCTGTCGATGCTCTTCCAGGGCGGTGGAAACCTCTACTGCGAGGACTCCGCCGATGCCAATGACGATGGAGAGATCAACCTCACGGACCCGATCCTGATTCTTCAAACCCTCTTTGACGGCAACGTCGGCGGTATCAGCGCGCCCTATCCCTACCGGGGATTCGACCCGACCTCCGATGACATGCACTGCAAGGACTTCGAAGGTTGATCAACCCCTCTCCCTGGATTCGGGAGAAGATGTAATAAGAAGGCGCCCGGCAAACAGAACGTTTTCCGGGCGCCTTTTTGCTGCAGGCCGAATTGGTAGAAATGGGATACACTCAGGAGCCTTCAAAACCTAAGATATCAACGGCACCGCGAACAGAGGCTCAGATGCATCTTCACAGCGACAACAGCAAATCTGCCGGGCTCCTGCTTCTCCTGCTGGTCTGCTGCGGATCTCTGCCCGCGGCCGAGGGCGAGCTGCCTCCAGCCGCCCAGCACAAGGTCGATTTCGAGACAGAGATTCGTCCCCTCCTCAGCGGCACCTGCGAAACATGCCATGGCTCGAAAAAGCAAAAGGGCGGACTCAGGCTCGACCTGCGGTCCGCGGCGCTGAAGGGCGGCGACTCCGGTGCGGTCATTCTGCCCGGCAAGGGTGTCGAGAGCCGGCTCGTGCTGCTGGTGGCGGGCGCTGACAAGAAGCTCGTGATGCCGCCGCGCGGCAAACGGCTCACAGCGGCCCAGGTCGGCGTTCTGCGTGCCTGGATCGACCAGGGAGCCGCCTGGCCGGAAGATCCCGTCGCCTCCGGCCGAATCGAGAGCGATCACTGGTCCCTGAAGTCGGTCAAAAAACCCGTGCCGCCGAAGATCAAGGGCACGGACTGGGCGCGCAACCCCATCGATGCCTTCGTCTTCGCGAAGCTCCAGGAAAAAGGGCTCGAGCCGAGCCCCCTGGCCGACAAGGCGACCTTGATTCGACGACTGAACTTCACCCTCCTGGGGCTACCGCCAGCCCCCGCCGAGGTGAAGGCCTTTGTCGAAGACAAGAGCCCTGATGCCTACTCCAACCTGGTCGAGAAGCTGCTTGCATCTCCGCACTACGGAGAGCACTGGGGACGCCACTGGCTGGACATCGCCCGCTACACCGAGAGCCAGGGCTTCGAATATGACCGGCTGAGAAACAACGCCTGGCACTATCGAGACTACGTGATCCGCAGCTTCAACTCCGACAAGCCCTATGACCGCTTCATGATGGAGCAGGTCGCCGGAGATGTTCTCAAGCCGGTGATGTCCGACGGAATCATCGCCACCAGCATGCTTGTCTGCGGCCCCTACGACCAGGCCGGCAACAGCCAGCGAAACCAGACCCAGCGCATGAACACCCGGGAAGAGGAGATGGAGGACCTGGTGAGCTGCGTGACCCAGGGCTTTCTCGGCATGACGGTCAACTGCGCCCGCTGCCACGCGCACAAATTCGACCCCATTCCGCAGACGGACTACTACCGTATCAAATCGGTGTTCGATGGTGTCTTCCATGGAGAGCGCGACTTCGGCTCGCAGGCCGAACGGGAGGCGCGCCAGGAGAAGGTCGCCGCCCTCAACGCGAAGATCGCGGAGCTCGACAAAAAGGTCACCGAGCTCGAGAAAGCGGCACGCGAGCAGATCCATGCGCGCAAGGAAAACAAGAACCTGGAGGCTCCCGGCGGTCCCCGGCCGGTCGCCCTGTGGGACTTCGCCGGCGGCGGTCTGAAGGACCAGGTCGGCGCCATGCACGCGAAGCTGAACGGCTCGGCCCGGCTGGAGAACGGCCGCCTCATTCTCGACGGAAAGAATTCGTTCGCCTCGACGGCGGCCCTCGGAAAAGACGTCTCCGAAAAGACGCTCGAGGCCTGGGTCTACCTTTCGACCCTCGACCAGGGCGGCGGCGGCGTCATCACCCTGCAGAACAATAACGGAGAGCCCTTTGATTCGATCGTCTACGCCGAACGCGAGAAGCGCGCCTGGATGTCCGGCAGCAACGGCTTTGTCAGAACCAGGAATCTGGGGGGAACGGCGGAAAGCGCGAACGCCACCACGGCGGTCCACATGGCCATCGTCTACGGAGCAGACAACTCCATCAGCGTTTACAGAAATGGCGAGCTCTACGGGCAGAGCTACAGCCAGGGTAGCCGGATCACCTACCGTAAAGGCCAGGCCCAGGTGCTGTTCGGCCTGCGCCACAAGGGCGCGACACGCAATGGACACCTGAAAGGAGAGCTCGAGCGGGCCGCCCTCTACGATCGGGCACTCTCCCGTAAAGAGATCCAGGCGTCCCTGGCCTCGCGAGGCCAGTTCATTCCCCTCGAGGCTGTCTTGAAGGAGCTCAACAAAGAACAGCGCGGCACGCGCGCGGCCCTGATCGCCGAGGCAGGGCGGATCCGCGGACAGATCAGCTCGATCCCCCGCGGAGGAGGTAAGACCTACGCCGGGCAGCGGCGCCAGCCGAAGCCGACCCAAAGGCTCATCAAGGGCAATGTCCGCGATCGAGCGGAGGTGGTTCGCCCTGGAGCTCTCTCGGTCATCAGCGAGCCTTCAGGAGACTTCGGCCTGGCGGAAAACGCCCCGGAAGCCGAACGCCGGATTCACTTCGCGCGCTGGCTGGCGGATCCGAAAAACCCGCTGCCGGCGAGGGTCATGGTCAACCGGATCTGGCACTACCACTTCGGTCGCGGCATCGTGGGCTCGCCAAACGATTTCGGCTCCCTTGGAGAGCCCCCCACCCATCCGGCCCTGCTTGACTGGCTGGCGGCGACCTTTATCGAGAAGAACTGGCGGATCAAGGAGCTGCACCGCCTGATCGTTCACTCGAGCACCTGGCGCCAGGCGTCCACCTGGAACAAAAAATCTTCCGACCTTGATTCTGAGAGCCGTCTCCTGTGGCGTCATCCCCCCAAGAGACTTACGGCCGAGTCCATCAGGGACTCGATGCTTTCCATCAGCGGAAAGCTCAACACCCAGATGGGCGGGCCGAGCTACAGGCCCTTCACCATCTCGAGTTTCGGTTCATCCTTCTACAAGATCAAGGACCAGGAAGGTCCGCAGTTTGACCGTCGCAGCGTCTACCGCATGAACGTCAACTCGGGCAAGGATCCCCTGCTCGATGTGTTCGACTGCCCTGACCCTTCGGTCAAGGCTCCAAGGCGGCGCTCAACCACGACACCGCTGCAGGCGCTCTCGCTGATGAACAACTCGCTTGTTCAGCGGCTGGCGAAAAGCTTTGCCGGTCGTCTCCAGCAGGAAGCCGGAGAGACGAAGACCAGCTCCATCGAGCAGGCGTGGCTCTACGCCTTCGCGCGCAAGCCCACCGGGTCTGAACGCGGACAATGTGAGGCCCTCGTAAAAGAGCACGGCCTCGAGACGGCCTGCTGGGTCATCTTTAACGCATCGGAGTTTCTCTATGTACGCTGAGCACGAAGCGGCAATGGAACAAGCCATCAACGACCCCATGTCGAGACGCCACTTCCTCTGGAAAAACGGGGTGGGCCTCGGCGGACTCGCTCTCACCTGTATGCTCCAGGAGGAGGCGGCCGCCAATGAAAACAGGAGCATCACCCGGGGAATTCACTTCCCCGCCCGCGCCAAGAGGGTCGTCCAGATCTTCTGCATGGGCGGCATGAGCCAGATCGACACCTTCGACCACAAGCCAGCCCTGGAAAAATTCCACGGCAAGAAGCTCCAGGGCCGCGGTGAGCTGAGGGGGTTCTTCGGCCAGGCGGGGCTGATCATGAAGAGTCCCTTCCAGTTCAAGCGCTACGGTAAATCGGGCAGCTGGGTGAGCAGCATCCTCCCCAACCTCGCCACCTGCGTCGATGAATGCTGTTTCCTTCACTCGATGGTCGCCAAGAGCAACAACCACACACCAGCCACCTTCCAGATGAACACCGGCTTTACGCTCAACGGCTTCCCCTGCATGGGCTCCTGGCTGAGCTACGGCCTTGGAACCGAGAACAGCAACCTGCCCTCCTTCGTCACCCTGCCGGACCCCAGGGGTCTCCCGGCTGGCGGGTCGATCAACTGGGCCGCGGGCTTCCTGCCCGCCGCGCACCAGGGGGTCGCCTTCAACACCAGCGGTTCCGAGCTCGTTCGCGACCTGCGAACCCCAGCCGGCGTCTCCGCGGCGACGAGAACGGCGGGGCTCTCGCTCCTGGAAAACATGAACAGGAAGTTCCTTGAAGAAAACCCCGGCAATAGCGAGCTCGCCGCTCGCTTACGCTCCTACGAGCTGGCCGGAGCGATGCAGTTGAGCATTCCCGAGGCCCAGGACTTCTCGAAAGAGAGCGACGAAATCAAGGAGCTCTACGGTATCGGAAACACGGCATCGGCGGGAATCGGACGCAATTGCCTGATCGCCCGCAGGCTCCTCGAACGAGGTGTGCGGTTTGTACAGATCCTCAACGGCGGCGCCTTTGGCTCCCCTCGAATCAACTGGGACGCCCATGAGAGCGTTGTCAAAAACCACACCAAGATGGCCGCCAGCATGGACCAGCCCTTCGCCGGCCTCATCAAGGATCTCAACCAGCGGGGCATGCTCGATGACACCCTCGTGCTGTTGACCACAGAGTTCGGACGCGGCCCGGCCACCCAGGGAGTCAACCGCCCCGGGCGGGACCATCACCCGGACGCCTTCACCTTCTTCATGGCCGGAGCCGGACTGAAGAAGGGCTTCCACTATGGCGAGTCAGACGACATCGGCTTCGCCGTGGCTGACAAGCCCACCACGATCCACGACTTCCACGCGACGGTCCTGCACCTGATGGGGATCGACCACAAGAAGCTCACCTACTACCACAACGGCATCCAGCGCCGGCTGACCGATGTGCATGGCCACGTGATCAAGGGAATCCTCGCCTGAGGGCGGTCAGTCAGAGATTCCTGGTGAACGTGTCACCTTGCTGCCGGACCACGTCTCCCAGGTCCTGATGACATCCTCCCTGCCCTTGAAATCGCGGTAAACCGCCCGCGCCGTAAAGCCGACGTCCTTCCCGATTGCGTAGCTGCGTGCGAAGAAGACAAAATCCCAGGCCGGGTTGCCCTTGCCGCCGCCGGAAGGCGATTGCGCGAAACGCAGTTCGCAGCTCTTCTGGATGTCCTTGAACATCATGATGAAGACCTTGCCGTGGGAGACCCCGTAGTAGAAAGGGTAGAGATATTCGTATTCGGAATGGCCCTCCACCAGGGCTATGTTGAACCCGGGATCCAGTGGCGGATCCCAGCTGCCGCCGGCCGGGCGGTGGCAGGCCCGGTCGCCGTGGCTTTCGGGCAGGTGGGTAATCCACCGGGGCGTGGCCTTGCCCTTGCCGGGGCGGTCCCGCCCGATGAAATGGATGGCCATGTCCTCGGGCGCATGAATATAAGAGGCGAAGAAGACCCCGATATAGCCGTGCTTCTTCCAGGCATCCTCAAGGGGCCGGAAGCTCGCCCGCATCTCGACGGCGTCCTCGCCGGTGAGCTCATAGCTGAGCCTGCCCTGCAGCGGCCAGTTGGCTGTGCGCTCCTGGAAGAGCTCCACCTTCTTTTTTCCGACCCTCCTCAACCTGATCGCGGCAATGCGCGGCTCAAAAATATTCCAGCCGTAGCTGGCGGAATCGCCGCTGAAGATGTGCTCGTAGTTGAGCCCGGCATAGGCCGGAACGAAGAGCGTCCGCTTCGAGATGCCGTGATAAAGTTCCGCGATACCACTGTAGCCCTTGCGATGATCCTTCCCATAGGCGGCATTGTCAGCAAGGACAGCCCGCAGGTCCGGCGATTCAATCCGGGCCTGGGAAACATCTTCGGCCGGGGCCGCCTGCTGAAGCAGGCAGGCGAGAAAAACGGCACGTACAGACAGAACCGTAACCGGCGCGCGATTCAGCACCCCTGCGGGCTCAGTTCTGCACGGTGGCAGTGAACTGCTTGCGCAGGGATTTGACCAGGACGCCGGAATCTACCTCACCGGAAGCCTTGACCGTGGCGGTCTTGGTCTCAAAATCGACCTTCACATCCTCGACGCCCTGGACCGTCATCAGGTCTTCCTTGATCTTCGGCGGGCACATGACTCCACAGGCCATGCCCTCAACCTGCAGCTTGATCAGGGTCGCGTCGCCGCCTGCTGAGACGCTGACACCGGCCTCTTCAGAACTGCAGGCGCTGAGAAACAAAACGGCGACAAGACTCAATATTGTGAAAGCTCTCATGTTCATCTCCTTGGTAGATGGGTGTTCCCGATAACGCCCTCATTGTGGCTTGCGAGGCCTCTTCAGGCGAGGATTTCTTTCCCCCCCTCTCAATCGTCGAGGGCGAAGCCATAAAGCCCGGCGAGTTTCCTGATAAAGGCCTTGTGGCGCTCGGGAGCGGCATCGAGCCAGGTTCGCAGATATTGCCGGAAGGTCTGGCCCTTGCGCGGCTTGGAGCCATTGAGCCAGCGCACGGCCTCCCAGCGTCCTGGTTTCTCCTCAAAGTAACGCAGCAGCACGACGGCCATGGCCCCGTTCACCTCACGGGCGCAGCAGTTTTTTTCAAGCTCCCCGCTGCGCTTGCGGTAGAAGCTTCCGAGCCCATCGCGGTTGATCTCGGAAACCAGCGCCCGCCCCACGACGATGTTGTCCACGTACTGCCTCAGGCTGTCACGGTAATCAGCCCAATGGGGATAGGGCGGCTTCTTCTTCCAGCTCCTGGCCATCGCGCGCATGACGAAAAGCGAAGATGTCTCGGCCAGGGTTTCCTCGAACCACAGGTTCCGAGGATCCCGCGCGGCGCTGCCGCAGAGCAGGTGAAGGAACTCGTGCGAAAACTGGTAGGCGTACTGGCTCCAATAGGTCTTTCCGGTATCGAGCAGGATCTCGAGCTCCCCGCGGGAGTTTTTAACGAAGCTGAAGAAAGGTCCCTTGTGACCACGCTTCACCACGAAGGAATCGAGCTTGTAGGGCTTGAGATGACGCCAGAGCTCGCCGGCGGCGGAATCGCAAACCGCCTTGATATCTCTCTCGCTGGCCTCGAAGCCGGCCGCCTCGACCCGGTAGGCCGGAAGCCGCCGCTCGGCGGAAGAATCCTTCTTCTGCGCCGCCGCTGGAGCGGCAAATACCATGAAGAGTACGAGCAGGGGTTTCTTGGAAATCACGACTCATTTCCTGTCTGGCTGATGGTTAAAGAAGAAGCGCCGGAACTCTCCATCAGTCCGCGGGCGCCTGGATCTTGAAGAGATGATAAGTCCCCCGGATATAGATGGCCCCGGAGCTGATGGCGTAGCTCGCCAGGGTTCTCTCGCCGAGCTTGTTTTGCGACAGCACCTTGAACTTCTTTCCAGCCTTGATTACCACCGCATCACCCTTTTCGTTCTGGAAATAGATTTTCCCATCAGCGGAGAGAACCGAGGACGAATAACCCCCTCCGACTCGTTCACGCCAATGGAGCTTCCCGGTGCGGGCCTCGATGCAGGAGGCGATCCCGCGGTCGCTGACGCAATAAAGCTCCTCGCCAACAAGAACCGGCGACGGCGAATGGGGAGCCGACTTGGCGCTCTCCCAGGCGATGTGGGTCTTGGTGACCTCACCCTTGCCATCCGGGCGGATCGCGAAGAGCTTCGCACGGTCGAAGCTGCTCGAAAAATAAACCAGCCCATGGCCGTAGAGCGGACGCGGAACCACCGAGTAGCCGCCGTGCCAGGCTCTCCAGATCTCCTTCCCGTTGGCCGGATCGTAGCTCGCGATCCAATTGGCTCCCGGGAGAATGATCTGCTGCTTCCCATCCAGCTCGAGCGACAGGGCCGTGGCGAAGGCGAAGAGCTTCCCTGAACTCTTCGGGCGGCTCGTCTTCCAGCGGATCTTGCCGTTGGTGCGGTCGAGACCGACGACGAAGGGGTTGGAGGCGCCATCGCAGCTGAAGACGATCACCTCTCCAGCCCGCACCGGCGAGCTGCCGCCGCCGTGCACGGGACTGTAAACGAGCTCTTCGTTCTTCCAGAGGATCTTCCCGGCAAGGTCCAGGCAGGCCGTTCCATTGGTGCCGAAATGAACATAGAGCTTCCCATCGTCAACCAGCGGCGTAGGGCTGGCATGACTGTTTTTCTGATGCCGTCTTGAAGACCTCGCCTTGGCGAACAATTCCGTCTGCCAGAGAAGCTTGCCGCTCTTACAGTCTACAGAGAGCGCCACCAGCGAGGGGGTCTCCTTCGAGCTCTTCGCTTTCACCACTGCGGCGCTCAGGTACACCTTGCCATCCACCACCACGGGAGAAGACCAGCCGGATCCGGGCAGCCGGAACTTCCAGGCGACGTTCTTCTTCCCGCTCCAGGAAACAGGGATTCCCTTCTCCGAAGAGATCCCCTTCGCGCCGGGACCTCCGAACTGGGGCCAGTCTTCGCATGACGCTCCGCGGCAGACCAGCAAAACCAACAGGAAGCAGCAGCGAGTCAACATGAGGATATATCTCCGGAGCGGTTTCTGTTTACAGGTAGATCCTGTTCTCCCGGGCGCTTTTTTTCAACAAACTGTTCCCCGTCTTCCACCTGTTTCGGTGTATCTTGGCTGACCGGTCTAAGGGTCGGGTGAGCCCGGATAGCGGGCCATCGCCGAAACCAGTCTAATCTTCAGGGAACAGGCGGCGCCGGGGGCGCCCGTCCAGCAAAGGGAGAACCGAGACATGAAAATCATTCGCCAGCACCTCCTGCTCATCCTCATCGCGGCGCTCTGCTGCGGTTGCGGCGGCTCTTCCGATGACGGCGGTGGAACGAAAAAGAAGGGACTCATCGGCTATTCGGCGATGTCCCTGACCAACCCTTTTTTCAAGATTATCGCCGACAGTATCACGGAGGAAGCCGGGCTCAACGGCTTCGATGTCGCCGTCAACGATGCGAACAGTGACGGCAAGCTCCAGGCAGAGCACATTGACAGCTACATTGTCCAGGGCGCCCAGGCGATCATCCTCAATCCCTGTGACAGGCTCTCCGTCGGACCCGCGATCCAGAAGGCCAACAAGGCGGGTATTCCCGTTTTTACCTGTGATCTTCAGTGCGTCGCCGATGGCGTCAAGATCACGGGTCACATCGGCACCGACAACTTCCAGGGCGGACAGTTGGCTGGCAAGGCGATGATCGAGATGCTGGGTGAAACCGGCGGCAAGGTCCTGGTCCTCCACTTCAAGCAGGCCAACTCCTGCGTGTTAAGGGTCGACGGCTTCATGAAGGAGATCAACGCCCACAACGAAGGACGCACCGAGGGCCGGATCGAGATCGCGGCGGAGCTCGATGGCGGCGGCGCCAAGGACCAGGGGTTCAAATCCGCCTCGGCGGCGCTGCAGGCGCATCCGGATCTCGCGGCCATCTTCGCGATCAACGACCCCTCGGCGCTGGGAGCCTATACGGCTCTCGAGCAGGCCAAGAAGGTCGGCCAGGTCAAGATCATCGGCTTCGATGGAGAGCTCGCCGGAAAACAGGCCATCAAGGATGGGAAATTCTTCGCCGACCCCATCCAGTTCCCGGTCAAGATGGGAAAAACCTCCGTCCAGAACATCATAAAATACCTCAACGGGGAAGAGTTTGAAGAAAAGGTCCTGATCCCGACCTACCTCTACCGCAAGGCCGATGCCGACAAGGATCCCGAGCTGAAATGAGCTCAAGCCAGGCAGGACGTTCTCCCTTGAAGCTGGTCTCCCGGTTCGGCACCCTCTTCGTGCTCCTGCTGCTTTGCGTATTCTTCAGCATAGCCACTCTCGACGACCAGCATCCGACAGACGAGGGCGCCGCGCGGGAATTGGCGCGTCAAATCGCCCGTGAATACCCCGGGAATCCCAGTGTGCTCGTCGTGGTTCGGTCCGGAGAAGAGGATCTCCGCTACGCCGCCGCCCTCGAAGAGGAGCTGAAGCGCTCCGGGGCGAAAATCCTCGGAAAGATCACCGGTAAGCCCAGCGCGGTGCGCAAGAAGCTCGAGGAGATCGGTGCCGCGGGAACGAAACTCGATGTGGTCGCCACGCACCACTTCTCCGCCCAGGGAGTCCTGGCCGGAGACCAGTTTAAAGCCCTCACCTCCAGCCAACCGGCCCTGGGATCCGCAAGAGTGGTCAAGCCCCCGAGCGTACGCAGGCCGGTCTTTCTCAAGATGTCGAACCTGATGGACATCCTCAATATGATCTCGGTCATCGCCATCATCGCCATCGGCATGACCATGGTGATCATCACCACCGGTATCGATCTCTCCGTCGGCAGCCTGATCGCGTTCTCCGGAGTCATCGTGGCCTGCTCGGCCCGGGAACTCGGCATCGACCCGGAGAGCGGAGTCTTCCTGCTGCTGGGCTGCGCCCTGCTGGGCATTGCGGCGTGCGGACTCCTCGGCGCCTTTTCCGGAGTCATGGTGACGGCCTTCGGAATCCACCCCTTCATCGTCACCCTGAGCATCATGTCCATAGCACGCGGCCTGTCTTTCATCATCGCGGGTGGTCCTTCGGACGTCGTTATCGACGCTGAAAGCTACCGGTTCCTCGGCGCGGGACGTTCCCTGCTGGGTATCCCCAACTCCGTCATCCTGATGATCCTGCTCTACCTGCTAGCCCACCTGTTAATGACCCGCACCGTGCTTGGCCGCCACATCTACGCTGTCGGGGGAAACCGGGAAGCCGCCCACCTCTCGGGAGTACCTGTAAAACGCGTGCTGATCATCGTCTACACCATTTGTGGCGCGCTCGCCGGATTGGGAGGGGTGGTCAACTCCTCCTTATACGGCGCGGGAAGCGCGAAAAGCGGCGTCGGCTATGAATTGCAGATCATCGCCGCGGTAGTCGTCGGCGGAACCAGCCTGGCCGGGGGCTCCGGGAAAATCATGGGGACCCTGGTCGGCGCCCTGATCCTGGGCGTCATCGCCAACGGAATGAACCTGACCGGTGTAACGACCTACCCGCAGATGGTCGTCTTCGGCCTGCTGATCCTCGTGGCGGTGCTCATCGATCAGCTCAAGAACAGGAAAACCGGGGGCTCCTCCAGCTGAGAAGAAGACCCCGGTGTTCCTTTGCGGCGGCGACCTCAGGCTGACTTCGCCTCCGGCGGAGTGTCTTCGCCTTCGCGCGCCTCCGCCTTCGCTGTCTCCACAGGCGCCTCGATCTCGAAATCGAGTTCCTTGAGCTCCAGGGCGCGCGCCTCGCCTTCGGCATCGACGCCGCTGGTTTCATTATCGCTATCCCTCAGGATCATCCTGACGAGCGAGCCCTCCGGAACTCCTCCCTCGACCAGCTTCCTGGCCAGGGCCGATTCGACGTGCTTCTGCAGGTAACGCTTGATCGGCCGGGCGCCGTAGACCGGGTCCCAGGCCGCCTCGCCGATATGCGCGATCGCCTCGTCGGAAGCCTCGATACGAATCATGCGGTCGAGAAGTCTCTCGGAAATCCGCTCGAACTGAAGCGCGGTGATCTGCGTGATCTCACCGCGGGTCAACGGCGAGAACAATACTGTCTCGTCCACCCGGTTGAGAAACTCCGGCCGGAAGGCGTCGCGCAGGTGGTTCATGACCTCCCGGCGGGTACCCTCGTCGATCGAGCCCTCCTCAGCGGCCGACTCGGTAAGTACCTGGCTGCCGATATTGGAGGTCATGAGCAGGACGCAGTTCTTGAAATCGACTGTCCTCCCCTGGTTGTCGGTCAGGCGGCCGTCGTCGATGACCTGGAGCAGGACATTGAACACGTCGGGATGGGCCTTCTCGATCTCATCGAGGAGCACCACCGCGTAGGGGCGGCGACGCACGGCCTCAGTGAGCTGACCGCCCTCGTCGTAGCCGACATAGCCCGGAGGCGCGCCGATGAGCCGCGACACCGAGTGCTTCTCCATGTACTCGCTCATGTCGATGCGAACGATGTTGTCCTCGGAGTCAAAGAGCGTCTCGGCCAGCGACCGGGCGAGCTCCGTCTTACCCACACCGGTAGGCCCGAGAAACAGGAAGGAACCGATCGGCCGCGAGGGATCCTTCAGGCCCGCCCGGGCCCGCAGCACCGCCTCTGAGACAGCCTCGACCGCCTCGTCCTGGCCGATCACCCGCTTGTGAAGCTCCTCTCCCAGGCAGAGCAACCGTTCGCGCTCACCCTCAAGAAGGCGTGTCACAGGGATCCCGGTCCAGTTTGCCACGATCGAGGCGACCTCCTCCGAGGTCACCTCTTCGCGAACGAGACAATCACCGCCCTCGCGGGCTGAAATGGCCTCTTCCTTGTCCTTGAGCTCCTTCTCGAGTTCAGGAAGGGTTCCGTGCTGGAGCTCAGCGGCGCGAGAAAGGTCCTGTTCCCGCTCCGCCTTCCCGATTTCGAGCCGGGTGGCGTCCAGCTTCTCACGCAGGGCGCGCACAGCCTGGATCTCAGCCTTCTCCTTCTCCCACTGGGAGCGCAGGGCGCCTACGCGTCCCTTCAGGTCGGCGACCTCCTTCTTGATCTTCCTGCGGCGCTGCTTCGAGGCCTTGTCCTTCTCCCGCTTGAGCGACTCGAGCTCGATCTCGAGCTGCAGCTGGCGGCGGGTCAGGTGGTCCAGCTCCCCCGGCATGCTGTCGATCTCAGTCCGGACACTGGCAGCCGCCTCGTCCATGAGATCGATCGCCTTGTCCGGCAGGAAGCGGTCGCTGATATAGCGATTCGAGAGCGTCGCCGAGGCGACCAGGGCGGCGTCCTGGATCCGGACTCCGTGGTGAACCTCGAAGCGTTCCTGCAGACCGCGAAGGATCGAGATCGTGTCCTCGACCGTCGGCGGCTCGCAGACCACCGGCTGGAAGCGGCGCTCGAGAGCGGCATCCTTCTCCAGGTGCTGGCGGTACTCATCCAGCGTTGTCGCCCCGATACAGTGGAGCTCGCCGCGGGCGAGCATGGGCTTGAGAAGATTGCCCGCATCCATGGCCCCATCGGTCTTGCCGGCGCCGACGATGTTGTGCAGCTCGTCGATGAAGAGCAGGATGCGTCCCTCGCTGTCCTGGATCTCCTTGAGGACCGCCTTCAGGCGCTCCTCGAACTCGCCGCGGTACTTCGCCCCGGCGATCAGGGATCCGAGATCGAGCGAGAAGATCGTCCGGTCCTTGAGTCCCTCGGGAACATCGCCGCGCACGATGCGCTGGGCGAGCCCCTCGACGATGGCCGTCTTGCCGACCCCGGGCTCGCCAATGAGCACGGGGTTGTTCTTGGTCTTGCGCGAAAGGATTCGAATGATCCGGCGGATCTCCTCGTCACGACCGATGACCGGGTCCAGGCCTCCCTTGCGAGCCAGGTCGACCAGGTCGCGCCCGTAGCGCTCGAGGGCCTCGTAAGTTGACTCGGGATCGGGACTCGTCACCCGCTGACCTCCCCTGACTCGGCCCAGAACCTCCTCGAATTTAGCCGGATTCACTCCCTCTTCTTCGAGGAGACGCCCGGCCGTAGAACCAGCGGCGCCCTTGATAATCCCGAGCAGGAGATGCTCGATGCTGATGTACTCGTCCTTGAGCCGACGCGCTTCCTTTGCCGCCGAATCAAGCACCCGTCCCAGCTCGTCGCTGGGCCGCAATTGGGTATCACA
>Ga0163108_10002025_pt1 | contig 14746 bp, 14 predicted proteins | sample Fk1155metaG_FD_109644 | JGI IMG/M metagenome (GOLD analysis project Ga0163108, IMG submission 109644) | Marine microbial communities from the Central Pacific Ocean - Fk160115 155m metaG | ecosystem: Environmental > Aquatic > Marine > Oceanic > Photic zone | place: The Central Pacific Ocean...
AATCCACTTTCTTTGTGCTCTTGGTAGAGTTTTTCCAACTCAGAATATTGCGGAGTGAGACCGCATTTGCTGGCCGTATTGACGACAAGCAAGACATGCCCTCGATATTGTTCGAGTGTGATGGTCTCGCCTCGAATGGTTGTGACTTCCATGTCGTAAGGAAAAGATTTTTTCATCCCCAATCTACCTTTCGCGATTCTGCGACCATGGGTTTCAGTTGGTTGAGCACCGCAAGATGAAACGGGTGCGTTCGGTATTCCTCGTAACCGGAAAGGTCGTCAAACTGAGTGATGAGGCATAGGTCGCTTGATCGCTCGGAGGGGCTGTCATCTTGTCCGACAGTAAGGTGCCGCAGAGATTCAACTGGGCCAACGAGGCTTTCCAGTAAGGACACAAATTTCGATGTGTCAGTTTTCTCTTTGAGGCGAAAAAGAACAACGTGGTGATACATAATGGCGACCCACTTCAGGTACCGAGAATCTCGGCTATGCTGGTTTTGGAGGACGGACACGGAGGAGGCGTGATGTATGGATGGAAGATGGCTCGCTCGAGGAGCGGGCTGACCTTGCTACCGTTGTATTTGGTCTGTATTGGATGTGGTAGTACAACATCGGGCGTGGGAGAGCTGGGCCGAGTTCGGTATGCTCTACATAGTGACTTCGTGGCGGATCAATTGGATTTGGATGATGCGGCAATTGTGACGGGACACGCGCAGTATATTTCCACTGAACTCACAGATAAAGGAGACAAGAAGGCGGGTGATGATGCCCACAAGATTCGTCATCATGTGGTGCCTGCAGGTTCATCTGCATCGATGACGAACTTGGACAGCGATCATGATGTGCCAGATTTTCGTCTTAGCGCTTTGCAGTCTGGTTCCTATACCGTCGAATCCAAATTGGATGGTGCGGTATTCGATTGGATCGATCTGTCTTTTGTCGAACCCGACAATATTGCTGTCGTGGCGTGGGTGTTGGCCCCAGATACCAGCGATTGGGTCGATTACCAGGGCTTGGGTCCACATAGTGTCGAATTGGGTTCACAAGTGACGTTTCTACCCATTCCGTGTGCAAATGGAGACAGGTTGGTGGGTGACATAGAAGTGGATTTGGCTGTAAACCCTGAAACGAGTGTTGTTCAAGGGGAGAACGTTCTGGGGGTGTATGAACAGAATGTGGTCACCACGTCTCAGCCCGTGTCTGTATTCTTTGTCGAGGAGGGGGAGGTGGAGGTCACTTTGTCCGATGCTCCCAACGATCTGTCAGTTGAGGTTGTATTTGTGGTGGAATGAAGATGACCCTTCAGGTTGAAAGGTGACTTCATGGAACCAACGGTCAGAGAGCCAAGAGCCAGAGGTTGGCGTGCGTTTGTCGGTGCCGTGGTACTGCGTCTGTGTTCTTGGCGGGTAGTGGGGGTTCTGCCGAATGCCAAAAAGTACATTCTGATTGTGGCCCCGCACACCACAAATATGGATTTTGTGATTGGTCTGTCGGCCATTTGGAAACTGCGGTTGCGTGTGAAGCTCCTTTTGAAACACACATTGTTTGCCGGTCCTTTGGGTTGGTGGTTTCGACGAATAGGAGGAATCCCTGTCAATCGGCAGTCGAAACACAACTTGGTTGATCAAATCGCGACAGCATTTGACCAAGAGGAACATTTTATTTTGGCGCTTGCTCCCGAGGGATCACGCGCCCATTCGAAGCATTGGCGGAGTGGCTTCTTTCATATAGCGCTGGCAGCCAAGGTTCCCGTGGTGTGTGTCGGGTTTGACTGTTTTAGGCGTCGAGTGAGTATCGGCGATCCTGTGTACCCAACGGGTAACGCCAAGGTAGATATGGACAGCATACGCATGGTGTTTGAGGCTTGGGAAATAGGTCCTCATCCTCGATTTGGTCCGATTCGACTCCGTGATGAAGTGCCAAAATCAGAAATGGCATGAGTGGTTTTGTTGACCGGTGCCTGAGATGGTGTGAAAGATGTGCGCATGATGATTCCTTGTTTCTTTTTGGCCGGCGCGGGTGCGATCGCATGGGCGAATAATGATGACACCAGCCTTTCGCTGGGTATGGCTTCAGAGCACGATGGTGCCGATCCCGAATGGATGCTTGATTTTGAAAGCGGTGGCATCGTCTCCCATGGCAAGCGCAACAACAGTGCGGCGTGGCTTCCCTTTGCGGTCTCATGGGACTTCTTGGAGGAAGACGGTTCACAAAAGATTGCCGATCGGGTGGCGTTTGGTTTCGTCACCACGAACCGCCAATTGGAGGATGGAAAGGTAGCGCTCGATTTCACTTTTCCATCGGCTGTGGCGGACTACGACATGGCACAACTGGATGCCACTGCGATGGGCGGAACCGTATCGATGGATGTCTGGGAAGACTATTTTCGAGCTGGCTTGGGCCTGGATATCCGGTTCCGTGCCCGATTGACGTATTGGTCGCTCAGTCACTATCATGCAGTGGTGGGCATACCGTTGTTTGTGACGGCAGCCTCTCCTGTCGATGTGCCTTGGTTTGCGTACGGGGAGTTTCGTTTTCGACCAAACCCGGTGGCTTGGGGAGAAGAGAACTTCTTTGTGGATGCTTCTGCCCAAGTCCGTTTGGGGTACACGGTCGTCGAGGGTGAGGAAATCAAATTGCGACCCGAATTTCGATACGACTGGCTGATGGATACCTTGACCTATCCGTATGTTGAAACCGTACCGGGAGAGGTGGTTTCCTCAGGCCCAGAGAAATTCGCAGAGTGGACGCTCACTATGGGTCTTTCACTGCTCTTTTAGTGAGATGCGGCTCACAAATGAGTGTGTCGCGTGGCTTCTGTCCATCCAATTCTTACGCACAGAGAAACGGTATGGTCGGGGAGACAGGATTTGAACCTGCGACCCCCTGCTCCCGAAGCAGGTGCGCTACCAGGCTGCGCTACTCCCCGTTTGGGTGTGGCCCTTAGTCTTTCGAGGGTTCTTTTGCCAGTTGAATCGATTAGGATGGGTGTGGATGATTTTTGGGAGTTTTCATGGGAAATACGATTTGCCACTTGGGTATCGTTGGAACGCTTACAGCGGTCAGCGTTGTGATGGGTTGCAATGTTGTGGGGGAATATGAAGACCGAGAAGATTGGTCGCATGAGATTCGACAGGCCGATGATCAAACGGAGATCGAGAACGCACCCGAAACACTCAAGGTTCTCACATGGAACATGAAATTTGCGGGCGGCCGTATCGACTTTTGGTTTGACGGCTACGGTGAACGGGTCATCATGACAGAGGCGGAAGCTTGCGAAAACATGGAAAGCCTGATCGCTTTGGTTCGCGAGTTTGACCCTGACATTCTGTTGGCACAAGAGATTGACAACGGTTCGAAACGTTCAGCCTATCGCGACATGACGGATGACTTGCTGCAAAACACAGCGTTGAATTGGAGTGCATGGGTTCCGATTTGGGAGGCCGACTACATTTTGGAACAGGGTCTTGGGCCAATGAAAATGGGCATGTCAGTTCTTTCCAAACATGAAATAACGGAAAACTGGCGCATCGCGCTCGATCCAGTGTCTGAGCAGAGTGCTCTGGTGCAGACCTTCTATTTGGACCGTGCCATTCAGCGGGTCACTGTGGACTTGGGTGATGGTTCCATGGAGGTGATCAACAACCATCCGGAAGCTTATTCTACTGATGGCACAAAAATACGCCACATCGAGGCAATGTTGGCTGAATCTGTGAGTGTTGATGGCGAATTTATCGTGGGTGGTGATTTTAATGCTGTGCCTCCTGGATCATTGCGCTTGGAAGGTTTCGGGGACGAAATTGAAATCGACACCAAGGGGGTGACGGCCGTGGATTACGTGGGAGAAGAGGAGCTTCTGGCACCGTTTTACGAGGCGTGGAACCCCGCCATCAGCCTGGATGAATACCAAGTTGAAACGGAGGAAGAACAGGAGACTTTTCACACCCATTCTATAGACAAGGATACGTTTTGGACGCGCAAACTGGATTATCTTTTTGCTACCGGAACATGGGATTCTGCTTGGACTGTACAGTCTCCAGAAGACACTCCCGGCGGCGTTCTCGATCCCATGCAACTTTCTGATCATTGCCCAGTATTTGGTACGGTGAGGCGCTGACATGACACCAGCAATTATTGGTTTCTACTTCTTTTCAACTGGCACAATAGATGCGCTCCAAGACCCAATTTATGAGGTCACACAAGGGGCAGAGGCGCCAGGAAAGGGCGAAGGTCATGCAGGGGCTTTCGGGCATTGGACCTATGGGTTGACCGAGTCTATATCGGTGGATCTCACGGGTGTATCCAGTTTGATCGCCCCAGATCCCGCTGTTCGATTTCGGTGGTTCGAGAAGGAACGATGGACGATTGATGCGACGGCCGGTTTTTCAGTGCCGACCTACGGACTTCGCTTGTTGCAGGGAACGGTGTTGCCTGGTGATCAAGAGATTCCGTGGGCCGTGGTTCCGGGCCTTGGAAGTGTGGTCGGTTGGCATGGAGATGCTTGGACGGCTTCTTTGGGTATGCTTGGTCGTGTTGGTGTGACTTTTGGAGCGGAAGAAGGAGATGCCCGGTCGTTTGCGGCAGCCGATTTGGCGTGGTTGGATCCGATGGTTGCTCCCATTACGGAAGGGTGGTCAGTCGCTTGGCTGCCAAGCCTGGAATGGCACGGGTCGGAAAAATGGCAATTCCAGTTCCAAACCAGGATGCAGTTTTCAGCTGGACCCGATTTCAATTTGCGTCTGCTGGGCTGGCGCCATTTGGGGGACCACCACAGCTTGTCTGCGGGGGCCGTTGTGGCGAACGAGGCCATGACGTTCGGTCGAGCCACCCGTTGGGCACCGCGTGTGGACTGGCGATACCGCTTTTAGGGCCAGATACTTCAGCTGGCCTGTAGGGCTTTGATGGCTGCTTGTCGGTCTTCGGCTTTGAAAACACCTGATCCACTGACCAGGACATGCGCACCGGCTGAGGTAAATCTGTGGGCGTTGTGTGTCTTCACACCGCCGTCGACTTCAATCAGGGTGTCCAGTCCCAAGGAATCGATGCGTTTGCGAATGCGCTCTATTTTGGGAAAGACGCCTTCGATGAGACTTTGGCCACCAAAACCTGGATTCACACTCATGACCAATACCAAGTCGAGGTTCTCCAACACATAATCAAGTGTGCTTTCGGGCGTATGCGGATTGAGGGCCACGCCTGCTTTGGCGCCAGTCTCTTTGATGGCCTGAATCGACCGATCTAGATGGGTGCACGCCTCGGCGTGTACCGAAATCCAGTCAGCGCCTGCATCTCGGAAATCCTGCAGATATTGGTCCGGTTCAACGATCATCAGATGAACATCGATGGGGAGGTCTGTTACTTTTTTGGCTGCCTTCGCTACCAATGGTCCAATGGTGATGTTGGGGACAAAGCGGCCGTCCATCACATCGACGTGAATCCAGTCAGCAGAATTGACAGACTGGATTTCCTCTCCCAATCGAGAGAAATCAGCGGAAAGTATGGAGGGTGCGACGAGCGCCATGGGACTACCTTGGGTTTTGGGAAGTGCAAAGGGTGGAGTGAAAGCTACTCCAATGGTTCTCCGATTTGTACGCGGGCCCCATTTGTGAAAACGCCACCTGGCTGCGCCTTCTTGCCGGCCATTTGTACCTTAACCAAATCCAGCGAGACCGTTCCAGTTGAGACGAGGAGGTGCTTTTTTGTTTGGGTGATGGTGCCTGGTGGGGCGGTGTTTTCATCGCCAATTACGATGTTGGTTTCGTGAATCTTGAGAGGTTGGCCACGAAACGTAGTGTGGGCGATCGGCCATGGGTTGAGTCCACGAACCAAGTTGTGGATTTCTTCTGCGGGGAGATTCCATTGAATGCGGCCGGTTGCTTTGGTGAGCAAGGGGGCATGGGTTGCGAGTGGATGATCTTGGGGGCGTGGTGAAATCTGGTCGAGTTGGGCGATGGTTTCAACTGCCAGTTTCGCGCCCATCTGCATGAGGCGCTCGGAGAGCTGCGCAGTGGTTTCGTTGGGCTGAATGGGTGTTCGTTGTTCCAGAAGAACGTCTCCGGTATCGAGCCCTTCATCCATCTGCATGGTGGTCACACCGGTTTCCTTTTCGCCGTTTATGATCGCCCACTGTATGGGAGCGGCGCCGCGGTATTGGGGCAACACACTTGCGTGGACATTGATGCATCCCCTTTTGGGTGCCTTTAGCAGCGTTGGGGTAAGGATGCGGCCATACGCGACGACCACCGCTAGGTCCGCGTTGGCTCCAAGCATCCAGGTCGGAAAAGGGCCTCGCTTGACGGCCCGAGGCTGTTTGGTCTCAATGCCGAGCTCCCTTGCACGAACCACGGTGGGCGGCGATTGCATCTTTTTTCCTCGCCCGACCGGTTTGTCAGGTTGGGCGACCACGCAAATGATGTTGTGGCCCGCCTCCACCAATGCGTTCAGAGTGGGGACAGCGAAGAGGGGTGTGCCCATAAAGATGATGTTCATTGCGTGACGTTGTCTTTCTTTTTCTTGGCGAGGTAACGGCTGCGTTTGAGTCGACTCGATTTCTGGAGCAAAGTTACCCCTTCAAGATGGTCCATTTCATGCTGCAAAATGATGGCAGGGAAACCATCAAACGTCTTTGAATGGTGATGACCCATCGCATCTTGCCAAGAGACGTCAATGCTCACAAAGCGTTTCACCTTTACGTAAAACTCCGGCAGCGAAAGGCAGCTCTCTTCCCACATCACCGTTTCTCGACTGCGTCGTTTGATTTCTGGGTTCACAATGGCCAGGAGGTGTGTTTGGTCAGAATTGTCCGAGTTGTCGGCACTGTCGTTACCGGGGTCGATAACGAGTATCCTGCGAGAGTCGTTTACTTGGGGGCCTGCCAATCCTACGCCGGGAGCGGCGTACATGGTCTCGGCCATAGAAGCCAAATGTTCTTCCAACGCAGGCCCAAATTCGTCTTCCCGCACGGGCCGTGCGTTTTTTGCCAATGTGGGGTGTGGCACTTCGATGATGGAAAGAATTGGCATGGGAAAGAAATAGACTCACAAAATGATAGTGAAGTGTCTCTAACAAGAACGGTCGGGAGGTAACGACTCGCCCAATTGGGTGATGACAGGCTATGTGACTGTCTCTTTGGGCAGATGGATGGAAAGACTGCCTACAAACAGTGGAACGAACACGTTCCCTAGGCAAGGTGATAATCAGATGGCATTTGGAAAAATACCCCGTTTTAGCCCAAGTTTCTCTCCATCGGAAGCGATGATCTCCGCGCGATATTTGTTGCAGTCCGGAAAACGAGAAGAGGTGGTCGGAAAATTCGAGCGTGAATTTGCGCGATACATCGGTGCGAAACACAGCGTGATGGTGCCGTCAGCTCGCTATGGCTTTTTCTTGTTGTTGAAAGGGCTGGGTATCGGTCCAGGGGATGAGGTGATCATTCCTGCCCTGACCTACTTTGCCATCCCTGCGATGGTGCCTCTGACGGGTGCTCGCCCTGTTTTTGCTGATATTGGTCTCCGCTCTCATGTTTTGGATCCCGAGAGTTTTCGGGCGGCCATAACAGAAAAGACAAAAGCAGTGGTTCCCACGCATCTGTTTGGAACACCTTGCGATATGGACGCAATAAACGCGATCGCGAAAGAACATGGTGTTCAGGTGATTGAAGATTGCGCCCAATCCACAGGTGCTCGATACAACGGTGTTCGGGTGGGCAATCTTGGAGACCATGCCTACTATACATTTGGGCTCACAAAAAACATCACCACCCTTTCAGGTGCGATGATCACCACGAATGATGATTCTGTGTATGAAAGCGTCCGTGCCGCAATCGATGCGGGCGGTCTGACACCCAAGCGGAAAAGCGCCAAAGAAGCGATGACCGGAATCGCCATGTTTGTGGCCACGCATCCGTGGGTGTATTGGGCGACCGTGCATCCGGCTGTGGTGATGGGCAACAAAATGGGAAAAGACCCCATTCATGAACGGTTTGGTGAAGCAGAACGAGTCTATGACACGCTTCCTCCACATTATGAGGCGCAAAGTCAGCCACAGGCGGTACAAGCTGCTGTGGGGCTCAAGCAGTTGTCTCGTATTGAGGACCTCAATGGTGCCCGAATCCGGAATGGGAGTTCCTTGGACGATCAGTTGGGGAACATCGCTGGATTGACGGTCCCCGAATACCCCGGTGGGGCTGAACCCATCTACATGTCATTTGTCGTGCATCACAAGAAAAGAGAGAAGTTGGCGGAAGCATTGCGGGCGCGGGGGGTGGATACGACCATTGGCTACATGAATTGCCTGAGTCGTCACGAGTTGTTTGGAGCCTACCAAGCCAACTGTCCCAATGCGGAAGAGGTGAACGCCAATTTGCTTCACATCCCAGTGCATCCCAATCTATGCAAAAAGGATGTGGACCACATGGTGGAGTCGATTCGAGCCGCCTGTATGGAGGTCGGCGCAAACTGAGACTTACGTCTTCCTATCTATGGGCTATGTTAAGGTAGGTTTTTGTTGAAACGGAAAGGTTGATGCTCAAGTTCAGTGCACGGAATTACGCTCGGATAGCGAAGGCTGCGGTCACGCGAGATGTCCCTGTATACGCTCATTTTGGGATAACGCATTTCTGTAATCTCACGTGCAAGATGTGTGGAATTTGGCGTTACGGCAACCGCAAAGAAGAGTTGTCCCTAGAAGAAATCGGACAGGTCGCGGAACGGATGGCACGCATCGGGGTCGTTCAGGTCTCTATTGGCGGCGGGGAGCCGTACGCTGTTGAACACCTGGAAGAGGCGGCAAAATTGTTTGTCGATCAGGGTCTAAACCTGCGCGTTCTCACCAATGGGGTTGGAATTGGGAACGGCCGCAACATGGACTTGAGTCGGGAATATTTGTCTCGTATTGATAAAACCATTGATTATGGCGTTAAAAACTTCTCCATCTCTTTGGACAGTTTGTATCCAGCTCGGTTCGATTACATCTGTGAATCCGAAGGCAGTTGGGATGAAGCGGTTCGCACAATGACCCACATCGGGAAGCGATTGCATGGTGTTGCTGGTTCAATGCCGACGATCAACTGCGTTGTGAGCCATCTAAATTTGGAAGAGCTGCCCGATCTGGTTCGATTCGCCAGAGATATTGGCTTTGCCATCAGTTTCCTGCCGATTGAATTGTTGTCTGACGCGAAGGCGGGTCAAAAAAACTGGGAACGAAGGTTTATTCGATACCATCCTGAAATGGGAATCGTTGGGAATGCCGGTCAAGTGTCAAGCCGCATTGATAAGACCTATGATGCGTTGATTCAGATGAAGGCGGACGGCTTGCCAATCTTGAATTCAACGCCCTATCTCGAGTCGAGTCGCCAATATCTGAAAACTGGCCGGTTTCCATCAGAGGGCTGTGACGCGGGAAAACTCTATTTCAGCATCGCGCCCAATGGTCAGTTCACTGTTTGTCATCGGACGGTGCATCAGCACAAACACTTTTTGGACCCTGATTTTGAAGAGTATTTCAATTCAGCGATGTATGAACAGATTCGAAAGATGGAAGCAGCCAGTTGTGAAGGGTGTATGCGAGCCTGTTGGATTGATACCAGTCATATGTTCCGAACCTTGCAGGGCTTCGCGGAAACTGCAGCATTGACGCTCCGAAGCCGAAAGCAAAAGCCAATTTCCTTCGAAGAAGCCCAAGGCCGAGCCAAACGCGACAACGTGGACATTGTCCCGGATAAGGCCACGGCCTGAGCACAGTAGGGAGATCGACCGGGTCGATGCTTCTTTGCCGTTGAAAATCACCGCACCGAAGAACGGTGAATGAGGTGAAGTAAGGGGCGGTTCATCATGCGGCAGTGGAAAAGTGAGCCAAACTCCGCAGTCCCGCAGCACGTGCCCACCAATCGGAGTAGGCTTTCTCTGTTCCACGTGGAACGTTGCCCACTGCCAGCAAAAAATAGGCTGTCGAAATGTTGATTTGGATGTTCATTTCTTGTTTCGGATCGACGGATGATGATCTGTCCTTGGAGTCTGTGGCACAACCCGCGGATTCCAAGACCGATGTGTTGCTGGTGACCATCGACACCACCCGTGCAGACCGCATTGGTTGTTATGGGGACCCGCTTGCGAATACTCCAGTTTTGGATGCGTTGGCGGCGAACGGTATCCTTTTTCGCGAAGCGCATACCCCTGTACCGCTGACGTTGCCTGCGCACGCGTCATTGCTAACGGGTCGGTTGCCCAGTTCTCATGGCTTGCGCGACAATGCCGGGTTTCGGTTGGATGATTCTTTTGAAACGTTGGCTGAGGTGTTGGCTGACGGTGGATACCGGACCGGGGCATTTGTGAGCGCATTTGTATTGGATAGTGCCTGGGGTTTGGACCAAGGTTTTGATGAATATAGGGATCCATTTCACCCGTCACAGGTTGCAGCAATGGGTGCCTTTGGTGAAGTGGAACTGCCGAGTGCTGAAGTGGTCAATGCGGCATTGTCATGGTGGAAAGGCTCGCAGGTGAAAACCAATCAACCTCGGTTTGCGTGGGTGCACCTATATGACCCGCATACTCCATGGACCTTGCATCCAGGCGAACAGTCGGACCCCTACCGGTCTGAAATAGCCTATGCCGATCAAATGCTAGGCCGCTTGGTCGAAGAGGTGGGCCCAGACACGTTGGTTGTGGTGACTTCTGACCATGGAGAAGGGTTGTGGGATGAAGGCGAACGAGAACATGGTGTGTTGGTTGGAAGAAGCGTGTCTCGGGTGCCGTTGGTCATTCGGCCACCCACAGTATGGATGTCTAAACAGGGAATTACTGACACACAGAGTGTGGAGTCGAGAACGCGAGGGCCCATATTGAATCGGCGTCCGAAGCAGATAGACTCGGAGTTGATCTTGGATTCTGTTCCTGATGCGCCCGTTGCTGCGGTGGTGGTGGAATCCACGGTGAGTTTGTTGGATGTGGCTCCGACGATTGCTGAAATGGTCGGTTTTTCAATGTCCAATGCGGATGGGCGCAGTCTGTTGCATGGAGATGGCTGGCGCCAGCCCGACGGAAGGGTTGCCTATACAGAGAGCCTCTTCGGCTATTTTCATTTTGGATGGAGTGGACTGTGGGCCATTCAGGATGAATCATTTCGGATCGAAAAGGGTGTGCTATCCACGAGCATTCATTGGAAAGATGGGACAAAGGCTGAGCAGAGCGGAGACGACTGGTCTCATTTGCTTGGGCTTGGAGAGGAGAGTTTTGGCACGATTCCGCAGCCCACTGAACCCATGGATGTCGAAACAGCAGAAGCGTTGCAAGCCCTTGGCTATTTGACAAGCGTGGTCGATGTGGTTGGGAAGCGTCCCGACCCGCGAGACAAAATCGATACATTGGTCACTTTGCGTGCGGCTGAACAGATGTCGCCGGCCGACGCCATACAGGCTTTGGAGAGCCTAAAACAACGGGAGCCCCTTCTGGTGGATGGGTATGTTTCGTTGTCATTGATTCGGGCATCGCAAGGGGATTTAGACGGTGCATTGGCAGAGAGCTTGTCGGTATTGGAAATCTGGCCTGAACACCCAACCGCCCTTTCCAACGCGGCCGGATTGGCTTTGAATCTCCATCAATATGATCTCGCCATCGAGTTGGCGCGTCGCTTGCAACGAATCAATCCATCGGATCCGCGAGGATTTCGTATTGAAACTTCCGTGTGGGTAAAAAAAGATGAAGCCCAGGAAGTGATTCGTGTGGGGGAATTGGGTTTGGTGGCCAGTCCACGCGATCCCAACCTGCACTATTTGGTTGGATTGTCTCGGATTCATACGAAGTCGCCAGAACAAGGAATTCAGCACTTGGAGGAAGCGAGAAAATTCGGATCGGAAGCCACGGATATTGACCTTTGGATTGCCTATGCCCACGATCAGGCTGGCAATATCGATTTGGCCGTGGACCATTATGAAAGGGCCACCCTTAGCATGCCTTCTGACCTTCGCCCCTGGGCGATGGCTGGTGTCATGTTGGCTGACGCTTCGCGTTGTGACGAAGCCGTGCGGTATTTGGTCAATGTCTCGAGACGAATGTCGAGTCCAGATGCCAAGATCATTGCCGCCATGCGCAAGTGCAAAGCATTGAAGTAGTTACTTCATACAACTGAAACGGGTGAAAGGGCTTCGATGACTTTGCGTGCAATTCCATCGGCGAGCGGCCATCCAGCGTGGTCCAGTCGTAGATGGTCATTTTCTATTTTGAGGTATGCAGAGCAAAACAATGGATGGAGTTGGGCGGCATTCACCACATGTCCTGAACGATGTTTTAGCAGTTCCAAAGAGAGGCCGTCTTCGTGCCGGAGCGATGACAAAACCAAATCACGGGCCGCTTCGTGGGGCGAGGGTATCTCGGTGACACCCAAGGGGTCCGAATACCAGAGGTCAAGACTGGGGTGGTTTTGGGTCCGCGTACCGGCGGGCGAAAATCCATGAGAGCTCGGGCCCAATCCGCAATAGGAACCACCGCGCCAGACTGCTTCATTGTGTCGGCCCCGATGACCCGGTTTGGCAAAATTGCTAACCTCGTACCGATGCCATCCCCCTTTCGACAGCTCTTGAACGATCAATTCGTATTGTTGCCACCAAAAGTCTTCATCGATTTCTCTGATTTGGCCTTTTTGGAGTGCATGAAAAAAGGGCGTATTGGGTTCGAAGGTCAGGCCATATAGAGACACATGTGGTGGATTGAGATCCCGGATCAACTCCAGGTCTCGGGTGAGATCTTGCAGGGTTTGGCCGGGCAAAGCAAAAATCAAATCGATCGACCATGATGCGAGGTCCAGTTGGGGGAGCTTCTCCAATAGGCTTCTTGATTGCAGGGCGGTGTGGCCCCGGTTCAGTTGGTGGGCCAGGTGGGGTTGAAAGGTCTGTACGCCAATGGATAGGCGGTTGACCCCTATTTCTTTCATACGCTGGAGGTCGTGAAGGCCCACTGTGCCAGGGTTGGTTTCAACGGTGACTTCTGCCTTTTTGGAAAGCGGAATGGATTGAATGATGTGTTCGACAAATTCGGGTGGCACCAGTGATGGAGTCCCTCCGCCAAAATAGAGGCTGTGGGCTTCGCCTGGAAAGGCAGGAGTGCGTGTTCTCCATTCGAAGACCACAGTGTCGCACCATTTTTGAAAATCGGGTTTTTCATCTACGTGCTTGTAGAACGCGCAATAAGGACAGCGTACGCGACACCAAGGCGCATGCACATAGACGCCGTACATGTTCAGTGTTCTATCGGTTGCAGACGACGGCTTGGCTGTGGCTTTAGAATTCATGGGAGAGCGACCAAATGAATATGGGCAAAGTGAAGGTTTTGGCTGGGTTGTTGCTCTGTGCGTGTTCTGATGACACCGTTGGACAGAACATTCTTCAACAGGATTGGGTCGAAAAGGGCGCTGTGCGTTTCTTGGTTCTTGGAGATGCCGGGGAAGGCAATGAATCTCAGTACCAAGTCGCCGATGCGATGGCGAGTGTGTGTGACCAATGGGGATGCGATTTTGCGCTTTATCTCGGCGACAATTTTTATGACGTTGGTGTTGAAAACATTGACGACGAACAGTTTGAATCGAAATTCGAACAACCCTATTCTGGTCTGGATTTCCCGTTTTACGTTGTACTTGGCAATCATGATTACGGCTTGCTGGGGAATGAGTGGAGCCAGCCATCGCCACAGGTGGCGTACACCGATCGGTCGGCAAAGTGGGTATTACCGGATCGCTATTACCGTCATGTTCACCAACATGTGACCCTGTACGGTTTGGACTCCAATGCAATCATGTGGGACACCGAATGGGGCGGGGCTGATGAACAACTTCGTTGTCTGGGTGAGGCGCGAGACGGTAGTACAACGTCGTGGAATATCGCGTACGCCCATCATCCGTACCTTTCCAATGGGAGCCACGGGAATGCGGGGGCCTACGAAGGGATTGAGGGTATTCCAGTCATTTCCGGTGAAACGATGAAGGACTTTGTCGAGGATGGAGTCTGCGGCGATATGGATGTCTTTTTCGCAGCGCACGACCATCAATTGGAGTGGCTGGAACCCACCTGTGGTACCGAATTTGTCGTTTCAGGAGCTGGGTCCAAGACCAGGTCGATGGTAGACCGAGGCGCTGCAAGTCTCTTTGTGTATGACGAAACACCCGGTTTTCTGTGGGTAGAGATCGTAGACGATATCCTTGTGGGCGTTTTTTACGATCAAGATGGCGTGGCGCTGTATGAACGAGAGGTCGTTCGTATGGCAAAGGCAAGCGAATAAGAGTTGCAAAAATGCAAGAGGAGGCATTCAATGCCTCCTCTTTTGCTCTGTTTGCTACGGGGCCGTCAAGCGTCGAGTCGTGCCTGTGCCACTTTTGCTTGTTCTGAAGCCGTGGCCCATTCAGCCGAATCGGAATCGCATTGACTCATTTGTGATTCGGCTTCGGCCAAGTCGCTTTGTGCTGCTTCCTTGTCGATGGATTCGACCTCTTCGCAGAGATCGACAAGCAGAGTGATATGGCTGGGGCCTGCTTCGGCAAAGCCTGATCCGACCAAATATCGCTTCTGATCCGTACCGGTGTATAGCGTCACCACACCAGGTTGGGTCACACTCAACAGCGGGGCATGCTCTGGTAGCACTTCGAACTCACCCAAAACACCCGGCGCCTGTACTTCTTCGACAGTACCTGTGTAGGAGATCATCGTGGGGGTCACGATGCGGACTTGAAGTCCACCGTCTCCATTGGTTGGGGTTGTTGCCATG
>Ga0163108_10002028_pt1 | contig 14728 bp, 7 predicted proteins | sample Fk1155metaG_FD_109644 | JGI IMG/M metagenome (GOLD analysis project Ga0163108, IMG submission 109644) | Marine microbial communities from the Central Pacific Ocean - Fk160115 155m metaG | ecosystem: Environmental > Aquatic > Marine > Oceanic > Photic zone | place: The Central Pacific Ocean...
ACGTTTCCGCCACCAGCAGCGATTTCGTATTCGAAATGAGCCTGGTTGACCCGTTCGGACCGGACATCACGCCTCCGACCCTCGCCTCGACGATTCCCTCGCCCGGCTCTGTCGTACGCAGGCTAAGCCAGGCAGAGATATTCTTCGATGAGCCGGTGGGCGGGGTTGATGCCGCTGATCTGTTGGTGAACGGCGCCTCCGCCGCGAGCGTTAGAGGTTCCGATGCCGGCCCCTATGTTTTTTCCTTTGAGCAACCAGAGGTTGGAGAGGTGATCTTTTCCTGGCGCGCCGATTCCGCTATCGCCGACCGGGCAGAAACGCCGAACTTCTTCCAGGGAGGCATCTGGAGCTGCAGGCTGGATCCTGACGCTCCTCTCGACCCCATCGTGATCAGTGAGCTGCTGGCCTCCAACCGTTCCGGACTGCGCGATGAGGATGGAGACAGCTCCGACTGGATCGAGCTTCACAACGAAGGCGCGAGCGAGGTGGGCCTCGGCGGCTGGGCGTTGAGCGATGATGACCGGGACCTGGCTAAGTGGATCCTGCCCGATGTGACGATCGAGGCGGGCGGCTACCTGGTGGTATTCGCATCGGGCAAGGATCGGAGGGATCCGCGCGAAGAGCTGCACACCAATTTCAGTCTCAGCTCCGCTGGCGAGGGGCTCTACCTCAGCAGCGCGGAGTCGCCGCGCACCGTTATTTACCGCTACGAGTCCGTGCCGCCGCAGAGGCCGGACTACTCTTATGGGGTCGGAGCCGGAGGGCAGGTCGGCTATTTTTTCGAGCCGAGCCCCGGCGAAGAGAACTCCGATGCGCAGATGAGGGTTTCTTTCGTCGAGGATCCGGTCTTCAATTTTGAGCGGGGCCTCTACGACGAGGGGTTCAGCCTCGATATATCGACGGCTACCGAGGGGGCCAGGATCTATTACACCCTCGATGGCGAGGTTCCAACGTCCGGGCGGGGGGAGCTCTATACCGGTCCCTCTCTGATCGACGGCTCCGGGGGCAGGGCGGTGGTGACGATTCGGACCGCGGCCTATAAGGATGGATACCTGCCTTCGAACATCATCACTCACAGCTATATTTTTTCCGACAGGGTTCTCTCTCAGCCCGTCCGTCCGGCGGGCTTTCCCGCGGGCTGGACCGGGGCGCCGAGGGCTGACTATGAGATGGATCCGCAGATTGCCGACAACCCGGCCTATAGCGCCAGTGTACGGGAGGGGTTGCGCTCCCTGCCGAGCATGTCGATCGTCGCCCGTGTCGCTGATGTCTTCGGTTCCCAGGGGATCTATTCGAATCCCGGTGGTACGGGAGTGAACTGGGAGCGCCCCTGCTCTGTCGAGTACATCCTTCCCGATGGAAGCGAGGGTTTCCAGATCGATTGCGGTATCAGGATCCTCGGCGGCGCGAGCCGCAATGCCAGCATTCCCAAGCACTCCTTTCGCCTGCTCTTCAAGAGCGATTACGGGCGTCCCAGGCTGAAGTACGAGCTCTTTGAGGGCAACCCGGTAAGCAGCTTCGATACGCTGGTGCTCAGGGCCAATTATAATAACTCCTGGGTGCATTGGGATGGCGGGCAGCGCCGCCGCGCGATGCTCATCCGCGACCAGTTCGCCAAGGACACCACCCTGGACATGGGCCAGCCCGGAGCCCATGGGCGTTTCGTCAACCTCTACGTTGGCGGCCTGTACTGGGGTGTCTTCAACCTGGTCGAGCGTCCGAGCGCTCCCTTTGCCGCCGACCACATGGGTGGTGAAAAAGAGGAGTGGGATGCCCTCAACTCCGGCAACGCCATCGATGGAAACGGCACGGCCTGGAGCCAGGTCCACTCAGCCGCGGCGGGAGTTGGAGGAGATGCCGCCCGCCTTCTCGCCCTGCGTGAACAGCTGGACATAGAGAACCTCATCGACTACCTCCTGCTGAATTACTACGGGGGCAACCACGACTGGGACAATCACAACTGGTACGCCGCCCGTCACCGGGTGGAGGGCGGCCAGTGGAGATTCTTCAGCTGGGATGCCGAGAGGATTCTCGAGGGGATCGGAGACAACCGTTTGAACGTCAACGAGGGTAATGCTCCAACGGGAATCCATAACCGACTGCGGAACAATTCCGAATATCGCCTGATCTTCGCTGACCGCATTCACAGGCATTTCTTCAATGGCGGAGCCCTGACTCCCGAGGCGACAGCTGCCCGCTTCCTGCGCCGGGCGGATGAGGTCGAGGTCGCCGTTGCCTGCGAGTCCGCAAGGTGGGGGGACTACCGCCGGGATGTTCACCAGTGGCGTAACGGTCCCTATGAGTTCTACCGTCCGGATTCGCATTGGCTAGTCGAGAAAAACAGGCTCCTGGCGACCTATTTCCCCAGGCGCTCAGAGCAGGTGCTGCGCACCTTGACCTCGGCGGGACTCTACCCCCGTATCGCGGCGCCGGTCTTCAGCCAGGGAGGCGGGCTTGTTGAGCCCGGCTTCGGACTCGCGATGACGCGGCCGGCAGGGCAACAGGGTGAGATTTACTACACCCTCGATGGGAGTGATCCGAGGGTGCCGGTAAGCGGCGCGGTCTCCGCCGCCGCGGTCCGCTACAGCGCGGCGGTTTCCATTTCGGACTATACGATCGTCAAGGCTCGCCTGCGCGCTGGAGCCCAGTGGAGCGCTCTCAACGAGGCGGTCTTTACCTTGCCTCCGGCTTACGACTCCCTGCATATCAGCGAGCTTATGTACCACCCCCCGGGAGGACGGGAATTTGAATTTATCGAGCTGGAGAATTCAGGGGAGCTGACCATTGATCTCTCCGGGCTCGCGTTTACCAACGGCATCGAGTTCAGTTTTCAGGATGGTGAGGTGCTGCCGCCAGGCGAGCGTTATCTCCTCGTCGCCAACGAGGCGGTTTTCCAGGAGGCCTTCCCCGATGCCCCCGTCAGGGGGGAATTCGGTGACAGCCTCTCCAACGGAGGCGAGAAGCTCACCCTCAAAGATGGCGAGGGTCTGACCATCGTCTCCGTTGATTACGATGACGATGGCTTCTGGCCGATCTCAGCCGATGGCTATGGCCGGTCGCTTGTGCTCGCGGACCTGGAGGGTGACCCTGACCGGCCGCTCACCTGGCGTCCCAGCGCCGAGATTCACGGAAGTCCCGGGCGCGCGAATGGAGCTGCCGGTGTTTCCGCCGTGTGGATTAACGAGGTCGTCAACTCTGCCGGTGGAGGGGTCGAATTGTACAACCCCTCCGCGAGCGAGGTCGACGTCAGCGGCTGGCAGCTCAGTGATGAGCTATCCGGAACGGGAGCGCTGCCCGGCTTCCAGTTGCCGGCGGCTTCCCTGATCCCTGCAGGCGGCTACCTGGTGATTTCCGAGGCCGCCCTGGGGGCGGCCGTCTCTCTTTCCGCTTCCGGCGGTGACATCTATCTCAGCTCTCCTGTTGAGCCCGCTGAATGGATCATTGGCGTGGGCTATGGCCCCGCCGAGGGAGGAGGGAGCAGCGGGACCTGGGTCCATTCGACCGGCCGGGATTTTACAGCGCTCGAGTCCCCGACCCTGGGAGCCGGGAACTCGAGTCCGCGTGTGGGCGCGGTTGTCGTGAACGAGATCCATTACCACCCGGCCGTGGAACCCGAAGGCCCGGAGCCTATGGAATTCGTCGAGCTCTTCAACCGGACCGAGGTTGAACAGCCGCTTTACGATTCCGAGCGGGGCGCAGGCTGGACGCTCAACGGACCCAGGGACCTGGCTGATGAAAATGAGTTCATCTTTCCTCCGGGAGCCTTGATACCCCCAAGGGGTTTTCTGTTGCTGGTCAGCGGAGATCCCGCGGTTTTCAGGGCGAGACACCAGGTGCCGGCCGGGGTCGTGGTGGTGGGTCCCTTTGCCGGCGGACTCGCCAACGATGGGGAGCGCCTGACACTGTCGAGACCCTTGGCCGATGCTGAGCTGATCGTCGATCACGTGCGTTACAATGATCGCTCTCCGTGGCCTGCTGAGGCTGATGGCGGGGGGGCGTCGCTCGAGCGGGTCTCTACCTCGGCCTATGGGAACGAGGCCGCTAATTGGGGCGCGTCCCTTGCCGCGGGCGGGACACCGGGGCGGCTGAACTCGATTGCTGAAGAGGATGAGCCCGGAGGCTGGCAGATCCCCGGGGATTTCAGCCAGGATGGACGGCTTGACCTCACAGATGCGGTAGCCCTGCTTGGATTCCTTTTCCAGGGGGCGCCCGCCGCGTTGCCCTGTGGGGACGGCACCGTCACCGACCCGGCCAACATCTCGCTGCTCGATGACAATGACGATGGGGGAGTGAATCTCTCCGATGCAGTCTACGTTCTTGTCTACCTCTTCAGTGGAGGGCCGCCGCCGGCAGCGGGCGCCGATTGCCTGCAGATTTCCGGTTGCGAACAGGTCTGCGGCGAATGAAGGGACCCTCGGAAATCGTCAAGGATTCCTGGAGTCTCGGAGATATCGAGTTTGAGCGTACGGAAAGTTTCCGGGTTCCCGTTGCCCGGCTCTTCGGCTACGTCGCCGACCTGAGCAACCTGCCATCCTGGAGGCAGGAGGTCAGGAAGGTTGCGAGTCTCTCCAGCGTCGAAGGAGCGGCCGTCCCCGGCGACAGCTTCGTTCTCGATGTCCTCCAGGGCGATAGCCAGGTGGAGGTCAGAGTTGAGATCAAGGCACTCGAGAAGAATCATCTGCTGGAGCTGGAGATCTCTTCGAGCTCATACCAGGCGATCGAGCTCTACCGATTTGAAGAGGACGGAGGTAACACACGGCTCGAATTTTCCTTTAAGGCCACGAGACCCGGTCTCCTGGTGCGGACGCTGGCGCTCTTCATGGGCTCCGCTTTCAGGGAGGACCTGGAGAAGAAACTGGCGAGTCTCAGGTCCGCGGTCGAGGAGAGAGAGAGCGTCAGGAGCCGCTTGCGGCAGTATGGAGCCGCCGTACACGAGCGGTTGTGTCCCGCCTTCGAGGAGGCGCGCGTCAGCTATCCTCCAGCTTCGGTCCTGCTGGTGGGCTTGAAGCAGGAGCGTGTACTCGATGTCTATGCCCGCGGCAAGGGTCAGGACCTCGTGTTCATTCACCGCTATCCAGTGCTGGGGGCGAGCGGGTCGGCCGGTCCGAAGCTGCGTGAGGGTGACCGCCAGGTGCCCGAGGGGGTCTATACACTCGATGAGCTCAATCCGAACAGCCGTTTTCACCTCTCGCTCCGGGTCGGCTACCCCAATGCGTTTGACCGGGCTCGGGCGAAGGAAGATGGCCGTTTGGGTCTCGGCGGAGATATCATGATTCACGGCGGGAGCTCATCGGCGGGCTGCCTTGCCATCGGAGACAAGGCGGTAGAGGAGCTCTTTGTTCTGGTAGCGGATTGCGGTCTCGCAAATGCCAGGCTGGTGCTCAGCCCGGTCGATTTCAGGGAGCGGGAGTTGCCCCTGTCGTGCTGGAACCTGGCTGCCTGGACGGAAGAGCTCTACGATTCGATCAGGCTCGAGCTGGTTGACCTGCCGGAGGTGGAGGTCGGGTCTCGCGGAGGGCTGGGAGCCTAGGGATATGAAACAGGCGAAAATTCATTTTCTCGGAACGGGAGATGCCTGGCATTCCGAGGGGCGGCACCACCAGGCGATCCTGCTGAGGCTGGCCGAGGGGAGCATATTGGTAGACGCCGGCTCGACAGTCTGTCTCAGCCTTGATCATGCCGGGGTTGGCACCGCCGAGCTTGACAGGATTTTCATTACGCATCTGCATGGCGATCACATTGCCGGTTGGCCTTTCCTGCTGTTGAGGATGGTCTTCCAGGACGAGCGCGTCCGCCCCCTGACGATCTCCGGGCCGGCGGGTACGCGGGAGACCCTTGAGAGCCTCGCCCGGCTCTGCTACAGCGATTCCTCGCTCTACGAGAAGATCGCTTTCGAGATACTCTACGAGGAGTTCCCTGCCGGCGAGCGCAGGGACGTCGATGGTTCCGGGCTCCTGGTTGAAACCTTCGCGATGGCTCATCACGCCACCTCGATCGGCTACGTCTTCACTTCGCAAGGATCTCGCATCGGAATCAGCGGGGATACCGGCTGGTGTCCGGGACTCGAGCGGCTGGTGGATGCGAGCGATACGCTCGTTCTTGAGTGCACCACGGTGGAGGAGGCGGGAGCGAAGCACCTCTCGCTCGCGGACTTTCGCGCTCACCAGGGTCTTTTCGATGGCAAGAGAACGTTTCTTGTTCACCTTGGAGATGGTGTTGACGAGGCTCTTGCCAGCGAGCCGCTCGCCGGGGTTGAGACCGCCAGCGACGGCCTGGTCGCGGGGCTCTGAAGCTCAGCCAAGGAAATAGAGCCCGGCGTAAATTTTCGGATCGATGAGACAGCCCCGCTCTATCGCAGCGGCCAGCCAGGCGTCCAGCTGGTCAAGGCTGATGGTGTGCACCGTGATGTCCTCGGACTCGTCGCCGCCCCCAGGGCCGGTTTTACGCAGGCCCGTGGCCCTCAACAGTGTCTGGATCTCGCTGGTAAGCCCCGCGGATGGGGGGCCCTCACAGAGGAACTCGATGCTCTCCGCCTCGTAGCCCGTCTCCTCGAGCAGCTCTCGACGCGCCGCCTCCCTGAAGTCCTCGTCTCTCGCATCCGGAAGGTCTCCCGCCAGTCCCGCCGGCAGCTCGATCACCCGCGCTCCGACCGGGACCCGGTGCTGCTCGACCAGCACCAGCTCGTTTTCATCGGTGACCGCGAGAATTACCACGACCCCGGAGGAGCCGACACGCTCGACGTATTCCCAGTTGCCGAGCTGAAGCATCTCCAGGAAACGTCCCTGGTGCAGTAGTTCTTTTCGGGGCTTCTCTTGCGCCATGGGGTTTTCCAGACCTATAGGAGGAAGGAGTAGAGCTTTGCGGCTCGCAACTCAAATTTCAGCCGGATCCGGCTTCCCGCCATTTCAGCGAGTGAGAATCCGCCGGGCCACTCGAGCTCGGCATCCGTAGCGGGCCCGGTCAGAGGTTCGCTGACGGCGAGGGCTTTGTTATTTTCATCTAGAAGGGCGACCCTGATCGTTCCGTTGCCGGAAGCATCCGCTGAGAGCCGGAGGGGACCACCGGAGCAGGGCAGGGGAGCCGTGGTGATAGACGCAGGCTTGTCGGCGGCGGCGGGTTCAAAGCCGGCCCAGCCGTCCGGGCGAAGTGTCGCGAGCGCGAGCCCGCCTTTGCGCCAGTCAAAAAAGTACCAGTCACTTGCGCCGTAGTAGATCCGGATCTCCCGGTCCAGGATGACCGGGGTCGAGGGGAACATCGCCCCCCAGTCGCAGGGCATGGCCCCGTATTTTCTTTCTTGCGCGGCGGTATGTCCTACCAGGGGCGTACCCGGGCAGATGCGATGCCATGTGGTGGAGTCGGGACTCCAGGCGAGCTCGATATGCTGGCGCACGCCGTGGCGCGATTTCAGCGATGGGTAGCGCATCATTCCGAGCAGCCCGAGGAAGACGCGGCCGGCGCGGAAGATCACCATGTCGTGCGTCTGTAGCTGCGGAGAGCCTTCGATGGCCAGCGTGGACCGGGTCCATTTCACCGCGTCGAGGCTCTCGGTCCGGGCGATCTTCCGGTTTCCCACCACGGGAAATTTATCGTAGTGCCTGACGATGCCGATGTATTTCCGCAGCTCCGGCGACCAGGTCATGTTCGCGTGACAGTCACTCTCGATCCTGATTTCAGGGCATCGAATCTCGGGTCCCCAGCGCAGGCCATCCGATGAAAAGCGAACCAGCTGCATGTAGCCGACCTGTGAGGCGTAGAACGCCTTGTAGCGGCGTTCCGGGTTCGGATCGCGCGCATCTTTGTACACTCCCGCTCCGGATGGGCCGCGTACGACAATGTTGTTCTTCCTGTTGCCGCCGAACTCGATGATGCCGAGCTCGGGCTTCTGCCAGTGAATGCCGTCTCTGGACGTGGCGTAGAGAAGAGCCTCTTCGCGGCGATTGGGCCTGGCGTCCATATAGTCCGTCGAGGCGGGATTGCGCTTCCCGGCCGGCGTGCGGGTGGTCCTCTCGTCGACGATGAAGGGGCAGTACCAGCACTTGTAGAGCCTGTCCTCTTCGTCGTAGATGACGTTGGGGTACATATTGTCGTAGCGGGCCTCCCACGGCTTGTCGGCGCCAAAGAGGGGGTTGTTCCCGGACTTCACCACCGTGCCGAGCGTCAGCCTGGCGTTGTCGGCTTTGTCGACGATACGTGAGTCAAGGAGATGGTAGCGAACGCATTCGCCGCCCGTCTTTTTCTTCTCGACCGGATCCGCGATGACCGCTTCGTAGACGATGGGTTTGATGGCCTGTCCCAGTTGGCGCATCGGCAACTGCTGGCTCAGGGTGATGACCACCAGGTCCTCGCGCGGCGAGAGCCAGAACTCGGTGCCGGCGCCTCCAAGCCATTCGTATTCGCCGATGGATGATGGCTCTGAATCGATCTTCCTGATCCGGACGGCGAAGCCGAGGCCGAAGCCGCGTCCTTTCGGCCGCCGGCTGATTTCTTCGACTCCCGGCGGCAGCTGATCGCGGGTCATCTCCGCGACCGTTTCCGCTCTCAGAAGCCGGACTCCATCGAATTCACCTCTTCCCGAGAGCATCAGGCAGAAGCGCATGTAGTCGGCCGCCGTGGAGACCAGTCCACCGCCGCCGGAGAGGAATTTCGGTGATTTCCTGAAGCTGAAGGGGCCTGAGGTGCCGGGCTGGGGGGCGCTGGTTACCCGCAGACCGTTGCCGTAGACGACCGCGAATCGATCAAGCTTTTCTTCGGGAACATGGAAGCCGGTGTCTTTCATTCGAAGTGGTTTGAAGATTCGTTCGGCGAGAAACCCGTCGAGCCGCTGCCCTGAGACGGCCTCGACGAGCCGGGCAAGGAGATCGGCGGCGAAGCTGTAATGCCAGCCCTTGCCGGGGGGGTAGATCAGCGGCACGGTGGTGAGCCGCTCGGTCATCTCCTTGAGGCTGGAGTCGGCCAGGGGCGGAAGGCCTGCCTGGCGCATCGTTCGATCGACGGTGGAGTTGTTTGGCAATCCGGAGGTGTGACGCAGCAGGTCGCGTACCGTCATCTCGGGTTTTGCCACAGCGCCCTTGAATTTCATTCCCCTGGTTTCGGGAAGATATTTAGAGACCGGGGCATCGAGCTCGAGCTTTCCTTCCTCTTCGAGGATCATCGCCGCGACGCTGACGATCGCCTTGGTCATCGAGTAGATGCGGAAGATCGTGTCCTTGCTCATGGGCTTCTTTGCCGCGATGTCCATCATCCCGTGGGCTTTGAAGTGGGCGACCTTGCCGCGGCGGGCGACGATGGTGATCGCCCCGGCCAGCTGTTTTCTGTCGAGAAACTTTCGCACCTCTGAATCGATCTTATCGAGACCCTCGGCCGAAAGTCCCACCTCATCTGGTTGGGCGAGAGGCAGATCCTGTCCAGCGACCGGGGAAAGAGCCAGCAGCAGGGTCGCGATGGTTGGGAAGATGGATGATTTCATTCGCCTTCAGCCCTGATTCGTCTCGTTATTTCAGAGAAAGGACTAGAACACCTTCTGCGATTTGAGGCAATAGGATGGAGCGGAGCCTGCTGAAACTTCGGCGCAAACAGGAGGTTTGCACTTCAGCGCTTGGGTGGTAAACCTTTACGGTAGGCTGGAGTTCCAGAGGGGACCTTCCGTAGAAGGAGAGGGCTTTTGAACGAGACCGAGATCGGTAAGGCTGAGCAGGGCGGAGAGCGCACGGATGATTCCGGTGAGCTTCAGCGTTCCATGGGGCCCGCCATGGCGGGCTCCGTGGTCGTGGGCTGTGTTATCGGGGTTGGAATCTTTGTTATTCCAGGTCGGATCGCGGCTACCGGAGCCGGTTTTCCCCTGGTCATCTCGACCTGGGTGGTGGTGGGGCTGGCCTGCTTTCTCGCGGCGCTCTGTTTCGCCGAGATGGCCCTGATGTTTCCCCGCTCCGGTGGACAGTACGTCTATCTTGGGGAAGCCTATGGGAGGTCGGTCGCTTTTATGCAGGGTTGGGCCGCGGTTCTCATCATCGCTCCCTCCGCGGCGGCCTCTCTCTCTGTCGCGTTTGTCGAGACCTGCGCCGGGCTTTTTAACGCAGCTCCTTCCAACTGGGGTAAAATGATCGCTGCCGTTGTGGTGTTGGCTGTGGTTGTCGGGATCAACCTGCGAGGAGCCCGGTGGGGAGGGAGCTTCCAGACAGCCACGACCCTTGTCAAGGTGGTCTCGCTTTGTTGTCTCGCGGCCCTGCCGTTTGTTTCAGGGCTTTTTTCAGGAGATGGAATCGATAGCGCCAACTACACGGCTTCAATGGAGACTGGCGAAAAGAGCGCTTTCGCTCTCTTCGCCCTGGTGATGGTCTCGGTGATGTTCGCTTATGAAGGTTGGCAGAATGTAACCACCGTGGCGGGGGAGATTCGTGAGCCGCAGCGCAATATTCCGCGGGCTCTCTTCGCGGGGCTTGCCTTGGTTGTTCTCCTTTACGTTGCGGCTAACTTCGCTTTTCACGGGGTGTTGAGTATGGATGAGGTCGCCTCCAGCAAGGGGGGAGTAGCGCAGGACATGACGACAAGGCTCCTCGGCCCCGCGGCGGGGGGGGCGATCGCACTGGTCATTTTGTTCAGTACGATAGGCAGCCTGAATGGCGTGGTGCTTGCCAATCCGAGGATACTCTTCGCGCTGGGAAAGGACTATCCGCGCATCGGCAGGATGGCTAGGATCCATCCGCGCTACGGGACGCCCGCGACGGCCCTTCTTACCCTCTTCCTGGTTTCTGGTCTGTACATCGTCGCCGCCGGGCTGTTCGTCCTGTTTAACCCTGGAAAAGACCTCTTCGGCATCCTCTCGAAGTACATGGTCTTCGCCACCAGCATCTTCTATTTCCTGAGCGTCCTGGCCTCCATCGTTCTTCGATTTCGCCGTCCCGACGCGGAGCGTCCCTTTCGAGTGCCTCTTTTCCCGCTGGCGCCGATCCTCTTCCTCTCCCTCTATGGCTGGTTTCTCTGGCGCATAGGATTTGAGCAACCGCTGGAGGCAGGTGTTGGACTGCTACTTCTTTTTGCTGGCCTGGTCGTCTATTTTCTTGTCTTCAGACGGGGCGGGCGGGCCTAATCGAGTTGACCGGGTTCCGGCTCATCTCTTGACACATCCTGAGTTGTCTGCCAGATTATCGCCTCGACCAGGAGAGGTGCCGGAGTGGCCGAACGGGCCGGTTTCGAAAACCGGTGAACCTGCAAGGGTTCCGGGGGTTCAAATCCCCCCCTCTCCGCCAGATTTGAGTTCAGATATGAAATAACAGGAGAGGTGTCCGAGCGGCCGAAGGAGCATGCTTGGAAAGCATGTGCGGGGGCAACTCCGCCGGGGGTTCGAATCCCCCCCTCTCCGCCATTTTAACGAGGCAGGTATGAGCCGAGACAGGATCGAACGCAGGAAGTTTCTGAAGTCGACGTTACTCGGCGGCACTGCCATTGTCGTGTCGGGGCGAACATCCTGGGCCGCGGTGAAGGCTGAGGTGACTGAGCGGAGGGTGATCTCCCAGAACCCGGGCCGGTACCACGGCTGGCCGACGCTGGCCGCCCGCGTCAGCGGTCAACTGCTGCTGGTCTGCTCAGGCGGCAGGGAGAGTCATGTCTGTCCCTTCGGCCGTGTCGAGCTGATGCGCTCGGATGACAGCGGCCTGAGCTGGAGCTATCCCCGGGTGGTGATGGATGGCGGGATCGATGATCGCGATGCCGGGGTTCTCGAAACCTCCAGCGGCGCCATGCTGATCACGACCTTCACCTCCAACGCCTACGAACCGATGCTGGCGGCGGCTGAGGCCAAGCCCGGCTCATGGGATGAGAAACGGCTCGAGCGGTGGCAGGCGGCGCACAATCGTCTCTCGCGGCCGGCTCGCAAGGCGAGCCTCGGTGTCTGGATGATTCGCTCCACCAACGGAGGCATCTCCTGGTCGGGACGCTATCGCAGTATCCTGAACAGCCCGCATGGCCCGATCGAGCTCTCCGATGGGAGGATCTTCTACGCGGGCAAGCAGCTGTGGAAGGGAGACAAGGTCGGCTTCGCGCAGTCTGTCGATGATGGCCAGACCTGGGAATACCTGACGGATCTTCCTGTTCGCGACGGCGACGATAAGGCCAACTACCACGAGCTCAACGCGATCGAGTGTGAAAGCGGCCGTATCGTGGTTCATATACGCAATCACAACAAGAAGAACAGCGGCGAGACCCTCCAGAGCCACTCGGCCGATGGCGGGAAGACCTGGTCGACGCCGCGCTCGATTGGCGTCTGGGGCCTTCCCTCGCATCTGCAGCGTCTTGGGGACGGCCGATTGCTGATGAGCTATGGTCATCGCCGCAAGCCCCTGGGAAACCAGGCGCGGGTGAGCAGTGACGAGGGGAAGACCTGGTCAGAGGCCATGGTGATTTCAGGCGATGGCCATTCCGGAGATCTCGGCTATCCCAGCACCGTTGAATTTGCCGATGGATCGCTGATCTCGGTCTGGTACGAACGCCTGAAGAACTCGCCGAACGCAGTCCTTCGCCAGGCGGACTGGGTGATCAGGAGCTGAGCCCGGCTGAGGATTATTCTTCTTCCGGCCGGGCCCAGGGAGCGTAGGAGTCGCCTATGCCGCAGGCCAGGTAGCCGCCATCGACCACCAGGGTGTGGCCGTTGATGAAGGAGGCGGCCGGGCTCGAGAGGAAGACCGCCGCGCCGGCAATTTCATCTGCCGTTCCGAAGCGTTCCATGGGAGTTTTCTCAATGATTCTTCGTCCACGCTCCGTCCCCTCGAGAAATTTTCGGTTCAGATCGGTTGGAATGAATCCCGGGGCGATGGCGTTGGTACGGATTCCGTGCTTTGCCCATTCATTGGCGAGGCTGCGGGTGAGCCCCAGGATCGCGCTCTTGGCGGCGGCATAGGCGGTGACCTCCACCAGGTCGACGAAGGAGCTGATCGAGGCGACATTGATGATAGAGCCCGAGCCCTGCCCTGTCATCGCCGGGGCAGCCGCCTTGCAGCAGCGAAGGGTCCCGGTTACATGTGATTCGTGAACCGTGTTGAATTCCTCCAGTGTCAGCTCGGTTGTTGGCTTCTTGATGATGATCCCGGCTGAGTTGACGAGAATGTCTATGCGGCCGAAGGCCTCCAGGGTGTCTGCGGTGGTCTTCTCTACGCTCTGGTCGTCGGTCACATCGAGGCTGGCCCCGAGGACATCACCTTCACCGGCGCCGGTAATCTCTCTCAGCTCGGAAATGGCCGACTCGACCTTCTCAGCCGTGCGCGAGCCGATCCAGACCCTGCCGCCGGCCTCGACGATCGCCTGGGCTATCGCCTTGCCGATTCCGCTGGCTCCTCCTGTTACGAGGGCGGCCTGCCCTGAAAGATTGAAGCGCTCACTCATCTTGTTTACTCCGGATAGTTCTGGTTCGGGTTTCGGTTAGACGGCCTCAGGAGCCGGCCGGCCACATGGCCGCCTGGACCTTGTCGAGGCTTACGCCCAGGATTTTCGAGGCCAGCTTGTTGAGCTCTTTCCTCTGACCCTGGAAATGGTAGGTGGCGTGACGGTGGCTGATGCTCTCTCCCTTACGCAGCGGCCTGACCGGCGAGGCGCTCTCGAGTTCGAAGAAGGCATCCGCAGCCACCCCGCCTGGGTTCTCGCCGTCTCCGTGGTTGAAGCTCTGGAAGGCATCGCCTGAGTAGGGCTCCTCCTGGGTCACGTTCCAGGTGGAGTTTCCGTAGCGCTCCATGGTCTGCGGAACGTTGAAGCGGACCACCGTCAGGAGGTTGCGGCCAAAATCAAAGGAGCCGGCGAGTCCCGTGGTGCGGTCCTGGCTGATTCCGAACTTGCCAACCTTCCTGGCATCTCCCCGGAAGATAACCGACTGGTCAATGACCTTCAGGCGGTCTTCAGCCACCTTTCCGAAATAGGCGGCGTCACTGTAGGGGGGCTTGCCGTCCGCAGCCGACTTGAAGGGAGCGATCACTGCTGACTGGTCGGAGGCGTTGAACATTCCCAGGATCCAGATGCCGACCAGGCCGGTCTTGGGGTCCCAGTCTTTTCCGGTGTTGGTGAGCCGGTTGTCGGAGTAGCAGCCGAGGTAGCTGACGCCGGCAGGGAGCTCGATTCCCAATTCGGTGTCGAGGGAGGAGGAGGGGATAAGGCCGATCTCCCGGGTGACCGTGGTCTTGAATTCAACTCCCAGGAGATTGGTCACCCCGATCTCTTTGTGGAGTTGGACTGTCCGTTCGTTTTTTTCTATGACGGTGAACGCGCCTGTGTCAAACGAGGCAGGGACCTGCCAATTGTCTCTTGTAAGTTCCTTCGCTCCGGGCGGAAAGTAGACGCCGTATTGCCCCGCCTCGGGGCCGATCCAGAAGCGGTCGATTCCTCCAAAGTTGTTGAAGTGCGCGTGGCTTTCGCCTTCCTTGATGGTTTTCTGCGGTACCAGGCCGGTTGATTCGACGCTGCCGACCTTGGCTGTCATGATTCTCCCCTGCAGGCGCGGGCTGACGAGCAGTTTCGAGCCGGTCTCTCCCTCAAGGACGATCGCGTCAGCGTTGCTGTCGAGGAAGATGCGGATGCTTTCGAAACCCGTAGAGCTGGAGAGGCAACCCTGCAGGGCTGAAAATCCGGAGCAGAAGACAAGCAGGCAGATGGTTCGATTGGTCATGTCGCGGTTTCCGTGAAAAAGTGATGGTGGGCTGATGAGCTTCTCGTTCAGTTTCAGCAAGGATGATGATGATGCTTGTCGAGC
>Ga0163108_10002032_pt1 | contig 14711 bp, 11 predicted proteins | sample Fk1155metaG_FD_109644 | JGI IMG/M metagenome (GOLD analysis project Ga0163108, IMG submission 109644) | Marine microbial communities from the Central Pacific Ocean - Fk160115 155m metaG | ecosystem: Environmental > Aquatic > Marine > Oceanic > Photic zone | place: The Central Pacific Ocean...
CCATGGGTGGATGATTTGGTCACAAATTACCAGTCCAAATTCGATCGTCGAGGAGAGCCTGTGTATGCGGCTCTGCTTAGGCGCGACGACGCCTAAAGCCCAAGACAATCAGGGGCAGCCAAGGCAAAGCGCCCGATGCGGGACCCGATGAACAACCGCAACTTTTGGTCACGGTCCAATACCCTTCTGGCTCCAAAGGATTCGTCCGCAAACGAAACTCCAGGAGATTGCTGAGGCCATCCTTGTCGGGGTCTTCATCCGCATCATCGGATGCGGTATCTAGGTCGTATCTGCGTTCCCACCTGTCTCCCATTTGGTCATGGTCGTCGTCTCGAGCCAATACAAACCGAAAGTCTTCGACGGGGTGATCGAGGCTGACCTCAAAGTCGCTTGCCATGGACGGGTCTTCTTCCGATGGCCAATAGGACGTGACATAGCCGGGGTCGGTGTCACAGTTGGGGGCCACTTGACTCCGGATTTCCCACAGTCCTTCCGGAACACCGACGAGCGAAAATGTACCCCGTGCATCGGTTGTTTCGATAAAGAATGACTCCTCCTGTCCATGGCCCGTGTCGTCACCTGATCCAGGTGTGACCACCACGATAGCCCCGGCGATCGGCTTTCCATCGTCATCTTCGACCGTCCCTTTGAGGGTGATGGCCAGCGGCAGCTCCACGGAGGCCCCAGGGTGGTCGGCTTCAGGCTCTATCTCGAATGTTCGAACGTCTCCGTTCGATGTGCGAATCCAGTCATCGGGGTGGCCAGCGGTACCGCCATAGACCAACACTTCGTACTGTCCACCATGCAAGCCATCCCATTCCACATAGCCAGCTTCATCGCTCAGGCCGGCTCGCCCGACCGTGCGGCTGTCGTTGTAGAGCATGACACTGAGGCCACCAAGGTCTCCGTTGGTCAGCGGCGCTTCTCCTTCCAGCAAGATTGCGAAGGTGGCTTCGATGGGCATGGTGATGTCGACGCCTTCCACGGTGTCGCCCTCTTCTGTGGAGGAGATGTTCTCGGTGGGTCGATCGGCATCGGGTAGGTAGGTTGTCGCGAGCCCAGGTGCTGTGGCCCATGCAGTCACATCACCCGGTGGAAGGCCGCCCGTGCTGTACTGGCCGCTGCTGTCTGTGGTGGTTTGTACGAGTTGCCGCGAGGAGTACACCCGAACCGTTGCATCGGACACAGGGCCTGTGGGGCTCATGACGAGACCCGTGACATCGATGCCGCTCAACAATGTCCATGTATCGATGTCGGCCGTTTGGTTTGGGTCGACTTCCACTGCCTCAGACCGTTCATAGGTAGAGCCCCACCACTGCACAGGTGTGCCACTTTTCGCGGCTTGTAGCTTCCAGAGGACATCCTTCTCGAGCCCGGCCAGATTGAAGTATCCATCGTCGTCAGTAAAGCAATCCCTGGCTGGGGACCCCGTTTCGGACTCTCCACGAACCCGAACACTGCCGTGCGGTGTCCCATCAGCTTTCAACAGTTGTCCGCTGATCGATGTGCCTTTTGGGAGAACCATGTCTGCCACAACAGAACTGGATTCGAGGCGAAGCAGCGCGCCCTCGCAGTAACTCGAGGCATCCGGGAAATACCGCGAAACGTGTGGATCTCCGTCTTCTGGAATGATCCAGATCCGGTAGTTTCCCGAAGGCAGGGTGCCGAAATTATAGGCCCCGTCCGGATCGGTGTTTGTGCTCGCAGCCTGCAGACCTGGATTGATGGCATAGACGGTTGCATCTTGAATAGGGTCACCTGAATCACCATGAATGTGGCCCGATATACCCGCGCCCATTGCTGTGCCCATCAGAAGAATGGCTACCATTTACCTTCCCGGGCCAAGGACTCTGCGCGTTCAATGGTGGCGCACACCACGCGTGTACCAATGTGAATTTGATCTGCGGATACGCAGAGCCCAGTGGAACGCCACCCCAGCCGATGTGCTTTGCGAGCGCCCGTGTTTCCGGCTCTGTGAGGAACGTTTGCGCTGGCCATAATCTCACCGAGAAGGGGGTCGGTGGGAATGGTCTTGATGCGGCCTTCTGTGCTTACCCAGGAACAAACGCCAGTCGATGGATGGATGCACAGCACCCGCGTGTCTCCAGGGGGCAAATATGCACGATGATTGAGAAGCAAGGTCCTGAGTCCATCATGGTGGACCGAACCGCCTCCAACCAAGGCCCATACGACGCGAATGTGTTCGGTTCGTTCACATTGTTCCTGCGCGCGCAACAGTACATCGAGGGCAGGGTTGCCTCGGGGTTTCCTCTTTAGGAACCACCCGCTTGCCCATCCGGCAACACTGCCAAATGCCAGGCATGTGGCTGCAGCGATGGAGGGGTACGGGCCCAGCCATGGTGTCAATGCCACAGCCACTGCAGATAGCAGCATGCAGGACAGGGCGACCATCAAGATATGGGGGTTGCCATTTTCGATGCTGGCTGTGGCCTCAATTGGGCTGGCGATGACCAGGGTTGCTTTCGCTTCATGGTGCGTGCCGGGACGGCAATCGATTGGCCACACGATGGCTGTGTTGGTGGCGTCTCGGGTCAGCAGCGTGCGCAGCCATCCTTGGCCCGCATCAAGATCCGCAATTGCAGAACCGATCACTGCGATGATTCCAGCCAAACCGAAAAATGGCCAAACCAGCGAGACGAGTGCGAATGTGGCACCCATGGCCAGTGTGAAAGAGAATGTTGGCAGGCCATGTGTGTGTCCAACCACGCCCTTGATTTCCACAAGGTCACCCTTGTTGGCAAGCTTATGCGCTGTTTCACGAATGTGATTTTGCATCGTGGTCGTGGTGGGAGAATCGGACATCGTTATGTCAACATACTCTGTAGATGGTGTGATGGGCTTGCCCCGTATAGCCCCGGGACACTACATTGTGGTCCGTTAATAGCAGGAGAACCATGCGTTTCCGAGGACGTGAACGAACTGGTGCTGGCATTGTTGTCGCGATCATCGATAGCGGCCTCGATCCCATGGATCCTCGAATTTCTACCCATCGGGTATCCGGCTGGAACATAGATTTGGGTGCCACGGGGCATGCGTTGCTCGGAGCGGATGCATCCGACATCAATGGCCATGGAACGGCAATGGCTGCAGCCGTATCCTTTGTCGCTCCGTCCGTAGAGTTTATCGGCGTTCGGATCATGGATGCGGAGTTGCGTACGTCTGCGGACTTGATGGCGGCCGGCATCGAAACCGCATTTCGGAATGGCGCACGGATCATCAGCCTTTCGATGGGCACCCCGAATATGGGCAAAGCACTGCTTTTGCGAGACACATGTGCTTTGGCTGTGGAGGCTGGTGCCGTGGTGTTGGCGGCGGCGCACCCCCGAGGGGAGCGTGCCTATCCTGCGGACATTCCGGAAACAGTGGGGGTTGCTTCTCATCCGGATTGTGGCGTGGACCGATTGTTTCATTTTGACGATTCAGAATTTCAAGCAAGCGAATGGGGTCACCTTTCAGGCAAATTCCTTGCCCACGGATACGAAGGGGGGGTTCCATCTCCACACGCGTACCGAGGGTCGGCCATCGCAACAGCTCACGTTGCTGGGATACTGTCGTGCATTGCGGAGGCCATGCCTGGTGCTTCGCCTCAAGAACTTGTTTCAGTTCTGGCTGACCGGGCGCTTCTTCCCATGCCCGAGTTGGGGTACCAGTGATGCCGTTCTGGTTGTTGGCCTTGGTTGCTGAAGCGATGGCTGGGCCCGTGGATATGTATGGGTTCGGCGCCGCCAGTATTGGGCGAGGGCAGGGAGGTGTATCCGTTGCTGATGGTGGTATGACCATTTTCCGCAATCCAGCCTTGCTGCAGGATCTGGAGTGGGCAGAGGCATCGATCGGCTACGGCTTGTACCGTACAAATCTGCCCGCCACGCCGGACGTATATTGGGACACCAACCGCGATGGGACACTGGATGGTACAGATGATCCATTGTCGGTGCCCACACAGGCGCCAGATGCGGATGGCATGAGCATTTCTATGGCCCGAAACATTGGCGACCGCGTCGGGGTCGCCCTCAATGCATTTTTCCCATCAGACCGTTTGATGATGTTCGGTACCACAGAGCCTGCGCTTCCGACCTGGGTGATGTTCGGGAACCGAACACAGCGGATAGATCTTTCCCTCGGCATGGGTGCGGACCTGTACAAGGGGTTGAGCTTGGGTGCCGCCGTCGAGGTGGTGGCCATGGCGCGGTACCAGATTGCTGGAACCATTGATGTGGGCGTGGGGTCCGCAGATTCCGAAGAAGATGAAGCTGGCGATTTGGTGGACTCCATCGTGGTCGATATCCATGAAATGAGCCTTGATATCGTTCCGAGGGCCATTCCGATTTTGGGCTTTCATTGGGACGTGGGTGAACTCATAGAGTCCATGGATGGTCTGAATTTGGGTTTGGTTTGGCGTTCTGCCAGCGGGATACCCATCGATGCAAAAATCGATTTACAGCTGAATGGAAGCATTCGTGATCTGGGAGACTTGAACGATGTGGCGGCCACGCTGGTGATGCCCGTGGAACTCGGCATCTTTGATCACTACGTTCCAGAACGGTGGAGCTTCGGCGCCTCCTACCAATACAAGTCGGCCTTGGCGTATCTCGACGTGCACCGAACCATATGGTCTGGGATGCGGGTAAACGTTGCGCAGGTCACAGCATCTGAGATTCAAAGTCAGATCTTTCAAGTGGAAGAGGACGTGGTCGATGATGCCAATCAGTACTCTGCGCTGTTTGTCGATACCACTGAAATTCATGCGGGTGCCGAAGTGCATCTCCCCGTTATTTCACGCAAGGGAGGACATGGTGGCGTTCTCCCCGTGTTGCGTATCGGCGGTGGCTTGATTCCGAGCCCATTGGACTCACAGGAGGTCGGCACTGCATTCTTGGATTCCGATCGCATCTTGGGGACGCTGGGAGCAGGGGTTGTATACAATGATCCGTTTGAACTGGTTCCAGGGCCTGTTCGCTGGGATGTGTTCTACACTTGGCAAAAACTGGCGGACGGCATTTTGCAGGTGACGGACAAAATTGTGCGTCCAGGTATGCCGGTTGGCGGTAAGCCTATACCGATTGGTGGGTCTTTGTGGTCTGCTGGTGCACAGATGACGGTGAGTTTTTAGTGTCTACTTTTATTGAGCAGCTGGCTGATTTTGCTGTGACCACGGAGCGGTCTGTGTTGCCCGCTACTGTGGTGGAACGTGTGCGCCTTCAACACATGCATATGGCTGCTGCCGTATCGGAAAGTGTTCCGCCGCATGTTGTGGATGGTTTTGTTCGCAGTGCGCCGAGTCGGGGCTCTGCTCGTGTGGTGGCAGGGCGTCGCTCCTCTTCGGCGCGCGCTGCTGCAAGGATTCATGCGGCCCGCGCCGCATACGTGGATCGCCTGGACCATTTGCTTGGGGGCAGTACTGGCGTGGGCGCAGTGAGTGCAGCATGGGCATTCGCCAAGGGTGCCAAGGTCGAAGATCTTCTTGTGGCCACAGCCGTAGCGAATGAAGTGGCGGGTCGGGTGGGTGCATCGATGCTCTTGGGCCCGCACCATGGCTTTGGTTCCGGCTGGGTCCATTCTGTTTCTGCGGCCGTCAGTGCAGGCAAACTGCTGAATCTGAGCGCTGCGGAGATGTCCAATGCAATTGGGCTTGCCTTGATGTCGGCGGGGCCGATCCCTCGGTCTGTGTGGGCCAGCGTGAACCGGACGGCAGCGATTGGCAATGCCGTGGCTTCGGGGGTGGAAGCGGCACAGCTTGCCCAAAAGGGTGCGCGGGCCTCGCTCGATCTATTGGAGGCACCTGGCGGTTTGTTGGAGAATGCTTGCTGGATACCATTGAGTCATTCATTCACGGCTTTGGGTGAAGCGTGGTTGACCCACACCTTGAGTTTTCCACGGTGGCCTGGCCCTGTGGCTTGGCATGCTGTGTACGACTCGGTCAACTCGGTCCTCGAAAGGCATGTGAAGGCGGCGGACAAACGCTTGCGTGTTGATCAGGTCCTCGAAATTCATGTCAAAGTCCCAGCGCCGAGTGTGGCCATGGATGCCTGGTTCGGCCGCATTGGGCTCAGGGATGGTGCTGGACTACCGCATGCTGTACGCCACGGTATCGGGGCGCTGATTGCTCGGCACGAGTTGGGTGTGGCGCAGATGGACGGTGCCGATTGGGAACAGCGAAAAGAGGCGTATGGTGATGTGGCGAGCCGGGTCAAGGTTGAGCATGATCTGTCGCTAACACTTGATTTCATGGCTCAGGTCGTGGAATCCGTGGCCCCCCTTGTTGGAGGCATCACGGAGGCGGAATGGCGCGGCCTGATGGAACGTGTGGCGCGCCCTGAAGTTGGGTGGCCTTCGATGAAGTGGTCGGATGCGCGCAGTTTGCTGCGTCATCGGCCAGACAAATGGCTCAAAAAGGTTCGTTTTGCTCCAGTTAGTTTGGCTGAAGGGCGTTTGGATGAATGGCAGATTCGTTTGGGGGCATCCGTCGAGGTGTACACGACCCGTGGTGGGAAATGGCCCGAGAATCGAAGCATTCCAGACCACAGCCCCGGCACCCCATGGTCCGGCACGATTGGATCGGTCCATTCTTGTTTCTCAAGAGCCGATCCAAAACGGGCAAAAACGTGCGACGAAGTATGGGAGTACCCCCCTGGTGAGGGCGCGGAAGACTGGGTTGATAGATTGCTTGAATGAATCGTGATTCACTTGTGGTAGAAGGGTCAGGTTCTGCATCTTTTTGTGCAGCAAAACCCTGTGGGAGAACCCTTCATGACAGTTAGCTTTCCGCCTTGGACCGATGAACACGACATGATCCGACGCACAGTGCGTCAGTTTGCTGTGGAGCGTTTGGCTCCACATCGGCATGAATGGGACAAGGCCGGGGAATGGCCTGCACGAGAAGTGTTCCAGGAAATGGCCGCCTTGGGCCTGTTGGGCATCAAGGTTGAGCCCGAGTATGACGGAATGGGGTTGGACTGGTGGGCGAATACCGCATTCGCAGAAGAGTTGGCCCATGCGCGGAATGCCGGCGTGGTCATGTCGATTCTGGTGAATACGGACATGGCAACAGGGGTCATCAGTGAGATTGGAACCCACGAGCAAAAGCAAGAGTTCTTGGCTCCTGTGGTTCGGGGCGAAAAAATCGCAGCCTTGGGCGTAACCGAACCGGGAGCGGGTTCAGATGTTGCGAACATACGGACCACGGCCATTGAAGATGGCGATGATTTTGTCATCAATGGTTCCAAGACCTACATCACCAATGGGTCATTTGCCGATTTTGTGACCTTGGCGGTTCGTACCGGGGGACCTGATTCTGGCTACGGCGGAATTTCTCTTGTGCTTTTTCCGACCGACACACCGGGCTTTACCGTGGGTAGAAAGCTCGACAAACTGGGTACCCGATCCGTTGATTCATCGGAACTACATTTCGATAACTGTCGAATTCCAAAGAGAAATCTTCTTGGTATCCACAACGGTGGGTTCATCCACATCATGCAGAATTTCCAAGGAGAGCGCATCGTTGGTGCCTTGATGGCTGTCAGCGGTATGGAACTCGCTGTAGAGGATGCACTTCGGTACGGGAATGAAAGAAAAGCATTTGGTCGACCCCTCACCAAGTTCCAGGTCTGGCGTCACAAGTTTGCTGAACACCTGACGTCCATACAAGCAGCGAAGATGCTGACATACCACGCAGTCGACAAAATGATGGGTGACGATGATCCCACCCGCGAAGTTTCGATGGCGAAGCTTTATGGTGCGGATTTGGCCCAGCGTGTCATTTACGATTGCTTACAGTTTCATGGCGGATACGGCTTCATTGAGGAGTACGACATCGCGCGCACATACAGAGATATGCGACTTCTGCCCATCGGGGGCGGTACATCCGAGGTAATGAAAGAGATCATCTCGAAGTACTCCGGATTTTAGATAAACCGTTTAATAACAAGAACTTGTGGGTACATTTTGCGCAGCCTTGATGGCGGTTGGTAAAATGGTGATTCGCGAACGGCGAGCGGTGCGGTAGCATTTGCCGTCTACTGATTGAGGAGAGACCATAGATGTCCGATTCAGACCGTATTGGTGAACTGCTCGTAAAAGAGAACTTGATTACGGCGCTTCAGTTGAAGAACGCTGTCACATCTCAACGGTCCTCCGGTGGACGATTGGGACATGAGCTCACGAAGCTCGGCTACATCGAAGAAAACGAGCTCATTACGTTTTTGTCGAAGCAATACAGCGTGCCAAGCATCAACCTCTCCGAGTTTGATATTGATGCGGATGTCTTGAAGATCCTGCCCAAAGAGGTCGTAACCCGACATCAGGTGATTCCCGTCAACAAAACAGGGAATACGCTGATTGTGGCGATGGCCGACCCGTCGAATATTTATGCTGTCGATGACATTAAGTTCATCACCGGTATGAAGATCGATGTGGTTGTCGCTTCCGAGCAAGCCATCTCTGAATCGATCGAGAAATACTACACGTCGACCGTGAGTTTCGACGAGGTCATGATCGACTTTGTTGAGGAAGATGAGGACTTTGAGTTCGAAGAGGAAGCGGACGAGGACATCAACGTTCTCGATCTGCAGAAGTCAGCCGGTGATGCGCCCGTTGTAAAGCTCGTCAACTTGATTCTTCTGGACGCAATCCGCAAAGGTGCGTCGGACATTCACATTGAGCCGTACGAAAAGCAGGTCCGGATTCGGTATCGGATCGATGGTGTTTTGTACGAGGTCATGAAGCCACCCACGAAGTTGAAAGACGCAATCACGAGTCGTCTCAAGATTATGTCCAACTTGGACATTGCGGAACGGCGGTTGCCTCAGGATGGCCGCATCAAGATGAAGATGGGACGCGGGAAAGTGATGGACTTTCGTGTTTCGATCTTGCCAGTATTGTGGGGCGAAAAGGTCGTTATGCGGCTTCTCGACCAGTCGAACCTCCAACTCGACATGACAAAACTCGGTTTTGAAGAAGCGGTTCTGGCTGACTTTAAGGGAGCCATCCACAAGCCTTACGGCATGATTCTAATCACCGGGCCCACTGGTTCCGGTAAGACGACGACGCTGTATTCGACCCTTTCCGAACTCAATAAAACCACCACCAATATCTGTACGGCAGAAGATCCGGTTGAATACAACTTGTTCGGTATCAATCAAGTTCAGATGCACGACGACATCGGTTTGAACTTCGCCTCATCCCTGCGTTCCTTCCTCCGGCAGGACCCGGATATCGTCATGGTTGGTGAGATTCGGGACTTCGAGACTGCAGAAATTGCGGTAAAGGCTGCGTTGACGGGTCACCTTGTGTTGTCCACCTTGCATACCAACGATGCGCCATCTTCAGTCAGCCGTATGTTGAACATGGGTATTGAGCCATTCTTGGTGGCCTCGTCCGTGAACCTGATCGGTGCCCAACGTCTTGTTCGTCAGTTGTGTGCGGACTGTCGGGAACCCATCGAGGTGCCCGAACAGGTGCTGATTGAGTTGGGCGTGCCGCCGGAAGAGTGTGAAGGATTCCAGGTCATGCGCGGTGCGGGCTGTCGTACCTGCAACAACACCGGCTACAAGGGTCGAATCGCTGTGTATGAAATCATGGTGATGACCGATGAGTTGGCGGAGTTTGTTCTGAATGGTGCTTCTACGCTTGAACTGAAACGGGAAGCGATTCGTCAGGGGATGAAAACGCTTCGGATGAGCGCTCTGACCAAGTTGCAAGAAGGGCGAACCTCGATGGAAGAAATCGTACGGGCAACTGCGCCAGACTAAACAGATGCACTTGCGTTGAGTGGGACATCAGGACTACACTTTGATTAAGGGACTCCATGGCTAAATTTGCATACGAAGGTCGGACCGCATCGGGAGAATCTCGTTCGGGTACGGTCGAAGCAGACAGTGCGGAGGCGGCGCGTAGCCGGCTTCGGCAGATGCAGATCAGTCCAACAAGTGTCTCCAAGAAGGGTGGTTTGCTGGATGCAGAAATCACCATTCCGACTCCGGCATTTATGAAGCCGAAGGTTGGAACGAAGGATCTCGTCATCTTTACGCGGCAGTTCGCCACAATGATCGATAGTGGTCTCCCTTTGGTTCAGTGCCTCGATATCCAAGCGAAGCAAGCACCGAACCCTACTTTTCGGGACGAACTTTCAGCGATCAAAGAGACAGTTGAGAGTGGCGCTACTTTTGCGGATGCGCTCCGCAAGTTCCCGGGCACCTTTGATGAGTTGTACCGGAATATGGTTGCTGCTGGTGAGGTGGGTGGTATCCTCGATACCATTCTGAACCGGCTCGCAGTCTATCTTGAAAAAGCGGACAAACTGAAGCGTCAGATCAAGGGTGCCATGATGTATCCGGTCATTACGCTGGTCGTTGCATTTGCGGTTGTGGCCGTGCTTTTGCTCAAGGTCATTCCGACGTTCGAGACCATGTTTGCAGAATTTGGATCATCACTTCCTGCTCCGACACAGTTCGTCATCGACCTGTCGAAGTGGATGCAAGCCAACTTTGTATTCATTGTGGCCATCATGGCGGGTGGGTTCTTTTCCATCCGATATTTCTATAGAACCCCAACCGGCAACTTGCTGATCGACAAGATCATGCTCAAGTCACCCGTGTTCGGTGACTTGTTGACCCGGGTTGCGGTGGCACGATTTTGCCGAACCATGGGTACCATGATTGCGTCTGGTGTACCCATCCTGGAAGCGCTTGATATCTGTGGTAGAACGGCAGGCAACAAGGTCATCGAGAACGCAGTCATGAAAGTGCGAGACAGCATCGCCGAAGGTCGGAATATTTCTGACCCCTTGTCTGAATCCGGTGTCTTTCCTGAGATGGTCTGTCAGATGATTCACGTTGGTGAGGCCACAGGTGCCATCGACGTCATGCTCAATAAGGTCGCCGATTTCTACGAAGAAGAAGTGGACCAAGGTGTTGAAAACCTGACCAGTATGATTGAACCCATCATCATGGTGTTCCTCGGTGTGATCATCGGTGGGCTGGTGATTTCGATGTATTTGCCGATCTTCTCGATGGCATCTAGCATTGGGTCCTCCGGGTGACCGAAGCGCGTGCCCGCAGTGCCGGTGACGTTTCAGTAGTTCGATACATTTTCTTCCGTCTTATTCTTTGTGCCGGCCTGTTCGGTATGGCCGCGGCGTTGGTGCTGGCTCAGCCTTGGGTCATGTTCACAATGAGCGTGCTGTTCAATGTTGCGGCAGCCGTTTTTCTTTTTATGGCGATCAGTGCGGCGGGCATCCGGAAGCACGGTGATAAGTCATGGTTTCGGTGGTCTCAGCTGTTGTTCGATACCGTTTTGGTGACCACATTGGTGTGGTTGTCGGACGGGCCCAAGAGTCCATTCTTCGTTCTCTACTTTATGAATATTGTTGCTGCTGCTTGGCTGTTGCCGCGTTGGGGCGCTGTCGCGGTTGCATGCATCGATGCGCTTGTGTTTGCGAGCACAACCGGGGCAGGCTTGTATGGCTTGACGGAGTGGGAAATCGTTACCAGTGGTGCGCTTCTCTATGCTGAAATGGCGATGCGGCTGCTGTCGTTGCTTCTGGTTGGGATGCTTTCTGGGCATCTTTCTGAGAACCTGCAGAGAACGCGTTCGGCCTTGGCAGGTACCGTTCGGGCAGCAGAGCGCCTCGAGGCGGAGCACCATGTGGTGTTGAATCAGTTGGGCACAGGCATTTTGGTTGTGGATGAAGATGACCACATCCAAGCCCTCAACCCTGCAGGGTTGGTTATTTTGGGTCCGGTTCTTGAGCGCGCGGTGTCCGACGTGCTCGATCCGCAAGGCCAAGTATGGGAGCAAGATTACGCCATCAACGAAGTCGTAAAAGTGCTGGTTTGTCGCCGGCAGCGCCTAGAGGATGGTGGCTATGTGGTTGTGGTTGAGGATTTGACCGATTGGCGACGGATGGAAGAGCGCGTAGAGCGTGAAGAGCGTTTGGCTGCTGTCGGTCGACTGGCTGCAGGTTTGGCGCATGAGATTCGAAACCCTTTGGCTTCCTTGTCTGGGGCCGTTCAAATGATGCAGGACGAATCAGAGGATGAACTTCACGGTATCGTTTTGCGGGAAGTGGAGAACATCAATGAGATGGTTCAAGACTTTTTGGATATTGCCCGGCCACTTCAGTTGCGTGTCGCACCAACGGACATCAGCGCCATTGTGGCGGATGTTGTGCGCGCTTTTGAGCAGGACCGCCGGTACCAAGACAAATGTACGGTCACTTCAGAGGTCCAAGCGGTGCCGCATATACAGATCGATGGCAACCGGGTGAGGCAAGTGTTGTGGAATCTGGTCTTGAATGCCGCACAGGCCACCGCAGAGTTGGGTCAGATCGCGATTCGTGTGTTGCCTTGGCAGGACGGTTGGGCCCTATCGGTCGAGGACCAGGGGGTTGGGATCCCGATCAGTCAAATCGCTCGAATTTTCGATCCCTTCTACACCACGAGGAGTGGTGGTACTGGGCTTGGTTTGGCGAATGTTGAACGCATTGTTCGGGCGCATGGTGGAGAGGTGGACGTGCGCAGCATAGAGGGGAAGGGAAGCTGTTTTACTCTGCGACTCCCATCCGATGCACAATCGGCGTCGTTGGAGCCACAGGAAGGAGTCTTGGATGCGTCCTGATCGTGTAATGGTGGTCGATGATGACCTATCCATGCGTCAGATGCTATCGATTCTCCTGAAGCGTTCAGGGTACCAGGTGGAGGTGGCTTCTTCGGCAGAAGAAGCTTTGTTGGCAGTGGACAAGGCCTGGCCAGACTTGGTTTTGACGGACCTCAATATGCCTGGGATGCATGGCATCGAACTGTTGACGGAACTGAAGAAGCTGGCTGCACAAAATGAGCAGGATGTGGAAGTCATCGTGGTCACTGCCTATGGGTCGACCAGAACGGCAGTCGACGCCATGATGAAGGGTGCTGCCAACTATGTACTCAAGCCATTCGATAATGATGAACTAAAGATGGTTGTCCGCCGTGCGCTCGGTCGCCGTGCGCTGAAAGCGGAAAACCGGATGTTGAAGGCGCAGCTCCGAGATCAGTACCATTTTGGGAATCTGATTGGCTCATCACCCGCCATGAACCGCGTGTATGAACTCATTGACCGGGTGAAGGACACGCGAATCAATTGTTTGGTGTCGGGTGAAAGTGGCAGCGGAAAAGAGGTGGTGGCGCGTGCCATCCATTTTAGTGGAAACCGGGCCGATGGCCCTTTTGTTCCCATCAACTGTGGTGCCATTCCAGAAGCGCTTGTAGAAAGCGAGTTGTTTGGACACAAGAAGGGAAGTTTTACCGGTGCAATCAAAGACAAGAAAGGGTTGATGGAAGCATCCGATGGCGGAACCGTGTTCCTTGATGAGGTCAATGCATTGCCACACTCTGCCCAGGTGAAGTTGCTTCGGGCGATTCAAGAGAAACGATTCACACCGGTCGGGGCCATTCGCGAAGTGGATGTTGATATGCGAATCCTCGCGGCCAGCAATGCCGACTTAGAAACAATGGTCAACGAAGGTACATTTCGTGACGACCTGTATTACCGGCTGAATGTTGTCCAGATTGATTTGCCTCCGTTGCGCGAGCGGTCGGGTGATCTTCCCCAACTCGTCCGCCATTTCTTGAAGCGTTTTGGTGAGGAGTATGATCGGCCTGATGTAGTGCTCGATCCCAATTCAATGCGTGCACTTCAGGCGTGGCATTACCCTGGAAACGTTCGAGAATTGGCGAATATTGTGGAGCGTGCAGTCGCTTTGTGTCGAGACAAGGTTGTTCATCCGATGGATTTACCCAACAAGATTGTCGAGGGTGGTCGCGCTCCTTTGGCTTTGGCCGCCGAAGACTTTCCGGACGAGGGTGTGAACTTGGACGGAATGCTGAGTCAGGTGGAAAAGCGTTGGATGGTTTCCGCTCTTGAAGAAGCAAGCGGCAACAAGACTGAAGCCGCAAAGTTGCTCCAGATGAGCTTCCGGTCTTTCCGCTATCGGCTCGCCAAGTATGGCTTGGATGATCTTTCTGGAGACTGACCAAGGTTAGTCATGGTCTGGCATGGTTCTTGCTGTCTTATTTTGTACTCCTATGGGAGTGGGAGGAAGAGAAACGGTGACCCGATGGCGGCACAAATATGGGTTTTCAGTCATTGAGTTCATGATACTCGTGGCCTTGGTCTGTATTGTTGCTGCCATCGGTGTCCCCAATTTCATTGAGATGCAGTATCGGGCGCAGCGGGCGGAGGTGCCCACGAATATCGATGGTATCCGTGCTGCAGCTGTGGCCTACAAATCCGCCCATGGGCGGATGATGACGGAAGATATTCCACGACCAGATGCTTTTCCTGGTAGCCGAGAACGGCCGTGGAAAGCTGGAACTCGCTTTGATGAACTGGGGTGGAAGCCGGAGGGGACAGTCCGTGGTTCATACACAATATCGACCACAACATCCGCTGAATACCGAATCAAAGGGTATTGCGATGTGGATGGCGATGGGAACCAAGCTGTCTATACCGCCACCAGTATGGACGGTGCAATGCCTCAAACTGGGCCAACGGTATATTGATGTCCCGCCTGAATGGGTGACTTTGGGGCCCAAAACAGGTGTTGGCATGTCAACATTTTAGCCAATTGCACCGCGCCCCTGACAAAAACTGTCACCCTCGCATGACATTTTTTGTCACTTTGTCTGGGAAAAAAGCGGCCACGGGGCCCCATTTTC
>Ga0163108_10002033_pt1 | contig 14707 bp, 11 predicted proteins | sample Fk1155metaG_FD_109644 | JGI IMG/M metagenome (GOLD analysis project Ga0163108, IMG submission 109644) | Marine microbial communities from the Central Pacific Ocean - Fk160115 155m metaG | ecosystem: Environmental > Aquatic > Marine > Oceanic > Photic zone | place: The Central Pacific Ocean...
ATGATATGAAAAGGTTTTATGTTGATTGCATAGGAGGTATTGGACAAAGTGTTTTGAATTCTACGGGTGATGAGTATATATCCAAAGAGATAAACACATTATGTGATAAGCTTATTAATCATCTAAAAAATAACGAGTCCAATAATTAATAAAACTCATTTTTTTTAATTATTTTACATAGTAATATTAATATATAAATTAGTTGATAGACTATTAATTAAACTAAACTATGAAGAGTATGAATAATTTTGTACCAAAATTAATCAGCCTTTTATTTGTATTGTTTTTTTCGTTTTCAATCAAATTATATTCTCAGGAAACTTCAATCTCTGGAAATGTAAGTGATGGAAATGAACCCCTTATAGGAGTAAACATTCTTGTAAAAGGAAAAGTAATTGGTACCATCTCTGATAAAGATGGTAACTTTAGTTTGAATGTTAATTCGGCACCGCCATTAACATTAGTTTTTTCAATGGTAGGATATGAGGCAGAAGAAGTAGAAGTAACAGATTCTAATTCTTCAGACATCTCAGTAACTATGCTTGAATCTACTATGCTTGGAAAAGAAATAGTAGTTTCAGCTTCTAGAGTAGCACAAAGTATTCTCGAAGCACCTGTAACTATTGAAAAAATGGATCTTTTAGCGATCCAAAATACTGCAACTGCTGATTTTATTGACCAACTTGAACATATTAAAGGTGTAAAAGTTAGTAGAGGTAGTATGAACTTTCCTGCTGTAAATACAAGAGGATTTGCAACAGATGCCAACACAAGATTTGTACAACTTGTAGATGGAATGGATACTTCTGCTCCCCTTTTAAATTTCCCAACAGGAAATCTTGTGGGTATTAATCCTTTGGATGTAGAAAGTGTCGAACTAATTCCTGGTTCTTCATCAGCACTTTATGGTCCTAATGCTTACAACGGAACTATGTTGATGAATAGCAAAAGTCCTTTTGAATATCAAGGATTATCTGTTCAGGTTACTCAGGGAATGACTTCTTCTGAGGCACAAGGAGATAACCAATATCACTATTCAAAATATAACATTAGATACGCTAAGTCATTCAATGATAAATTTGCTATCAAAGTAAACTTTTCATACGATGAAGCTCAAGACTGGGCTGCTAATGACTACAAAACACATAGAGCTTTTCCTGATTCAGCATTAAACTTTACAGGACTGCCTAATTTTGATGGAATGAATGTTTATGGCGATGAAGCTCAAATAATTTTTCCTGCATCACTAGCTGGACCTCAATATGCTTCTTATGGTCTTTTAGATCTTAGAAGAACAGGTTTTCCTGAAGAATTTCTTCTAGATTATGATGCAAGTAACATGAAATATGATGCATCATTGCATTATAGAATTAATGATAATACTGAAGCTTCTTTTCTTTATAGAAAAGGTGGAGGAAACTCCATTTATGTAGGAACAGAAAAATATGCTTTAAGAGATTTTGGTCAAACGTTTATGAAGTTTGGACTTAAAGGAGATAAGGTAAATATGCAAGTATACCAATCAACTACAGATGCTGGTAAATCATATAATCTTAGTGCTTTAGGGGCTTACATGAATGAAAGATTCTCACCTACTCTTGCATCTTGGGTACCTACTTACTTGCAAACTTATGTTGTTGCCATGCAAGGATATGTACCAGGTGTACCTGCTGGAAATGCTTCAGCTGCACATCAAGCATCAAGAGCACAAGCAAATGCAGGAATTCCTGCAAATGGATCTGAAGCCTTCAACACAGTAAGAGATGAAGTAATAAAAGATAAATTTCAAGGAGCTGTTCCAGGTGCTGGATTCTTTGACAACTCTAAATTGACTCATTTTGATGTAAACGTTAACCCAGCTGACTGGCTTTTGATAGGAGCTAACTTTAGAAACTACTCTATATTTACTGAAGGGACAATCTTCAATGAAGATCCTGAAAATACAGGTACGAACAGTAGAATATCAATTAGCGAATATGGTGCGTTTGCACAGATAAGAAAAGAATTGATGGAAGATGTTATGTTCACCGGTTCAGTTCGTTATGATAAAAATGAAAACTTCAAAGGTAGAGTCACTCCAAGAGTAGCTCTAGTGTATAAGTTTGCTAAGAATAGTCATATTAGAATTTCTTATCAAACTGGATTTAGAAACCCTGATACGCAGGCTCAATATATTTATTTTCCATCTAGTAATGGAATCATTCTCGGAACAGCTAAAGATAACGCTGAGAGATATGGTGTGATGGAAGGTGGAGCTTGGACTGTTAATTCATATCAAGCCTTCCTACAATCAGGAGGTGTTCTTGATTCAATCTCAGGTACTCCAATTGGGGGAACTGCTAGTGTTTTAGAAACTGCTGATGTAGACTATGTAAAACCAGAAAGACTTAGTGCTTATGAAATTGGGTATAAAGGTCTGATAGGTGATAATTTTATGGCAGACGTAAACTATTACAACACAAACTATCAAGACTTCTTATCTGGTAAAGCAGTGGTATCAAAGGTATCTACTACACATAAAGGTCAGACTGTTAAATCTGGACAGGCTTATTCTCTTCATAGCAATGCTCAGGATTTGGTTAAGTCTTGGGGAATTGGTGTAGGTCTTACCTGGAATTTACCTGCAAACTTTGTGTTAGCTGGTAATTATTCTTACATAGACTATAAAGTAGATTACGCTACTGAAGGAAGTAATTTTCTAGCATATTTCAATACGCCAAAGAACATGTATGGATTTACATTCTCTAACAGAGCGTTACTTAAAAATTTAGGATTCTCTGCAAGTTTTAGAACTGCAAGCGCTTTCGTATACGAAAGTACTTTTTCAGCTGATTGGACAGTGCCACAATACTCTGCGCTTGACGCACAAGTAAGTTATAAAGTTGAAAGTCTTAAAACAATTTTAAAACTAGGTGGTAATAATATTGGAATTGGTAGTGGAGACTATAGGACAAGAGCTGGAGGCCCATATGTAGGTAAACTATGGTACTTGACTCTAACATTTGATGAATTCTTAAACTAATAAATACGATGAAAATGAAAACAATAAAACAAATAACATTTATGGCGATATTTTCATTTATCGCTTGGTCGTGTGAACAAGATGCTATCATGTTACTCGATCCAGTTGCGGTAGCTCCTAGTACTCCCAGCGGAAGTGCAGGAGGCGCAGATTTTACAAAATTTTCTGCAATTGGAGGCAGTTATACTGCTGGATTCATGAACGGAGCACTGTATACTGATGGACAGAATAATTCTCTAGCGAAAATTGTTGCAGACCAGATAAATTATACAAGAAGTGCAGATGATCAGGCCACATACACTTTTAACCAACCGGATATTAATTCTGAAAATGGTTATTCTGGTGCAGGCCCTGATGGAGCTACTGGAACTCCTGCAACTATGCTTGATGATCTAGGTAGAGTGTACCTTGGTACAAGCGCAGCAACAGGAGAAACTGGTGTTTATTATAAACCTGGAGATGCATCATCTATTGCAATCCCTTATGCAGGTGATAAGACTGCTTTAAACAATTTTTCTTTTGGCAATTCAGTCATGGGAATGTTTTTAAGTGGAGCTGCTGGAGGACCGGCTGTAGCTGTTAATCCAGTTTATAATTCGTACTTTGCTAGATTTTGTGCAGATTGCGGTGTTGCAAGCCCCTTAGCTCAAATGATGGGCACAGCCCCTTCATTTTTTATGGCATGGCTAGGACATTCTGACTTTTTTGCATACGCAGCAAGAGGAGGAGATGTCGCTCAAGTGCCAAAGCCAAGTGGTGCTATCCTTACTGCATATTTTGAAAGTGGTATTAATGCTATGGTTGGAGGTAATCCAATATGGAAAGGAATTGTAGGTACTGTGCCAGATGTTTTGGCTCTACCGTTTTTTAACTTGGTACCGTATAATCCAGTTCCAATGGATGCTGCTACTGCAACAGCTGCTAACGCAGGATTTGCAAGCTTCAATACCATACTTACTGTAGCTGCAGGAGCAGGTCTTTTAACTACATCAGAAGCTGCTGCAAGACAATTGGTATTTGCTGCAGGCGCTAATGCTCTTGTGATTAATGATTCAAGTTTAACTAATTTATTACCAGTATGGACAGCTTTAGTTCCAACTGTAATTCCACCAGATGATTTAAATATGAACGGTATACCTGATGCTATAGAGCAATTAGCACCTTTTGCATTTGCTAGAATGGCTACAGCTACTGATAAACCTTTACTTTCATCACAACCTGTAATTGGAACAGCTGGTCCCTATCCATCAACAGTGATTGGTGTAAGTTGGCCTATGGATGATCAATACATATTAACAGGCGCTGAGCTATTGGAATTTGAAACTGAAAGAGCAACATTAAATGCTGGGATTAAAGCTAAAGTTGCTGCCGCAAATGCTGCTGTAGCTCTAAATGTAGCCGGAGTATTTAATAGAGTGGCTATAGCTGAATTTGATGGAGCATATGCTGCTATGGCAGCGTCATCTCCTTGGTCAGATAACGGCGTTGTTGTAACCTATGATTTTATTCCTCCAACAGGAATGTGGTCAGTCGATGCGGTACATCCTAATAAAAGAGGGTATGTACAACTTGCAAATAAGTGGATTGATGCAATCAATGCACATTTTGGTTCTTCAATTCCAAAAGCACAAACAGGATGGTACGCTCCTGCACCTTTACCGGTTGCAGAGCCATAATATTATTCAACTCTTTATAGATAAAAAGGCTAACAATTTGTTAGCCTTTTTTATTATATTGTATACATGTCTTTATCCAGAAGAAAATTTATTCATAATTCACTAGCAGCTGGAAGTTTGTTTCCGCTTTTCTCTATGAATTATTCTAAAGCATCAACTTTTAATTTTGAGGTAAAAAAAAGAGATGAAAAATATTGGAATTCTATTGCCAAATTGTATCACCAAAATCAAAATTTCATAAACTTAGAATCTGGTTATTTCAGCCCCTCACCTGAAAGTGTTAAAAAGTACTGGACAAATTTTGTTAATGAGATCAACGAGTCTCCATCCTTCTACATGAGAACAAGACAGACTGAAATGCGAGAAAAAGTAAGATTAAAACTAGCTGAATATTCCAACGTCAGTAATGAAGAAATTTGCTTAACAAGAAACACTACCGAATCTATGAACATTATTATTCAAGGAATGAAACTTGATAAAAACGAGGAAATTCTTAGAACGAATTTAGAATATCCGAATATAATCCAAGCCTTAGATATGAGAGAAAAAAGATATGGAACGAAAATTAGAATTGTAGATGTTCCTATTCATCCTGAAAGCCAAGAAGAAATTGTTAACAAAGTACTTAACGCTGTAAATTCTAAGACAAAAGTTATTTTAATCTCTCACATGGTATTTTTAAATGGTCAGGTTTTTCCTATCAAAGAAGTTTGCGAAAGAGCTAGGAATTTGGGAATAGAAACTATTGTTGATGGCGCACATTCTTTTTCCCATGTAGACATGGATATTTCAGATATAGGATGTGACTATTATGCTTCCAGTCTCCATAAGTGGCTTGGAGCGCCTCTAGGAAATGGATTACTATATGTAAAAAAAGATAAGATAGATAGACTTTGGCCTTTGTATGGAGATACGCAGTATGAAGATAGCAACATCATGAAACTGGAACATTTAGGAACAAGACCATGTTCAGACCAAAATGGAATTATCCCAGCAATAGATTTTACTTTAAAAATTGGAAAAAAAAATAAGTCTCAAAGACTTAAAACCCTTCAAATGAGGTGGGCAGATAATCTTAAAGATCACAAAAATATAATTATAAACACACCATTGGGTCAAGGTCAGTCATTTGGTATTGCAAATGTTGGTGTAAAAGGAGTTTCTCCATCAGATTTAGCTGAAAGACTTTTTGATGAATTTAATATTTTTACCGTGCCTATAAATGATGATAGGGGAATTCACGGCATTAGAGTTTCTCCAAATCTTTATTCAACAATGGAAGATATTGATAAATTTATTGATGCAATGCTAAAAATAGCAGTATAGTCTTGTTACTTTTAAGTTATGTCATTGGATTCAAAATATAATCCCCAAAATATAGAAGATAAGTGGTATAGCAAATGGCTTAAAGATGATTGCTTTAAATCAATACCCAACCCTAATAAAAAGCCCTTTACTATAGTGATTCCTCCACCCAATGTAACTGGAGTGCTCCATATGGGACATATGTTAAATAATACCATACAAGATATTCTAACAAGAAGAGCAAGAATGAAAGGAAAAGAAGCTTGCTGGGTGCCTGGAACCGATCACGCTTCTATAGCAACTGAAGCTAAAGTTGTGGAGATGCTACATAAAAAAGGTATAGATAAAAAGTCTATGTCAAGAGAAAAATTTCTAAAACATGCATGGGATTGGAAAGAAAAATATGGAGGTATTATTCTTGACCAATTAAAAAAATTAGGAGCATCATGTGACTGGTCAAGAACAAAATTTACGATGGATGAAAATCTATCTCAATCTGTCATCAAAGTTTTTGTTGACTTATATGATAAGGGACATATTTATAGAGGTATTAGAATGGTTAACTGGGATCCTAAAGGAAAAACAGCTCTTGCAGATGATGAGGTAATCTATAAAGAAATAGATTCTCAATTGTTTTATATTGATTACAAAATTAAAGATTCAAAAGATCATCTTACAATTGCTACTACAAGACCAGAAACGCTACTTGGAGATACTGCTGTATGTGTAAACCCAACTGACAAAAGATTTAAACATTTAAAAGGGAAAAGTGCAATAATTCCTCTTATTAAAAGAGAAGTACCTATAATCCAAGATGAATACGTAGACATGGAGTTTGGTACAGGCTGTCTTAAAGTTACACCCTCACATGATGAAAATGATTATAAACTAGGACAAAAACATAATCTTAGTTCCATAGATATTTTTGATGTTGAAGGAAAAATAAATGAAAATGGGATTTTATATGTAGGAAAAGAAAGGTTTGAGGTAAGAAAACTTATCGTTAAAGATCTTGAAAAAGCTGGGCAACTGAATAAGGTAGAACAATATAAGAATAAAATCGGATTCTCAGAAAGAACGGATGTTGTAGTAGAACCCAAAATATCTACACAATGGTTCCTAAGTATGAAAAAAATTAAAAAACCTGCACTTGAGAACGTCATGAATAACAATATTAATTTTTATCCTGAAAAATTTAAGAATATGTACAGAGCATGGATGGAAAACATCAATGACTGGTGTATATCAAGACAATTGTGGTGGGGTCACCAAATTCCCGCCTATTATCTTCCTTCTGGAGAAGTTGTAGTAGCAAAATCAAGGGAAGAAGCACTTAAAAAAGCGAAAAAAATTGATCCTTCAATTAATTTAGAGACCCTAAAGCAAGATGAGGATGTTTTAGATACTTGGTTTTCAAGTTGGTTATGGCCTATAACAGTATTTGATGGTATAAATTTTCCTGATAATAAAGAAATTAAATACTACTACCCTACTACCGATCTGGTAACTGCTCCAGAAATCATATTTTTTTGGGTTGCAAGGATGATTGTATCTGGTTATGAGTATAGAGGTGACATGCCATTTAAAAATGTGTATTTCACAGGTATAGTAAGAGATAAACAAAGAAGAAAAATGTCTAAGTCTCTTGGAAATTCTCCGGACCCAATTAAGCTAATGAAAAAATATGGTGCTGATGGTGTAAGATCTGGTATGTTATTCAGTGCTCCAGCAGGTAATGATCTATTATTTGATGAGAAGTTGTGTGAACAGGGAAGAAACTTCTCTAATAAGTTATGGAATGCATTTAGATTAATTCAAACCTTAGAAGTCTCTGGTAATGGCAAAAATCATTCTGCTGCAATAAAATGGATAAATTCAAGATATAATGAGGTCCTGAGCAAGGTTGATGATCACTTCTCAAAATACAGGATATCTGATGCGCTACTTTCCCTCTACTCTTTCATGTGGGATGACTTTTGCAGCTGGTATCTTGAGATTATCAAGGATAAAGAGATTAGTAAAAACACTTATGATGAGACCATTAGTATTTTAGAAAAAATATTAAAGGTTCTCCACCCTTTCATGCCATTTATCACAGAAGAGTTGTGGAATCAAATTGATAATAAGAGAGACTACATTATGATCTCAAAATATCCTGAGATAGGAAGCTTCGACAAGAACTTAAACGAAGAATTCAAAAAAGTTTTTGATATAGTTACTGGCCTAAGAAAACTTAAATCTGATAATAATGTTATGCAGATAGATATAGTGCAAATACTAGTAAATAATAAGTCTGGATTTGATTATGAAACTTATAAAACATTAATCTATAAACTCTCCAAAACGAAAGATCTTAAAGAAGTAATAGAGATACCAAAAGAATACCCATCTCTGATATCTGGTAAAGATACCATCTCACTTTCTGTTCAAAAGTCTGAGGACTCCAAAGAGAATACACTACAACAAATTCAATACCTCGAAGGGTTCTTAAAATCTATCAATCAAAAACTTTCAAATAAAAATTTTATTGATAATGCACCAAAAAATGTTGTTGATATTGAAAAAAAGAAAAAAGAGGATGCCTCAATAAAATTGGAAAACCTTAAAAAATTATTATAAATCATCTTTTTATTTCAAAAGAATGAATAATATTCGTTTTTTCATTGATAGTAGAACCTACAGAACAATATTTTTCAAGTGACAATGAGATGAATCTTTCTGCTTCATCATCTGTCAAATCAAGTGAATAAATAAAATAATGAATAGTTATTGATTTGAAAAATTTAGGATGATTTTCAGCTCTTATACCTGAGACTTCAGCTTTTATGTCTTGAAAATCTCTTCTTCTTTTTCTAATCATTGATACTATTTCTACTGCAGCACATGAAGCTACAGCTGATAAAAGCAATTCCATAGGAGAAAGATTTTTTTTCTTTTCTTGAGAATACATATCAATGATAAGTTTGTTTCCAGATGCATTTTTAACTTGAAATTTTTCATCATCTACATATGACATTGAAATTTCCATAATAAACTATTAATTGTTAAATTATAATAAATCTAATATATGAAATTTTTTTTTACAATTTGTTTAATTTGTTTTCTTTCAATAAAATCAAGTGCTCAAGAATCTCTTGATGATATTATAAACTCAATAGATAACACTTCTCAAACCAGAATTGTTACTTCTACATTCAAATCAACTAGAATAATTAATGGCCATTCCATAGAACTAGCAAGTCCTAAATCTTTAGAATTTAGAATCTCTCATAGGTTTGGGCCGTTAAATAATGGTCTATATGATATTTTTGGTCTGGATATGGCCACAATTAGACTTGGTTTTGAATACGGTATAAATGACAAAATGATGATTGGTCTTGGGAGAAGTTCATATCAAAAAAGTTATGATATATTTTTTAAAATTGCATTGATGAAACAATCAAAAGGTGTCTCATCTAAACCATTATCAATTTATTACTTAAATTCTGAATCTATCAATACATTAAAGTATAACCCCAAAATAGATTTTAAGAGTAGAATCTCTTATATTCATCAACTTCTTATAGCAAAAAAAGTAAATGATAAATTTTCTTTCCAATTAACACCAAGTCTTCTGTTCAATGATTTTGAAAATTATAACAAAAATACATTCTTTGTTATTGGTCTTGCAGGAAAATATATGTTATCAAAGAGGATAGCTCTAAATGTTGAATATTTTTATAGACTTAAACATAAAAAAGAAAATTCTATTGGATACATAAATACATTTGAAAATAATTATAATTCATTAAGTGTTGGAATAGATATTGAGACTGGAGGTCATGTATTTCAACTTCATTTTAGTAATTCGTCTCCAATGAATGAAAAAGGATTTCTACTTGAAACAAATAAAAGTTGGTCAGATGGAACAATCCATTTTGGATTTAATATTACTAGAGAATTTACAATAGAAAATAAATCTTCAAAAAAAGAATGGTAGTATTAGTTTTTTTATTATCAGCTTTCAACTTTCAAGAACCTAATTCTGAAAAATTTATTATTAACAATTCCAATATTACATTTTATTCCTATGCTCCAATAGAAAATATCGAAGCAAAAAATACAAATGCCATAGGTGTCGTTGATTTTAGCACAAGAGAATTTATTATAAAAATACCTATGAATAAATTTGATTTTCCAAATAATTTGATGGAAAAACATTTTAATGACAGTTATTTAGAAACTGAAAAGTTTCCAAACTGTATATTTAAAGGGACTTTATCAAAATCCAACGATGAATTGGAAATAGGAACAAATGAATTAGTAGCTCAAGGAAAATTAGAATTGCATGGTATCTCAAATGATTTTCAGATACCATTAAACATCAACATAGACACAGATTCAATTAATATAGTATCAAATTTTGAAATTACTCTCGATGATTATAAAATAAAAATTCCAAAACTCCTTTTTAAAAACATTGCTGAGATAATAGAAATTAAAGTGAATGCTACATTAATAAAATATGTTATTGAATGAAAATTGGAATAACAGGAGCAACAGGACTAATAGGTAATAATTTATGTAGAAAATTATTAGAATTGGGCCATAAAGTTAACGTCCTCATAAGAGACAATAACTCTTCAGCAATACAAAAATTGAATGCAAATAAGTTTATTGGTGATCTAAATAATACCAAAGTTCTAGAAAATTTCTGTCGAGGTTGTGATCTAATCATTCATTCTGCAGCCATAATATCTATAGGAAAGGAAAAAAACGAAAAAGTTTATGAAGTTAACATTCTAGGAACAAAAAATATTCTTGATACATCGATAAAATGTGATGTAAAAAAATTTATTTATATAGGTTCAATAAATGCTTACAAAAAATTTCCACTAAACCAACCAATAAATGAAAAAAGGAATTTAGTTGAAAAAGGATTTGCCTATGATCTATCAAAATCAAAAGCACAACAGCTAGTTTTAAAAAACAATGATATTGATACTATCGTATTAAACCCTACCTCCGTTCTGGGACCTAATGACTTCAAGCCTTCATTACTAGGATCAACTATCTATGATCTATACAATAATAAACTTCCTTTTATTTTAAACGGTGGAGTAGACATTATTGATGTGAGAGACTTATCTAATGCAATTATTGAATCTATAAACATAAAAAAAGCTAAAGAATCATATATTATATCTGGGAAATGGTATTCATTCAAAGAAATTGTTGGAATCATAAAATCAATCAATCAATCAAAAAAAATTATTATCACAGTTCCTTTGTGGTATATAAAATCTATGTTTCCTATCATAAATTTATTTCCAAACAAATTTTTGCTTTTTTCAACTAAAGTAAATAGTTATTTTATTCCTGGTCTTAAGAATTTAACAAAAGAGTCATTATATAATATCATTTATTTCAATAAAAAAATTGATAATTCAAAAGCAAAAAAGGAACTTAAACTAAAAACAAGACCCTTAACACAAACCTTAAAAGATTATCTAAGATGGAAAACATAAATTATTACATACTACTATGGATTGCGATTGGTGTTTTATCGTTTCCTTTCATTGTAAAGTACACGGCCCCTTATGGAAGACACTCATCTTCTAATTGGGGCAAGTTGATTGATAATAAAATTGGATGGCTCATTATGGAACTTCCAGCTCTCATTATATGTCCTTTTATTTTTTTCTTTAGTGGTAGCGAAAAATCGACAATTACTATTTTTTTTATTTCTCTTTGGATAATACACTATTTCAACAGAACAATAATTTATCCAAACAGAATAAAAACCAGAAAAAAGAAGATGCCTATTCTTATAGCAGTTCTAGCCATAATCTTCAATTTAGTAAACGGAGGAATCAACGGTTACTACTTTGGATATATAAAACCAATTTATGAACCCGAATGGTTGTATCAAAATAATTTTACTGTAGGATTATTTATTTTTTTACTTGGAATGGTGATTAATATGAATGCTGACAACAAATTGATTAATCTTAGATTCAACAAAGAAGATTCTGGCTATCAAATTCCACGTGGCGGATTATTTAATTTTATTTCATGTCCCAATTTTTTTGGTGAAATCATTGAGTGGTTAGGTTTTGCAATTATGACATGGAGTTTAGCAGGATTATCTTTTTTTATATGGACTTTTATTAATCTAGTACCTAGAGCATTGTCTCATCACAATTGGTACATTAAAAATTTTGAGAATTACCCTAAAGAAAGAAAGGCTATTTTCCCTTTCATAATCTAACTTGTAAAATATCAGACCACTTTGTCGTGTAGCATGGAGAAAGTCTTTCCTTCCCTATTTTCCACTCATTATGTAAACCTGAAGAACCAAGCTTTAAAATATCTCTTCCTATATTACCATTAATAAGATCTAACGTCTTCATGAGATTATTCCTTCTTATCCTATCGTATGAATCAAATAGATTTAATTGAATTTGATTTTTAGGAATTATTCCTGAAAGTACTACCCCGGCCCTTTTATATGAATATCCATCTCTGTAAATTTTTTTTACACACTGCAAAGCAAGTTTCGTTATCCTCATACTGTCACTTGTTGCTGTATCAAAATTCATTGACATATGACCAGAATATTGCTTTTCTCTTGGTTTAAACATGTTGGTATACATAAAAACACTCACTGATTTAGCACAACCATTTTCCATCCTAAGTTTTTCAGAACAACGTGAGGAAAACATGCTCACATATTCAGACATTCTCATATAATCTCTGACTTCTAAAGAAAAGGACCTCGATGTACATATACTCTTCTTTCTTTCTTTCTTGGATTCCAAACCAAAATGAGGAATTCCTTTTAACTCCCTTACCATTCTAAGACCAACTATATTTAATGTCTTTCTTATCCAATTTTCATCACATTCAATAAGGTCACTTGCTGTATGGATACCATACTTTTTTAATTTCATAGCATTTCTTACCCCAACACCCCAAATTTCATCGATAGGTAATGATTTCAATGTTGAATTGATGTCTTTCTTATTATGAAGAAAACATATCCCCTTGTTTGATTTTTTGGCAAGATGACCAGCAATTTTAGAAAGAGTTTTTGTATAAGATATTCCAATAGAAATAGTAATTCCAACATATTTTCTAATATCTTCTCTCAACTTCAATGCTTTTTGATATGGATTTAAAAAATTCTTAAAATCTAAAAAAGCTTCATCGATAGAATAAATTTCATAGGAAATAATATGTTTTGAAATAACATCAAAGACTCTGTTAGAAATATCTCCATAAAGTGCAAAATTCGATGAAAAAAGATTAACCTTATATTTTTCAACCATATGTCTTTTTTTAAAAATAGGTTCTCCCATCTTGAAACCAAAAGATTTTGCTTCATTTGACCTAGCAATAATGCATCCATCATTATTAGATAAAACAATCACAGGTTTATTTTTAAGATTGGGTTTAAAAATACGCTCACAGGAAGCATAAAAATTATTACAGTCTACAAGAGCAATCATAATTACGTTATTTGGTTGAAAGACCACATAACTTTACCCCAAACATAACATTCAGATCCTTCAAAAACTTCAATCGGTTTCATGGATGGATTCTCAGGATATAAAAATAATTTTGAGTCTATTTTTTTTAGTCTTTTTATTGTAAATTCTCCATTCAATACTGCCAGTACAACATCATTATGATTTACTTTCTCTTGCCTATCAATCAATAAAATACTGCCATCAAATATTTTTGCGTTTTTCATAGAGGTTCCAATGACCCTAACAAAAAATGTAGAGCTTGGGTGTTTTATGAATTTTTTATCAAGAGAAAGATCAAATTCTAAAAAATCATCTGCAGGAGAAGGAAATCCAGCAGTTACGGACTGGAAATAAAATGGTATATTTTGAAAAATATTTAAATTTTCAAATGAAGGATTGGATGATTCCATATTTAATTCAATTTGATTTTATCAAAGAGAATTAAAATTACTAATTTTAATAGTAATTACTAATTTTATTAGCTTTAAATTATTATATTTTTATTTATTGGAATCTGGAAGATTTATATCCACATTATTCCTATAATCTCCTAGTAAATGTTCAGAAAAATAATACCACATCATTTTTTCATAATAACTTTTGTAATCACCATAACCATGCCTTTTTCCAGGAAATATCATCATATCAAACCTCTTACCTGCCTTAATAAGTTCATCAGCAACCCTAAGGGTATTGGTTGGATGAACATTATTATCAATATTACCATGTGTTAGCAATAGATGTCCCTTCAAATTCTCTGCAAGAGATTGATTTGTCTTAATTTTAGCATCCCAACTTAATTCTTTCTTTTTATTACCCTCATCATCTTCCTTTTCTTCGTATTCAGCAATAATACCATTATGGGTTTCACTCCACCACTTATTATAGATATTATTATCATGATTACCAGCTGAAGAGCAGGCTACATCATAAAAATCAGGGTATGATAAAAGCGCAGCAGTTGACATGAATCCACCACCAGAATGACCAAAAATACCAATATTATCAAGGTCAATCCAAGAATACCTCTCAGCTAACTGTTCTAAAGATCTCTTATCATCAGCTAACGCATAATCTCTAAGGTTCTGGTATCCAAACGTGTGGTAATATTTAGAACGCATAGGACTTCCTCCCCTATGACCCATACTAACAACAATAAATCCCAGTTGCGCAAGAGCTGTATTATACCTGCC
>Ga0163108_10002034_pt1 | contig 14706 bp, 5 predicted proteins | sample Fk1155metaG_FD_109644 | JGI IMG/M metagenome (GOLD analysis project Ga0163108, IMG submission 109644) | Marine microbial communities from the Central Pacific Ocean - Fk160115 155m metaG | ecosystem: Environmental > Aquatic > Marine > Oceanic > Photic zone | place: The Central Pacific Ocean...
CGCTTTCTTGTCGGGCTTCTTCGCGGTCTTGTTCTTGTTGTTCTTGGCGTCGGTGTTCTTGGCCTTGGATTTCTTGGCGTCGGACTTTTCGGCTGCCGGTTTCCCTTCCGCTTTGTCATCGGCGGCCTTCTTCGCCGGGACTTTCTTGACTGGTGCCTTCTTGGCTGGTGCCTTCTTGACTGGTGCCTTCTTGGCTGGTGCTTCCAGTTTCGCTCGAGCGGCGGCCCCTGCCTTGTCCTGAGCCATCTTCTCACCGGCCAGTTGTTTCTCGAGCAAGGCGAGCAGTTCGCGTCCCTTGTCGGCCTGACCTTTGCCGAAATAGGCGCGTCCCAGGTATCGCTGCCGCTTGATCTGTTCGTCAAATTTATCGGTCGGTTCCAGGTACGAGGTGGCCGACAAGGAGATCAAGTCGTCCCACAGTTCGTAGGTGCTTAGAACCTGGAACAGTCGCATCCGTCCATAGCGAAGGCTGCCATAACGCTTCAAGGTGTTGTAGCGCGGATGCCGGGGCAGTTCGATCATGTTCCGCGCCAGGCTCAAGGCGTCCCCCACCCGGCCGACGTGAATCAGGTTGCGAATCAGCCACTCGTTGTTGTGAGCGAAATTGTGGATCTGGTCGGGCAGGACACGGTCACGGATCATGTGAGCGTGATCAACCCGGGCCGAGGCTTCCTGCTGGAAACAGGCGTCCTCGTACCTCTTCAACCGCGAGTAAATGTGACCGGGCATGTGCCACATGTGGGCGATACTCGCAGCCGCCTGGCCGCAGCGGGCCGCCGAGTTCAGTGCATTCTCGGGTCTCTCGTAGTCCCACAAATGGATCCGGTAGTGATGGCAGGGATGCAACGGGTTCTTCGCAATCACCTGTTCAAGCAGGGCACTGACGGCCAGATGGCTGTTGATCGGGATTCCGCGGCGACGATTGACCCACATCTGCAACCCCAGCAAAGCCTTGGCCTCGATGTCATCGGGAAACTTGTAGGAAATCCGCTCGAGTGCCTTGGCATATTTCTGACTGCGATCCTTCTCTTTCTTGGAACCGGCCTGGATGAACGTGTCCAGGGCTTCGATGTAGAGGCGTTCGCGTTCGGTGACCTTGCTCTTCCGCTTGACTGCCAGGGCGATGAAACCCTTCGAACGTTTTGCGTTGGAGGCATTGGCCATCGCCATCCCCCAGTAGGCGATCGCACACTCGGGATCGATCGCGGCCGCCTGTCGAAACGACCGCTCGGCTTCGAGATACCAGAAGCCGTGCAGTTGCCCCAATCCCTGGTTGATGAATTTCTGCACGATCGGCTTGGAGACGGTGGCCGGAAAACTGACGTCTCCGGTGCCTCCCATCAGGTAGGCTTTCTGTCGCGGCCCTTCGTTGAAGGCTTCGCCGTGGTAAGAATGCCCGGCCGGCACATCAGCCGCCGTTTCCGGACCTTTTTTCTTCTGATCGGCATCTTCGGCCCTGAGTGAATTCCAGGACAACACCAACGCGGCAGCCAGCAGCAGACGAAGCGAACCTTGCATGACAAACAACTCCAATCGCTTAGAACTCACCAGAACCAACACATCATCCCGGCTGGCCACTCTCGGTCGTTGTCAACAAGATCAACGCTCCGGCGACACGTTCAGCGGTTTACTGTACCATCTCCCCCGAGTGGTGTAGAGGGGCCAGAGTGACCGGCCGGGAAGAACCGATGCCCGATCAACGCGGTGTGGCCGGTGCCGGTCTTCTGCTGGCCGCTGTGCTGGCACTGTGCCGAATCGCCTCGCTGGGCAAGGAACTGCTCGTCGCCGGCCAGTTTGGAGCGGGCGAAGCCATCGACGCCTACGCCCTGGCGCTGCTGGTCCCGGCCCTTGCTTTGGCGTTCTATGCCAACTCGGTTCGACGTGCTTTCCTCGTCGAATACCCACGTCAGGTTGCCGCCGGCGAGGGCACCACGTTCACCAATCGCTATCTCTGCCAGGTCCTGGCCGTTTCGACGGTCCTGGCCGTGATCACCCGAATAGGACTTCCCTGGCTCTGGCCACAACTGGTCACTGCCGACCGCCTTTCCAGCCTCAACCGCCACCTCGACACTCTCAACGCCCCGATCGCCGGGCTGATCGTTCCAGTCGCTACCGTCTCGGCCCTGACCGCCGTCCTCAATGCTCGGAAGAGTTTCGCCAAGCCCCAATGGACGCACATCCTGCCGACCCTCTCGATCGTCTTCGCGGTCCTGGCCCGGGGAACCGGTGATGGCCCGCAGTTGCTGGCGTGGAGCCTGTTGCTGGGCACGGTGATCCAGGCCATCGTGCTGACAATCCTGGTCCACCGCGCCGGACACACCTTCTCGTCCCCGCGAGGATCACTGTTTCGAGAATCCGGCCGATTTGCTGCTGTCGTGCTGCCATTTCTCTTGCTCGACGCACTCGGACAGGCCAACGTGCTGGTCGATCGCGCGATGGCCGGGGGACTCGACCAGGGACGATTGAGCGTCCTGTACTGGAGTGCCCTGGGCAAGGACTTTCTGTCGGGGACCCTGGTGGCCTCGATGCTCTGGGTCCTGCTGCCACACTTCGCCGACCAGGTCGGCCGAGAAGATCTCCAGGGCCTGCGGAAATCGTGCAGCCGGCTTGTACGATTCGCAGCTGTCCTCCTGTTGCCACTTTCCTCACTGGTCCTGATCGCCGGACACACCCTGTTGCCATCTCTCTCGCTGGGAGCACTCGAGCACGACGACTTTCAGCGGATGGGACTGACGCTGGGTGGCTATGCCTGGGGGCTTTTCCCCGAGCTCGCCGGATTGGCGATGGTGCAGGCGATCCTGGTACTGGGTCGTTGGAAACAGGTGGCGATGGTCGGCCTGTTTGGCCTGTTTCTGCCTAACCTGGTGCTCAACCTGCTGCTGATCGACCCTCTGCAGGAAGTCGGACTGGCTCTCTCGACCGCGCTGACGGCCTGGCTGCTTCTGGTCATAGCCAGTTGGTCAGTGCATCGATCGTTCGGATTCGAGGATGGTCCAGGAATGCTGAAAAGCATCGGGCGGTCCTGTGGATTCAGCCTGCTGTCCGGAATCGCCGGGTGGGCTGTGATCATGAGGCTGGGAACCGGTGTCACCACGGGAGTGGTCGCGCTGGCCACGACACTTGTGGTCTACCTCTTCCTGTGCCTGGGCCGCCCCGGACACGCTGACGCCCGTCACGTGTTCCAGCGATTGACTCGTCTTGGGAAACGCGAACCCTCCGACTGAGACAACGCGGTCTGTCCGGCACCCAGCCTCCGGGTTATACTGAAGTTCCCGGTCGGACAAACCATGTGCTCGTCTGCCGCCCGCCCCGCCCACGGAGTCGCCAGTGACGACTCGAGACAACCCCCGCCGCACCGTGTCCGGATCCCCGCTGCGTCGGCACATCGTTGCGGCCCTCGGTACTGCGGTGATGGGTGCCATGGCGACCTGGGTCTATTCGGGCGCCGGTTCCTCGTCGTCCGGCCCCGCGTTGGCCGCGGCCACCACATCGGAAGCCGTCGCCACCGTCAGCGTCACGACGGTCGCACCCGCCAAGCCGGCCGACCCTTTCCCAAAACAGATTGCTCCGCTGCTGAAAACCTACTGCAACAAGTGCCACGGCCCGGGCACCGACAACGCGGGCGTCCGGCTCGACAAGTACGCCTCCACCAAGGACCTGCTGGCCGACCGCAAGGTCTGGACCAAGGTACTGCAGTACCTCGAACTGGGCGCCATGCCTCCGCCGGATTTCAAGAATCAGCCCGATGCCAAACAACGCCGGCAAATTGTCAAGTATCTCGACAAGACACTGTTCGCTATCGACTGCGACATGGTCCGCGATCCCGGTCGAGTTACGATTCGACGCCTGAATCGGTCCGAGTACAACAACACGATCCGCGATCTTATCGGTGTCGACTTTCAGCCGGCCAAGACTTTCCCCAGTGACGACGTGGGCGAGGGCTTTGACAACATCGGCGACGTCCTGTCGGTCTCCCCACTGCTGATCGAGAAGTACCTCGACGCCGCCGAACAGATTTCCTCCAAGGCCATCGTGTCCATCAATCCGTTTGAGACACGGAACAAGAAACTGGCCAACAAGGCGTTCAACAGCAACGCCAACGCCACCCCCCAGGGCAACGGTTCCCTGGGCCTGTACTCGAAAGGCCACGTGGGAACGACGGTCGAGTTCCCCTCGGATGGAAACTACATCCTCCGCGTCAACGGCTCGGCAGACCAGGCCGGCCCGGATCCCGCAAGACTGGCGCTTTCACTTTCCGGCACCCGCCTGGCCACACTCGACATCAAGAGCAAGAACCGGGGCGACCGCAAGAACATCGATCACAAGCTCAAGGCCACGAAGGGACGCTGGCCACTGCGGCTTGAGTTCATCAACGACTACTACAAGCCCAAGGCCGCCGATCCCAAGCTGCGAGGCGACCGCAATGCTTATGTCTTTTCCCTCGAAGTGATCGGCCCGCTGGACATCAAGCCAGCAGACCTGCCGGCCTCCCATCTCCGCCTGATCGCCGTCAGCCCGAACAAGCAACGATCGGCCCGAGAAGCAGCACTCTCGAACCTGGCGCCGCTGATGCGACGAGCCTATCGCCGGCCTGTCACTGTCGAGGAAATCACCCGGATCGCCGATTTCGTGGCCGCCAGTGTCAAGCAAGGAGAGACGTTCGAGGAGGCTATGCGGCTGGGACTGCAGGCGGTACTGGTGTCCCCGCATTTTCTCTTCCGGATCGAGAACGACCTCCAGCCCGGTGACCCGAAAAAAGACCACCCACTGAGTGATTTCGAACTGGCGACCCGTCTGAGTTATTTCCTCTGGAGCAGTCTTCCCGACGACGAACTGTTTCGCCTCGCCGAACAGAAGCGATTGCACCAGCCGAAAGTGCTTGAAAAGCAGGTGCGGCGGATGATCGCCGACCCCCGCGGCAACGCCCTGGTCGAGAACTTCGCCGCCCAGTGGCTCAACCTCAGAATCCTCGACGAAATCACCCCGGATCCGAAGAAGTTTCCCGAGTTCAACGAACCGCTGCGGGAGGCGATGAAACAGGAAACCAAGCTCTTTTTCGCCGAGGTGATGAAAAAGGACCTCAGCATCACAGAATTCCTTGACGGCCACTTCACCTTCGTCAACGAACCCCTGGCAAAACTCTACGGCATCCCCGGTGTCACCGGTTCGGCCATGAGACGAATTGACCTCCCGGCAGATCGACGAGCCGGTGTGCTTACTCACGCCAGCATCCTGACGCTCACATCCAACCCGGATCGGACATCACCGGTCAAACGGGGCAAGTGGATCATGGAGAACATTCTCGATTCGCCGCCGCCACCGCCGCCGCCGAATGTCCCCGAGTTCGAAGTCACAGCCAAGGCGGCCCCGGACGCCTCGCTGCGCAAACAGTTGGAAATCCATCGCGAGAAGGCCTCATGCGCCATCTGCCATCGACAGATGGACGCGTTGGGATTTGGCTTCGAGAACTTTGATGCAATCGGTCGTTGGCGGGACAAGGATGGATCGCATCCGATCGACTCGTCCGGATCGCTGCCCAGCACCGAGACATTTTCCGGCGTGATCGAGTTGATCGGGATCCTCAAGAAGAGAAAGAGCCGTTTCTGCCGATCGTTAACGAGGAAGATGCTGATTTTTTCGCTGGGACGAGGACTGGAGTTTTACGATCGCTGTGCCGTTGATAAGATCATCGAAGCCTGTCGAAAAGACGACTACCGTTTTTCGGCCCTGGTGATTTCGATTGTGCAAAGCGAGCCATTTCGGAGACGGCGAGCAGAAGGAGCCAAGCAATGAGCGGTTTCAAGACATTGCCACGTCGAACATTTCTCAGGGGAATCGGGGCTGCCGTGGCGTTGCCTCTCCTGGATGGAATGCACTCGACCCAAGCGGCGGCCAAGGCCGTCACGCCGCCGACGCGCGCCGCCTTCATCTTCTTTCCCAACGGCGCGATCATGCCGTCCTGGAAGCCGACTGCCACGGGCGCCGACTACGAACTCTCGAAGACACTCAAGCCGCTCGAGGCCTTCAAGGGCGACCTGACAGTGATCTCGGGCCTGGCCCAGGACAATGGCCGCGCCAAGGGCGACGGGCCCGGCGACCATGCCCGTTGCGCCGCCAGTTACCTGACCGGCGCTCACCCGGTCAAAACCTCCGCCGCCAACATCAAGGTCGGGATTTCGGTTGATCAGGTGGCGGCCGCGCAGATTGGCAACAAGACACGACTGCCCTCACTGGAAATCGGAATCGAACGCGGCCGCAATGCCGGCAACTGCGACTCGGGTTACAGTTGCGCTTATTCATCGAATGTCTCCTGGAAGACGCCGACGACTCCGGTCGCCAAGGAAATCAATCCACGAGCCGTCTTTGGTCGACTGTTCGGCAGCAACGAGGACGCCAAGGTCCGCAAGCGTCGCAACAAGAACCGCAAGAGCATCCTGGACCTCGTGGCCGCCGATGCCAAGCGACTGCAGCAGACTCTCGGTCGTTCCGACAAGGCGAAACTCGACGAGTACTTCACCAGTGTTCGAGAGATCGAACAACGGATCACGCGGGCCGAGGCGGCGGACCAACAACGGCGGCCCAAGGATTTTCCGGTGCCGGCAGGCACTCCACGCAACCTGACCGAACACGTCAACCTGATGTATGACCTGCTCGTGCTGGCCTTCCAGACCGACACGACACGGATCTCGACCTACATGCTTGGAAACGCCGGCAGCAATCGCTCGTATCCAATGATCAAGGTCAACGCCGGCTGGCACGGCATCTCGCACCACCGTGACGAAACGGCAAAGGTCGACCAACTGCAACGGATCGACCAATGGCACGTCGGACAATTTGCCCGTTTCCTGGGCAAGCTCAAGAACGTCCAGGAAGGGGAGGGGACCTTGCTGGACAACTGCCAGCTGATGTACGGCAGTGGCCTCTCCGACGGCAACCGTCACTGGCACCACGACCTGCCGATCGTCCTCGCCGGCCGCGGAGGTAACACGCTGAAGACCGGCGTGCACCTCAAGATCGAAAAGGAACGGCCACTCAACGATCTGTTCCTCTCGATACTCGACCGCGTGGGCGCCCAGGTCGAATCGATCGGTGACAGCAAGCAGCGACTGACCCAGATCGACGTCTAGCCCCTGTCGCTGTGCCCGCACGTGCAGCTAGTGGTTGAACAGGAACTCCTGACTGTTCAACAACGCCCAGGCCAGGTCCCGGGTGCCCTCGGCACGCGTGACCGACCTCACCAGGTAATCAGCACCCAGCCGCTTCCCAGACCGAGGACTCTCCTGCGTGTCGGGTTCTCTGAGGTCATTGCTTTCGCGTCCACCAGGCGACAGACGACAAGTCCGTGCAGGAGTTCAGGTCACCACCGACCCGGTGAGGCTGTCGATTGATTCACGACAATCGTCATAACCCGACAACGCTTCCCCACCGCCAACCGCACAACCACAGCGGCCGTTGACCGGGTCGCTGGGCCCCCGTTAAAATCAGTTGTCTGGAAGGGAGTCATGGCAACACGGTTGGTCGTGTTCGGAGAAGCCGCGCACCTCCGACCACAAGCATGGATGGAAACACTGCACCCCAGGAGTTTCCACGTTGTCGAGTGATACACGCTTCACGCCTGAAGAAACCAAGGCGATCGCCGAGAAGACCACGAAGTGGAATCTCAGCGCGGTTCGACTCGGCTTCTTTGGATTCCTGATTCTCGAGATCGTCTGGCGGACCACCGGTTACCCAGGATGGATTTCGAACAACGGTCAGGATCCCAATCTGTGGTGGCAACTGAGCTACACGGCGTGCATCGCCTTTTTCGTCTTCTGTTGGACCAGCGCGTTTCACGAAACAGTGCATCAGACACTCAGCAGTCACAACAATTTCAACAAGCACCTTGGCCGCGTGATCGGTTCGGTTGTGTTCATCCCTTACACCGCATACCGCGAAACGCACATCCGCCACCACGCCTACCTGAACCGACCCGAGGACTGGGAACTGTGGCCCTACAGCGACCCGAACCGTGGCCGGGGATTCCGCAGGCTGTTTGCGATGGTGGATCTCCTGCTCGGCCTGGTCGGAGCAATGATCGTTTACGGCCGGATCTACTGGTGCAAGAACTCACCGATCTCGTCGCAATCGCGGCGGCAGATTCGTAACGAGTACATCTACGCCGTGGGTCTCTGGATCGCGCTGGCCAGCTGGTTGACACTCTCGGCCAACTGGCTGAATTTCCTCGAGGTCTGGCTGCTTCCGGCGATGATCGGTGGATCGATCCAGAACCTGAGAAAGTTCACCGAGCACCTGGGCATGGCCAGCTACGACCCGCTGCTGGGAACGCGGACCGTGCGTGGCACCAATTGGATTACTCGCCTCTCATCCTTCCTGAATTTCGACATCTTCATCCACGGGCCTCACCATCGCCATCCCCGGGTCGCACACACATCCCTGGGCAAGATGATGGACGACTATGTCGTGTCCAATCCCGACCGTGACTTTCCCGTCTACGGCACCTACCTGCAGGCATCGCTGGCGATGCTCCCCTGGCTGATCCGTAATCCGGGGGTCGGAATGAATGTCGGGGCCGCGGCCCCGGCCACCGCGAAGGCCTTCGACATCAGGGACTTCGTCCAGGACGTCAGTCGTGAAGTGCTCGAGAATGAGGATGTCAGCATCGGCTGACACAGCGGCGACCTTTCACGTCACGCCCGATCGCCATCCGGGGGTCGTCCAGCCCATCCGGGTCAGGGCAACCGCGTGTCACCCATCAGAAAACGATCGCATTCCCGGGCAGCACCACGTCCTTCGTTGATCGCCCACACGACCAGGCTCTGACCCCGACGACAGTCACCGGCAGCAAACACGCCCTCGACCGATGTCTGGTATTCATCGAACTCGGCCCGAACATTGGAACGGGCGTCGGTCTCCAACGAGAGCTGTTCGGCGACAAGCTGTTCGGGCCCCAGGAATCCCATCGCCAGGAAGACCAGGTCGGCCTCCCATTGCCGCTGGCTCCCTTCGACGCGGCTGAACGGGGGGCCATTCTCCACGGGCCTGTCCCAATCGACCTCACAGGTCATCAGACTGGTCAATTGATTCTTGTCGTCACCCAGGAACTGGGTCGTTTCGATACAGAATTGCCGCGGATCCTCGCCAAACATCGCCTCGGCCTCGATGTGCCCATAATCCGTACGATGGATCTTCGGCCACTGGGGCCACGGATTGTTCTCGGCGCGTTCCTCCGGCGGCCTCGGCACAATCTCAAAGTTCACCAGACTCTTGCACCCCTGCCGAATCGCGGTGCCGATACAGTCGTTGCCCGTATCACCGCCGCCGATCACGATCACATTCTTGTCCCGAGCATCAATGAAGGCACCGTCACCGTGCTCCGAATCCAGCAGACGCTTGGTGTTGCCGCCGAGAAACTCCATCGCAAAATGCACTCCCCTCAGTTCCCGCCCGGGGATCGGTAGATCGCGGGGCCGGGTCGCTCCGAGACAGAGCACGATCGCGTCGAACTCTTGCTGCAGTTGAATCGCCGAAATGTCCTTGCCAATCTCGACCTCAACACGAAATTCCACACCGGAGTCCGCCAGCAGGTCGACGCGACGCTGCACGACGGTCTTCTCGAGTTTCATGTTGGGAATCCCGTACATCAACAGGCCGCCAACCCGATCGCTGCGCTCAAAGACGCTGACGTTGTGCCCGGCGATGTTGAGTTGATCGGCGCAGGCGAGCCCGGCCGGACCCGAGCCGACGACGGCGACGCGATGCCCGGTTCTATCTGCAGGCGGTCTGGGAGAAATCCATCCCTCCGAAAACCCTCGATCAACGATCGTCTGTTCAATGTTCTTGATCGTCACCGGCGATTCGATGATCCCCAGCACACAGGATCCTTCACACGGGGCCGGACAGACACGGCCCGTGAATTCCGGAAAGTTGTTCGTCCTGTGAAGCCGATCGAGCGCCTCCCGCCAACGATCGTTGTAGACCAGGTCGTTCCACTCCGGAATCAGGTTGTTGATCGGACAGCCCGAGGCCATGTTGCCCAACAAGCCGCCGGTATGGCAGAAGGGTACACCACAATCCATGCAGCGGGCGCCCTGCCTGACCAGGTCTTCAACCGGTGCCGCGACCAGGAACTCGTCCCAGTCGCCCAGTCTCACGACAGGATCACGATACGGAGCCACCGCCCGTTCGAATTCGAGGAATCCTGTCGGCTTACCCATCTCTGCTGGTTTCCATCCCGGGCGACACGGCCAACGCCGGTCGTCCATCCCGTGCTTAGTGCGATTCGATCGTCTGTGTATCGTTGGTTTCGCGAGCCATTTCCGACAAGGCCCGCTTGTAGTCGGTCGGCATCACCTTGTGGAAGTAATGCAGTTGCTGTTCCCAGTCACTGAGGATCATCTCGGCGACGGTGGAACCGGTGTAACGTTGGTGCTTCTCGATCAGTTCACGCAACTCCAGTTCATCAGCCTCGTCCTCAACAGCCTCGAGTCCAACCATTTCCAGGTTGCACTGCGGCAGAAACAGATCGTGCGGATCGAACACGTAGGCCACGCCACCCGACATGCCGGCCGCGAAATTGCGACCGGTCGGGCCCAGAATCACCGCGCGGCCGCCGGTCATGTACTCACAACCGTGATCCCCGACCCCCTCGATCACTGCCCAGGCCCCGGAATTTCTCACGCAGAAACGCTCGGCAGCGATCCCCCGAAAGAACGCCTCTCCCTTGACCGCTCCGTACAATGCCACGTTGCCGACAATGATGTTCTCTTCGGCAGCAAAGCGAGTTTCCTCCGGCGGCATGACAACAAGTCGTCCACCGGAGAGCCCTTTGCCGACGTAGTCATTGGCGTCACCGCTGAGTTCAATCGAGATCCCAGGAGCCAACCAGCCTCCCAGGCTCTGGCCCGCTGACCCGACCAGGCGAATTCGAATCGTATCCTCGGGCAAGCCGTCAGGCCCCCAGCGTTTCGACACTTCGTGGCTGAGCATCGTCCCGGTCGTGCGATCGGTGTTGATGATCGGGAGTTCGAGTTGAACAGCGGTGCCGTCGTTGATCGCCGCCTGACACTCTGCGATCAACCGACGATCGAGCACATCCTCGAGACCATGCTCCTGGTCACGCGTGCAGTAGACATCGACATTCTCGTGGGGTTTGGCGGCCGGGGCCAGGATCGCGGACAGATCGATTTCCCGGGCCTTCCAATGGTCGACCGCATCCTCGACCTCAAGGACATCAACCCTGCCGACCATCTCGTTGATCGACCTGAAGCCCAGTGATGCCATGATCTGCCGTGCCTCCTCGGCCACCATGAACAGATAATTGACGACGTGCTCGGGCTTGCCGGTGAACTTCTTCCGCAACTGGGGATCCTGCGTGGCGATCCCTACCGGGCAGGTATTGAGGTGGCACTTTCGCATCATGATGCAACCGAGCGTGATCAGGGGTGCCGTCGCAAATCCGTACTCTTCGGCTCCCAGCAGTGTCGCGATCACCACATCCCGACCGGTCTTCAACTGGCCGTCGGTCTGCAACCGCACCCGACTGCGAAGATCGTTCATCACCAGGGTCTGATGTGTTTCCGCAATCCCCAGCTCCCAGGGAAGCCCGGCATGTTTGATACTCGTCAACGGGGATGCCCCGGTCCCCCCCTCTGAACCGGAAATCAGAATGTTGTCGGCGTGCCCCTTGGCCACGCCCGCGGCGATCGTCCCCACCCCCACCTCCGAAACCAGCTTGACGCTGATTCTGGCCGACGGGTTCGAGTTCTTCAGGTCGAAAATCAACTGGGCCAGATCTTCGATCGAATAGATGTCGTGATGGGGTGGCGGGCTGATCAGCCCGACACCCGGAGTCGAGTGCCTGGTGGCGGCAATCACCTTGTCGACCTTGGTTCCCGGCAATTCCCCGCCTTCGCCGGGCTTGGCTCCTTGGGCAATCTTGATCTGCAACTCGTCGGCATTGGTCAGGTACCAGGCCGTCACGCCAAACCGCCCCGAGGCCACCTGTTTGATGGCCGAGCGTTTCGAGTCACCGTCAGGCAGCGGTTCGAATCGCCGATAATCTTCACCTCCTTCACCGGTGTTGCTCTTGCCACCGATCCGGTTCATTGCAATCGCCAGGGCCTCGTGCGACTCGATCGAAATCGAGCCGTAGCTCATGGCACCGGTACAGAATCGCTTGACGATCTCAGCGGCCGGTTCGACCTCCTCGATGGGAATGCTGGTTTGCTGTCGAAATCGCAGCAATCCCCGCAGATGGCATTCACGCGTCGTCTGTTCGTTGACGAGCCGTGCAAACCGATCGTAGGCCTGATGATCTCCCTGGCGAGCCGCCTGCTGGATCTCGGCAATCGTGTAGGGGTTCCAGGCGTGCTTTTCTCCCGGACGACGCCAGTGAAACAGTCCAGGATTGGGCAGCGTCATTTCCTCGCCGGTTGCCCGGGCCGGGAAACCCAGTTCATGACGCCGCAGTGACTCGGCGGCAATAACATCGAACCCGACCCCCTTGATCCGACTGGCCGTGCCGGAGAAACAATGCGAGATGACTTCATCGTTGAGTCCAACGGCCTCGAAGATCTGTGCTCCCTTGTAGCTTTGCAGGGTCGAGATCCCCATCTTGCCCATGACCTTGAGCATGCCCTTGGCCACGCCCTTGCGATACACCGAGACGATTTTCTCGTCTGTCCATGATGCGTCGAGCACCCCGTCGCGACGGGCCTGCAAAATTGACTCGAAAGCCAGATACGGGTTGATCGCATCGGCCCCGTACCCGACCAGCAGGCAGTGATGATGCACCTCGCGGGCTTCGCCACTCTCGAGCACCACACCGATCCTGGTCCGTTGCTCGTTGCGGACCAGATGGTGGTGAACGGTGGCACAGGCCAGCAGAGAGCTGATCGCGACGCGCTCCGGGCCGATCGCCCGGTCGCTGAGCACGACCAGGCTGTCACCGGCAAGGATGGCTTCATCGACTTCAGCACAGACCCGGTCCAGCGCCGGCCGCAGGCCATCGGCGCCCCCGGCCCGCGGGAAGGTGATATCGATCGTTCTTGTCTTCCATCCGCGGTAGTCCAGACCACGCAGGGAGGCAAGTTCCTCGTTCGTCAGGATCGGGTGCGGAACCTGCAGTCGATGGCACTGACCCCCGGTCGTTTCCAGAAGATTGCCTTCCGGTCCGATGTAACATTCCAGCGACATGATGATCTCTTCCCGGATCGAGTCGATTGCCGGGTTGGTCACCTGCGCAAACAGCTGCTTGAAATAGTCGTAGAGCATCCGTGGCTGGTCCGACAGGCAGGCCAGCGCCGCGTCGTTACCCATCGAGCCGATCGGATCCTTCTGCTGTCCCAGCAGCGGAATCAACATGAACTGCAGCGTCTCGGATGTATAACCGAACGACCGCAACTGCTTGATCAGCTGATCGCTCGAAAGAAGTTCCGGTGGATCGATTGGCGGCAGGTCAGCGAGCTGGACCCGTTGATCCGCGAGCCACTCGCCATAGGGCCGACGCGTCGCCACGTCGTGCTTGAGCTCCTCGTCGGCGATGATCCGCCCCTGCTCGAAATCAACCAGGAACATCTTGCCCGGCTGCAGCCGCCCTTTCTGTTTGACATTTGCCGGATCGACGTCCAGCACGCCCACCTCGCTGGCCATGATCACCCGGTCATCGTGCGTGACGTAAAAACGACTCGGACGCAGCCCGTTTCGATCGAGCACCGCTCCGATGTAATGCCCATCGGTGAAGGAGATCGACGCCGGGCCATCCCAGGGCTCCTGCAACGCCGAGTGGTATTCGTAAAACGTCCGTTTTTCCTCGGACATCGCATGATGATTCTGCCAGGCCTCGGGAATCATCATCATCACCGCCTCGGGCAAACTCCGGCCGGCGTGATAGAGAAATTCCAGGGCGTTGTCGAAGTTACCCGAGTCGGAACACTCGCGTTCGATGACCGGGAACAATCGCGGCAACTCGTCAGCAAAGAGGTCGCTTTTCATGACACCCTGGCGAGCGAACATCCAGTTGGCATTACCTCGCAGGGTGTTGATCTCACCGTTGTGACTCATGAAGCGATTCGGCTGAGCGCGATCCCAGCTGGGAAACGTGTTCGTCGAGAATCGTGAGTGGACCATTGCCAGGTGGCTGCGGTAGTCGGGATCACCGAGATCGGGGAAATACCGCGGCACCTGGTCGGAAGTCAGCATGCCCTTGTAGATCAGAATTTTCGTCGACAGCGAGCACACGTAAAACAACAGAGCTTCGGAGAGCTGGCTGCCGCGGAGTTCATGGCTGGCACTCTTGCGGATCACGAACAGCCTGCGATCCAGCTCCTCGGCTTCGACGCCGGCAGCCGCACCGACGAAAAGCATCTCGACTACCGGTTCGGCCGCCCGCGCCGACGGCCCGATATCGGCCCCATCCGGATCCACCGGCACCTCGCGCCACCCCAGCAGCGTCTGGCCCTGCTCGGCGATCAGGCGATTCAGCGTCTCCTTGCAGATCGCTCGCTCGGCGACATCCCGCGGCAGAAACACCAGGCCCGCACCGTAAAGTCCCTGGCCCGGCAAAGCGATCCCCAGGTCCGATCGGGCTACCTTCTCGAGGAACTCGTGGGGCAGGGCGGTCAATATCCCGGCACCGTCACCAGTGTTCGCCTCGCAACCACACGCGCCACGATGGGTCATGTGATCGAGCATGTGCAGTGCGTCGTC
>Ga0163108_10002035_pt1 | contig 14706 bp, 9 predicted proteins | sample Fk1155metaG_FD_109644 | JGI IMG/M metagenome (GOLD analysis project Ga0163108, IMG submission 109644) | Marine microbial communities from the Central Pacific Ocean - Fk160115 155m metaG | ecosystem: Environmental > Aquatic > Marine > Oceanic > Photic zone | place: The Central Pacific Ocean...
ACCCTTCATCGCAGCGCCCTCCTGACCACCCGATATTTCGGAAATGGCCAGAACCGGTCCACCCAAAAACAACGGCAGCAGCAAGGAGATAACTCGTCGGTTCATTGCGGCCATCTCGATTTCATGCGCCAAATGGTCGGATTGCATGCTTGGCGCCCAGTATGCCTTTCAATAGTGAGCAATCATAGCACCTCTCCAAGATGGGCGCTGGGGGCGAAATAGCCTCTTTGATGCGTCGTCAGGTCTGACAGTCTGACGGGTGGGGATGTCAGTACGAAAATCGGGAAAATGAAATTTAGCTGAAAATTCAGGTTCGTTTCAGTTGACCACTACAAACTTTGTGCGTCAAGATTAAGTGCCGTTTAACTGGCACATCCATATTGAGGCAATAAATCGTTGTCGATATGAAAATTAAAATAAGGAGTTTCAGGTGAGCAAAATCTTCAAATCAATAAGCGCTCCGCTGGCGATAGCTTTAGTAGCAACACCGGCGTTGGCCGCGGAGCCGGTCGGGCGTGCGTCACCGACCGTAGAAGACCTGAAGGTTGAAATAAATCAACTGACGGCTGAAGTGGAAGAGCTCAAGAAAGGCGATTCCCCCTTCACGGTGAACGGTTATTACCGCCTGCAGGCGACCTCAGAAAGCCTGGATGAAACCAACGAGAACAGCAGTTCATTTGTTGACCAGCGCCTGCGTGCAAAGATCACCGGCGACCTCAACGATAACGTGAGCCTGGTTTGGTACGGTGAGCTCGATTCTCCCTGGGGTGAGAAGGGAAGCTGCCAGGGTGACAATTGCGGCAAACTCAGCGCCGACGGCGTTGGCGTTGAGACCAAAAATGTCTACGCTGAACTGAAGGTGCCGAACAGCGACTGGAAGGTGCGAGCGGGCGTCCAGGGGTATGGCTTCGGCAAGTACGAGAGCCTTGTTACCAACGACGACATGAATGGCGTCTCCTTTGCGGGCAATGTTGGTATGGCCACGCTGACAGGTGGCTGGTTCAAGTGGGAAGAAAACGATAGAGATTCTGCGGACGACGTGGACTTCTACATGTTGAGTGCCGAACTTCATCCCAGCGAGGTTTTCCACTACGGCCTTACCGGAGCTCAGATCAGCAACAGCAGTCCGGATGCTCTGAATGGTACGGCGGCTCGAACGGATGACAACTATTTCGGTGCCTACGCCGATTTTACCTATAACAAAATGGCCTATAGCGGCTCGGTACTTTACAAAAAGTCGTCCGGGCGTGACTCTGACGCAACAGATGGCGACACGTACATGTTGAATCTGTATGCCCAGAGGCATTGGGGCAACGCAAGCCTCAAGATTCACGGCATCTACATTCCGGCTGATGACAGCAGCAATGGTGCAGATCGCTTCGCGGCAAACCAGTCAGGCTGGGAGCTGAATAGCAGCAATCTGCAAATCTTCGGAACAGACTACTACTACAACAATGGTGCCCAGGGTGCTAGGTCAGTTAAGGATGCGGCTTACCAGGGATATGGTCTGATGGGGCTGATAGTCTCGGGTGATCAGGAACTTTCCAACGACTACTACCTGAAGTACGGCACCGGTTACTTCCGCGTTGCCGACGACGCGCCCGACAGCGCTGCTCAGGCCAACGGCTCAACCCTTGGTACTGAAGTCGCTGCTCAGGTTGGTAAAAAGTTTGCTGGCTTGTATGACATCAGCCTCCGCGGCTCTTACGGTTTCATGGGGGACTTCTACGGAGATGACCCGGAGGATACCTATAAGGTCGTAGCTATGGTCAATATCAGTTACTGATCAACGTGTAATTTCATGATCTGATACAACGGCCGGGCCTTAGTCCGGCCGTTTGTCATTGAGCCGAACATGCGGAAGGTCGGCAATGATTTTGACGAAATCCTCCAAATGAGGACACTAGCTGACCCACGCAAAGGGGCCAGCCTTTTCTACTGGGCATTATCGTACTAAAACCACCACCGGACGCCCGCCACGAAGCTGGAGGACTCGACGTCTTCCCCCTCGCGCTCACGAAGGTCCTCTGTGTTGCCCAGAAAGCGGGTGTAAGAAACACCCACGTAGGGCGCAAACTCCCTCGAAAAGTGGTATCTCAGACGGAGCCCCAGGCCCACATTATTGATGCCACTACCGACGCCCCACTCCTCAACATCGCTGAAGGCAACGAGCGTTTCGCCGCGGCCCTGCAAAATGAGCCTTTGGGTCAGCAGCCAGTCGTACTCGGCTTCAAGATCGTATGACACGTCACCGTCGTCGGTGACTCGGAGATTTGTGTCTACCTCAAACCAGTAGGGGGCAAGTCCCTGCAATCCAACAATGGCCGAATAGCGCTCCTTATTAGGGCTGGGGCCAAACGTTGTCTGGGCACCCAATCCTGTCTGTATATCCCAGAAGCGATCGAAGCGATAGCTGTACTGCACATCAAAATTTTCGATGTCGCCGCTGTCGCTGGATAGATCAGTCTCACCTTCCGTTTCGACCCAGAGCCGATTGCGATCTTTACCAATCCAGGCCTGGGCGTCCCACAGGGCCAATTCGTTGTCGCCGTCACGCTGGTATTCCATCCGGTCAAACAGAACCTGGCCAAACACCTGGTTGTCGTGTATCGGCAGCGTCCAGTCCGGTTCGGCCTGAACGCCAGTACCGGCGGCGCCGGCTCCCGAGGCAAGCGTTAAGGCTGAGGCACCCACAACCCACTTGATGCGATTCATCATAATGTTCATCCCCTATCCCGTTAAACGACCGACACGACACGAAACATGCCTGCGTCCATGTGGTACAGAAGGTGGCAATGGAAAGCCCAGTCACCCGGTGCATCCGCTGTGATCAGCGCGGATACACGCTCGCCGGGTTTGACGGAAATCGTGTGTTTGCGTGGACGATATTCACCTGCACCGGTTTCCAGTTCCATCCACATGCCATGCAGGTGAATGGGGTGATCCATCATCGAGTCGTTGACGAGGATCAATCGCAGGCGCTCGCCATGGTAGAACTTGACCGGGCCATCGACTTCAGAGAACTTTTTGCCGTCGAACGACCACATGTAACGTTCCATATTGCCGGTAAGGTGCAGTTCCACCTCGCGTTCGGCCGGGCGCTTGTCGGGCCAGCCCTCAATGCTCTGCAACTGGGAATAAGTCAGCACCCGATGGTTGGCTGTTTCAAAGCCTACACCAGGGTCATCCAGACGCGATTGCGGGCTGGAAGCCACCATGGCTGCGCCGGGACCGTGATTGTCGGGGCCATGGGATATCGGCCGACCCGCCGTCGGGACCTCATTCATCGTTGCTTTGTCGGAGTTCATCTTGCTCATTCCCGAGCCGGTGCCATCCATCATCATTTTGCCATGGGCTTTGTCGTTGCTGCCTGACATCATTTCCATCTTGCCACCCATGTCCATGCCGCTGTCCATGTTCATATCGCCGTCCTTGCCCATGGCGCCCATGCTCATCGCGCCCATGCCCATGGCGGCCATACCGCGCTCGGTTCGCGGATACATGGGCGGTACTGGCGCCTCCATTCCCTTGCGGGTGGCTAACGTTCCGCGCACATACCCCGACCGATCCTGTGACTGGGCAAACACGGTGTGAGCCGTGTCGGTTGGCTGTACAATCACGTCGTAGGTTTCCGCCACGCCAATGCGGAATTCATCGGTCTCGACCGGCTGCACCGGCTGACCGTCGGCGGAAATAACCGTCATCGGAAGTCCCGGGATGCGGACATCAAAGTAGGTCATCGCCGAGGCATTGATGAATCTCAGGCGAATTTTCTCGCCGGGACGGAACAGCCCGGTCCAGTTGCTGGCGGAAGGCGATCCATTCATCAGGTAGGTGTATTCAGAACCGGTTACATCCAGGATATCCCGGGGGCTCATTCGCATTCTGCCCCACATGCCGGCTTTGCTCCACGCGGCATCCCAACCCATAGTTTCGACATCCTTGAAGAAGTCGCCAACGGTGCGCTGGTTGTAGTTATAGTAGCCCTCTGCCACTTTCAGGTTGCGGAATACGTCCTCGGGAGAGTCAAAGGTCCAGTCAGATAGAACCACAACGTATTCGCGATCATAGGCCACCGATTCGGGCTCGGCAGGATCAATGATAATCGGCCCATAGTGGCCTAGCTGTTCCTGAAGGCCAGAGTGGCTGTGGTACCAGTAGGTGCCATGCTGTTCGACCGGAAAACGGTACTCAAACGTTTCGCCGGGCATGATGCCGGGAAAGCTGACGCCAGGAACGCCATCCATCTGGTACGGCAGAATCAGACCGTGCCAGTGAATGGATGTTGCCTCCGGTAGCGTATTGGTGACACGCAAGATTGCCTCGCGCCCCTGTTTGAGGCGCACCAGAGGCGCTGGCAGAGTGCCGTTGATGGTGATGGGCTGTTCCGAGACTGTGCCCCCTATCTTGAGAGGTGTTCTCGCGACGGTCAGGTCGTAGATGTCAGCGCCATTACGCACGGTGTGAAATGCGTTCGTGTTGTCCAGTTGTCCTCTAGCATAGGCCGGCAACAAGCTGTCGAAACCGGCAAGAAGTCCCATCGTGGCAGCTCCTTGGATAAGGCGCCGCCTGGACATACCTGCATAGAAATGTCTATCGCTCATAGGTTGCTCCTAAAACCATGTATATACAGCTTCTTGCGTTCGTGACTCGATTATTGATGCTACCCGGTGCAACTGAAATCAAACTGAAAAGTCGACCGGTAACCCCCCATTTTTAACGGGTTGCTGTTTTTCTGGGGAGTTGCCGTTACTGGTACAATCCATGGCAGACTGGCGAAACTTTCCCACCACGAAAAACGGCGCTTACAAATGAAAATTCTGATTGTTGAAGACAATGCTGTACTTGCCAAAAAAATATCGGACTGGCTTGCGCAGGCGCACTACACAGTAGATATCGCCAAAACCGGCAAAGAAGCGGACTCGTTGATTGAAACAAGCTCCTACCAGGCCGTTATTCTCGATATCGGACTGCCCGATGAAAATGGACTTTCTTTAATGCAAAGATGGAGAAAAAACGGGAAAAAAGAGGCCATCCTTATTCTGACCGCACGCTCCAACTGGACTGAGAGAGTAGAAGGGTTGAACGCGGGTGCCGACGATTACCTTCCCAAACCGTTTGAGTTTGATGAACTGAAAGCCCGGCTCAGTGCGATTATCCGCAGAAAGGACGGCAGAACGACAGACCAGATCAGCGTCGACGGATTTCATCTCAACGCCACCTACCGAACGCTTACCACGCCCGACCAGAAAGAGTTCAGACTGACAGCTACGGAATTCCGCCTTTTACAGTGTTTCCTCCGTTCACCGGACCGAGTGTTTTCCCAGGACGAACTGGTTGAATCCCTCTACAACATAGAAAGATGCCCCACCAGAAATGTCGTTCAGGTTTACATAACCCGGCTTAGAAAAATAATAGGGGTCAATAAAATAAAAACATTGCGTGGCCAGGGCTACTACTTCGAAAAAGATCCTAACCGCTGAACGCCCGAGTGAACCAACCAGGTTAAAATATGTCTGCTCCGAAAAGTATCCGCAGAACAGCCATTCAGTATGGTGCTGTTTTCAGCCTCGTATATTTTACTCTGATATTCTTTTCACACACCTACGTGATAAAGCAACTATCGGACGAGTCCAGGAAGCAACACCTGAACAAAGAGCTGGGAAACTTTCAGGCAATCATTGAGGCTGAATCCCCCACAACCGACGACCTCAGCAACATGATCAATCAGTTTGAAATGCTTCTGGGGCATGCCATCGTCATCGAAACGGCTAGCGGAAGCGTCCTGGCGAGCCCGAACTTTGACCAGAGCCAACTGCAGGGCGCTGCAGAGAAGCCCGAGGGTTTCATCCACATAGCGCAGGGTGCGAACACGCTTTTCGGGCTTAGACGTACGTTCACTGCTACTGGAAAGCTGGCCTCAATCACCGTTCTTGAAACCGAGGGGGCGCTCTCTGAACGACCGCTGAAGGCCCACCTGACATTGCTCGGTGCCTCGGCCGTTCTTCTGGCGATACTGCTGGCACTGATTGGAACCACCACACATCTGACGTTAAAGCCCATCAGTAGGATAAAAGAGGACCTGAGACGGCTCCAATCCGGGAAACAAAGTCGTCTGAACCCTCACGTGCCGGAAGAGTTTCGTCCGCTGATCCGGCAGCTCAATGATTTGCTCGAGCTGTCAAACCGGCGGCTGGACCGCCACCGCCGCCTGAATTCCGATCTCTCTCACCTGGTCAAAACCTCTATTTCTGCCAATCTTGCCATTTTGTCGGATATCGATACCTTGCCTCCGTCCCGGGAGGATGTTGTGTTTATGGCCTCTAACTTGCGGGAGCTTGACAAATCCCTGAAATACCGGATGAGCAAAGCAGACATATCAGGCAGACAGATGGGACGGACGTGCATGCCGGTTGAAATCACGGCAAGTGTCATCACCGTTATGGAAAAAATCTTCCCTGACACGGTTTTTCGCCTCCACACCAACTTACCTGAAAACTTCAGCTGGCCAATGGAACGGCAGGATCTTTCAGAGCTACTTGGCAATTTACTCGAAAATGGCGGGAAGTGGTGCCAGACAACCGTCGACGTTACAATCGCCCGCACGTCATCAGGACTCTCCATAGAAGTAGCGGACGATGGCCCCGGAATTTCTCCCGAGGCGGCAGCCACTGTCATGAACAGGGGTACCAGGCTGGATGAAACGGTCGCCGGTTTTGGGCTCGGATTGTCCATCGTGTCCGAGATTGTCGAAGACAACCTCGGACAGATGAACATGGGTACCTCAAAAAACGGAGGAGCCAGGATTCTGATTTTACTGCCATTTCCGGACTAGATCACTGCCAAAAGGCCAGCCATCTTGAAAATCCGGCCTTCAAAGACTCAGTTTTAGCAGTAATCAGCTGCGTCATTAATCATTCTTCGAGTTTAATTCAGAATCAACGGGGTCATTCTGGCTGTCTGTTGGCGGAAGATCGATCGAGAATAGCTGGTACCGTTCGTTCTCCCCCAACTTCTGAGCGTCAGTGGCCCGCGGACCAAGAACCTCATCGACCGCATGGTTTGGAATTACTGCAAAGACCCTGGCGTACCCGTCAGCTTCCAGCAGACTGTTGAATTCTGTGGAGATGATTTCCACAGCGTCGCCTAACGAATAAAAACGTGCCGAAAATGGCATCTCACCAATGTAGAAGATCGGACTGTCCCCCGCTTGATGGATGCTCTCATACCGGCTTATCAATTGTTTCTCGGTTTTTAGTGGAATGACTCCGCTCACACTGATGAACACAACAAGGGTAATGAGAACGGGCACAAGCAATACAGCCCCCGACCTGACTCTGGACCAGGCACCTAGATCGAGCTTCGACACCCATCCGGCAATCAGAATGGCCGAGAACGGAAGAGAAGGAAGTATGTACGTCCAAAGCGTGTTGCCTGCCAGGGTGAAGAACAGCATTGGCGTTATCGCACAAAACAACAGATACAGCGTTGAGGCGTCTTGAACAGCACCAGTGAATATATCCTTTGTTTTGCCTCGCGCCGCCGCAAGGCCAAAGCCAACCAAGCCAATGATACCCCAGGGGAATGAAGCCCAAAGCCAGAATATCCAGATCATGCCCTTGGGCCGGTCATGGGCACTACCGTACAAATCGCCGGCCCACCCGGGGTCCAGAAACCGGCTAAAGTGTTCGCCAATGATGAAATAGTTGAGGAACCCTGGCGTTTTCAATTCAGCGAGCACGTACCATGGCACGGCAATCGCCAGTGTCAGAAGTGAGCCAAGAAGCCAGGGTAATTTTTTCAACGGCTGTAACCGCTGCCTGAAAATAGCAGCCCATAGCACCAGGGGGATAACGGTCAGTACAACAGCCAACGGTCCCTTTGACAACAAACCGATGGCCAGGCCCATGAAAAACCACCAGCGCCAATAGTCAGAGCGCCCTGAAAGCACAAACCACACGCTCACCAAGGAGAGGGTCGTTCCAAATACCAGGAACGTATCCGTCATGACTGCGCCGGCACTGATATAGGTGAGTACCATCGTGGAAAGCACAAGAGTAGACCATCGAGCGACCGCAGCACCGCGCGCATGATTTGCAAGGCACCACGTCAGCCATACGATTCCAATCGTGGCGAACCATGCCGGTAGCCGCAGAGAAAATTCAGACAGTCCAAATATTTTTATAGAGGCAGCCTGAGCCCAGAACGACAGTGGAGGTTTCCCCCAGAACGGAACGCCGGGTTCAAACCAGGGCGTTATCCAGTCCCCGGTTTCAGCCATTAAACGAGCGATTTCAGCGTATCGGGGCTCCGTTGTATCCACGAAGGGAAACAGCGTCATTCCGATAAAGCGACTGAACAATACGGCAGCCAGTACCCAGAACCAGGGCTCAAATCGCTTTAGCATTCTTGACGCCTCTGAAGTTGCTGATTTGGTCTCGGCTTGATACCTCTTTGTTCTCGACCACTTCTTCGGTCAGATACAGTGGTCGCTGTTTCGATTCGATGTAGGTTTTGCCCACATACTCACCAACGATACCAACGCTCACCAGTTGTATGCCGCCCAGAAAACTGATGAGGGCGATTAACGATGGGTAGCCGTCAGTCGGATCGCCGAGCATTATTGCCTTCGCTACAATCCAGACACCGAACAATCCACCAACGGAGGCGGCCAGCAAGCCGACAAGCGTTGCCCATCTGAGAGGTGACACTGAGAAGGAAGTCAGGCCTTCAAGGGCCAGGCCGACCAGGCCCGGGTAGTCCCACTTACTCTCGCCAGCCACTCTCAATGCCCGGTCGTATTCGATGATCGTCGTTGGCATACCAACCCAGGCAAAGAGTCCCTTCATGTAGCGGTTGCGCTCTCCTAACCGGAGAAGGGCATCAACTGCCCGCCTGCTCATCAATCGGAAATCACCCGTGTCGACCGGGATTTCAGTGCGACTGGTCTTATTCAGCAAGCGATAGAAAAGGTGCGCACTCCAGCGCTTGAGAAAACTCTCGCCTACACGTGATCGACGTTGCATCAGAACGACATCAAAGCCGGACTTCCAACTCCTGACCATCTCGGGAATGTATTCAGGTGGATCCTGAAGGTCCGCATCCAGAACGATCACCGCATCCCCCTTGGCATGCTCCAGCCCTGCTGTTACCGCTGCCTCTTTGCCAAAGTTGCGGCTTAGCTTGACGAGACGGATGCTCGATTTCCTTTTAATGAAAGTCCTAACAAATTCGGCACTGCCATCCTCGCTACCATCGTCCACAACCACGATCTCCGAGCGAATATCGAGGCTCGCAAGGATCGGCAATACATGCTCAAAGAATAGGGGAAGCATCGAACGCTCATTGAACACCGGAACCACCAGGGAAAGCAGCTCTGATTCATTCGGCGCACGGGAAGTCTCAAGAGGTTTGTTCATGAAACACCAGCCTTTGGTAGACAACATAGTTAAATACAGCGACAGCCGCAGTGGTTAGAAGCTGAGCAGGCACAACAGAGATTTCAAACAGTTGATGCAGGACTAAAAAGATCAGAACGTTCAGGAGAGCTGCGAGTGAACAGGAAAAGGCATATCGCCAGATGGCCTGGATGTGTGGGCGTGCGTTTGGAAAGGCCAAAGTTCGCTGCAACCAGTAGTTGGTAACCGCTCCTACAACGCTTCCAGAAAAGGTGGCTGCTACGGGGGCCATGCCAAGCAGAACCAGGCCGGACATGGCCGCCCAATGGAAAAGGGTTGCCATTCCTCCGGCGGCAATAAATCCACTTATTCTTTTAAAGGGAACCTTCTTCATCCTGGCCGACACACCCGTGGCTATAACCATCGTGCCCGATGTTTCAACAACAATTCCGGAAATGGTGAACATTGACTCTTCAGAAACATCGGGCACCAGAATCACAGTCACAGCCTTCTTTCTAGGAGCAAAGTTCAACAGCAAGACCCTCGTCTCCGTTAAAACGGGCGGAATTACACTTCCATGCATGTAACCGCAACTATGCATTTCCGCCTCACATCTACCGCTGAATATCACCCACCTTGGCTCTTGAAAAGCGACCGAACAGAACCGGCAAAACAAAGAGTGTCAGGAAAGTTGCAGTCACGAGACCACCAACAATCACGCTGGCCAGTGGCTTCTGGATTTCCGCTCCCACGCCCGTCGACAACAGCATCGGTATCAAGCCGAGCGCCGAGGTTATTGCTGTCATCAAGACAGGACGTAAACGGGAGACGGCACCTTCAAACACCGCGGTATCCACGTTCAACCCATCCTGTATTCGCTGATTGATGCTTTCGACCATAACGACCCCGTTAAGCACCGCCACACCAAACAGTGTGATAAATCCAACGGAACTGGGCACTGAAAGATACTGGCCGGAGACCCAGAGCGAAAAGACACCACCAATGACAGCAAGCGGCACGTTGACCAGAATTAACAGTGCCTGACCGACCGAACTGAAAGCAAAGTACAGCAACAGCGCGATCAGGCCCAGAGATACAGGTACCACAATGGTCAATCGTTTCTGAGCTCGCTGCTGGTTTTCGAACTGACCACCAATATCCACCGAATAGCCGGGGGGAAGGTTCACTTCTGACGCGATGGTATCCTGAATATCGGCAACCACACTGCCCATGTCACGACCCTGCACATTGGACTGAATGACCACACGGCGCTGAACGTCGTCGCGGCGCACCTGGGGCGGGCCAGACTCAATAGACACATCGGCCACATCACCGAGTCTCACCCAGGCTCCGGAAGGCGCCTGCAACCTGAGATCAGCAATGGCATCCCGGTCTTCCCGGAAACGTTTGGCCAGGCGCACATAGATATCGTACCGCTCATTTCCGTTGATGATCTGGCCCGCGGCGGCACCACCCAGTCCGTCCCGGACGACACTCATCACATCAGACACGGCGAGTCCGTACCGGGAAAGTGCCTGACGGTCTGGCTGAACCACCAACTGCGCTTCACCGGCAATCTGCTCCATGGCCACATCCCGTGTTCCCTGAACGGTTTGGACCGCCGCTTCAATCTGCTGGCCTTTCTCCGCCAGTACGTCGAGATCCGGGCCAAAGAGTTTGATGGCCAACTGCGCACGAACACCTGACAACAATTCATCAACCCGAGTCGCGATAGGCTGAGAAAAGTTAAACAGTAGTCCCGGGTGCTGTTCGAGCTTCTCCTCAAACAGAGCCTGCAATTCATAGCGATTACTGGCGCTGGTCCACTCCGAAGTTGGTTTTAAGCCAATATAGACCTCTATGTTGTTAACTGGCTCCGGGTCGCCGCCTATTTCTGCTCGGCCAGCCCTGGACAGAGCGTAAGTCACCTCTGGAAACTCCATCAGCATGGCCTCCAGTTTCGGCGCCACTTCAAGCGCCGTATCGAGGCTTGATGAAGGGGCCAGGGTCACCCGGAGGTTAATCGTGCCCTCTTCCAGTTCAGGCACGAACTCCGTGCCCAGTCGTGGAACAATCAGCGCCGCCAGTACAACAAGAACCGCCGCCGCGCCAACAACCACGCGGCTATGCTTCAGTGACCAGGCAAGCCCCATGCGATAGAGCTTTTCCAGGGGTTTTAGAATGAAGCTTTCCCGCTCCCGGATACCCTTACGGAACATGTATGACGCCAGCGCGGGTACAACCACCAGAGCGACGATCACCGCCGACACGATAGCCAGCATGATGCTGATTGCCATTGGCTGGAACAGCTTGGCTTCCACACCTTCGAAGCTGAACAGAGGCATGAAAACGACCAGGATAATCGCCGTCGCGAAAAAAATCGGCCGTGCCACTTCCCGGCCGGCTTCCTGGAGACGAAGGGCAATGCCATGATCATCGTGTGACGCGTCCAATGGATCGGGGTCATCTCCAGCCAACTCATCCCGATGGGCGTCATGCTCGCCATCAGGATGGGTCAGATGTTTGAACATGTTCTCGACCATAACAACAGAGCCGTCTACCAGCATGCCAATTGCCACAGCAATACCGCCAAGAGACATCAGGTTGGCCGAGAGGCCGAACCAGGCCATGATCATCAGCGCAATTCCGATGGAAATCGGTATTGAAAGCAGCACCAGCGTTGTTGCCCGCAGATTCATCAGGAACAGGGCAAGCACGATCGCAATAAACACAAAAGCCAACAGAAGCGCATTGGTCACCGTCTCTACGGCCTTGGTCACCAGATCCGCCTGGTTGTAATAGGGCTCAAAACGAACCCCACTCGGAAGCGCCTGATTTATGCGATCAATGCGGGCCTCGATGCCGTCGATGGTGGCTTTTGTGTTGGCCCCCATTCGTTTGAGTACAATGCCAGAAACCACTTCACCCAGTTGTTCAACCTGACCGGCTTCATCCTTCCGGGTCATGGTTACCGCACCCTGGCGAATTTCAGTGCCCAGCGCTACCTCGGCGACATCGTTCACTGTCACTGTAATGCCATCACTGGTTTTAACGGGCACCTGACGGATCTGCTCGAGCCCCTGCTCGCCATTACCCAGCCAGCCCATACCGCGAATAACCAACTGCTCCTGCCCGCGGCCCATATACCAGCCCCCAACATTGGAGTTGTTGTTCTCCAGGGCTTCCATGACATCGTTCTGTGATAAGTCATAGGACAGCATTCGCGCCGGGTTCAGGTTAACCTGGTACTGGCGGACCTCTCCGCCAAACGACAGGATTTCCGTAACCCCTTCAGCCGGTATCAGCAACAGTTTGACCAGCCAGTCGTGCAAGCTGCGCAATTCCATTGCGTCGTACCCCGAATCCGGGTCCGCTATCAGCAAGTACTGGTAGACCTGGCCAAGACCGGACGTATTCGGCCCCATTTCAGGCACCCCGACCCCGTCCGGAATCAGCTCCCGCGCGGCCTGCAACCGCTCGAAAACCAGTTGGCGCGCGAAATAGATATCCGTGCCCTCTTTAAAGACCACGGTGACACCAGACAACCCGGTTTTGGAGATGGACCGAACCTCCTCAACATCCGGCAACGCATACATCACCGCTTCAATGGGATAGGTGATCAGCTGCTCGACTTCCTCAGCCGCAAGTCCGGGCGCCTCTGTATTAACAGCGACCTGGACGTTTGTAACGTCGGGGAAAGCATCAAGATTCAGTTTTGGTATCTGAAACGCGGCCGTGGCGATAAGCACTGCAAGCGCAATAAGAACCAACAGGCGGTTCTGAACCGCCAAGTCGACAACTCGGTTGAACATAATGACTCCCGGAATCAGTGGTTGTGCGGATCAAAGCCGCCTTTGGCAATCTCAGAGGCCACAAAAAATGCGCCCCGCAAAACGACTCGTTGGCCCGCAGCCAGGCCGGAAACCTCACGGAGCCCGCCAATTGAGCGGCCCAGTTCCACTTCCACGGGTTCATACTCGCCTTCGGCCTCTTCCACATAGACCGTCCAGTCGCCGTCCGCGCCACGCATCAATGCAGTCTCCGGCACGGCAAGCACCGGCTCGCTGGTCTTAAAACGAAAATACACATCTGCGAACATTCCTGGATGAAAACGATCTTCAGGATTGTCCAGCTCCAGCCTGACAATCCGCGTGCGGGTCACAGGATCAATGGTGTGGGCTTCCTGGGACACCGTTGCCACGCCCACACGACCCGCTGCCCTGACTTCGGCTTCCGCGCCCTTCTCTAGAACAATGTCGGAGCTTGCTGGCAGATGGGCTTCTACCCAAAGCTCACTCTCATCAGCAAGAGTCACCAGCGGCTGGCCAGCCTCAACTCTTTGTCCTTGCTCAAACTCATCGGTCAGTACTGCACCATCCACGCGAGCCCTGAGCATGTATTCACCGAGACTATCCACCCCGCTGGCCTTCAACGCACCAATGTCATCATCGTTCAGCCCGTAAGCAAGCAGAGTCGCCCTTGCTGCTTCAATGTTGGCTTTCGCTGTATTGAACCGCTGATCGCCAACCACGGAACGACCCAGCCCGCTGATTCGCTTCCATTCAGGAAAAGCTTTCCTGTAATCCGCCTGCGCCTGTGCCACCGTCTCACTGAACAGGGTTACCAGCGGCTGGCCCTTGGTTACGTGCTCACCCAGTTCCACGTGACGCCGCAGCACCACTGAGGCAACCCGGGGGGACACGTGATAGCTGGTATAGCCGTTGGTCAGCAGCTCACCGGGAGCGTAGATTTCATAGTCAACGTGCTTGCTTTCGAGGGTTGCTACTTCAATGCCGGCGAGCTCTTTCTGTTTGGCATTGATGCTTGCGGTGGCCGCTTCTTCATGGCCACCGTTCTCGTCTTCGTGGCCGTGCCCCCCTTCCTCTTCATGATCACCTTCCTCCTCATGCTCACCTTCCTCCTCATGCTCACCTTCTTCACCATGATCTTCCTTATACTCGCCCTCCTCACCGGTGACTTCCTGATGATCGTCGCCACTGGCAGCATGATCATGACCGGCTTCCTGATGAGCATCTTCCTCTGCCTGTACAAAAGAAAGTGGGGCTGTAAGCAACGTCAATGCGAATACAGAAATCAGAGTTTTTTTCATAATGAATATCCAGTTTCCAGAATAGTATTGGAAGAGGGTGATCAGTTCGCCAGACTGGCTCAAGAGCTCAATCAGACCCAACTGCGCCTGCTTTTCCAGTTCAATACCGGTTTTCAGGCTCTCCGCGCGCTGGCCCAGCGCCTGGAGATACTCAGAGGTGGAGAGGTCGCCGACCTGCCACTGCTTCTCAAGCAAATC
>Ga0163108_10002037_pt1 | contig 14696 bp, 9 predicted proteins | sample Fk1155metaG_FD_109644 | JGI IMG/M metagenome (GOLD analysis project Ga0163108, IMG submission 109644) | Marine microbial communities from the Central Pacific Ocean - Fk160115 155m metaG | ecosystem: Environmental > Aquatic > Marine > Oceanic > Photic zone | place: The Central Pacific Ocean...
GGTCTCTTCTTCGGCAATGAGTCTTCCATCAGGCCCTTTCACTCGCAGTCCCGCGTGACGCCCTGGCTTGTCGGAATGGACCCACGCCGAGACCGTGTAGATCATCCGCGGATCGAGTCGCCCCACTTCGAACGAGGCCGTGTTCGGACTGCTGCCGCGCACCATCTTCAATCCGTGTTTACCATGTGCTGACCAACCATGATCATCGTGATCATTCTGCAGCCCGGTGATCGCGGCGTAATCAAACTGCTCGACGCTGCCACCTTCTCCGGCCTGGCACTTCCAGCCTGCCAGTGTCGTGAACAACGGATTGCCGACCAACTGACCGGCCTTACCGTCGCCGAGATAATCGGTCTTGCGTTCCAGAAAATAGTGATCGACAAGCCGGGCGAGATGGCCAGGAGTCACCCCGGTTTCGCTGCGGTAATACACCCAGAACATGATTCCCGGCATCTTCGACGCATCGGCGTCGGTCCGGATGCTGCGAAACTGCTGGTCGAGGTGTCCGAAGAACCCAACATCGGTCGAGTCGTCGTAAAGGTATCCACGCTGCGCGATGCCCAGCCCGTACACCGTCTTCTTCAACAGTCCCGGTTCCACCGCTTTCAACTGATCGGCCCAGGCGGCGAAATACCCGTAAGCTCGCCTGGTTTCCCGCAGGTAGACTTCGAGCATCAACATATCGACGTGTCGGTACACCGCACGCAGTTGCCGGGAGTACTTCGACGCCTCACGGCCCAGTTGCCAGGTGGCCGCCGCGTAAATCTGTTTTCCTGGGTACAGCTTTCTCAGATCTTCCAGAGCCTGGCAGACCCGGGCCGACTGGACACTTCCGTCGGGGTTCGCCCGGAGTTCGTCGATGGCGATCGCGTCGTAGCCCCCGGGCAATTGGCCCGTCAAGGTGTTTTCAAACGGTTTACGCCACAACGAAACCAGTTCGGCGGCAGTGCCGTTGACCGGGTTCGTCACGTGGGCGGCGTAAATGCAACCCTTGCCGCGCAGCGCCACGATGAACTTCGCATCACTGCTGGTGCCCTCGATCACGCTGAACCGGGGAATCAGCTTCCAGAACGCCGCGGTCACACCCGCATCGTCGCTGTGCCCGTACATGCAGATGAATGGTCGAGGCGGAACCCGGTTCGCTCCAGAACGCGGCCTCGCTGCCCCAGCCTCAGCGACTCCCGGTGCACCGTCGTGACAAAGACTGGATCCAGCGACGATCAAGGCGACGGCAAGCATCGGCCAAATCAGCCAGTGACGATTCACCATGCGAATCCACTCACTCTTTGCTGAAATCACACAGCGGCGTGGAGCCAGTCGGTTCCGAGAGAACTTCGGCAAGCGTGGTGTTCCGAAACGCCTCTTCGATCCCCGACAACGCATGATCGATCCTGGCATGGAGCGGGCACAACTGATCCCCGTGCGATTTCAGATCAAGTGGACAGCGTGAAATCCTCTCGATCGGATCCACAGCATTGACCACATCCAGAATCGTCAAGTCCTCGACACCTCGCGCCAGCCGCACGCCTCCACTCGCTCCCCGCTGCGATGTCACCAGCTCGGCACGTCCAAGTGCCTGCAACACTTTCCTCAGGTACGGTTCGGGAACCTGCGTCGCCGCGGAAATCTGCTCGGTTGTCGCAACGTCCGGAGCAACGTGCGCCAGTTGCACGATCGCCCGCAAAGCGTATTCCACCGTACGCGAAAACACTCCCGTCCTCCAAACAGGACATTGACATCCACTTTGTTCCCGATTACGCTGCAAGAATCGAATTGGACATCGATGTCCCATTATGGACAGCGCGCGGTGGAAGAACCAGTGCGTTCTTTCTAGAACTGGAAGACGGTCAGAATCGAGACCGGCGAACGCGGTTTGCAACCAGCGATCCCGCCGGTTTTAACAACACATACCCGTTGAAGACGACATAGACCCTGGTTTTCTGAAAGGAACTGAAATGCAAAAGATGCGGAAGTCACTTCTGGTAGTCGCTCCGATGGTGATCCTGCTGATCGCGGCGATACTCTTGCCGCTGGCCAACTCGGCAAACAACCTGGTCCTGGCGAACAAGAAGGCAGTGAACCGAACACGCAAGACCGTCCGGATGCTTGACGACATCTACAAGACGGCCGTGGTGTTGATCACGACCCATTACGTCAAGGACAAGGACTCGCTGCCGGCCGGCAGCGCGGCCAAGGCTCTCTTCGCGGCAGTCAAGAAGAAGGGGTGGCACGAGGTCAAGATTCTCGATGTCAGCGGCGAACCCTACAACGACGACAATGTCGCCAAGGATGCTTTCGACAAGGCCGCGGCGAAGTTGATCAAGTCGGGCAAGCCCTATGTCGACGAGGTCATCAAGAAGGACGGAAAATCCTATCTCCGGGCCGCGACGATCATTCCGGTCGTGATGGAAAAGTGCATCATGTGCCACGCAAACTACAAGAAGGCCAAGAAGGGCGAGGCGATCGGGATGTTGAGCTACACGATTCCCGTGGAGTGAACCACCTGACTGGCTCGACCAAGTCGATTTCGGGCCCCCATGCCGCGAGGCGTGGGGGCCCGTTTCGTTTTGATCCACTCCGTCGGGGCGTTTCCCTGGACGAGGCCTGTTGCGGTGCGGTCTGCAGTGCTTCGCTGGCGGCACCGCGTATTCGCGGCTGGCTGACCGGCGAAGGATCATTTCCCCGTCTTCCGATAAAGAAACGGCCTGCGGAACATGCCACCGAAATGATGCTCGCAGTGTCCGCGCAGGGCAATCTCGTTCTTGCCCGCCTTCATTTTCCCGGCCAGCTCCACGTCCCATTCAAATCGATAGTCGTTGCGCCACCACAATTTCCCTTGCTTGCGGTAGGCCACCTCGCGGCCGTTGACATAGAGCCAGCTCTCGTTAAACAGGCCGGGGAATCGCAGGTGAACCGCGCCGGCCACCTGCTTCGCTGTCAGTTCCACACTGGTCCGATACCAGAAGTGCCCGGTGTAGCTTTGTCGATCCGGGTGACGAACGCCCTGCGCCTGCAGGTACAGGTCGGTACGGAGCAGACTCCAGCGATCAGGATAATCCTTACGGTTGTCCAGCGTCAGTTTTGCCTGGTTCGCGTTCCAGTAAGCCAGGCCGACTGGTCCGTCAAAATACTTCTGCTTCACACCGACGTTGTCCGGATCGCGACGAAAAGACCATTCGATCGGCAACTTCGTGATCAACTTTCCCCGGGTTCCGTCGGTCGCCTCCAGCAGTTGCCGGTACTGCCGCACTTCCCCCGGCCACCACGGAGTGCCGTCGCGTTCCAGCTTGGTGGTCGTGAAGATCCCTCCCAGGGCGGTCATCGCCTTTCGAGCCGCCAGACCCCGCTCGCCTGCGGTAACAGCAGCCCGATAATCGCCATCCGTAGCCGCCGAATTGACCATCGCGATGTAGGCATCGAGAATGCCGAAACTCAATCGTGTGAATTTCAGTCGACGCAGCACGAGTTGCTCGTTGCGGGTCGACTGCCGACCGCTTCCGCCAACCCCCCGCCCAATCCTCTCTGCGTCTTCCAACTGTTTTCTGAGGATGCCGATCACACGCGGCGTGTAGATCGCCGTGGCAAGGAAATACTCGTGCTCGGTACATATCGACTTTTCCCAGGCGTCAAAGATGGTCGACCAGTAGATCTTCATCGGTGCTGCTGCGGCTCCGTAGAACCGCGGATAGAAATCTGCAAGCAACTCGTCGACATCCGCGTCCGGGTTCCACAGCAACCGGGACCGCAGGTACAGGTTAATGAAGGTGGTCGCAATCGCGTTGCGGCTTTCGGTATTCACGCCCAGGACACCCGCTCGCCGATAGTGTTTCACATCACGTCGGAAGGACTGGTGAGACGGATTGGGAATGTCTCTCCAGACGAGCATGCCCTGGTCATAGTCGTAGATGCTCAATCGCCCCTGCATCACCTTGGCCCACTTGTAGAGCATCTCACGAAATTCTCGCCGCGGCGGCGACTGCAGGTCATCCATGCCGTGGATGGGATCGATATCGATCGGCGCCAATTCGCAGAACAAAGAACGTTCGGCGACCATCGCCCGCACCGGGGGGATCGTCATGTTCGCGTACGCCAGGAATCCGATCTTTGCCCGGCTGTCTGGATATTTCGCCTGCAGGATCCTGGCGACGTTGTTGTAGAGCTCCAGCATCGGATCGGTCACCGACCACCGCATGAAATACTTGTCCCACTGCAAACGCATCAATTCCTGGTCCTTTGAATCCGCCGAGTCGTAGGAACCATCCTCCATCCCCAGCGAAAAGGCGCCGCCCCGGGCATACCGCTTTTCGACCTGGCCGGCCACGTGTTTCGCAGTCGACGCTGCCGTGATCGGAAACTTGAACGTGCCCTTGCCCAGGCCCGCGGTAAACTTTCCCAGGGCATGGCCGGTCGGCGGCATCGCGGAACGGTCGGTCATCATGTTCCGCAAACGAAACTCGTCCGCCCCGGCCTTGTCTCCGATCCAGGAGATCCAGTAGGTACGAATTTCGAACGGTGACGAGTAAACGCGGTCGAGCCTGGCGACGGTCAATTCCGGGCGATCGGGAATGCATTCACCAAATTCGGTTGGCATGTACCAGCGGCAGCCCCAGTAGCGCAACAACTCGGCGACGGCAAAGTAGTGGCTACGGTCGTTGTTCCCAGCCAGGTAGACACGCCGACCGTGCCGACAGACTGCGATTCCGTCGGTACGCAAGAGTGCCTTCCTTTTCAGGACCGCCTTGATCCGAACCTCGAGCGAAGGCAACGCCGTCAGGGCTTCCTTTCCCACCACCAGCAGTGGTCGCGGACCGGCCAACGCCGCCGCGATCGCCGGTCGCGTGGCCACGACCTGCGGCCGGGAACCGCTCATCAGGCCAATGTACTTCGCAAGGTCATCGGCCCCACGACGTTCGAGACGTCCGGCCTGTGGTGAAACCACGATCACCGCCATGGTCCGGCCGTCCGAGGCAATCACGAGTTCTTTGTGACCAGGCGCGTCGGCGACCGCCTTGTCGCAGGCCCCCGGACAAACCGCCCACAGCAGAACCGGGAAAACGTATTTCAACATTCCGTTGACCCTCGATCCCACATTTCCACAACTGCCGGGCACGGTTGCTTGTGAAAACAACCTCGAACCCGCACCATGACAAAGCTCGCAGGTGATAGGCAACCGTGTTGCCAACCCGCGGCCTGATCAACTGACCGACTCACATCCCGTAACGACCGGAGCAACTTGAAGATGAGCAACAGGAGTTTTTTCGGCCTGCTGATCGTATTGAGTTTTTCGACAACACTCGTCGCCGGGGAAGGCGCCTTCCGTTTCCTGGCCACTGGAGATGTCCCCTACTCGCAGGAACAAGAGGCCGACTACCGCCGTTTCCTGAGACAGTCGGAAGCCGAGAATTTTCAGTTCATGGTGCATGTCGGCGACATCAAGTCTGGTGGATCTCCCTGTACCGACGAGTCTTTCGTCACGATCCGTGACCTCTTTCGGGCCTACCCGAAACCGGTCGTTTACACTCCCGGCGACAACGAGTGGACCGACTGTCACGGTACCGGCAGCGACCCGATCGAACGACTCAAGAAGTTGCGAGAACTGTTCTTCAAAGACCCGGCCACCTTGCGTCTGTCAAAGCTGGGCGCCATCCAGCAAAGCCGTTCGAAACAATACCTGAGATACGTAGAGAATTATCGATTCTCCCGATCGGGTGTCCTGTTCATCGTGGTTCACGTTGTTGGAAGTGGGAACAATCGTCGGGCGGATGATCCCCCGTCTTTGAAGGAGTTCACCGAACGCGACCAGGCGAATACGGCATTTCTGAAGGAGAGTTTCGCGGAAGCCATCAAGAAAGATGTCCCCGGTGTCGCGGTCATATTTCATGCCAACCCGGATTTCGAGAATGTCGCCGGGGAAGGATTCAAGAGTTTCATCGCCACGATGCGTGAGTTTCTCTCGAAGTACCACAAGCCAGTCATCGGACTGCACGGCGATTCCCATTACTTCCGCATCGACAAGCCACTCAAGAGCGAGTTGATCAAGGTCAAGGACACCGACAAGCAGGAGGGCGGCAAGACCCTCCTGCATTTCAGCCGCGTGGAAGTCTTTGGCTCCCCGGTGGTTGCGGGACTCGCGATTACGGTCAATCCCAAGGATCCGCAAGTGTTTACCGTCCGCCCCTACTTCTTGAAGGACAAGAAGAACGACGAGTAAACCGGCCTTGTCGCCTTCACCACTTGCCGTGCGCAACACGTCCTCGCATCGCTCTTCCCGGACAGGCAATCATGAACACGCTCCTGCGCTCCGCCGGGCCACGCCTCACCCTGCAACCGCTGCGTTGCACCCTGGCCCTGCTGATGCTGGCATCACTGGTTGAACACGCCGGAGCGCAGACCGCGAAGGTGACCATGCCGGCGCGGGGCATTTGTGCACATCGTGGCGCCAGCGATACGCATCCCGAGAACACCCTGGTCGCGTTTCGGGAAGCGATCCGCCTGGGGGCGCACATGATCGAATTTGACGTGGCATTGACCAAGGACGGCCAGCTCGTGTTGATGCATGACCGCACCGTCGACCGTACAACCAACGGCAAGGGACCGATTGCCGCGTTGACCCTCGCAGAAGTGGCCAAGCTCGACGCCGGCGCTTTCAAGGCATCCCAGTTCGCCGGCCAACGCGTGCCGACTCTCGACGCCGCGTTGCAGATGATGCCCGAGAACATCTGGCTCAACGTTCACCTGAAGGGCCGAGCAGAGTTGGCGGCCAAGGTCACTCGCCGCATCGTGGCCCACGGCCGCTTGCACCAGGCCTTTCTGGCCTGTGGGGCAGCCGCGGCCACAGCCGCTCGCAGCATCGAGCCCCGCATCAAAATCTGCAACATGGAACGCCAGGCCAATTCCCGAACCTACGTCAACGAAACGATCAAGGCCGGCGCCCAATTCATCCAACTGCTCGGAGGTGAGACAGTCGATCCGGCAGACACGACATTGCTGAAACAGCGCAAGGTGCGAATCAACTACTGTTGTGCCAACGAGGCCGCGAAGGTGGAACGACTCTTCAATGCCGGTGTCGAATTTCCACTCGTCGATCGTTGCAGCGACATGCTCAGGGTCTCCGACGGCCAACAGATCCCCAGGCTGAAACCGGTTTATCGATCCCGGCTCAAATTCCCAAAACTCGCCACGCCCGCCTCGATCCTGCTCGAACAACGTCATCTCACCGGCGGATCCGCCCAGCAGGGGTTGGCATTGACCGCGAAGCACTACTTCACTTCCACATCGCACACGATCTATCGCTACGACCGCAACTGGAAACTTCTCAACCAGAAAGCGATCAAGATTGAAGGCGTCAATCACATGGGCGCCATCCATCACCACGACGGATTCGTCTGGGCAGGACTGCTCCACGGACCGGTCGGAAACAAGTACGACCCGAAACTCGACCGATCCAAGATTGCCAAGATCCGCGCCGCCGACCTGGAGATCGTCAAGACTTGGGATATCACCAAGGACGTCACCTGGATCGACCCGGTCTGCTTTGACGGCCGACACCTCTGGGTCGGCGACCTTCGCGACCTGGGACTACACCGGTACCGCATCGACGGTGACCGGATCCAGCGAGAGGGCGTTTTCCGGTACCCTCCGGCGATGCATTTTTCCCAGGGCCTGCGAATCGTCGGGCGCAAACTTTACACGATCCACACCTTTGGGAGCATGGATGGCCTCTTTGAGTTCGACCTTCCCGAAACCCTAAGCGACAAACTGCAGAACCCCACGCGGGTCTGGGAAATCACCGAGACACGGATGCATCTCGAGGGCTTCGACTTCATTCCGGGCAAACCCGGACAGATCTGGCACGCCCAGGGAACCTATGTCGATCGCTACCAGCTACGAGAACTCGGCAAGTAGACACCGTCTCCCGATCCGAACCTGGATCGAAGGGACCCGACGATTCCGGAGAGCACGATGTCGGCCAATGACCATTTCTCTCACGATGGCACCGCGTCGGATTCCTTGATCGGACGGCGAACATTCTGCCGAACCGGCCTGTTGGCCGGCTGCGGCTTCCTGAATCTGCTCGCACCCGACACGCTGGCCGCATTACCCGGCGTCCGCCCGCGCCGCAGCACCAGGCGGCGCGTCTGGCCACTTTCCTGCGACACGATGGTCGCCATGCCCGACGCGACGGTCACAGGAACGACGGTGCTTGGAAAGAACAGCGACCGCCCTGTTTTCGATTGCCAACCGCTGGTCCAAACATCGCGCCGACGGCACAAGCCGGATTCATCACTGCAACTTGAGTACCGTACGATTCCGCAGGTCTCCCAGACCTATGCGACGGTCGGCTCGAGCCCCTACTGGTGCTGGGGCTACGAGGAGGGGTTCAACGAATTCGGCGTCGCGATCGGAAACGAGGCGATCTTCACCAAAACGTTTGCCGACGCCGTGAAGTCAAGCCAGGCCGGCAAACCACCTGAACTGGGCCTGCTGGGCATGGACTTGTTGCGCCTCGGCCTGGAACGCGGCAAGACGGCTCGAGAAGCACTCGACGTGATCACCGGCCTTGTTCAACAGTACGGTCAGTGGGGCTCCGGTGTCCCTGGCCTGGATCACGAAACCGGCGGATACGACAATTCCTACATCATCGCCGACAGCAAGGAGGCCTGGGTCCTGGAGACGGTGGGGACGCGGTGGGTCGCCAGACGGATAACCCGCGGCGTGGCGACGATCTCCAATCAGCCCTCGATCCGTACCCGTTGGGATCTGGCCAGCCCCGACCTGGTCGACCACGCCATCGAGAAAGGCTGGTGGCCAAAGGCAAAGCGAAACGACTTTGATTTCGCCCGTGCCTACATCGATTTCAAGACCCCCTTGCAGCTATCGCAACTTCGCGTTCAAAGGTCTCGTCAGCTGCTATGTCAAAAAGAGAATCGCGAGATCTCGCCGCGATGGGTGATGCGTGTGCTTCGCGACCACTACGAAGACACTTTCCTGAAGGGACCAAATTTCAACGCGGCGTTACCGGACTTCCTGACTCTCTGCATGCACAGTTCCCCTGCCAATTTCACCTGGGGAAACACGGCGAGTTCGGCGGTCTTCATTCTTCCCAAGGGATCCGAGGGCATTCCCAGGATGTGGTGGACACCGGTCACCCCCTGCACCGGACTTTACCTGCCGATCCATGTCACAAACTCTCGCTTACCGGAACCACTCACCACCGCTGGTCGTCGCGGCAAGACCATCACTCCTCCTCCTCAGGCCAAGCCAGATGCCTTTTCTCGCAAGTCCTACTGGTGGCTGTTCCGCGACTTGCTCGACAGGATCAAGGGCGATGAAACGGGCACCGAGTTCGCCAGTCGGCAACCGATGGCGAGGGCGACGTTCGATCGTCTGGAACACAAATGGCTGGCTGCCTCCGCGAAGGTCGATCAAGAGGCCATTCGCCAGAAGACCTCAGAGCCGCTGGATCGCTTCACCCATGATTGTTTCGACGAGGCTTTCGACGCGGTCAAGCGACTGAGGAAATCCATGGACTCCTGAGCACCACGGCCTGACAGGCAACCGCAACGCAATCCCCTCCCCGTACGAGTAGATTCCCGATGACATTATCCCCCCGCGCCATCGCAGTTTTGACAATCCTGTTGGCACTGCCTGCCGGGCCATCCCCCGCGGCAGCCCCCTCGCAGCGAAGTGTCAGCGTCGTGATGTTCGGAGCGATCGCCGACGGAAAAACAGACTGCCGACAACCGATCCAAAAGGCCATTGCCAGTGTGGCCGCCGCCGGCGGGGGCATTGTACGTTTTCCGAAATCCGACAAGCCCTACCTTGTTGGTGGCACCATCACGCTCACCAGCAGCGACGTCGTACTGCTGGGGCCGGGAGCGACCATCAAACTCGCAGATGGAGCTGCCAACGGGACTCGCGGGCAGCGTACGACAGAGAGCCAGGTACACGTGATCCGCGTGACAGGCACGCCGCAACGCAAGCTCCGCAACATCGGCATCAAGGGCCTGACAATCGATGCCAACATTCACCGGCAGGCGGATTTCTACAATCCCAGGGCAATCGTCATCGAACGCGCCGAACATGTTCTCGTCGCCGACGTGACGATCGTGCGGACGTTTGTTGGACTGGACTTCGGTGCCGGCAGTAGCCATTGCGAGGCCCGAAACTGCATCATCCACGACTGGACCGAAGACGGCTTCGATGCCAGCGGCGACGCCGACAAGGGGTCCGGAGCGATCACGACCGACGTACGATTCGTCAACTGCCATGCTCGCGGGGCGCCGAACTCCACGGGCAACGCCTGGGAAATTGAGGACGGAGTGCGGCGTGTTCGTGTCGTGGACTGCTCGGTCACTGATGTTCCTCGCGGCAACGCCTTCGGCATTCGACACCATTGGACGGCTGGTCCAATCGACGTCTCCAGCGACATCGAACTGCGCCGCGTCACGATCAAGAATGTCGGTGGCAAGTACGGCATCTACAGCAACAGCGCCCCCCGCGACCGCTTCCCCACGAATCGACTGACCGACGTGCGACTGCATGATGTCATCTGCCCGGCACCAGTCCTGTTTTACGGACCGATGGAAAACATCCTCATTGAAGGAGGGAAATACGGCACCATCCATCTCGGCTGGGATTACGGATCCAAGTCCAAACCCAATCCTGGTGATCCTCGCCCTTTGGTCAACACGACTGTCCGGATCCGAAATGCACAAGCCGGTCACATCAACATCTTTGCCCAATCGGGCAACTTCGATTTCCACAACCTGCTGATCGATGCCACCGGTGATCATGCGTTCAACATTTTCGAGGGCACCAGGGTCCGTATTGCCGGTTGCACACTGACCGGAGCTGCGAAGGCGGCTATCGCCTTGCATGGACAAGCCGCGCCAAAGATCGTGAACACGATTTTGTGGGGCAATCCACGCCCGTTTGCCACCGAAGTCGGAAAGCCTTCGCTGGATCACTGCTGCGTCCAGGGAGGTGTCCCCAGGGTGGCGATCGACAAGGGCGGCAACGTCGCTTCCGACCCCTTGTTCACCAAAGGACCTCGCGGAACGTTCTACCTGGCCGACACCGCATCCGGCCAGAAGAAGAGCAGCCCGTGTATCAATTCGGGTTCCGGCCTTGCCGCTTTCCTGCGACTCGATGAGTTCACGACACGCACTGACCGTATCCGCGACACAAAGACCGTCGACATCGGTTTTCATCACTCCCTGGATTCGGCGCCACGGCACCCAGCAACAAAGAGAAGGAATCGCTGAAGTCCACGACGTGGAGCGGCGAGTGCAGATGGTAGACTCAATTTCGCTCGATAGCCGCACAGTCACTTCGATTGTCCGCTCCTCCAAACCCTGTTGCCAATCAAGAATGGAGTCCGCCGGATGACCGTTTTCAACCCGTCGACATCGGGCATCGATCGCCGAGATTTCTTCGCTTCCGGAACCGCCGGACTGGCTCTGGCCGGTTGTTCAAACTTACTGCAAGCCAATACGAAACCAGCACGCCTGCGGTTTGGCCTTAATGCCGATCCCCACCTTCAAGGCCCACGCCCGGCTGGTCGAGCAAACAAGTTCAAACGGTTCCTCGACCAGATGATGGTTTTTCGACCCGACTTCGCCATCGATCTGGGTGATTTCGGTATCCAGATCTCCGAAGGGAAAACCACGCAGAAAATGCACGATGGGCAGATCGCCGGCCTGAAACACCACGTCGGCGAATTCGCCCGGCTGAAATGCCCCCGATACCACGTCATGGGCAATCACGACGTCGGCTGGTTGAAGGGCGGCGAGGAGAAGATCGTGGCTACCGACCTGATCGGACACTCGCATGCCGGAGAGGACATCACAAAACAGGAATTTCTCGAGATCACCGGGACTCCGCATCGGTATTACTCTTTTGACGTACACGGATTTCATTTCATCGTGCTCGACGCGAACAATGCCGCCGACGAATCCTCACCCCCGCGAGGCAAGGATGGGCTCGTCGGAGGTTACTGGATCGACGCAGCTCAGAAAAAATGGCTCGACGAAGACCTCGCCAAGCATCGGCAGAAGCCGAAACTCGTTTTCTGCCACGAGGAACTGCATCACACGCCCGAGGCAGGTTCCGGCCAGGGCGGCGACACTCCCTTCAAACCAGTCGGTAAACAACACTCGTATGTCGATAACGGCTGGGAAATCCGGAAGATGTTTGCTCGGGACGGACGGGTATTGGCCTGCTTCTTCGGACACAAGCATCGAAGCCGTTGGACCGTCTATGACGACACGCATTACCTGACGATGGCTGCCACGCATTTCAACGCCAGCTTCTCCGAGATCACGATCGATCAGAATTTCGTGATCAAGGGCTTCGGTAGCCAGCGGTCCTACAAGTTCCCGCTGCCGAAATGGTTATCGACTGCCTGATCGGCCACCAGTCTGTCTTCGTCCACCGAACTCCGACCGGGACGCATGAGAAACGCGTCGACTGCCTTTCTTCGCTGCAACGGTCGCTGCCGTGTTGCGTTATGCAACACGTGCTTCGGACCGGTTGTCAACCACCGTCGTTTTTCTTTCTTCCGACGAAGTTGACCTAACTGCGGCCTCAGACGCACCTTAGCAACTCGGTTGCTGAACGCCGGGAGTTTGGCACGCCGATTGCGTTCTTCTCGTGTGTTGACCTGGTCACAGTCGCTGGTTCCGGCGCTGTCCAGGCCTGCTCATTTCTCGTCTCCGTTCCCGGTTCGAATTTTGGAGAGTCTGCTATGTCTGCGATCACATTGCGCGCGTTGCTGATTGTTTCCGGCCTGTTTCTTGGGACCGCTCTCGACGAGGCCCATGCTCATCAGTGCATCGATGTCGACATTCTCAGTTCACCGGCGCGTGTTCGAGCTGGCAGCAATGCCAGGATGGTTGCCGGTGTCGTCAATTGCGGAAGCTGTGAAACGCCGGTTCATCTCGACGCCTGGCTCGTCGATCCTGACAACATGTCGCGGATTCATCTCGGCGGCGAGAGGCTCCGTCTACGCGAAGGCGAAGGCCGCCGCGTCCGACTCCGCCTCGCGATTCCCAACGGCGTTCCTTCGGGACGCTACATGCTGGTGCTGACCGGCGAAACATCCGGGGGCTACATGGACCTTGCCCGAGCGCCGATCGCCGTGGTGCCTGGCCCAACCCTGGACATCCCTCGACTGCTCGCCCGCCTCGATGCGAATCCCGATGATGCCGAGGCGATGGACGCCCTCTTCGTCGTGGCCGAATCAATGCTCGAACCCGCTTCGGGTGAACTGGAAGCGGCCGAACCCGTTCCCGCACAAGGAAGCATTACCGGCGAGATCGTCCACAAGCGAGGCAACAAGATCCGTGTCGTCAATCGTCTCGGCCGTACCAAGACCGTCAAGGTCGATCGCGCCACCGTCATTCGGGACGAGAACGGAAATCCGCTCCGTTTCAATCAACTCCATGAGGGTGACCGTGTCGAGGTTGACTACGACTCGAGCGGCACGGCAACGCTGATCACGAAACTGTGACCAGCGATTCCGTGTTCGGACCCCGGGTCGGCAACTGGCCTGACGAGCCCTCAGCCTCCTGCCGCTCCGCCCCATCCCTCGTCCGGAGATCTTCCGGACGAGGGATGCTCGGTCCCCGGCGATTCCTGACGACCGCCGTGCCATCCCCGCTTCAAGCCCCAAGGCCTCTCGGCCTCGTTCGATTACCCCGTGTTTCTTGCGTATGACCCAACGTTACGACATCGTGGGTTGATCAACGGGAACACAAGAATCGAATTGATGCCTTGCGATTCTCACGGGCAGACTGAACTCGAGGATGCCGGTCCATGAAGCAACTCGCGATCTCACTTTCTTCATGCCTGGTCGTGTTGACGGCCGCCAGCAGCATGGCCGCCGAACCGGTTCTGGCGCCCTGGAAAGACAATCCGTGGTACTGGAGCTACCAGGCCAAACCGGTGATGCTGCTGGGGGGCAGTGATGACGACAACCTGTTCCAGTGGCCCGAGAAGGCATTGCTCGTGCAACTCGACCGCCTCGCTGCTGCCGGCGGCAACGTGATCCGCAACACGATGAGCGACAGAAAGGACAAGGGTTTCGAGGTCTACCCTTTCAAGCGTCTGGCCAACGGAAAGTTCGATCTCAACGAATGGAACGACGAATACTGGGAACGCTTCGAACGCCTGCTGCGAGAGACCTCCAAACGCGGGATCTTCGTCCAGATCGAGATCTGGGACCGATTCGACTACACCGACGACCGTGGCAGTAACCGATGGCAGATTCACCCCTACAACCCGGGAAACAACGTGAACTACACGTACGAACAGTCCGGGTTTGCTCGCCGCTATCCCAAACATCCAGGAGCCAACGTCCAACCGTTCTTTTTCACGACACCACGACAAAGGAACAACAAGGTCGTCCTCCGCTTCCAGCAACGCTTTGTCGGCAGACTACTCGACCTTTCACTGCGGTTCTCCAACGTGCTGTACTGCATGGACAACGAGACCAGTGGCGAGGAGCAGTGGAGCCGCTACTGGGCGACGTTTGTCAAAGACCGCGCGGCAAGCAAGCGGCGACGCGTCTACGTGACCGAGATGTGGGATGACTGGAATCTGAGGGCCAGCAGTCACAAGCGAACCTTCGACCACCCACAACTGTACGGCTTCGTCGATGTCTCGCAGAACAATCACAACAAAGGGCAAAAGCA
>Ga0163108_10002038_pt1 | contig 14691 bp, 7 predicted proteins | sample Fk1155metaG_FD_109644 | JGI IMG/M metagenome (GOLD analysis project Ga0163108, IMG submission 109644) | Marine microbial communities from the Central Pacific Ocean - Fk160115 155m metaG | ecosystem: Environmental > Aquatic > Marine > Oceanic > Photic zone | place: The Central Pacific Ocean...
AAATTAACCGCACAATAGATTTTGCCATTTGCAAAACAAACGTCCCCATGATGGTCGGCGACATTGATCTTTTTCATGATCTTGCCTTGAATATTTGTCTTCACTAGTGCCTTCGTAAAGCTCCAGAAAAAATTTCCTCCACTCCCGCGGCAGACTCCCTGCAAATGACCGGTATATTTTCCCGTACATTTTACTGAATCAGGTGACTTTGGAGTATTGGCTTGATTGGTGCCCGGTTTCTGGTACTTCGACAAATCAAAGATAGTTCGGGTTCCTTCCATCCGCTTAAGTTCTTTCTGTAACTGGGCACGGACTGTTCGTGCCTCATCGCTCAGTTCACCTGGACTGAGAGGGTCCTTCTCCATGACGTCCTGATAAACATTAAAAAATTTGCCGTCCGAATAAAGTTTCCAGTCAGCGTTTCGGGCAAATTCTTTACCCTTGGGTCCGCCATTGCGCGCATACCAGCTGTAACTTACCTGACGAGCTGTCTTGCCACCCTTGAGGTGTCCCAGAAAGCTGATCCCATCAATTTCATGCTTTATCTCTGCACCAGCTACCTGCGCGATCGTTGGAAGAATATCACTAAAGTTAACGATGGCTTTGGTCGTTTTACCCGCACCGATAGTACCTGGCCAACTTACAATGAAAGGCACATGGTTTCCCGAATCTGGGGTACTTCCCTTGCCACCTTTGATCTTACGCCCATTCATAACACCTGTCACGCTGACGGCAGTCCCGTTGTCACCGGTAAAGATAATCATCGTCTTTTCGGTTAACTTTTGTTCTTCGATCTTTGCCACAATCTTGCCGATGATTTTGTCCACGTAAGAAACCATTTCGCGGAAGTACTTGGGGTTTTTTTGAGTTAGATTGCCGCTCTCTGCTCCTTCCGATTTTGGATCCCAATCCTCAGAGTCGGGCGTTGGCTCAAATGGCCAGTGCGGAAGAATCATGGGGTAATATCCGAAGAATGGACGGTCCTTATTGCGCTCAATAAAATCACAAAGATAATCACTGGCAATGTCCGGGCCGTACTTGCCTGGATAATCGATTTCTTTACCGTTAACCTCCATCCCCGGGCTAGGATAGCGGGCCGGCCGACGAGTGAGTTGCCAGAGACAGTGCTCATCAAAGCCGAAATTTTTGGGCCCGTCAAAGCCACCTTCGAGCTGCCACTTGCCGACGACACAGGTCCTGTACCCGGCTCCTTTCATTACATTGCCGAAAGTTTTGGCCTTTGGATCGAGTAGACCAAACTTCACGTAATTTCGTTGGTTATAAATGCCGGTCATGATCTGAACTCGTGATGGGGTGCAGATAGGCTGAGAATAGCCATGGTCAAAGCGCATCCCGGTAGTCGCTAGTTTGTCAATGTGCGGAGTCGAGTAATGATCTTTTTCTCCCGAATTGGCTTTGGGGTAATTGTACTTTGTAATTAGATCACGATACGCACTCACGCATTCCCATCCCATATCATCAGCCATAATGACAATGACATTGGGCTTATTGGCAAAGAGCAGAGAACTAAGAAAAGGCGATAAAAGAAGACCGCTAAGTAAGAGAAGATATTTCATATGGATTTATTGCTATTAGGAAGTTCAAGGCTTCTCGGGCCAGATCATTCCCCCAGGACTGCCCTATTTCTTCTAACGCTTTTGTTCACCTTGTACAAGTAAGGCATTGGTAGGAATCGAACCTTTGGCGACGCTGGGACCTTCCCATTGAAGGCCCAGTGACGGTTTGTTAGAAGACGTCTTATAATATAAGCGATAAGGATGAATGCCCTGATCCAATTTCAAAGTCGTGCTGATTTCCGTTCCATCGTATTTATAATCTCCATCGATGACCAACTTGTTGTGTATCTTAAATATCAAGCTGCCCGATGCCTCGCAGTGGAATGTCCAGTCACCGGGTTCTGGAATATGAATGTATCCGGAGAACAATAAACCAGCATTTTTTTCAGCAGGGAGAGATTCCACATTGATATTTTTTTCAAGAGAACTGGCTTCGGAGCTCATTTGAGTAAACTCGGGGACCCAGTCCCATTTACCAAGGTAAGTCTTTACTCCGACACCATTACTTAAATTCTTCTTACTAATATCAAGTCCGGGCACCAATTCGCCGTCATAGGATTTTTTTGCATGCTTATTTGGCATTCTTATCCTTAGAACTTCATCTTTCATTCTCTTTTGTAAGCGATTGAAATTCACATTTGTTCCGGCGAGATTTTTTGATTCAGGCCCATCATCAAGGGTATTGAAAATTTCAAAATCAACTGCGGGACCGGTGGCTTTCATTCGCAGACCCTTGTACCCGTTCAGATATAGTCCTTGCTGATTATTGAATTCGACGTAGACGATACCTTTCCTCTGTTTGCCTACCTGGTTAAGGGTTGGGACTAATGATACACCATCAATTCTTGCAGGCGTATTGACGCCAGCATAATCACAAAATGTTGCCATCCAGTCATGAAACTGGGAAGGAGCATTTGATTTTTGACCTGCCTTTATCCTAGAAGGGCCCCACGCAAATGTTGGTACTCGGAGGCCCCCCTCATAGGATGATCCCTTTGAACCCTTGAATTTGCCGGCCGATTGAAAGACCGAAGGACTCCACCTCTTTCCCTTTATATAGGATTCCCTATGGGGGCCATTGTCCGAGGAGAATATGACAATGGTATTTTTGTCAATTTTAAGGTCTTTAAGGGTTTGTAATAGATCTCCTACACAATGATCTATTCGAGTAATGGAAGTGGCGAACCTTTCAGCCAAATCCGTCATGTCCTTATCCGTATAATGAGGATCGCGATAATGATCTATGGTTCCTTCAGCAGTATTGATCATTTTTCCGGACCGTCCCAACCATTTGAGTCCGCCATTCACTCCTTTCCCACCCGGATAGGCAACGGTAGGCAATTGCAATGCGGCGTGCGGCGTATCATAGGCCAAATACATGAAGAATGGTCGCTTAGGATTATTCTTAGTTTCTTCAATTATCATTTGTTTCGCTTTGGCGGTCCACAAATCAGTGGTGTAGCATTTGTCCAATCCTGCGGAGACTTCAGTATTATTTTCCCATACCTGTTTTTTCTGCTGATGAGACTTATTATCTCCAAGCTTCCAGAAATTGGCCGGATAATGTTGGTGCCCATCAACATGCCTCACATAACCATAAAAATAATCGAATCCTCGTTTAGTTGGATAGCCGGCCCATTTTTCCGGCGAATGTCCCCACCCCTGCAAGCCGTACTTTCCCAGATGTATAGTGTAATAACCCGCCTTTTGCAGAGTATTGGCAAAGTTCCAGTTATCTTCTATGGCCTTGTCGAATTGCATATTGCGGACGTTCGAATGGCCCTGATGCATTCCCGTTATCAAAGAAGCTCTAGAAGGAGCACAAATGGGAGCAGGACAATAATGCCGGTTCATTATGGTGCCGTTCATGGCCATTTGATCCAATTCGGGGGTCTTGATTTGAACCCCTTCACGTTGCTTTTGAAAAAGAATACCTACGTCTCCGTAACCTAGATCGTCAGTTAATATGAATATAATATTGGGCTTTTCGGCAAAGATCGGTAGGGCCAGAAAAGGCGATAATAGAAGGCCGCAGAATAAAGTTAGAATACGGTGCATATAAATTAATTTTCTATTTTTGGTTTTTTGTGATGGTAAGAATCATTGGTAATGGCCGGATCCTCACTATGCCTAAAAATCTACCCGAGGGGCTGTTCATGATTTTCATCTTACCGTCTTTATTGATCAGCCCCATCACGCTACTTCCGCCCCCATCCATGTTCGTTGCACTCCAGCAACCCAGGTCCTTCATGACATTTGCAAGCTCATGCATATTCATTCCTTCGCTGTAACCTTTTTGTCTTCCATCCACTACTACGAGCCATAGAATTTCCCCTTTCTCGTCAGTGCCTATTGAAGTTCGTGGGTGCCGGGGTCCTCCTTCCCCGACTGTGAGCTTGCCTTTTGAGAGAATCAGCTGGAATCCGGTGGTGCCCTCTTCTGGCTTATCCTCAGGCCCGTGTCCAAAGTGAACGCCACTTTGAGCGTCAAACCACACGGACGTATTTCCGGGTGCGGTTGTACTACGCATTTTCCCCTGAGTACCAGCTAGGCCATGAATATCGACCGGTTGTCCAGGGTACCAGTTCCTGTTCTTTTTGCCTTTATCATTAGGAAAACTGTCCCATGGATTAGTGTTAACAAAAGCCAGAACCGATGAATCCGAAGCCAGTTTTCTGGGGTCGGTCAGTGCTACTTCTGCTGGGCCGTCTCCGTCCGGATCCGGGCCGAGGACCACTTTGGGTTTTATTTTCTTTGAGGCCAGATCAATGCGAAGGACGTGTATTCGATTGGGGATCGGGTCAGTGGATTTTTTTAATGAATACTGGATACCCTGTTCACTGATATGAGTTGAACTTTCCGACTTGGGCTCTATGGCCGAAGAGACGGCATTAGAAAGAACAAGAAGTGGAATAATTTTAAGAAATATCTGCATCTTAACTTACAGAGTAACTGAGCAGTTTAGAGAAAACAGTCTTTTTTCAGCCATTTAGAGATGAGAATAAAACTTATATTTTTTCTTTATGATATCGCAAACTTCATTGTGTCTGGCCCTTCAAGGGATTTGAGCCTAATTTATTAATCATGCTTAAAACTTTAATTTTCACAGTTTTATCGATACTGAGCTAAAAAAATAAAATGAGGCTCTTAAAATTATTCTCTCTGGCTATTATCTTTACCGTTACTGGGATAAAAGCTGCTGAGCCCATCGATCATGTCGCAACGATCAAGGAGCTGAACAATGATGACGCTAAGAAGGGCCGCGAACTCTACGCTGTGCATTGTTCTTCTTGCCATGGTAAGGACGGTGATCTTGCACTTAACCCACTAGCTAGACGATTCGCCAAAGATGAGCTGAAGTTTGGCAGTGATCCTTATTCTCTATGGAAAACGATCAGTTACGGTAACGGATTGATGTTTCGCTGGGATGCTGTCCTGACATCAAAGGAGCGATATCAAGTCGCTCATTTTATTAGCGAATTGATTCTTAAGAAAAATAATCCAAATCAATACTTCACGCCGAGCGATGAATACTTTGCTCAACTCCCTGCCATTGCGGAGGCCAACGAAAAGGAACAAGAGTCCAAGGTTCAAAAGGTTGAGGCTGCACCCGGAATGATTGATGGGACTGGTGGCAAAAACATGGTCTATGGCCCATTCATGCAGCATGGAGTTGCTTACGGCGCCATCAAGGACAAGAACGCTGAGTACATTGCTAACGTCACTGAGAAGGCGATCATTGTTGATCTGCCGGGCAATGCCGTGATCTGCTACGATGCTCATCGGCTCAGTGTAAGTGGCCTATGGCAGGGGAAGCTTGCGAATACTGATAATACGCACCACACCAGCTACAAAGGCGAATATTGCCTCAGACCGGGAAGCTCCCCATCATACACAAATATAGATGCCATTGGCTGGAGTGTTGGAGAACCAAAAGCGCCCAAGGCCCGCGACCATTATCATTACAAGGGTCTCTATTTGGATGGTAATATGGTTGTTCTCAGTTACAGCGTTGGCAGACGCGATATACTCGAGTCGCCGGGAGCCAGTGAAGAAGGCAATGTAGTGTGGCGCAATTTCAAGGTCGGTCCCGGAGATAAGAAACTATTTTGTTTGGTGACGAGCGGTGGCTTGAAGGCAACGGGTGGAAAGTTAGTGCAGGGAGAAGGAGGCACAACATGGCTCTCTTTTCCGCCATCAAGAACCTCCATTTCGGTTTCCGTCGCCATGGGTAATTCGCCCCTGAGAACCGGTCAAGACGATATAGAGAAGCACACGAAGGGCGGACCACGGCGATGGCCGCAAAAAGTGCAGACGGCAGTCGCAACGGGTAAGAGTGTTGATGGTTATGCTTTGGACCAGCTGACTGTTCCATTAGCTAATCCATGGGGTAGTTGGATGCGCACGACAGCAATGGATTTTTTCAGTGACGGCCGAATGGCTGTTAGTACTTTGAGTGGAGATGTCTGGATAGTGAGTTGGGACAAAGATAATCCTCAGGCCCTGACATGGAGCCGGTACGCGGCTGGTCTCTATGAACCTTTAGGGCTAAAAATAGTCGACGATATTATTTACGTTCGTGGTCGTGATCGAATTACCCGATTGCATGATCTTAATGGTAACGGCGAGGCGGACTTCTATGAGAACTTTTACGAGGAACCGGATGAGATCGGCGCAAGTTATCACGCATTCATCTATGACCTTCAGACGGACCGGTCTGGAAACTTTTACTTTTCCCAGTCAGGCTATAAGTCACCCTTGACTGGCGGTGTGGTTAAGGTCAGCCCGGACGGTAAATCTGCTGAGTTCATAGGCACTGACTTGCGTAATCCCAATGGCATGGGTGCCGGTGGTCCGAATGACTGGGTGACCATAACTGATAACCCCAGCGGAAAAGCGGTTTACAATGGTTTTTTCCTGGCAAAGAAAGGGGCCAAATATGGCTACGAAAATACACGAACGGTTCCGATGCTCGTGCGGCTCCCGGCCTCAGTAGATAGTTCAAGTGGAGGTCAGTGCTGGTCACACGCTGAAAAGTGGGGACCCTTGAGCGGTTCTGTTATTCATACTTCCTACAGTCGTTGCGCAGCTTTTTACTGTTTCATTCAGGACGTTGAACCGTACCCTAATGGTTTTGCAGTACGGTTTCCTTTCGATTTGGACTCTGGCGCGATGCGTCCCCGCGTTCATCCAATTGATAACCAGGTATACATAACATGCCACAAAGGTTGGGACACGACTGCCCCACTTGACGGAGTCATTTATCGGTTTCGACATGCCGGAGAAAATATGGTTGGGATCTGTGATGCGGCGGTGACAGGTTCTGGGATACGACTGACATTTGCCGCTGACCTTGATCCTGCCTCAGTCAAATCCTCAGCTTTCAGAGCTTTCAGGGAAGATGACTCTAAGAAGGGTCCTAAGCCACCCGAATATAAACTTGGAAAAGCTCATCTAATTGATCCTCGAACCGTTGAAATTAATGTTCCTAGCATCGGGAAAGAAGCCCTCGCTAACCGAACTGATGAGAAAGGTAATGTTTCTGTAGAACCGCCAATTATTCTAAGCTACAAACTTAGATCCAAAAATGGCAATGTGATTGAACAGAGAATCTATGCCACGATTAATTCGATTCCATTAAAAGAAGAGTAGGATATATCAAGGCATGAAAAGAATCCATCAATCCATATTGATTCTCTTCACAACAGTTTTTTACATTTGCATGAACCTTTTCCCTCTATTCTTTTCAAAAATCACTTAAAACAATGATTCACGTAATAGCTTCCATTACAGTAAAAGCTTCCGAGCGCGACGCGTTCCTAGAAATATTTAAGGCTAACGTTCCTAAGGTTCTCAAGGAAGAGGGGTGCATGGAATATTCCGCCGTGGTAGACTTCCAGACCAGCGTTCCTATTCAGGAAACGAATGTAAACGTTGTTACGGTCATCGAGAAATGGAAATTATTTCCTCATCTCGAAGCGCATTTTACGGCTTCGCACATGCTGGAGTACAAAACCAAGGTAGAAGGTATGGTTGAAGAAGTGTCCTTGAAAATTCTGGAAGATGCCTAGTTTTCGAAAGGAAAGGTTCTAAAAGAATAATTTTCTAATTGAAAAGAAGCCGTCAAAAAAAGTGGTGAGGTCGTAATTTACCTCTGGCGAAGGTGAGGCACTTTCTTTATCTTGAAGCCGATAAAGGCTACATGAAAATCGTACGGGTCATTTTTGCAGCTTCCCTGATGCTTCCGCTCAGTTCGTTAATCGCTGTGGAGTTACCACAAGCTAATCTTGAAGAATTTAGCAAGGCAGTGGAGCCGGTCCTTAAAGCGAAGTGTGTAGGGTGTCATGGTCCGGAAAAGCAAAAAGGAAAGTTTCGGATTGATAAGTTGGATCCAGATTTACTGAAAGGGCAGGATGTCAGTTGGTGGTTAGAGGTTTTCAACGTTATTAGCAATAGCGAGATGCCGCCGGAGGATGCGAAGGTGCAATTGGCTGATGATGAAAAAGAGCGGATTGTGGATTGGTTATCTGGTGAGATTCAAGTTGCATCACAGGTCCGGCGTAGTGAGCAGGATCATACGTCATTCCGCCGGATGACACGCTACGAGTACAAGTATGCAATGCAGGATCTATTGGATTTATCGCATGACCTTTCTCGTGATTTACCCCCCGAGTCGGTGTCTGAGGACGGTTTCAAAAATAGCTCTGAGATGTTGCAGATGACAGTGGTACAGCTGCAACAATACCGGGATTTGGCACGTAAGGCCTTGGCTCTAGCAACGGTGCGCAGTGCGCGACCTAAACCAGTTTACTATGGAGTCACCATGAAATCAGCGGCAGCTCAAATCGATGCTAAGTATGTGGCGAACGTAGAGGCCACTCTTCAGCAAATGCAGGAAAAAAACCTTTCCCGTGAAGAGGCATTAAAAAACCATGGAAACAAATATCTAGGAGGTCTAAATGATGTGCACTTCAAGAATATGATAACTGGGCAGGGCATCGGGACACGGTGGGGATATGGCGGTGCAAAGTATGCCTGGAAGCCAATTATAATTAAGCCTGATGCCCCGCCGATTTCTAACGGTGTGGTGGTAATTCCTGCGAACAAAAAATATATCTTCGATGTGGGTGATGGTCTTCCGGACGCGGGTACTATGCGGGTACGTATCCGGGCATCACGAGTAAATTCAGAAAGTAAACATTCACCGACATTACGTTTATTTTTTGGTAACCAAGCCAGTAATGATTCGCGTGTTTTGGTGCGTGCAAGTGAGCGGGATGTCACTATTACGGCTTCACCAGATGCGCCGGATTTTTATCATTGGGATGTGCGGCTGAGTGAAATTGCTCGTAACGCCTATCGCCATATTAAGAAGCTTGGGCAGTTGCCGAACCCTGCAGAGTTTTTATCTTTTCAGAACTGTTCGAGTACACCAGTAGCCGTACAGTTCGATTATCTCGAAATTACAGCACCCTTTCATGGACAATGGCCGCCAAAATCCCACTCCCAAATATTTTTTGAGAGCAATCATAAGGCGAACGAGAAGAAATATGCTCGAGAAGTATTGATGAAGTTCATGCGTCGCGCATGGCGACGCGAGATAGCTGAGGTGGAAATTGACCAAAAGTTGGCCCTCTTTTCTAAGTTGAGGCCTCAGTGTAGTGACTTCCAAGAAGCAATGATAGAGGTCTTGGCTACTGTATTGTCTTCGCCCAAGTTTTTGTACCTGGTCCTAGACAGCGAGCCTGACGATAAGGGAAGCCAACGCATTTCAGATTTTGAATTGGCAAGTCGGCTTTCATTTTTTCTTTGGAGTAGCTCGCCTGATACTGAGTTGCTGAACCTTGCTGCTCTCGGTAAATTGCGTGACCAGGCTGTGTTAAAGAAGCAGACACTTCGATTGTTGTCTGACCCGAAGGCTGAGAGGTTTTCCCGTCACTTTACTCGGCAATGGTTAGGATTGGAATTACTCGATTTCTTGAAAGTGGATAACAAGGCATACCGCCATTTTGATCCGTTATTAATGGATGGGATGCGGGAGGAGCCAGTTGCCTTTTTTAATGAGGTCTTAAAGCGTAACTGGTCAGTGATAGAGTTTCTAGATTCGGACTACGCAATGGTGAATGATCGGCTAGCCAGGCATTATGATTTGCCAGAGGTAATCGGAGATAAATTTCGTTCGGTAAAACTCTCACCGGAAGATCGCAGAGGAGGTGTTCTTACGCAGGCTGGTCTATTAGCGATGAATTCGGACGGGAAAGATTCTCACCCTCTGAAGCGTGGCATATGGCTACTAGAAAATCTGCTGAACGATCCGCCACCACCGCCACCACCGGCCGTTCCGGAGATTGACTTGGCCGACCCGGAGATCTTGAAGCTTACGCTCAAGGAGCGGATGGAGAATCACCGCAACGATCCGGCCTGTATTTCATGCCACGTAAAAATCGATCCCTGGGGAATTGCTTTTGAGAATTTTGATGCTGTGGGTAAGTGGCGTGATTCAATTGGCAACGATCCGGTCGATGCTACCAGCAAATTATTCAATAAACACGAACTGCGTGGCATGGAGGGACTGAAGCAGTATTTACTGACCCATCGGCAGGACCAGTTCGTGCGGGCCCTGTCACATAAGTTGGTAACTTATGCTTTGGGGCGTCCACTGAACTTTGGAGACCGCTCACAAGTGGATCTCATATCAAATAAATTACGAGACCAAGGCGACGGTCTAGAAGACCTTGTAATTCTTATCGTGCAAAGTGATTTATTTCAGCTAAAATGATCAGCAAGGAGAAAGGACCATGAAAATATCTTCACTGGATCGTCGAAAATTTCTGCGAGGCGCTGGCGTGGCATTGGCTTTGCCATGTTTCGAATCCTTCACTGGTTTGGCCCGTGCAGCGAGGAAGCCAGTGAAACGCAAGCGACTGGCCTGCTTTTATTTGCCAGATGGTGTTCCTATGCCGTTGGAAAAGGATCCCTATTTCAAGGACTGGAGTTGGTTTCCACATGGAAATGGCAAGGATTTTACTTTTACTAAATGCATGGAGACACTCGAACCGTTACGTAATGATTTGACGGTTTTCTCAGGATTGTCACATCCTGCAGTTAGACGTGTTCATGGACACGCTAATGCGGATCAGTTCCTAACTGGGGCTGATACTGGTGCGGATGGTGATTATCAAAACAGCATTTCGCTTGATCAGGTCTTTGCTGAACATGCTGGCAAGCATACTCGTCATGCTTCGCTGGTCCTGTCCACTGACGGTGGAACCGGGTCCCCGCGTGGAGCTCACACGATGTCCTACAACCGACACGGTAGGCCAATTCCTGCTGAGCATAAGCCCAAGCGTATTTTTGATATGCTCTTTGAGAAGTCCGGCCCTGATGCCGCTCAACGTCTTGCCCTGAGCCAGAGTGCGCTCGATGATCTGATGGAGGATGCCCGGTCGCTTGGACGGTCCCTATCCAAACGAGATCAGGAAACCCTTGCTGAATATCTCCAGTCGGTGCGTGACACCGAGGTGAAGATTGAGAGATCCAAGAGATGGTTGAATATTCCTATGCCACGAGTGGATGTGGATCATCTGAAACTCGACATTACACCTGAGGATCCACGCACGTTTTTACAGACGATGTACGAGTTGATTTATCTCGCTTTTAAAACTGACTCCACGCGCGTAGCTACTTACCAGTTTGGGCGTGAGAATGGTGTTGGTATCAGCGATTACCTGGCACGTGCTGTGGGATTTAAGCTGACGCATCAGCTCTCACATGAGACTAGAAATCCTGACGGTTATAAGAATTTCGGAAAATATTGCCGTTTCATTAATGAGGAGCTTGGCCGCTTTGCTGCCCGGCTCAAGGCTACGCCTGAGCCCGGAGGTGAGGGTAATATGTTGGACCATACTGCACTCCTTTTCGGATCAGCATCCAGCGCCTTTCATCTTTCACGTAATTATCCTCTCCTACTCATTGGCGGTGGTAAGCTCGGCTTTAAGCATGGTCAATTTCTGAAGTATGGGGATGGCAACGATAAAAATCAGTCAACCTCTGGTATAAGCAGTGATTCTGGCTGGCAAGGTGCGATGAATTATACCGAACTGCCACTCTCTAACCTTTACCTTACAATGCTTCACAAGCTGGGAGTAGAAACCAAGGGTTTCGGGGGAAGTAGTGAAACTCTCAGTGAAGTCTGAGACTTTGTATTTTTTGAAGTGATTTTTAGGATCAATTTTATTTTGAGCGGCCAGGGGTCTTCCAATTCGGATCGGGTTCATGGGACTGATCTAACAAGTTGGTAGCGTGCCTGACCAGATCAGTCCGGATTTTGGCCTGATCCTTTTTCTCTTCTGGATCAGAGGAGAGATCGTAGAGCTGTATTGGGCCAGTGAACATGGGTTTACGGATTGCTTTCCATTTTCCAAAACGCACGGCTTGGGCAGAACCACGTTCTAGAAATTCCCAATAGAGCTGACTCTTTCGGGCCCACTGTTTTTTGGGCGGGTTCCCCTGCAAAGTAGATAGAAAACTATCACTATCAATGTCTTCGGGAGCCTTGGTTTTTGCCATTTCCGCAAATGTGGCCATGAAGTCACCGAAGTACCATTGATGATCATTAGTGGAGCCTGCTTCAATTGTTCCTGGCCACCATGCAATAGTAGGTACTCTGATGCCACCTTCAGTGAGGTCCCTTTTGATTCCACGGTACCGTCCGTTTGAGTTGAAAAAGTCGGACTTGTGACCCCCTTCCTGATGAGGGCCATTGTCTGATGTGAAGAGGACTAAAGTGTCCTTGGCTAAATTCAGCTCGGTAATTAAGTCGAGGATCTGACCCACGTCCCGATCGATGTTTTTGATCATTGCAGCGAATCCTTTTTCTGGATCAGGCCAGTCCTCTTTGGCAAATTCACCAATGTCAGGCACTTCCATGCCCTGATTGCCAGCTTCATTGTTTGCGTGAGGGACATTCATGGCAAAGTAGAGGAAAAAGGGCTGTTCTTGCTTTTCCCGGATGAAGCGAAGTGCATCCTTTGCAAAAAGATCAGGAGCGTACTGGACTTTTTTCACTGCTACCCCGCGGCCAGCTTGTGGAAGCTTTGGGTCCTGCCAACGCTTCCACTTAGGAGCCACCTCATTTTGCAATTTCTCTACCTTACCATTACGGATCAGAAATTCGGGGTAGAAATTGTGGGCATGCCACATGTTGATGTACCCAAAGAAATGATCGAACCCAACACCATTGGGGTTCGTGAAATTGTCCGGCGTTCCGACTCCCCACTTGCCCACACAGGCAGTAGCGTAACCGGCCTTTTTCAGGACCGATGCTAAAGTGTGCTGACCGGGCTTGATGACAATCGGTTGTGTGGAGTTGCCGCGTACGGCCGTGCGCCCCATGTGCCTGCCCGTGAGCAGTACACTACGAGAAGGGGCACAAACCGTGCAACCCGCGTAGAACTGGGTAAGTTTCATGCCCTCCGAGGCCATCTTATCGAGGCGAGGCGTCTTCAAAGTCTTTTGCCCGAAGCAACTCAAGTCGCCATAGCCTAGGTCATCGGCAAGGATCAGAATAATATTTGGTGGACGTTCTTCGGCTCTCACGAAACTGAACGCTAGAAAAATCGACCAAGCTATACAGAGGCGGAGAATAACCGACGTAGGTGAAAAGTGTGTCCTTTTCTGCATGGGTTTTATTTTCTGATCAATCATCGGAAGGGTTCAAGCTGAAACTGTTGGGAAATAAGATGATTTTACTCTTTATTATGATCTGTCAGAACAATCCTTTTATTTTATCTTTCTGATTGGTAAAATTGTTCAATGAAACTGACCTGCCTCATTATCTTTATTGCGATATTGGTAGGTTCTAATCAAAAGGTACTGGCAGCACTAAGTGCTGGCGCGGCGCAGGTTGATATTACTCCGCGCAAGTTGCCGGTCACTGTTAATGGGGGATTCTTAACGAACAAGGTACGCATCATTGCTGACCGCCTTCATTCTAGAGCCATCGTTTTTTCAGATAATGATCAAACCATTGCCATTGCAGTGGTGGACAGCTGCATGATTCCAACGCATTTGTGTGATGCCGTTAAGGATAGAGTTTCCAAGGAAACCGGTATCAACAAAGACAAGATTCTTATTTGCGCTACCCATACTCATAGTGCGCCGAGTGTCATGGACTTATGCCTTGGCACGGACAAGGACGAAGACTATACAAAATTTCTTCCTGAGAAGATTTCAGAATCAATCATTAAAGCGCATTCCAGTTTGCGCCCGGCCAAGGCCGGATGGGCAGTATTTGATGGCTCAAATTATACTAAGCCTAGGCGATGGGCCCTTTGGCCGGGAACAGGCACTGACCCGTTCGGCGAGAAGAGTATCCGCGCCAATATGCATCCCGGTTATCAGAACCCTAACGCGACTGGTGAGACTGGCCCGACCGATCCGTGGTTCACTTTATTTTCTTTAGTTTCTGAGGATGATGAACCTATCGCGGTACTGGGAAATTTTTCGATGCACTATTTCAGTGGGCACTCTGGAATTTCATCGGATTATTTTGGAAGGTACTGCAAGGAATTATCGGCTCGCAGAGGCGAGGGTTGCGTTGTGGCTCTTTCGCAGGGCACGAGTGGCGATGTTTGGAGAGCCGATTATGGGAAAAGGAGAGAAGAAAGTGAGATCAGCATTCAGCGCTATGTAAAGGAATTGGCTGACCTTTCAGTTCGGTCGCTTGATACAATCAAACATTCTGATAATTTGCCCGTTTCGATGAAGGAAAAGCGCGTTGTGATGGATCGACGCGTGCCGGATAAAGATCGGCTTGAATGGGCAAAAAAAGTTGCTCAGGGCATCACCAATAACACTCCAAGAAATCAGCCACAGGTCTATGCGAGGCAGGCACTCTATCTTCACGAGAATCCACAGGCCGAGATCGTTCTCCAAACAATAAGGGTCGGAGATTTTGGCATTACGACCATGCCTAATGAGGTCTATGCGTTGACGGGGCTGAAGCTCAAATCATGGAGCCCCCTCGGCACCACGATGAATATTGAATTAGCTAACGGAGCAGAGGGATACATTCCCCCTGCCGAGCAGCATTTTCTTGGAGGCTACACGACTT
>Ga0163108_10002040_pt1 | contig 14687 bp, 16 predicted proteins | sample Fk1155metaG_FD_109644 | JGI IMG/M metagenome (GOLD analysis project Ga0163108, IMG submission 109644) | Marine microbial communities from the Central Pacific Ocean - Fk160115 155m metaG | ecosystem: Environmental > Aquatic > Marine > Oceanic > Photic zone | place: The Central Pacific Ocean...
ATTGGTCGAACGGGGAGACGTGTGGATTACCACCATGTCCAATATTGCCAACCACATCTGGGGCCTGCAAAAGGACGGCACCTACGAGCCCCGGATCGACACGCTGCCGTACTATAAAGAACCGATCTCGACCTGAGTTCGGCAACTGTCGCGGGAGATGCCTGATGGCGTATTTTTCTGAGCAGGAAATGAACCGGCGCCTGGGTAATCTAAACCGGGCTATGGAGGTGAACAGGGTAGATGCTGTTGTCGTCAACTCGGTTCACAACACACTCTACTATAGTAATTTCTGGATGATTCCTTGGGGGCGCGAACAAGGCCTGATAATTCCCAAGGGCGGAGAGCCGGTGGTAATTGCACCACGGATCGAATACGACCGGCCGGCCAAAATGAGTTACTTTGAGGATGTTCGCATCTACTGGGACGATGCCAGTGCCGTTGCGGGTATGGTGGCCCTGGTGAAGGAAGCCCTCTACAGCCGGGGAATTACCACCGGCAGGATCGGCATAGAGGAGGACAACGTCAGTATCACGCTGTACAGGGCGCTGCAGGCGGCATTGCCTGATTTGGTGCTGGTCGAGATGGGGTATGCCATGATGGCTGAGCAGATGGTGAAATCTGAGGAGGAGATTACGCTAATCCGCCACGGGGCCGAGGTCTGTGACATCGGTGCGCAGGCTTTTGTCGACGCGCTCACCGAAGGGGTCACCGAAGTGCAGGTAGCCAGGGCATCAGTGACGGCAATGGAAGAAGAGATCTGCCGGCGGTTTCCGGGTTACGAATGCGATGGCACCTTCTGTTGGGCACAGTCAGGGCCCGAGCATACCAAGATCGCCCATGCTCTGAATACCGATAGACGGATGCAAAAAGGGGACCTGCTCAGCCTTAACGTGTTTCCGATGATCCTCGGTTATTACCACCTACTGGAGCGAAGCCTGGTATTCGGGTCGATTTCAGACGACGTTCGAAAATACTTCGAAATTCAGGTTGAAGTCCATCACGCCGGCATTACGGCGCTTAAACCCGGGGTGCGGTTGGGTGACATCGATGACGCCGTCATTAATCCCATTTACCAAAAATACGGGTTACTGGAGAACCGGACCTTCGGTACGGGACATTCCTTCGGCATCATGGGTTATTGGTATGGCCGGGACGAGCTGGGTGAGATTCGCCCTTACAACGATTTCATACTGCAGCCCAACATGGTTATGTCAATAGAGCCGATGATTGCGCTGGACGGGATCGGTGGGTTCAAGCATGCTGATATGTTCCTGGTCACAGAGGATGGGAGCGAGCCATTGACCCGGTTCCGTAATGACGTGATCGTCATCGAGTAGGCAAGATCGGGGATAGAAGTTTTGGCGACTGTAACAAATCGGGGCTTGCTATAGTCCAATCACAGCCAGCCAAAGCCAGCACCTCAGACAGTAACTTTGACGGTAACTATTTGAGGGAGGCAGGAATACTCTCGTTATTAAATCTCTTACAGTCCTGTTCGATTCCATCCATAGCCACCATCTTGCTCTCCTAACTCCTGTCAAGCCTTAACGAGCGGGCAAAAGCCCGAATATCTTCAATCAGAAGATCTGGCTGCTCCATAGCCCCGAAATGTCCTCCGCGCGGCATTTTTGTCCAATGGGTAACGTTGTACACCCGATCCACATAACTTCGGGGCGGCCATGACAGCATTTCAGCCGGAAACAAGGCGCAACCTGTTGGGACCTCGACACGCTTTCTATCCCTTGAAAGAATCCGCCCACCTTCCTCCCTTCGACCATAGTAAATCCAGCTCGCTGTGTTGAATGTTCGAGTGATCAGGTAAATCATGATATTAGCCAACAGTGCATCCTTGGTATGGGCACTTTCTATATCATCACCTTTGGTATCGGACCAGGAATGAAATTTCTCAACAATCCATGCGGCTACCCCGACAGGACTATCCATCATGGCGTAGCTTAAAGTCTGCGGCTTTGTAGCCTGCTGGGTGCGGTAACCATTCTCGAGTTCTTGTTCTTTCTCAAACTTGTCGGCCCACTCTTTTTCCTCGGCGCCCTTGGGCCCGTCCACATGCCGCATGGTCATGATATTGAGATGAATTGCGCAGCAAGCCGGTGCGTGTTCATACCCAAGCCAGGATGAGATAGCGCCGCCCCAGTCACCGCCTTGAGCAATATAGTTACCGTAGCCCAGCACCTCGGTCATCAATTTGTCGAAAATGCTGGCCATCCTGCGTGGCCCATACGGCCGCGGTGGCTTACCGGAGAAGCCGAAGCCTGGGAGCGATGGCACGATCACATCGAACCCATCTTCAATATTGCCACCATAGCGTTCCGGGTGCGCCAAAGGATCAATCATATCCAGGAATTCGATGATTGATCCGGGCCAGCCGTGAGAGATGATTAACGCCAGTGGCGCAGAACCACTGCCTCTTTCATGAATGAAATGAACGTCGAGTTCGTCCACCTTGGCGGTAAACTGAGAAAAACTATTGATGATTGTTTCCTGTTTTCTCCAATCGAATTGCTCGACCCAGTAGGTGCATAATTCCTTCATGTAATCAAGGTTAGTACCGTATGCCCATCCACCATCTTCTGGCATTTCGTGCCACGGAAAATCTACGACGCGGCGACGGATATCGCTAATTATCCTGTCCGGGACATTAATGCTGAAAGGTTGGATCGGTGTCATCGGTTAGTGCCATGTGGTGCGACAAGACTGCCGGCAGTAAGCTGCGTGCCCGTCCCACTATAACCCCCACCGCACCCGTAAAACGCAAGTGTTCCAAGAATTAAAAAAAGAATCGTTGTCTTCATTCGATACTCCTCGCTCATCAAGCAAACAGGGAATTTACCCAGGTACGGTGTCCGCCTATATTTTCAATCTTAATCCTCAAAAGGTCGGAGATCCCTTAAGCTCACTGCCTGCCAGTTGGAACATGAAGTTCGAGAGCGACTGTTTGGTGCTGGCTGGCACAGCTAGCGAGATAACCAAACCGAGAAAAAGCCCCGCTTTTTGCAGGGCTTTTTATCCTAGCTTGTTGTCAGGCTCTAGTTGCTTGGAGCGTCGTAGGCGAGTTCGCCCGCTTTTTTCATCGCGGCTACGGCTTCATCGGAGCACATCAGCTTGACCATGTTCATAGACTGTGCGATGCCCGAACCGAAAACCAGCATACTGAGGGCTTCCATGTTGACGTCATTTTCTGGGGCATTGACCACGATGTAAAGCGTGTTGCTGCCGATACCAAACCAGTAATGCTCTACCTCCCCGCCAATAGAGGAGAAAAGTGCCGTTGTCGCTTCTTTACGGTCCTGGGGGCTCTGGATAAGTCCTTTGAACGCAGCGGCGGTTACATCTATTATTGCCATATATCTTGCCATGGTTGATCTCCCTTTAGTTTTGTAACAGCGGATTCAGTCGAGTTGTCAGAACGGTCCGATGCACTCGACGTTGTCACGCTTACCGTAATCTACGGCTATTGCAACGTTTCGTCTAGACGGCCGTGATTCCTATCACGCTTACTGATAGATGACCCAGTACTGAGGTGCCGTGCGTACAGGCGGGTCAGCGTGGCGATTCAGGCGCTGCGGGTGAACTGCGCCTCTAATCGGTGTTCATTATTTCGGGCGGGCCGAACTTGGTGATGATCTTCAGCGTTATCTGAAAGCGCCGGAACCTGCGAAATGGACGGTTAGAATCTTCAGCCACATAATTTCACGCCTAACCCAATTTCTTCACCAAATCTTCTGCTCTAGCAGTCTCTTTGTAAAAGAAGATAAGATAGTGATATGAGTTGGTAATCTTTCCCAGACAAATAAGAATAGAGGATGCGGTATGAAGGACATTGAGTTCTGGTTTTCAATTGGTAGCACCTACTCCTATCTTTCCGTAGCCCGTCTGCCTGCATTGGAACGCAATACAGGCGTGACCTTTTCATGGCATCCATTCAGTGTACGCAAGATAATGCAGGAAATGGACAACATCCCATTTCCGCCTACTAAAAAGGCTAAAGCCGACTATATGTGGCGTGATATTGAAAGAAGAGCGCAGAGGCATGGTATTGCGGCCAGTGTACCCGCGCCTTATCCCCTGAAAGAGTTTGATCTGGCGAACAAGATCGCAGTACTTGGAATGCAGGAAGGATGGTGTGCCGATTACGTCTACGCTACCTACCGCAGGTGGTTTCAGGAAGGCCTGGAGGCGGGCAGTGAACCCAATCTGTCAGATAGCCTTACGGAGATCGGCCAAGATCCGAAAAGAATATTTCAGTTAGCCCAAAGTGAGCCGGTTGCAAAGTCATATTCTGAGCAGACGGATGCTGCGAGAGAGAAAGGCATATTTGGCAGTCCGACCTGCGTTGTTGGCAGTGAACTGTTCTGGGGTGATGATCGCATTGAGGATGCAATTTGGTGGCTAAAGAACAGGTGAGAAGTGCCAGCCCGGCGAGAGTTCATGTATCGGTAAACCTGTCTCAGCTCCAAGATAACCTGTGAAAAAACGGCTATTCTGCTCGGGCGAAACATTTACAACCACCTAAACGAAACTCGTTCGGAGCGCAGGGGTATTTATTCTTCCTTTGCTCCTTTGCCGGGAGTTTAAGAGTCTTTCTAGAATATGATTCCCCCCCTTCCTGGTCAGGAAGGCCGTTAGGGGGGGGATGGCCGAGAGGCCTTTTCAACACGCTGCTAAAGCTTGAACTAGCAAGGACTGGCCCGCGGACTCGACACGGTGTCCGCATCTACAGGGAGATGATGAACATGCCTACTCTCAGAGATTTCACGCTGCTCGATCCACGGGCCATGCTGGATACGGATTTCTACGATAATCTGAGAGCCGGCAAGCCACGTCACAAGCTGATAGATAGGTTCATCATCCCCCCATACGAGGGGCGGGGGTTCATTGTCAAGAGGGGGCAGTCCTTCAGGATAATAGAAGAGGAGGGGGTGCAGATTGCGGATGTTAGTTTCTGGAACGCCAACAACCCCAAGGAGTTCTACAGTCTGGCCCGAACCTGGGCTATCGAAGGATGGGTGGTCGAACCCTATTTGCGAGTCTGGTCTGGCGTTCCCTGGCTCAGGCCTCTGGTCACGTGCATCGAGGATACCGTGGTCACCGATCCTGCTGACAGCGACTTCCATCACCACTGGCTCGGGACTCACTGTGCGACCGAGTGGACTGAGATGCGCGTCGCTATCCCCGGGTTGAACTCATGCCACGTGAACTTTCTCCAGGCCATCGAGCCCTTTGGCCTGAAGGAGGAAGATATCCACGATAACATCAACCTCTTTCAGAAGATGCGGGCCGACCCCCACAACGGCAAGATCTCCGCCGCCCTTAGCGACTCCAAGGCTGGCGACTACATCGAGTTTTACGCCGAGATCGATATTCTGGCTGCCGTTACTGTATGTCCCAACGGGGACAACACCAGGTATTACAGCGTTCCCGGCAAAGACGTGGTCAGACCCATCGCCATCGAGGTCCACGACACTGGAGTTGAGCCTAAGGCGTTCCCCACGTGGGCAAACTGGAGGCCAACGTGGAAAGGTAAGTGGGTGGCTTCCGTGTAGGTTATGCCGATGCCGCAATGGTCAGCAGCGCGACCAGGGTAACGGAAACCGGCAATGAGATCGTTTCCCGGTTTCCGTTTGAGGAGGATTTGTTGGGCGGACCGTAACCGGCTTTACCGGTCCGCCACTCAGGCTTAGTTGATTCGGTTCAGCCGGCCGATACTGCGTTCACCGAGGCCGCCCGCGTACATCGTGCAAAGCACGGAATCATCGGATTTCGCTTTGCAGCGAAAAGTTTCGTCCATGAAAATCATGTCCACCGTCGTACTGTTAACCTCTTTCCAAAACCCGCCAGAATAAAGGCGGCCATTCTTGTATTCGAGAAGCTCGCCGTTGCTCTTAAATTTATAGGTAAACCGAGCATCTGAGGCATCCTGCCATTTACCGAGAGTCGGCTGAACTTTAGCTACTTCAGCAACTTCTACTGTTACGCCACCGTCGGTGCTACCGCCACCACAGGCAGCAAGAAAAAGTGAAAATAAGATTACATATGCTTTAGTGTTCATAATGGTTGTCTCCCTATCAATGTTTAAAAGTATCAGTTTGAAAAATTTATTCTGGCCTATCCAGTTGCTGACACTTTAGACAACGACTTGGGAGAAAGATGTGCGGCTGCTCACAAAACAAGACAAAATAAGGTTTTGTATGTGAGCGCGGTCACATTAATTGACCAAAAGGAGTCGTTTTCAGGTGAATCGGAAGAACAACCCGGCCTGGCCGATGGCTGCCAGCGCGATGCCAAGGTGGCAGACGGGCCCAGGTTGTGGGATCCGGGTGATACGGGAAACTGGCCGTGACCGGCGGAGGGCGGGATTCAGCGCCCTGGGGGGATGTGGCGGCACCAATGCGCCGGGTTAGAACCGGGGTGAGCGAACCCGTACCGATGCCCGCCCGGGATGGCATCTCTGCCTGGGGAAGCGGGTTGCCGAGCCGCTAATCCATGAGGCCCGGCAGGCGGCGCTGTGCCCGGGTCATGGCCGCACGTCGTTGCGCGGGTGTTTTCGCCGCGTCGTTGCCGGCGTACCGGCCGCACCGCGTGGGCGTGATCTGCGCGCGTAGTATCCTGTTAGGGGTAAATACGCCATCGGACCGAGTGAGGTTCACGCGCGGTTTCGGCACCAGCGGCCAGGCGCGAGATGAAATCCAGCGGCTCAAAGACCACGTGGGTGGCCCCGTCACGGTACGCCTACTTCTTGCAGTCGCTCACGGTGATATAGCTTTTCGACTGTTCCGCCGTGTCGCCGAGCCAGCACATCTTCACCTCGCGCGACCATTTGATGCTTTGCACGGTAAAGGTGGCGATCGGCTCACCCGTATCCGGGCTGATAATGGCGATCGGCTCACCCGTATCCAGGCTGGTAATGCCGATCGACTCGCCAACCTTGATCTGCTGTCGGTCGAGCTTGATCTCCTTGTGCGTCGTACAGACATCGTCTGCGTCACAACTCTTGAAGCTCGTGTCCTGCGTCCAGCTTACTTCCTCGACCGCTACCTGGGCAAACGCAGGCCCGGTGGCAAACAGCGGCACACACATCATCAACAAAATCCGTTTCACTTCTTCACTCCTCCCGCGACCTGCGCGTGGCTGGTGCTCACCTCATTATCTTATATTACGTTTGTCTAATGGTACAGCGGACGCCGTGTGCCTGTCATTCGTTAGGCTTTTCCGGCCGGGCGACAGCCCCGACGGGCACCGAATCAGGGCCGTGGTGAATATGCGGGTGGCCAGGGATATGGCTTTTCCGGCAGAATGATCCCTTTTCATTTAAGTAAAGTAGATTAACCATGACCGACAAGCCTTTTTCACGACAAGAGATTGAGCGCAGGCAGCAAGCAATCCGTGATTCTCTGACTGCAACCGAAGCGTTCGTCGCGTTTTCCTTTACCGCCTCTTATTACTTCAGCGGCGCCCCGATCGTGCATTGGGGCCGGCCTACGATCACAGTAGTGCCTCAATCTGTGCCGGTGTTTACGGTCACCAGTGCTATGGAGGCACCAAGGCTCGAGTCCCTGGGTCATATCCATGAGGTTCAGGTATATACAGATTCTGACGGACCCAGCCTCCCTACCGCGCTTGCACTTTTATCCCGTGCGCTACAGGATCGTGGGATCGATAGCATTGCGTTTGACGCAAGCATGACTCCTTGCTCTAATCTCGCGCTTTTAAAGGAGTTGCACTCAACACTTGCAACGCGTGACGGCAGCGCCGATCTGAACGCTCTGCGCAAAGTGCATTCCGAAGAAGAGATCGCACAGATACGCAAGGCCGTCGCAACGTCCGACGTGGGCGTAAATATTATTCTTGAAGAGGCGAAAATCGGCCAGCCCGAATCTGATGTGGTGGCAATGGCAACACGGGCCATGGCAGAGTTCTCGGGCGCAAATTATCCCGAAACCGAGATGAGCTTGCGGTGTTACAGTCAGCAGGGCGATCGCACCCTGCAGCCGCACTCGGGAACCGGCGGCGACCCTTTGACGCAAGGCAATCTGCTGCAAATCGTAATCGAGGCGTCAGCCTGGCAGTATCTGTCGGCAGTCGAGCGCACCGTGGCGCTTGGCAATCTGCCCGCCGAGCAGGACGCCTACTTCGATACCTTGATCGAAGCTCACGAAGCTGCCCTTACAGCGGCTCAGCCAGGGGCACCCCTGTCAGCGCCGTACCACGCTGCCAACTCGATCTTCACGCGCGATGGGTTTGGTGAAAGCCCGGTAGGCACCGGCCTTCTTCGCGGTGTGGTCAGCGAGTGGGAAGGGCGAATCGAAGAGGGAAATCTGCGTGGCTACAACAGCGCTCCCCTGCAATCTGGCATGGTTATGAGTATCGAGCCGTACACATTTGTCCCGGGAGTTGGCGCGACCCGACATTGCGACATGGTGCTGATTACCGAAACTGGAAATGAGTGCATTTCCAAAGCGCCCAGGGGCCGCTTGCGCATTGGTTGAGCCCTGAACCAGCCGTCACTGTTTGAGTTTTCCATAAAAAAGGCCGCCTGAAGGCGGCCTTTTGGGTCCAGCAAAGAAGTTCTAACTTAGACTGCCTTCAACGGTGCAACCACGTCGGCAGCGGACTTCTTTAGCAGCGACTGCATGTTCTCGGCATAACCACGGCCAAGTTCAATCGCTGCACCGGAGTCTTTGGCAATGCTTTCGAAAACGTTGCGGGCGAGCTCAGGCTGCTTTTCAAAGTACGCCTTGACGCCGTCGAGGTCTTTGACCTCCAGGGCTTCACGGGTATTGGCAAGCGCCAGGTCGGCAAAACTGCGGCCGGCTTTGAACTGCAAGTTAACCAGTTTCTCGAAATGCTCAAGTGAGAGCTTGCTGATACTACCGGCGGCAGCAATGGCTTCTTCATAGCGAATAGGGGATGTTTTCATGAGTCGATTCCTCGTTAATGAAAGGGTTAAAGTATTTTGCTGCGGCGCAGCATAATGCTTATCATTGTGCAGTGCAACATATTTTTTTAATTTTTTTATTTACCCATATATTCAATGACCTACAGATACTTGCTTGTGATAATCACGGCCCGTGAAGGCTTTGAGTGAGGGATAAATGGGGGGAGGAGGCTCCTTAGCCGCGCCCTGGGCTCGGTTAAAGGGTGTATTTGGCCGGCTCGGTACGCGTAAGCCCGCGCCCAGGGCTGTTGCCGCCTCTCAGGACACAACATGAGACACAATAGATGCTAACGAATCTGGCGACAGATTCATTTTTCTATCGTTTAATAGACTTAATTCTTTAATCTTTTTCGAGAATTACGATGCAATTGAATGTTCCAATATGCATTTAATTTAAGAATGATGTTTTGAAATAGGATTTAGCTTCATACTGGATCAGCGGCGAGTTCATGAATAGCTCAAAGAGACCGTTACACATTGCATGTCTTCAAGCCAGGCCAAGACCGGATTTTCAATCCGCTCTTGACGAGATCATTGCACTGGCTGAAGAGGCAGTTGAAAAAGGCGCTGAATTCATCACTACGCCAGAATATTGTGGGGGGCTGAAAACAGAAGGTTCGGCTTTTGCTCCACCCTCTGCACCAGAGGAATCTCATCCCGTCTTAATAGGGCTCAGGAATTTTGCAACAAATTGGAAGAAGCACCTTCTCATTGGTTCGGTTGCTATAAACGGCCCTGAAAATAAGATTCTGAATCGCAGTTTTATTATTGATGACGAAGGAAATATCATAAGTCGATACGATAAAATTCATCTGTTTGATATCAGTCTGTCTGAACGGGAATCATACTGTGAAAGTGCGTCTGTTCATGGAGGAAAGAATGCGGTTATCTGTCAAACGCCTTTTGGATGCATGGGGCAGACGATTTGCTATGACGTTCGTTTTCCACATCTTTATCGGGACCTTTCTCAAGCGGGTGCAGAAATCTTGTTTGTGCCGGCAGCGTTTACCCAAAAAACAGGAAAGGCTCATTGGCATGTGCTTAACAGAGCACGGGCAATAGAAAATGGTGCTTTTGTGGTTGCTCCCTGCGCCATCGGTAAGATTGACGGTGGTGGGGCGAGTTACGGCCATTCATTGATCATTAATCCCTGGGGTGAAGTTCTTGCTGATGGGCGGGATCAAGCGGGTGTTATCAGTGCCGCTATTGACCTTGAAGAGGTCTTGGCGGCACGTGAGCGCATACCCAGCCTGAGCCATGACAGGTCATTTGAAGTGGTCGAAGAAACGGAAATATGAACTGGGTAATAGCCAGGGTTGCGTGATAGTTTCGGCGTAGTGCAGTGTTGAAGTGCCAGTTGGAAGGCGGACTGCAGCCCTGCCGTAGCCTCTTGTTGATACCGAATGACCTGCTAAAGCCCTCACTTGGGCAGGTCACCGACCGTGCCCAAGAATCAGGGTTATGGGCCGTCCGGAGCAACTCCCGGGAATGGAAATCGCCGGAAAGGCTGGTGAAAGTTAGTTTGCAGGGCCGCAAATTAACCCCTCATTTTTTTGAAAGCCCGCTACCGCCAGGCTTTATTTTTTTAATAGCCCTTATCATTTACCATAAGAACTATAGGGTAGTAGGATAGGCGGTATGAAATATTTGTTCCAAACGATTCTGCTATGGCCTCTGGCGCCCTTGTTTTTGTTTTGTGGCGATGTGGCGTTTTCAGATGAACGCACATTGGCCGATCAAGTAGCCGGAATCTACTGCGGTAGAGTCACGAATTCGTGCAACGGCATGCTGGATAACTATCGCATTCGTGTGCAAAGGTTGTCGAATACCAAAGTGCTGATCTCTCGTAATGTTTTGGCCACTTGCCCGGGTTTGACGGCCCAAACCGAACTCAAAGAGAGTGTCGTTGAGGGCATCGCATCGATCATCCTGAAAGTCCCCGAGGACTGGATGATGAATTTCTGTCCACAGTGCCCTCGGCGCAATGGCACCTATGTTCACTCAAACGATCGGCTGTTTTATGTACTTCCATACGACACATCAATAACATGGCGCGTCGATCTTGAAATGTTCTCCGGTGTCAAGTCCGAACCGGGGTCGTGCCTTCAGGGAAATTGACCGCTAGGTCAATCTTGCCTGTTACGGTAATAACTAGATGGGAGTTTTCTATTCTTCTACAATGAAATCTCTCCCACTTCTCGGTCTTCATTTTTTTATCAATAGGAAGGAATTGTTATGAGCGTATTAGACATGGTGATCTGCCCCCGATGTATCGAGGAACACCCAGAGATGAGAGATGACCAGAGCGCCTTTCAACAACATAGCTGCCTTGGTGTTGCAGTAGTTGAGGACAATAACGGTGTTATTGGGGTAGTAGTGAGGTGTGAAATACACCAAATCATGTGTGATGCGTTTCAGATCGCTCAAGAGCGTCAAGACCAGATTAAGGAAATGATGGGGAGACAGGCGGGTGAAGAAAAGGTAGAGGTGTACTCTTCACCTTGTTTTCTGGATGAAGTTGATCGGTAATTACTTGGAATATTCAACAAAACAAAATTGACTATTGGAGATGCCAAAATGAAATTCACAATTGAGATTGAATGCCCACCTGACGAGGCACGCGAATTTTTCGGTTTACCTAACGTGGAAAAGCTCAACAACATGATGATGACTGAGTTGCAAGAAAAAATGACCAACCAGATCAGTCTCATGGATCCGGAAACGCTGATGAAAACGTGGATGCCTGCTGTCACTAAAGCCTGGGGAAACTTACCGGAACAGTTGTTTACCCAATTTTCACCTGAGTTCGGAGAGAAAGATAAAAAGTAGAGGTCGCATTCGAAGACATGACTTATTGCGATATGTGGATCGTGGATTTCTATAATTAGTGTTATGAATCTAGCTGAAAATTATGGCTGACGATAACTGGTGCCAACGGGATTTGGTAAAGCGTTTGGCGTATAACCTGTCCTGGTTACATATGGCAGCGGAACCCACCCGGGCGCTATTGTTATGCGCGTCCGCATGTAAGCCACATGATCTTCAAGTTGCCCTGGCTGTTTATCGCAACTATTGAGCCGGCGGAGCGTTTTCTATAACAATTTTTCGTATATGGCAGGAGTAAAGATGATTACAGTTCTAGTAACTTTCACAGTACCGGCTGATATTAACTCGAAAGTGTTAGAGGAAAAGTTCCTTGAAACCGCACCAACTTATCTCGAAACTCCGGGGTTGATCCGTAAGAATTATCTTTATGATCGAGCAACTTCAGAAGCCGGAGGATGTTACACATTTGAAGATTTAGCGAGTGCGAAAGCATGGTTTAATGAAGAAAGAATAGCCTGGATTACGGACCGCTACTCAACACCAAATCTACGTTATTTCGAAACACCCGTTATGGTGGACAAAATTTCTGGCCTAGTTGACAATCCTGGCTGGTAGCAAGTTAAAAGCATTAAACAACCCTGCTGTTCTCCGGGAGGCCCCGCTTAGGCGGGGCCTTACCCTATCTAGCCCTCAATTCTGATAGCTCAGGTTTCTTCTCGATCTTTGCCTTCAGTTGAATGGCTTGCCCCAAACCGGATCGGGGATCTAGAGTTGTCTCCCACGCTCTACCCCCTTAGATTCTTCCTTATGAAAAAGATCGGGAAAGTCGATACTCGTAGCCTTGCGACGGCCCACGGTAAATGGCCTATCCTTCTCTTTTCATTGCCGTTCATCGGGCTCGGGGCATTCTTCGCACTCGGCGGATTCGGCCTGATCCCGCGCCCCTTTGAAGGCTTTCCACGCTCACCAGTATTCGGCGCTTTCGGCGTGAGTTTCTTTCTGGCCGGCAGCACGCTGTTCGTGCATGCCCTACGCGGGTTGTTAAATCGTCGTCGTATCCAGAGGGCCTCGGAGCGTCACGCCAATGAGCCGTGGTTGTTGGACTTCCCCTGGAATCCCCGCGGCATCCGCGACCCGGCTGGCCGCCGGGCCCTCGGCAGCGTTGTCGGGATGATCTTTTTCGGCGCATTCCTCACGCCATTTAATTGGGTGATCTTTTTTGGTGATGAAGGGTCCTGGATTTGGTGGATAGTAGTCGGGATCTTTGATCTCGGCTTGATCCTCGGTGTTGGCGTCTCCTTGTATCACCTGGCCCAGTTTCTGAAGTTCGGGTATGCCCGGCTCAGTTTTCGCAGCTTTCCTTACCATCCCGGTGACAAGCTTGCGGTCGGGCTTTCCGGCACACCCAGGGACCACCTGAAGGCGACACTCCGTTTCATCGAGGAGCGGTACGAAACCCGCGACGACGGCACTCCAGATCTATTTTTTTACCAACACTACGACGAACAAAAAGAACTCCCGAATACGGCGGGTGATCCCGAATTGGAAATTGTCTTCAATCTTCCCGACAAAACCGAATGGGTCACGCAGCTCAGTGGTACTCCTGTACGGTACTGGGAATTGGTGGTGGAATCCGAACGGCCGGGAATCGATTACCGCACGACCTTCCCGCTGCCCGTCTACGGCCGTTCGTAGTCATATATAAGCGCCGATACTCGACCTTTGAGAGCGGTAAGAGGCTGGTAGATAGGTATGAATAGACTGGGAGATGGACACCTTGGATTATTCCCAAAGCCCTACTAACGCTGTATACCTTGCTATCCTCTAGCCGTTATCTGTTGATCGCAACTACTTAATATCTTCTTTATCCCAGAGATACTGGGAAAACTATTGGCCTTCTGCTCCCTGGGGACGGTTTCTACAAAACGATAGTAGGAGTAGCATAGGCGCTATGGCCTTTCGGCGGAAAAAGAAAGTGCGGCCACTCGTCGCCAGGCTGCTTGTGATCTGCTCGTTCCTGTCGGGGGGTATAGCCTTAGCCGGCGATGGAACAACTGCTGGGGCCCAAGCACCAGTCCAGTCGTCGCTGACGGTTCCGGTACCCGCTCCGGCAGATCCCTGTAGCCCGTCAGTACAGGTGATTGATGCGTCAACTGGCAATCAAGGGGTGCTCAGTGACGATATTTCTGCCTCCCACTTGGAAATCATTTTCGACTCCTCCGGGTCCATGAACGAGCGGTTGGGAGGTCGCACCCGGATGGCCATCGCCAGGCAGGTGCTAGAGGAAACCGTCCAATCACTCGAGGCAAAGAACGTTCTGGTGGCATTTCGAGCCTTCGGGTTTGATGACACTGTTGAGAAAGTCAAGGAAACATCCTGTGAAAACACTGAGTTATTGATAGATTTTGGCAAAAAAAACGCCGGGGCTATTGGTGCGAGGTCTAAGGAACTGAGGGCTTTTGGCTATACCCCGATTGCCAAGAGCCTGCGTTTAGCTGGAATCGACTTGGAACCCTACAAGGACGCCCACCCCACTATTCTGCTTATCAGTGACAACCAGGAGACCTGTGGCGGGAATCCAGTCGCCGAGGCTCAGCGGCTACGAACCAGTGGAATCAATGTCTACGTTCTTGGGCTGGATTTAGATGACATCTCTCGCAAACAGTTGAAGGCCGTAGCTCAGGCTGGGCACGGCATCTATTACGACGTCGAAAACAAACGCACCGGCGAGTGCCAGGCCAAAAAAGGCAGTAAAGCAGGCGGTGCCAAGGCCCTGAAGCTGATCCAGTCCTCGCCGGTTACCTTAAGCTTTGCCGTACCCAAACTCAGCCTCGGCCAGCTCAGCCCCAGTAATGCCTACCGCCTGGAATTCAGCGACCAGCGGCCGGTCCCGGGCAACGGCCGC
>Ga0163108_10002041_pt1 | contig 14682 bp, 15 predicted proteins | sample Fk1155metaG_FD_109644 | JGI IMG/M metagenome (GOLD analysis project Ga0163108, IMG submission 109644) | Marine microbial communities from the Central Pacific Ocean - Fk160115 155m metaG | ecosystem: Environmental > Aquatic > Marine > Oceanic > Photic zone | place: The Central Pacific Ocean...
TCATCTTTAATAGTTAAAATCACTTGAGATTCAATATATTTTTTAAAAGTCAAATTTACATCTCCCACATCTAAAACAACTTGACCATTAACTGTTTTTGATAATGGAAAAAATAATGCCAAACCTGCAGGCCAATAAGCAACTTTATCTTTTTCTGTTAAATACCCGGCTCCAGCTCTTGAAGGAGCATCTAAAATTTGAACTGTCAAATCTGTGCCCGCTTTAGAGGTAACTTCCATTGTATTCGAGGCTGCTAATAATTCTAAACTCTTATTAATATTTGGTTGCATACTTTCATCCGGCATACATCTCTCCAATACCTCTGGATGTTCATTAGAAATCATTAATAACTTTCCACCTCCCTTTATAATTGTTTGCAATTCTTTTGAATGCAACATTCCTTCCACTGTACAATCAATTACAAGATCACAAGCACTTAAGGCTGGTAAAATTGCATCATATCCTTCAAAGGCATAACATGATCCTGTTGACCTTACAGGAATAAGATCCTTTAATTTTGGAGTAGGAACACGAAAATGAACTGGTTTTGCACCTATTCTTAATAAAGCTTGCTCCGATAATTCTATCAATACTTGTCTTGACTGAGACTCAGATATTATAGATACAATATTACCTTTTTTTACCCCACTTAAAACAAAGCTTTTTTCAAAACAATCTATCCATTTTCCTTCTACATTTTCTTTCAACATTTTAAACTCCAATAAATTCTGTATTTTACAGAATTTTTTTATAAATCAAATCTTTTTTTTGCTTTCTCTAACAAAGGTTTGATTACTTTTCCTTTTAAATCTATACCTACACCACATTTACATCCTGGACAATCTAAACATGTTTTTAAATCTAAATCTATGGCTTTTTGCAATGCAGCTTCCTTGCCTTTATCTGAGGTTAGTGGGTCAAGACATATCCTTTCTAATTTTAACAAAGAAAAAGGATTGCCATATTTATAACCAGAAAAACCTTCGCCAAATGATTCATTATCAATATTCTTAGCATGCATTGGGCATTTATCAAGACATGCATAACATTCAATACAAGCTGTTAATTCATGATATTCTTCAGGAGCATCTATATTCAAATCATTACCAGCAGACGGTATTTTAAGACCTTTCATCTGCCTTGCAATACCATCTCTTCTTACAACTAAGTCACTTAATTTTGGCAAAGTTGAAAGAGCGCTTAATTTATCTCCATCTTTAACTCGAGCACGACACGCCACCCTTGGCTTATCATTAATATTTATAGTACAAACCCCACAATTTCTAGCTCTACAACCGTATCGAAAAGCTAAATCTGGAATTTTTTCAGATTGTGCTTGCATTAGCACATCTAAAGCCATTGGTTTTTCTTTTTCCTCTCGTTTAATATAAGAGAAAGGAACTGTACCCTTTTTTCCATCTCTAAATGTTACTATATGTACAGTTAGCAAATTATTATTACTCATGTTGATGTTTCTTCTCCAATGGCCCCCTCTTTACCACCTGGCATAATTTCTGGAGCCTTTCCATTTGCGGACATAAAGCTCTTATAACGAAATTCTAGCTTAGTATCTTGAATTTTTTTAGGTAAAATTAATAAAATCTTTGCATCTAATAACCTTTTATATTCTAAAATTTTATAATAAACTAAACTTTTTAATGGTGTTCTGTCCCTTATTAACCTATCAATCTTAAAATGATCTTTATATTTAGTAATTACTGTAGAATAAGGCGTTGAAAACATAGAAATGTTTTTACAATCTAATCTAACATGGCCCCCTATGCTACCATCTCTCTCTTTGGCCGATAATAAAATAGCTTTGGCTGAATACAACATATTGCGCAATTCTATAAAATCTATAAACGACTGATTCCAAATATAAGAATTGGCAATATTTACCTTTCTAAGGTTAGCTTCCAATCTCTTAATTAAGGAACCCATCTCATTTAAACCTTTTAAATTTCTAACAGGGCCAATTTTTAACCAACTCTCTTCTTGTAAAGTTTTAACCAAACTATTAGCTGATATTGTTCCCTTTCTTCCAAAAAACTTTTTATATTCTGTAATATATGGAATAAATTCATCTTTGCTTATATTTGCTTTTTTTACAGCATACCTTGCCGCAGCTTCTCCTGCTCTATTACCAAAAACAGCGAGCTCTGTCAAAGATGTTGAGCCTAATCTATTTGTCCCAAACAAGCCTCCCATTGCCTGTCCTGCTGCATACAATCCTGAAATTCCATATTTTACAGAACCCTCTCTATCCCCTCCTACACTTGCTCCGTGGTTATTAACTCTTATACCTCCCATCATATAATGAGCTCCTGGCCTTACTTCCCAATAAGTTTCAACTTTAGCAGCTTCTTTTCCTAAGGCCTGTCTTGCATTTATATAAGCTGTAGGAAGACTAGTTTTTAAAAATTTCATAAAATAAGGCCCAGATTTAGGTAATTTTTTATTAGCAGTCATATCCAAGTAAGCACCTCCATTGGGGCTACCCCTTCCATCTTCAACAGCCCGCATAATTGCTTCTGAGCATGCTGCTCTAGTCCTTAAATGTACACCATTTAAAATTACTTTATTATTCTTATCCCTTAATACTCCTAAATAACTTGCTGTAACAGGTTCTCCTGCTAACAAACCCTCATAAGAAGGGGGAGAAGCTAAGCAAAAAGGTAAAAATTGTAATTGTTCCATATCCACCATATCTGCCCCTGCTCTCATAGCTATAGCATAACTATCACCAGTATTTCCTCGCATGGTATCTGTCTTAGGAAAAAATATAGTGGAAAGTCCTCCTGCAGCTATTATTACAGAAGGAGCTTTTATTGCTAATAGTTGGCCATTACTTGCATTATAAACTAAACCTCCATTAACTTTTCGATTATTACCATTTCCACTTTCCACAATTAAATCTAAAAACCAAGAATCTTCAATATAATCAATATTTTTTTCTTTTATTATTGCATCCCAATTAGCATGCCCAAATGCTATTCCATGATTCTCATGCCCAACAGTTCTATTTCTATTATGCCCCCCCATGGGCAATGGTAAAGACTGAGGTTTATTTTTATCTTTATTAATAGAAGGTCTTAAACCATGAATGCGATATTTATCATATGCCTCTTTTGAATACTTAGAAAAAGTATCTGTAATTTTTTTTATAGGTAAATCACCACCTGCCAACTTTACATTCTCTGATAAAGTTTCTTCTTCATCATCATCAGATCCAGATTCTCTTACCGTAGCTAAACCTTCTGAAATTTTTGTATCAGAGGAACCTAAAGGATCTTTTGATACCAATAATACCTTTGCGCCTTGTTCTGCAGCTGCATAGGCTGCTTGCGATCCAGCTCCTCCAGAACCTACAACTATTACATCATAGTTTAACCATTCTATTTGAATTGACATTTAGATTGCCCCCAAGACATTTAAATTTAAATGTTACAATACCATTTTATTTTGTCTACAATGATTATTTATAATTATATTAACATTTCTATTTGTAAAAATAATTATTATATGCCCGCATTGCTTAATATAAAATTAGAAATAAAATCTAGCCCATCACCTGTTTTTAAATTACTAAAAACAAATGGTTTTTTTCCTCTCATTTTTAAGGTATCTTTCTCCATTACTTCGAGGCTAGCTCCTACCAATGGCGCTAAATCAACTTTATTTATTACAAATAAATCAGATCTAGTTATTCCAGGACCTCCTTTTCTAGGTATTTTTTCCCCAGCAGACACATCAATTACATATATTGTAATATCTGCAAGTTCTGGAGAAAATGTTGCAGCTAAATTATCACCTCCTGATTCAATTAAAATTATTTCAAGCTTAGGAAATCTATTCTTCATATCTGCAACAGCAACTAAATTCATTGAAGCATCTTCCCTTATAGCAGTATGAGGACAGCCCCCTGTTTCAACTCCCTCAATTCTATTTTCTGGTAACACCCCAGCCCTAGTTACAAACTCTGCATCTTCTTTCGTATAAATATCATTAGTGATCACTGCTAAATCATATTTAGGATACAATTTTTTACATAGAGATACAGCCAGAGCAGTTTTACCTGTTCCAACAGGGCCTCCAATTCCAACTCTTAACGGCAAACTCATGATCTGAACAATCTAGAATACTGTTTCTCATGGTTTGCCGAAGACCACTCCCCAATTAAAACTGAAGAACCTAAATCATTAATATTTTTTGAAATAATTTTTTTTGTTAACATTTCCACCTCCTTTTTAAATTTCATGAGCAAAATTTGTGACTCTGTTTGTCCTATAGACATTAATCTTAATGCTGCTGAAATAATATTAGATACAAAAGCATGCAAATAAGCATTAATTAAATCTAATTTATTTATTTTACATGTTGCTCCTGCGCAGGCCACAACTATTGGAAAAGAAATATTTTCTTTTATAATTTTTATTAAACCATCAAACTTATCAGATTTTAGTGAAGAGGATACGGCTTGAATAAAAGAAATACCTTGCTGAGCGGATTCTAATGAAATCTCTTTAGAAGGTTTAAAAGCCTTTCCAATATACGATATTTCTTCTAATTTATATAAATCATTATTAACTACAGCATCATATCCACATGAAATTAATATTCCATCATTATAACCACTTCCATAAAATAAAAAATCATTAATCCAACTTGATAAATCTGATATATCTTTAATAACTTTACTCTCAACAGCATACTCAAGACCATGCGAATAAGCATAAGAACCTATCGGAAAACTTGGAGAAAACCAAGTCAGTAAATAATATAAACTCTTATTTATTTTATCATTATATATATCCATGTTACCTCAATGATTATGAGCACCATACGCACCTAATTCTGGTTCAAAAATATCTTCTCTGATAAAAACTCTAGTATTTAAAACTTTTAACATATCTAAAATAACATGATCATATTCTATTCTAAGTAATTTCTCATTAATAATTTGCATAGCAAGATGCCTATTACCTAAGTGCCAAGCTAACAAAGACTGATGCTCATTATCATTTGTATTGATATCTATTATTTTCTCTTTAGCTGCATTTATTTTTATCCATTCACCATTTTCAAGCTCGAATCCATCACTATCATTAAAATTAACAACTTTATCTAAAGCAATTAAAACTTTTTTTCCATTATCTAATATAAGATTTTTTCTTCTACATAATCTTTCCGAGGCATTAAGTGTAATTGTATACTTTGCCTTATCTATTGGCCAATTTCCTTTTCTTCTCCATGACTTTATATTCATGATACATCCCTAGTTAATATAAAAAATACCTTTGTGCCAAAGGTAAGATTTTAGCTGGTTCACATGTTAGCAACTCTCCATCAGCTCTTACTTCATAAGTTTCAGAATCTACTTTTATTTCCGGAGTATAATTATTCAATAACATATTATCTTTAGTTATATTTCTAGTATCTATTACTGGTTCAATTAATTTATTTAAACCTAAATCGTCTTCTATTAAATTATCCTTAAAAATATGAGAAACAAATGTTATACTCGTATTAAATAATGAATTACCAAACTGACCAAACATTGGTCTATAATGAACTGGTTGTGGAGTAGGAATAGAAGCATTAGGATCCCCCATTAAAGAATTATTTATAACTCCACCTTTTATAATTTTTTCGGGCTTTACCCCAAAAAATGCTGGGTCCCAAATAACTATATCTGCAAGTTTATTTTCCTCTAATGATCCTACTTTATTTGAAATACCATGAGATATTGCTGGATTAATAGTATATTTAGCAATATATCTTTTACATCTAAAATTATCATTTCCATTATTATCTTCAGGTAAATTACCTCTTTGAACTTTCATTTTTGCTGCCGTTTGCCATGTTCTAATAATAACTTCTCCAACTCTTCCCATTGCTTGACTATCAGATGCAATCATAGAAAATGCACCTAAATCATGGAGTATATCTTCAGCTGCAATAGTTTCAGCTCTTATTCTACTCTCAGCAAAAGCTACATCTTCTGGAATACGCGAATCCAAATGATGGCAAACCATAAGCATATCTAAGTGCTCGTCTATTGTATTAATAGTGTATGGGCGAGTAGGATTTGTAGAGGAAGGTAAAACATTTTTTTCTCCTACTAATTTAATGATATCAGGAGCATGTCCTCCTCCTGCTCCTTCAGTATGAAAAGCATGAATACAGCGCCCTTTAAATGCTTTTATTGTATTTTCTACGAATCCTGATTCATTTAAAGTATCTGTATGAATCGCAACTTGAATATCATAATTTTCTGCTATGTTTAAACAAGTATCAATTGCTGATGGCGTTGTACCCCAATCTTCATGAAGTTTTAAACCACATGCCCCGGCTTTAACTTGTTCAATTAATGGTTCAGGTTTTGAAGAATTACCTTTACCAAAAAATCCAAGATTAACAGGAAAATCATCTGCAGCTTGGAGCATTTTTAAGATATGCCATGGCCCAGGTGTACAAGTAGTTGCATTTGTTCCTTCTGCAGGACCAGTTCCTCCTCCTAACATCGTTGTTATTCCAGAACATATAGCCTCCTCAATTTGTTGTGGACTTATAAAATGAATATGAGCATCTATTCCACCAGCGGTAACAATTTTTCCTTCACCTGCTATTACTTCTGTCCCTGGTCCAATTATTATATTTATATTTGACTGCACATCAGGATTTCCAGCTTTACCAATTTTAAATATATAACCATTTTTTATTCCTATATCTGCTTTAATTATACCCCAATAATCTAATATTACTGCATTGGTAATAACTGTATCTACTGCACCTTTTGCATTACTAACTTGACTTTGACCCATCCCATCTCTAATAACCTTGCCCCCACCAAATTTAACTTCTTCACCATAATTAGTGAAATCCTTCTCTATCTCTATAAATAATTCAGTATCAGCTAATCTTATTTTATCCCCTAAAGTAGGGCCATACATTGCTGCATATGATTTCCTATTAATTAATTTTGCCATAACTAACCTTCTTTTAAATTATTATTAATTACAGAATTAAATCCATAAACTATTCTCTTTCCTTTATAAGGAATTAATTCTACTTCCCTAGATTGTCCTGGTTCAAATCTTATTGCTGTTCCAGAAGCAATGTTAAGTCTTTTTCCATAAGCTTGGTCCCTATCAAATTTTAAAAATTCATTAACTTCATAAAAATGAAAATGAGAACCTACTTGAATAGGTCTATCACCTACGTTTTCTATTATTAATTGATTTAAAATAGTATCTGCATTGAGTTCAATTTCTTGATCTAATAAAATATATTCTCCTGGCTTCATTTAATTCTCCTTTATAGGATTATGAACTGTAACCAATTTTGTGCCATCAGGAAAGGTAGCTTCTACCTGTATATCCTTAATCATAGTTTCTACACCATCCATTACTTGATCTTTTGTTATAATTTCTGCTCCAGATGACATTAAATCACTTACTTTACGACCATCCCTTGCTCCTTCTACAACATAATCAGATATTAATGCTATCACTTCAGGATAATTTAATTTAACGCCTCGTTTTAATCTTTTTCTAGCTACTTCAGCAGCCACTGATATTAATAATTTATCTTTTTCTCTTGGTGAAAGTTTCATTTATTATTTTCCTTATAATTTAATTTATACCCACCATAATTTAGGCATAAAAGGAGGAAGTTTTTTAATATCTGACCTAATAAAAATCCAAATTTTGGCAAATATTTTTCTTAAGAACAAAGGATCTTCGCTCATACCTCTAATAACTAAATTATCATTTATTATTGTTAAACTTATTGTCAAATCTAAAATATTATTTTTTATAAATTTATAAATAATCTGTTCATATTTTTCTACATTTTCACTAGAAAAAACAATAGTAAAGAAACAATTTGCACCACCTAATCTAGTGATTGATTTTCTAGCTTTTTTTATTTCGTCATCAAATAATACAATATCTAACCACTGAATTTTAGAATTTTTATAAACAGAAATAAAATCTTTTAAGAAAACGTTATTTACAAACTCACCTTTTGCAAGTCTACCTAATACAACTATTTCTCCCGCTAAAGATTCAGAGCTTTTACTTAAATAAATTTTTAGACTTCTATTTAATCTTGAATTTTCAAATAATATTGTCTCTTGTGGCAACCATTCCAGCCAACTATTTTCTCCAACTTTTATTTCATTGCTAATATTAGCTTCAATGTTATTTACACTCTTATAAATTTTTTCTGCTGACTGGGAAAAAATCAAAGCTTTACAATTATTTTTTAAATTAATATTTACTTTATGCTTATCGCCAGAAACCAAACCGCCTGAAGTATTAACTATTACCGCAGCAGGTATATCATCATTTCCATCATCATTAGAAAATGCCCTTAAAGGAGTAGTATAATGCAAGTTTCTAATTTCATTCTTAGAAAATGAAATTTTTAAACTTCCATTCGCTCTCTGCATATTTTTTAAATTAGACTGTAAGATAGCTTTGAACTTTCTTTTTATTCATCTCTTTACCCTTTCCTGATAAAACAATTTTACCTTTATTTAAAACGTAATATTTATCTGAAAGATTTCTAGCAAAATCAAAATATTGCTCAACCAATATTATACCTATTTTTTCTGTTGAAGCTAGATATCTTATAACCTCTCCAATTTGTTTAATAATAGAAGGTTGAATACCTTCAGTAGGTTCATCTAAAAGTAAAAGTTTTGGTTTCATTACTAAAGCTCTCGCTATTGCTAGTTGTTGTTGCTGACCTCCTGACAAATCACCCCCTCTTCTATTCTTCATTTCTCTTAAAATAGGAAACAAATCATAAATATACTTTGATACTTTTTTATCTCTTCTCTTTAATACTGAAAAACCCGTTTGTAAATTTTCTTCTACTGTTAATAAGGAAAAAATCTCTCTACCTTGAGGCACATATGCAATTCCAGAACTAGCCCTTAATGGAGAAGAGAGATTTGTTATATTTAATTTATTTAAATAAATACTTCCAGATTTTATATCTTCTAAACCTATAATAGACTTTAATAAGCTTGTTTTTCCCACTCCATTTCTTCCAAGAATAGTAGTAATTTTTCCTGATTCGGCTTTTATAGACATATCAAATAGAATATTACTTTCTCCATAAGATAAATTTATTTTATTTACTTCTAACATTTTATCTACCTAAATACACTTCAATTACAGAAGGATTATTTTTAAGCTCTTTCATTTCACCTTCAGCTAACACAGATCCTTCGTGTAATACTGTTACCGGACACTTTAAAGATTGCACAAAATCTACATCATGCTCTATTACAATCAATGATCTTTCTTTAGAAATTTTTCTAAATAATTTTGATGTTTTATATGTTTCTTCCTCTGTCATTCCAGCTACAGGCTCATCTAACATTAGTAGATCACATTCCTGAGATAAAAGCATACCTATTTCCAGCCATTGTTTTTGTCCATGTGATAATGAGCTCGCTTGATTATATAAAAATCTATCTAAATTTATCTGATTAGCAATATCTTCTATTAAACCTGAATTACTATTTATTTTTCGGTAAAAAGTTGAACTCCATATACTTTTATTTTTGTAAGCTGCCAATTCTAAATTTTTCATTACTGAATGGTTTGGAAAAATAGATGGTTTTTGAAATTTCCTCGCTATTCCTAAATCGACTATAGATGTTTCATCATATTTAAATAAATTTATATTTTCTTTAAAAATTACTGTTCCTTGTGTAGGTTTAGTTCTACCAGTTATTACATCCATAAAGGTCGTTTTACCAGCTCCATTTGGTCCTACAATGGCTTGAAGAGTATTAGGAGCCACTATAAAAGATAAATTATTTAAAGCTTTAAAACCATCAAAATCTACAGTAACTCCGTCTATATATAAAATAGAACCCATTATTTTATTTTGCAAACTAGTCAAAGTAATTTTCCCTTTCTATTTTTTATAAATATAAATATATTTTTAATTACACCCACAAGTCCATTTGGAAGAAATAATGTTACAAGAACAAATAACCCTCCTAAAAAGTAAAGCCAAATTTCTGGAAAATTTACTGTAAAGTAAGATTTTGCTACGTTGACAAGTACTCCTCCAAGTATAGCTCCAAATAATGTCCCTCTTCCTCCTAAAGCAACCCATACTACTACTTCTATTGACTTTAAAGGAGCAAATTCGCCAGGGTTTATGATACCAACTTGAGGAACATATAATGCTCCAGCAACACCCGCTAACATTGCTGAGACAACAAAAGCACATAATTTATAATTCTCAACCCTATAACCTAAAAATCGTAATCTATCTTCTTGATCTCTTATTCCTTTTAGTACAACACCAGAATGAGAGTTAACAAAACTATTAGACACCAAATACCCTATTGCCAGAGCCAAAACAGAAAATAAAAATAAAAATATTTTAGTAGTATGATCTTGCAATGAAAACCCTAAAACATCTTTAAAATCTGTTAAGCCATTATTACCTCCAAAACCGAAATTATTTTGAAAAAATGCTAACATCAAAGCATATGTCAATGCCTGAGTAATAATAGAAAAATACACACCTGTTACTCGTGATCTAAAAGCAAACCAACCAAAAATAAAAGCTAATAATCCAGGCACTATAATAATCATTAATAATGTATAAATAAAGCTATCAAAGCCATACCATGCTAGAGGCAAATCGCTCCAATTTAGAAAAACCATAAAATCAGGTAAAATTGGATCTCCGTAAACTCCCCTTGGTCCAATTTCTCGCATAAAATGAATACCTATACAATATCCTCCTAATGCAAAAAATGCTCCATGACCTAGGCTTAATATTCCACAATAGCCCCATATTAAATCTAAAGATAATGCAAGTAAGCCATAGGTTAAATATTTTCCAAATAAACTAATATGATAGTCCGTTAAATGAAACAAACTACCTGCGGGAACATAAATATTTAATAATGGTACAATTATAGCTAGAAATAATAAGATCAATAAAAAAGCTTTTGTTCTTATATCTCCTCTTAATATATTTAAAATTATAAAATTAGATATCATTGATTTATTTCTGCAGCTCTGCCTTTAAGTGCAAACATTCCCTTAGGTCTTTTCTGAATAAATATTATTAAGAAAATTAAAGTAATAATCTTTGCTAAAACAGCCCCTGAGTATGGTTCCAAAAATTTATTTCCTATTCCAAGTAAAAATGCTCCAGATAGTGTTCCCCATATGTTGCCAACGCCTCCAAATACAACAACCATAAAACAATCTATAATATAACTTTGTCCAAGATTTGGACCTACATTGGTTATTTGTGATAATGCTACCCCTGCAATACCTGCTATTCCTGACCCTAATCCAAAAGTCATAGAATCTATCCATTTAGTTTTAATGCCCATTGCCCGAGCCATAGGTCTGTTTTGCATAACAGCTCTTATCTCTACACCAAAATGAGATTTTCTTAATAAAATTAATAAGGCTATAAACACAATTATACTAAATATTAAAATATAGAATCTTCCATAAGATATAGATAATGCAGGGTGTACATTAAACATACCGCTCATCCATTGAGGTGAAATAACTGGCATATTTATAGGTGAAAAAATACTTCTTACTAACTGCTGTAAAAATAAAGAAATACCAAAAGTTGCTAATAAAGTTTCCAATGGTCTACCATAAAGATGCCTTATTACTAATCTTTCAATTAAAACTCCTATTAATCCAGCTATCAAAAATGACAAAGGTAAAGCAATAAATAATGAATATTCTATAAACTGAGGAAATATAAGTTGAGTAACATACGTGGTATAAGCACCAATCATGATCATTTCACCATGTGCCAAATTTATTACGCCCATTACCCCAAATGTAATGGCTAACCCAACTGCTGCAATAAATAAAATAGATCCTAAACTTAAACCAAAAAATAAATTTTCTAGAAGTTTATAGAATTTTATATCACTATTAATTTTATCCAATAAATTATTTGCTTTGATAATTTCTACTTTATATAAATCATTAGTTTTATATTTCTCTATAAATTGATTAACTATAGATATAATTTCAGGATCTGTAATCTTCATTAAATAATCTAAACTTTTATTTATTAATAGTTTATCTTCAGAAAGTAATGATAAACTAGCTTGAGTTTTTAATAATTCCCTTATAACATTTTTATTTTTTTCATTTTCTAAAGCTTGACTAATTAAGGGAAGTAATTCTATTGAGTTACTCTGAAAAATAGTTTTTACTGCTTCAATTCTGATATTTTTCTTATCTGAATGTAAAGAAGATTTTGCAATTATAGTTCTAGTGTATTTTCGTAATTTATTATTTAAACTTATTCTCTTTATTTTATTTTTTTTTGATAAACCTAGATTTTTACCAGTACTTATTTCTGTTAATTCATATTTTTTATCAACCTTTATAGCAAATACATTAATCCTTGATTTTTTAATATAATATATACTTCCTTTTTCCAAAGATTTTAAAACTTTTAAAGACTTATTTGTTTGTATGTCTCCTAACTTAGTTATAAGCACTTCTTTTTCAGAAAAATTAGACTTTTGTAAAGCAAATATTATTTCATCAATATTATCGGCATAAACATTATTACTCATATTAATTAATATTAATATTAATATTATAAGCTTTACAAAATTTTTCATTTTAACCTAAATTATTAAGTTTAATATATTAACTTAATAATTCTGACCTGAGCATTTGCCAGTTTTAATATTATAATTTCCACATGATATAGGAGGTGTCCAATCTGCAACTATATTAGCTGATTCAGCAAGAAAATTTGTCCAGGCGTCACCAATTACACCAGCAGGCGTTTCATAAACAATTTCAAATTGTCCATCCTCTAATATTTCTCCAATTAGAACTGGTTTTGTTAAATGATGATTAGTATTCATCACTGCTATTCCACCAGTCAAATTTGGTACAGTTAACCCATACATTGTAGGTCTAACCGTATTCACATCAGTTGTACCAGATATTTCAACTGCTTTTGCCCACATGTTAAATCCTATTACGGTAGCTTCCATAGGGTCATTAGTTACTCTATCTTCATCACCTGTAAATTTATGCCAAGCAGAAATAAAATTATCATTTTCCTCAGAATCTGAACTCATAAAATAATTCCAAGCAGCTAAATGTCCAACTAATGGTCCTGTATCTAAGCCTGCTAATTCTTCTTCTCCTACAGAGAAAGCAACTACTGGAATATCTGTTGCGTCAATTCCAACATTTCCTAATTCTTTGTAAAAAGGTACGTTTGCGTCCCCATTAATAGTAGAAATAACCCCAGTTTTCTTTCCAGTTGACCCAAAAGATTTTATATCTGCAACAATAGTTTGCCAATCTGAATGACCAAATGGAGTATAATTTATCATTATATCTTTTTCTGCTACACCTTTACTAATAAGATATTCTTTTAAAATCTTATTTGTAGTTCTAGGATATACATAATCAGTCCCTGCTAATACCCATCTTTCTACACCTAATTCATCCATAAAATAGTTTACTGCTGGAATAGCTTGTTGATTTGGAGCAGCTCCTGTATAAAAAACATTTTTAGATGATTCTTCCCCTTCATATTGAACTGGATAAAAAAGTAAACCATTTAATTCTTCAATGACTGGTAGAACAGATTTTCTTGAAACAGAAGTCCAGCATCCGAATATAACATCTACTTCATGAACTTCCATTAATTCTCTTGTTTTCTCGGCAAATAATGGCCAATCTGATGCTGGATCTACAACAACAGCTTCTAATTTTTTACCTAATAAACCTCCTTTTTTATTTTGCTCTTTTACCATCATAAGGACGGTGTCTTTTAAAGTAGTTTCACTTATTGCCATCGTCCCAGATAATGAGTGAAGAACACCTACTTTAATTGTATCAGCTGATATACTTAATGACGAAACAATCATAATAACAAAAATAGTTATAAGCATTTGTATAGTTTTCATATTTATCTCCTATATTTTTAAAATTAATTCTCACTTTAGTATACAAGCAATTTTCGTGCCAATTAATATATCGCTTAAAACCTGTATTTGTTATTATACGCACATATTATATGATTAATTATTAGGCAATAAAATTTTACTGTGCTTAATTGTTATACATTTTTATATGAATTACAATATTTTTAATGTTTATTTAATTGCTATTCCTTAAAATTTATATAAATGTAAGACAATGAACAATTTAATAAATAAAATCCCTTCTATTAGAGCCGTAGCAATGCCTGCTGATACAAACCCTTCAGGAGATATTTTTGGTGGATGGGTATTAAGCCAAATGGATTTAGCAGGAGGAGTTTTAGCTAGTCAAATTTCTAAAAAAAGAATGACAACTGTCGCTGTAGACAAAATGAGATTTCATAAACCAATTATGGTAGGAGATATAGTAAGTTTTTATACAAAACTAGTCTCAATAGGAAATACTTCTATAACAATAGATATACAAACTTATGTAACGAGAAAAAATGATGAATTAAATGAAAACCAAAAGATAAAGGTAACAGAAGGAAAATTTGTCTACGTATCAATAAATAATTCGGGCAAACCTATTCCCATTAAAGATAATTAAAGCAACATATCTTCCCATATATTTTGAGCCCAATCCCAAGCATTATCTTTAATAAGTTCTGAACGATTAGGAGACAAACCAGAAGTAA
>Ga0163108_10002044_pt1 | contig 14677 bp, 8 predicted proteins | sample Fk1155metaG_FD_109644 | JGI IMG/M metagenome (GOLD analysis project Ga0163108, IMG submission 109644) | Marine microbial communities from the Central Pacific Ocean - Fk160115 155m metaG | ecosystem: Environmental > Aquatic > Marine > Oceanic > Photic zone | place: The Central Pacific Ocean...
GCGGGACAATACAGACATTTACTTTGCGCCAATCCCTTCTGCGGCAGAGAGTTTCCGGGTGCTTTACTCTCTGAAGCCTACCAGTAGCTCTAGCTCAATCCCTAATTCAGTTGGCCGAGAAAACCGAGAGGCCATCGCGCACGGTGCTTTGTATCGTTTGCAAATGATGAGCGGCCATGACTTTACTAACCCCACCGCCGCCTCGATGAACAAAACGCTATTTGACCGTGCCGTTGGAAAGACGGTGCGTCAGACGCACTACGGGTTTGTCGGCGGATCTCTCACAGTGAAGAAGAGGGAATTCATTTAATGGCATATTCACAGACAATTAACCTAGTTCAAAACGATGAGCTTCCACAGGTTGAGGTTACGCTTCGGGATTCAAACACAGCCGCATCAGGCAGTGTCCTGGATTCGGAAGACCCCACGACGTTTGCGGCAATGAACTTAACAAGCCATACCGTCCGTATGCGTGTAAGAAAAATCGGCAGCACCGCCATTATTAGTACGTTGCTAGGCACTATCACCAGCGCTACTGACGGTCAGGCGACGTTTCAATTTGCTTCTGATACGTTTGCTACCAGCGGAAACTATGAGGCAGAAATAGAAGTGACCGACGCCAGCAGTCGGACCCAGACCGTGGTGGACTTGTTGCGGTTCAAGGTACGAGCAGAGTTTGGCTGATGGCTATCCACGCCACTTACTCTTTTAGGTACTTACGGCAGGCTTACGGGCAGGAGGTTGATCTTGCTGCCGAGGTAGGGATTAGAGAACTGTCTCCGGGTTTTAGTTATCGGTTTCTGCATCCGGCATACTCATTTAGGGCGTTGCATGCTGAAAGCGTTTCTCTTGCTGTGCCAAATATATATATCCTTACTGACTCAGTTACGTTTGGTGAAACGCTCACATACTCCCTTGACCGAAACATTGCAGAGGCCGCTCTCATTTCGGACGTGTTCTCCGTCTCTGTTTCTATACCAAGGGCTGAGACACTTACGGTCTCTGATGCCGCTGCGTTAACAGTGGCTACTCCGATTTCGGATAGCTACGCTCTATCCGAGGCGTTTACCTTTTCTGCAGGAAAGGCGGCTGACGAAAGCCTAACGTTCTCGGATTCAGCGATTACCTCTATAGGTTTCGGGGTATTACCAACAGAGTCGGTTAGTTTTTCAGAATTACAGACATTCGGTATCGCGCAATCGATTACTGACACATTCACGCTAGATGACTTTAGCCAGATAGATAAACAGGCGTTTGGGATAAAAACAAACATCACTACAATGCAAGACAGCATAGTGATCGTGCCATTTTATTCCAGCGCGTTATTCAACAAACCCCTGATCGGCGCTTCGATCTTAAACTCAGCATGAGGATGATATGTTCAACGAGAACCTAAAGTTGGTGGGTCACCTGGACTTAGTCCTTACTGACACTGCCGGAGATATAATTGACCGCCGAGAGGTGGATAACCTTGTGGTAACGGCGGGTAAAAACTTTGTCGCGTCCCGCATGGGCGGTGCCAGCGCAGATGTAATGAGCCATATGGCAATCGGCACCGGCACAACTGCCGCAGCGGCAGGGGATACTACGCTGGCAACTGAGTCGGCCCGTACCACCCTGACCAGTACCACAGCGACTGACAATGACATAGTTTATGTGGACACGTTTGCTGCGGGGACTGGGACCGGGGCCATCACTGAGGCTGGCGTTCTGAATGCAAGTTCGGGCGGGACATTGCTATGTCGTACAGTTTTTTCAGTTATCAACAAGGGTGCCAACGACAGCCTTACAATCACCTGGACAGTCACCGCTTCGTAGTTGGGAATTAAATGTCGATAAAATTTGCAAATCTCGCGACAACAACCATTGCCAGTGGGATAGACGCGAGCGCTACCACGATAACAGTGACCAGCGCTTCGTTATTCCCTTCCCTTTCTGGTAGTGACTTTTTTTACGCCTCTCTGGGTGAATCTACGGACAGTGAGATCGTTAAGGTTACGGCAACTAGCGGGACCAGCTTTACGGTTACCCGTGGTCAAGACGACACAACAGCGTCAGCTTGGGCTTCGGGTGCGACGTTTGCTATGCGCCTGGTTGCTGCGGCTCTGGAAGAGGTGGGATCTACAGCAGTCACTGTAACGGGTGCGGCACAGTCTGCTATCACGTCACTTGGAGATCTCACGGGCCTCACTTTAGACGATAATGCTTGGCTAAGATGGGGAGATGGCGGTACGCGGTGGACTGGTGCCGATGGCTACATACAGCTTCAGATAGGCTCGGTAGACGTGATGCGTCTAAACACGGGGGGCAACGTTGGCATAGGGGCGCTCACCGATCCAGATGCAAGGTTAGAGCTAAAAGGAGCCGGGGGAGTTTCTGGTCTTACATTTAAGACAACAGATTCCAGTTCGAATGAAACCTTCTTTGTTAAAGATGGTGGTGCGGCAGGGTTGAGGTACTACCCGTTATCAATAGGCGTTAATAGCGACACAACCATAGTGGGTTCTGGCACTCGACTATTCATTGACGGACAAACCTTGGATATCACTGTAGCTTCGACGGGTTATTTGGGGATAGGAACCACCGCCCCATCAGCACCTCTAACAGTTAGTGGTGATGCACTTATTACTGGTGACCTGACGGTTAACGGAGATACGGTCACAATCAGCACCGCAACCCTATCAGTAGAAGACCCGTTAATCATTTTAGCAAAAGGCAATGCTGCCGCTGACTCTGTAGATATTGGACTCTACGGACTTTATGACACGTCTGGATCGCAAGACCTTTACTCTGGTTTATTTAGAGACGCTAGTGATTCAGGTAAGTGGAAATTATTTAAAGATTTACAAGCGGCACCCACCACCACCGTCAACACAAGCGGAACAGGCTATGCAGTAGGTACGCTGGTTGCGAATTTAGAAGGGTCAGTAACGACGGCAGCACAGTCCGCTATCACGTCACTTGGAACTCTAACAGGGCTGACGGGCGGTACAGGCGATCTAGTTTGGGATACTGATACGCTGTTTGTTGATTCGTCCACGGATCGAGTGGGGATAGGAACTACGGGTGCTATAAGCCCTCTTCATGTACAAAAAGAAGCGCAAAGTTTATCTCATAGTTATGTTTATGCTGATAATGGTATTAGCGTCGAAGCAACAGAGCCAATGATACAATTAATGGCCGAAGACTCTAGTACGCATGGCGGCAGTTTTCTTTGGAGATATGGGGATAGTTTATTTGCTGCACATGCAAATACTACCGCCGATACCTTAAATTTCGTTTTCGGTAACACTACAGCCAATTCTTTTGATGTGCATGCTGGCACTAATATGTCAAATCACCTCAACATTATGTCTCTAGGACCTAGCGGTGTAACTGTTGGGGTCGACCTGACAGTCAGCGGCGACTTGGTGACCACTACCGCAGGCACCAGTAATTTCGTGGCAGGTGTAAACGCTGGTGACAGTATTGAATCTGGCGGCAATTACAATGTCACTATTGGAGATGAGGCTGGGACGGCTATCACGACAAGTGATAATAATGTGGCGGTTGGCTATCAAGCTCTCGATGCAGTCACAACAGCAGCTAGCGGCTCCACGGCAGTAGGTTATACGGCTCTTAGCGCAAACACGTCAGGAGACAGGAATACAGCAATGGGGTATAGAACCCTAAGCTGGAATTCCACGGGCGGTTACAACGCTGCTTATGGCTATGACACGATGAGGTTAAGCACTACGGGCGCACAGAATGCCGCATTTGGTTACAACGTCATGTACCAAAATACTTCCGGCAGCTTCAATACGGCGTTCGGCCATGAAACGTTACGCCAAAATACCACCGGAATACATAACACTGCTATCGGTAACAACGCGCTTCACGTTAATGAGACGGGTAGTAACAATACAGCGCTTGGTAGAGCGTTAGAGAAAAACACTACAGGTAATAATAATGTAGGCATCGGCTACTACACGATGGAGGAGAATCTAACCGGATCTAATAACGTTGCCATTGGCTTTCAAGTGATGAAAGAAATTACCGAGGGCGACAATAATGTAGCCATCGGACGTAATGCTCTCGACGCAATCACTACAGTAGATGGTTTGGTGGCGATAGGGTCTTACGCGCTTACTGCAAATACAACAGGCACCAGAAACGTCGCGGTGGGCTATAACGCGATGCTCGCCAATCAGGGGGGAACATACAACACAGCCCTCGGGTATCAGGCGTTAAACGCAAATGTCTCGGGTACTGGCAATGTCGCGGTAGGTGATAGCGCGTTAAATGCCAACACAGGAAGTAACATCACGGCGGTTGGCTTTAATGCCGCACAGGGTAATACGTCTGGTGGTAATAACGTGGCTATGGGCTTTCAAGCCCTGTACTCAAATCAGACTGGCGGCAGTAACACAGCGATAGGTTACAACTCGTTACTGGTAAATACAGGCAGTAACAACACAGCGCTTGGTGCTTTAGCGCTAGACGCGAACGTGGAAGGCACTTCTAATACTGCCGTTGGGTATATGTCTCTGTCAGCGAATACTACGGGAGCAGCTAATACAGCAGTAGGTAGAAACGCATTACTTGATAATACCACGGGTGGAGATTTGACGGCTCTTGGTTATGGGGCATTAGCTGCAAATACTACAGGCAGTGGCAGCACCGCGCTGGGATATAATGCTTTAACTGTCAATGAAACAGGGGCTAATACCGCAGTAGGTATGCAAGCGCTAGACGCGAACGTGGGAGGCACTGGTAATACTGCAATAGGTAAAAGCGCCTTGTCCGCTAATATCTCTGGCAATTACAACGTAGCGATTGGCGAGAACGCGCTAACCAACACTTTAAACTCCAATAACGTTGCAATCTCGTATCTGGCGCTTCACGAAAATACAACCGGGCAATTTAATGTGGCTATCGGTTACGAGTCACAATTGGACGGAACTACAGGCAGTAGTAATACATCGTTAGGATTTCGTTCTATGCAAAATAGAACCACGGGTAATTACAACGTAGCCATTGGCGAGCATGCTCTCGATTCAATTACTACAGTTAGTAATTTAACTGCTGTTGGCCGTGAAGCGCTTAAAGCGAATACTTCAGGTACTGCTAACGTTGGCGTTGGTTATCAGACTCTTGTTGCCAATATCTCTGGCAGCAACAATTCAGCATTTGGTTATCAAGCTGGCGTAGCAAATACAACAGGCGGCGCAAATACAGCCGTGGGGTATTTATCCCTATCAGCAAATACTGATACAGGGATGAACACGGGGGTAGGATATTACTCGTTAAGGCTAAATGAAGGCTCTTACAACACGGCGGTTGGCGCTACAGCTCTGGATGTAAATACTACAGGCTCTAATAATGTTGCAGTTGGTTATCAAGCTCTAGATGCTAATACTACAGCATCAGAAAGCGTTGCCCTTGGTGCGAGCGCGCTTAGCTCGGTTCAAACAGCAAGCGCACTGACAGCAGTCGGATTTAGGGCGCTTAGAGATAATACTACAGGCACACATAATACGGCTATCGGTCATGAATCCCTGATGGAAAATGAATCGGGTAGCCAGAACACGGCTGTAGGCAAATATGCTCTCAAACTCAATACTGGGGATAGCAATACAGCGGTGGGTTATTCATCGCTAGATGCAAATACTACGGGAGCATCTAATGTAGCCGTTGGATATACAGCTCTCGGGGCGAACACCAGCGGAGGCTTCAACGTAGCTATTGGAGAAGCCTCTGCTCAGGCTTTAACAACCGGGTCTAGCAATGTCGCCTTGGGTTATGACTCACTCAAGGACGCAACCACTGCTGCAAAGAATATTGCAATCGGTCACGGCGCATTGCAAGACACTGAAGATTCGGAACGGAATGTCGGCATTGGTTATCACGCTCTTATGCTGAACACCACGGGTGATTACAACGTAGCGATTGGTGCTAACGCTCTGGATGCTTCTGTTGGAAACAGCGGTTTGGTGGCAATAGGGCGTGAGGCGCTGGGTGCAAACACTGGGAATACTCAATCCACCGCCGTTGGTTACAAGGCTCTCCAACTGAATACTACTGGTAGCGAAAATACAGCAGTAGGGCATAGCTCTTTGGACGCTAATACCACCGGAGGCGTTAATGCAGCTCTAGGTCATTCTGCTCTTGGAGATAATACTACTGGTGGGAATAATTCAGCCCTAGGTTATTATGCGCTAAAGACCAATATCACGGGATCATCTAATACAGCATTGGGGTCTAATGCTTCTGTAACCCTTGAGGACGGGAACTTTAACATATCAGTGGGGTATCACTCGCTCTATGGAAATGTCTCGGGTAGCGCAAATACAGCGGTAGGCACTTATGCGCTAGCAGCAAATACCGCCAGCAATAACACGGCGGTTGGATATGATGCTCTGAAAGTGAGTACCTCCGCAGCAAGTTGTCTTGCAATCGGATATAAAGCAATGGACGCCGTAACCACTGGAAGTTACAACATTGGTATCGGGGAGAATGCACTCGGTTCTTGCACCACCGGAAATCAGAACGTAGCGATTGGTAGGAGCGCACTGGACACTATAGACGGTGCAGCAGGCGGGGCTGTAGGTAATGTCGCTGTTGGCAATCATGCCATCGATGCGGGTACGACCTGCATCTACAATACTGCGCTGGGGCATCAGGCTGGCGCTGCAATCACGACCGGCGGATACAACACAACTTTAGGCCATCTAGCCGCCTTTGCGCTGTCTACGGGTGCTAATAATACAGCCGTTGGTTATGGTGCAATGAAATCGGTCACCGAGGGCGATTACAACGTTGCGCTAGGCAGAAACGCGCTCTACACCGCAACAACCGCTGATAAGAGTGTCGCTATCGGGACAGAGGCACTGTACTCCACGACAACACGCAGTGATAGCGTGGGGGTTGGCTATGGGGCGGCGTACAACAATGAAACGGGCGATCATATAACCGCGATTGGTTACCAAGCGCTATATAACGCTACGGGAAATAGAGGCACAGCGCTTGGTTACAAAGCTGGGCTTTCGATATCGACAGGCACGAATAATATCGCCATTGGCGACCAAGCAATGATGAACACTGCTGGCAGTGCGGTAATCACAGGTAGTTACAACACAGTCGTTGGCACAAATGCCGCGAGATCGATGACAGGCGGTGCTGGTAATGTGGTGATGGGTGCTGGCGGTCTTTGGACTAGTACGACAGGCAATTACAATATCTCGATTGGTTATGAGGCGCTATATGACAACGTATCAGGGTCATATAATCTTGCCATCGGAAGGAATGCGCTAGGGAACAACACCGTCAGCCACAACTTAGCCGTTGGTGATGCTGCTTTGTTTGACAACACCACGGGTACTCAAAATATAGCCGTTGGTCATGGCGCATTAGCGAACAACATTAGCGCTAATTCTAATATCGCTATTGGTCAAACCACGATGTATACCAACCAAACAGGCGCGGAAAACGTTGCGATTGGCGATGGTGCTGCGTTTTTTGCAGTATCAGCAGCAGCCTGTGCTTACGTAGGCTACCGTTCCGGTTATGCCAACACAGCCCATTCCAATAACGGGTTTGGGGCTTACACGCTCCTCGCAAATACCTCGGGCGGTTATAACGTGGCTATGGGGTACTTTGCTCTCGGCGCTCAGACATCGGGGCATGGCAATTCCGCGATAGGCCATGAGGCACTAAAGGCAAACATCACGGGTGATAGAAATGTCGCTTTGGGGTATCAGGCATCTCACCTCATGACTGATGCAGACAAAACAGTCTCAATCGGCTACGAGGCAGGTAAAAACATCACCGCTAGTGAGAATGTGAGCATAGGCTGGCAAGCAGGGATGACTACCACCTCTGGCACGTCCAACATCGCCATCGGCTACGCGGCGATGAATACGGGTGTCACGACAGGCAATTACAATATCGGCATTGGGCGATATGCCCTACAGAATGTTAGCAGTGGCACTCAAAATATTGTTCTTGGGGCCAACCCTACCGGAAACTCTATAACTACAGGCGATTACAACATTGCTATGGGGGCAGACGCTCTCGCCACTAATGAGGCAGGTAATCAAGCCATAGCGATAGGTTATCACGCGCTAAAGGATCAAAATCCCGGCAGCGATACGGACACCTACAACGCAGCGGTTGGTTACAAGGCTGGCGAGGCTACGACTACGGGTGTTGCTAATACGATCGTAGGAGCTATGGCCCTAAGAGACAACACCGCAGGCTCTAGTAATACAGCGGTTGGAAAGTGGGCTTTAGCGCAAAATACTACGGCAGATGGCAATACGGGAGTTGGTCAAGAAGCCCTGTATGACAATACTACAGGTGCTGGAAATGTAGCAATTGGAAAAGGCGCGGCATCCAACAATACTTCGGCCAACGCAAATACAGCTGTAGGTAATGGTGCTTTAAATACTAATCAAACGGGAATCTATAATGTAGCTATTGGTAAAGATGCTTTATTCGACGCTACCTCATCAGCCAATGTCGCAGTAGGATATCACGCTAGTTTTGAAAATTCATCGGGACAAAACAATACATCAGTAGGGGCTTATGCATTAAAGGAAACTACTACGGGGTCTAATAATACTGGCCTTGGTAATGAGGCAGGGGATGCCTTAACGACCGGAAGCAACAACACAATGGTGGGGTATCAAGCAGAAGCTGCGGCGGTTGACTCTGTTAATAGCATTACGTTTGGTAACTCATCTATCGCAGCCATACGTTGTCAGGTTCAGACAATCTCTTCTCTCTCTGACGAACGAGACAAAACTGAGATCGTAGACCTTACTCAAGGACTTGATTTCATCAATGACTTGCGCCCCGTTCAGTTTGAATGGAACATGCGCGACGGGGCCAAGGTTGGCGTTCAAGATTTTGGTTTTATCGCCCAAGACTTGGATGAGACGCAACAAAAACATGATGCGGAAGATCATTTACAATTGGTTCTCAAAGATAATCCGGAAAAACTTGAGGCCGCATATGGCAAGTTAGTTCCGGTTTTAGTGAGGGCAGTTCAAGAACTGTCAGCCGAGGTTAAATCATTACAGGAGAAGTTAGGTGAGCGATGAACGGACGAGCGACGATAAGGCGCAGGATTATTACGCAATGGGTCACAGCGTTGACTTGATCAATGCGATCATAGCCGGGACGCAAGATGCGGAAGAATCAGCCGCATATAGACAGGATCGTGTGGACAGAAACGTTGGTCATCTTGAGATCATGGTTGCAAAAAGTGACTGGGGATCAGAAGATATGGCCGATTCTAATTCTGCGATTACCGCAGGCAAAGCATATACAGCATCATAGGGGGAATTATGGCAGCGAAGGCAGAAACAGCGAAGGAGCTTGAGACGGGAGAGGTTGATCAGCCCGTATTTCAGTTCACAGACGAAGACGAGGGTGTAGTCAAAACCTACCCGCTTGATTCGCTAAATATGTCGGCTAAAACCAGCATAGTTCAGATACAGCGGCTTGAGGAGCGGTTGATGAGCTTGCAGATTGAAGCTGAAGATGTCCAGGTGGCCCTGGCTCATAGAAGAAGTACGCTCAAGCAGCGGTTGCCGTCAGATAATGATGCAGAAATCATTCAATTAGAGAGGAAGCATTGACCAAGATACCGGCAAGGGTTTTAACGGCAAGGCTGTTCATATTCTTGGCGTTGAGTTTGCTCGTTCTCGCGTGTGGTGACGAGTGAAGCGCTTTGCAGTCTTATTGGCCTTGCTTCCGAGCATGGCTTTTGGGATGGGCATTGAGTACCAAATAAGTTGGTCGCCTCCTACGGAATCCGTTGATGGCTCTCCATTAACCGATCTGGCCGGATTCAAGATCTACTGGAAAACTAGCGCGACGGCTCAGTACACGCAGCACGAGGTGATTGGTGATGAGTACGCTAAATCTCATGTCCTCAGTCTGACCGTGGACGGAAACACGCGGGTATATATAGTGATGACCGCCTTCGACTTGGAGGGAAATGAAAGCGTCTTTTCAAACGAGATATCAAGTTTTTTTTTGGAAACCGACCAGTTGAGTCCCGGTCCCGTGCAGATACAAAGCGCAAACCCCAGGATCGTCGATTGCCCGACAGGGATGTCGTGCCTTATTTCCCCGACGACTCAATAGAGTCTCCGGGACGGGTTTACTAAATGTTTGACCTAGTAACGTCCCTGATCACCCCGGTGACTTCGTTGCTTGACAAAGTTGTGGAGGACAAAGATCAGCGAGCGAAGCTTGCGCACGAGATCGCAACGATGGCTGAACGCCACGCACACGATCTAGCTAAGGGTCAGATTGAGATCAATAAATTAGAGGCGGGTGGTAACTGGTTTCAGCAGAGTTGGCGACCCCTGTGCGGGTATATCTGCGTTCTTGGTCTGATGGTGAATTTCTTTGTCTCCCCCCTCGCGGCTGGGTTTGGCTGGCACATACCGCAGGCAGACATGTCTGTAATGATGCCCGTGCTTATGGGGATGCTGGGCTTGGGAACGCTTCGCACATGGGAAAAAACTAAGATGGTGGCAAAATGAGCGGTTTCAAACTCAGAACATTTGGCGGTAAAGCCCCACAGATATATCCTCGACTCTTGCCTGATGACATGGCACAGGTAGCAACGTATACACGCTTAGATTCTGGCAGGTTGGAAGCGTGGAAGACGAACGATGATACCGTAAGCGTGACGATTACAAATACCGCTACTATTTCAGCGAATACAAAAACGTTGTTTAGGTACAACAGCTCTGTCTGGATAGCCCACGACGACGAGTTAGATATAATTCGGTCACCCCTGGCCGAGGATTCCCATGACAGGATTTACCTGACGGGATTCGGCGGAAGTTCTGGTTATCCGCGTGTAACCACGGCTACGATTGTAGGTAGCGATACATACTACCGTCTTGGCTTGCCCAAGCCTGGTGCGTTAGATGGCGTAACCCTCAGTCCGGCGACTAGCGCGAACGCCGATACGGAAGTGCCACAAGCTCGTTCCTACGTCTTTACCTACGTCAGTTTTTATGGTGAGGAAGGGGAGCCAAGCACCGCTTTAACGGCTCAAATCGTGAGTGTCCATTCAGATCAATCGGTAGTTTTGGATTTTCCAACGAACCCGAGCGGTGGTCTTAACTTTGCCACAGGCGCATTAAAACGGGTGTACCGGACGGATTCTTCCGGTACTTACCGATTTGTTGCGGACGTGCCTATCGCGTCTGGTACTTATGAAGACAGTGTATCGGACGCAAATTTGGGTGAGGCGTTACTCAGCTCAACCTGGGAGGCGGCTCCCGACGAAACGTCAGCGGACCATCCTGACGGTCCTTTATTGGGGTTGATTCCAGTTCCTAATGGTTTTCTCGCGGGGTTTTCTGGTCAGACTGTGGCGTTTTCAGAATCCTTTCAACCACATGCTTGGCCGGATCAGTATAAGTTCTCCGTTATGGCGGATGTCGTGGCGTTGGCACCACTAGGCTCGGGCGTCCTGGTCTTGACGAAGGAAAAACCAGCAGTGATACAGGGGGCTGACCCTGCCGCGATGAGTATGACAGAAATTGACAGCACCCAGTCTTGCGTGAGCAAGAGATCCGTTGTCGATATGGGCCAATATGTGCTGTACGCCTCTCCAGATGGTATCGCGATGGCAGACGAGTCTGGCATCAACGTAATAACCGAGGGACTTCTGAGCAGGGATCAGTGGCAGGAGTTGGTTCCTTCTACAATTGTCGCTTTTAGTTGGGAGGGTCATTACATTGGATTTTATAACGATGGAAGTGAGAGCAAGGGGTTTATTTTTGATCCTCGCGGCGGAAAAAATAGCTATGTGAAGCTAGACTTCCACGCCACCGCCGGTTACAACGATTTGGAAAATGACACACTCTACTTGGTTATTGGTACTGATATCGTTAAGTTCGCAGAGGGTAGCACTAATCAAACATTTACGTGGCGGTCAAAGAAATTCTATGGATCACGCCCCGGTAACCCTTCTGTCGCCAGGGTCGAATGTGACGCTTATACGCCCAACCCGACCTTCAAACTCTATGCTGATGGGGATCTCAAGCATACACAGACCCTCACGAGCAGTAATCTGTTTCGACTCCCGGCTGGGTATAAGGCGAATGAGTTTGAAGTAGAAGTTTCGGGATCTGTACCTATCAACGAGATATGCGTTTACGAATCACCGGAAGAGATTGATGGGTGATCGTAACGTTGTAAACCTCTCTGTACCAGCCAACTACAAGGGCCAGGACAGGCGCTTTGCGGAGTCGGTTAAGGAAAACTTAGACGTACTTCTTGGACACCGGGGGGATGCACTTGACCGAGCAGTAACATTTCGAGATCTAGTGGATGCGGGGGTGATTGCACTTCCGCAAAATATTGCTTGGGATGGGAATCCGGGGACGTTTCTCCCGACTACAGATGTGCCAAATTTAGCCGTTCCCCCGGCACCTACAAACTTATCAGCGAGCGGGGCTTTTCAATACATTATTTTGACGTGGGATTTGCAGTCTTATGTAGGTCACTCGCATGTAGAGGTGTGGAGGTATACTAGCGACTCTATTGCAGACGCGGTTTTGATAGGTACCGCTGGTGGCCCGGTGGTGGGCATTTACTCTGACGATGTAGGCGGCAACCAAACATACTACTACTGGGTTCGTGCCGTGAATCAAAACGGTGCTACAGGTCCGTTCAATTCAAGTGCTGGCACCGTTGGGGCTACAGCCGTGGATGTGACCTATTTGCTTACTGCCTTAACTGCGCAGATTACAAGCTCACAATTGGCTTCGGCGTTAGCGACACCCATAGGGAACTTGCCGAGTAATACAAACTCGGTTATTACCGACATAAATGAATCAATAACCGTTCTCCAGGGCCAGGTAAGCGGCGTAACAGCCTGGGCATCTGCCACGACTTACTCGACGGGCGACTTGGTGCTGTACGGTTCTCCTACTGAGCGGTTGTATCGTTCTCTCACCAACAGTAATTTAAACAACACGCCATCTGGTACCACCGCAGATAACAGCAATTGGGAGTTTGTCGGTACCGGGTCGAGTGTGGCCGACGTTGTCGCCAATAACACCGCGAGCATCACAGCGATAAATTTTGTTGATGCAAGCAGCAGCTCTGCAAGTGCTAAGGCTCTTTTCGATTTGGATGCTGAAGTATTTGATGCTAGTGGAAATGGGTTGCTAGCTTCAAAGGCTACTCTTTCAAACGATTACTACACTGAAGCGGCTACGGACAACGCTATATCAGCCGCTATCACTGATTTAGCGTCTGAAACTTATGTAAGTACTGCGCTTGGTGCTTACACAACGACGGCAAATATAACAAGCTTGTACTACACGAAAACGGCTACGGACGGGGCTATATCAGCCGCTGTCACTGATTTAGCGTCTGAAACTTATGTAAGTACCGCGCTTGGTGCTTACACAACGACAGCAAATATAACAAATTCGTACTACACGAAAACGGCTACGGACGACGCTATAGCCGAGTCAGTCAATCAACTATCAGCAAGCGTCACATCAGAGTTGATTCCGGACTCAGGGATAATGCAGGGTGATAGCAGTAATTACTGGGACTACTCCTCTGGTAGCGAGTGGTCCTGGGACGCAACAGGTGGTCAATCACCCAGCGGTGCCACAAAAGGTGCCGTTCTTTTTACCGGTGATGGATCGACTTCCTCCGGCACCAAATATTGGTATGTGCGGAGGCCGAGTGTTGGGGAATCTAGCGGCGCATTGTCGAACTACCCGTTCGCGCCCGGATCTACGTTAAAGTTTAAGGTCAGGGCTTATATCCCTAACACTAGCGATTTTGAGGTAAATTTTAACATCCGCCACTGGGATGTCTCCGCCAACACCTATGCCGGGAGTGGGTACAAGCTTGCGACATGGGACCACAATTCTGGCACGGACCTTGTGGGAAGTGCTACAGCAGGCGCATGGCGCAACTACACAGCGACCATTGAGATCCCTGATGAGATATCAGGGCTGGATGGGAACGGCCAATACTATTCGTTGGATGTTGATGAGGACTGGTTTAATTTTTACGTTGCGGTGAAATACAAAACCACAACTTCTGCAGTAATCAAATTCTCCATGTTCGAGGTAGACCAGGAATTCCCCAATCCGGACGGGAGTTCCAATACCGTTACTTTTCAACAAGCTGCAAGCGTACAAGCATCAGTTAACGACGGGTTAAGGGGACAATACACCGTTAAGATAGATACCGGAGGCCATATTGCTGGGTTTGGTCTCGCCTCTACGACAGGGAACGATAACCCGACCTCTGAATTTTACGTCCGAGCCGACACTTTTGCCCTGTTACCACCTGTTCACTCAAGCAGTACCGCGCCTACCTCGAACCTTTATGAAGGCTTCGTGTGGTATGACACGTCATCTAACGAAACGAAATATTACACCGGGTCTGAGTGGTCAAGTACCGCCACTAACCTCCCTTTTATAGTAGAAGCGACCGAGAAAACTATAAACGGGGTCGTGGCCCCTCCCGGAGTGTATATAGATGATGCGTATATCAGAAATGGTTCCATCGTCGAAGCAAAGATTGGCCTCGCGACGATTGATACAGCGAATATAAAAAACGGTGCGATCACTAGCGCTCAAATCGGGGCGCTCGCGGTCAATTCAGCCGCGATAGGAAGCGCTGCGATCAA
>Ga0163108_10002045_pt1 | contig 14677 bp, 14 predicted proteins | sample Fk1155metaG_FD_109644 | JGI IMG/M metagenome (GOLD analysis project Ga0163108, IMG submission 109644) | Marine microbial communities from the Central Pacific Ocean - Fk160115 155m metaG | ecosystem: Environmental > Aquatic > Marine > Oceanic > Photic zone | place: The Central Pacific Ocean...
AAAGCGATTGTTGGAAAAAATGCTTTTGCTCATGAAGCTGGCATACACCAAGATGGAATGCTTAAAAATAGAAATACATATGATATTATGACACCAGAAAGTGTTGGAGTTAAACAAACTTCTTTGGTTATGGGAAAACATTCAGGCAGACATGCGTTTAAAGAGAAATTAAATGACCTTGGTTATGCCGATGTTACAGATGATATAATTCAAATAGCATTTGGAAAATTTAAAATTTTGGCAGATAAGAAAAAAGTTATTTATGATGATGATATTTTAGCTTTAGTGGATGATAGTTTAATAAAAGAGGACAATGTTATAACTTTAAAATCCTTAAAAGTTTTTGCTGGTACTGGAGGTCCTCAAAAAGCAGACATGACTTTAGATGTTTATGGAGAAGTTAAACAAGCAGCAGAAATAGGTGATGGCCCAGTTGATGCTACTTTTAAATGTATTAAAAAATTATATCCTCATGATGTAAAACTTCAATTATACCAAGTACATGCAGTAACTGAAGGAACAGATGCACAGGCAACAGTAAGCGTTAGAATTGAAGAAAATGGAAAGACAACAGTTGGACAAGCAGCAGATACTGATACATTAGTTGCTTCAGCAAATGCGTACTTAAGTGCATTAAATAAAATGATAATTAAAAGATCAAAAATAGCACCACAAGAGCAAGAACAAAAAAAAATGAAAGGAATATAAAATGGGAGTTTTAGGAAGTTTATCAAAAATTTGGAGCCAAGATATGGCGATAGATTTAGGAACGGCAAACACACTAGTAGTTCTTAAAGGACAAGGGGTAGTGTTAAACGAACCATCGGTAGTTGCAGTTGTCGAAGAAAAAGGAAAAAAATCTGTTTTGGCAGTGGGCGATGAAGCAAAAACAATGCTAGGAAGAACTCCAGGAAATATAAGCGCTATAAGACCTTTAAGAGATGGCGTAATAGCAGACTTCATTGTAACCGAAGAAATGATAAAACACTTTATTAAAAAAGTTCATAAAAGAAGTACCTTTGCAAATCCTAGAATTTTGATCTGCGTACCAACTGGCTCTACTCCGGTTGAAAGAAAAGCTATTCAAGATAGTGCTTTGGCAGCAGGCGCTAGAAGGGTTCAATTAATTGAAGAACCGATTGCAGCTGCAATAGGCGCAAATCTTCCAATTTCTGAAGCTACGGGATCTATGGTAGTTGACATTGGAGGTGGAACGACAGAAGTAGCGGTGTTATCTTTGGGCGGAGTTGTTTATTCAAAATCTTTAAGAATAGCAGGCGATGCAATGGATGGTGCGCTAAAAGACTATATGAGAAAAGAATACAACTTATTAATTGGAGATAGTTCGGCAGAAAAAATAAAAAAAGAAATTGGAACGGCTATACCAACAAATAACAACACTTATCCAGTAAAAGGTAGAGATCTTAGATCCGGAACTCCGAAAGAGGTAAACATAACTGAAGAGGATAGCTCAGAAGCACTTTCGGGAATATTACGTGAAATGGTAAACGGAATCAAGGATGCTTTGGAAAATACGCCTCCAGAGTTATCAGCTGATTTAGTTGATATGGGTCTAACTTTAACTGGTGGAGGAGCATTATTAAAAAATATTGATAAAAGATTTTCTAAAGAAACAGGACTTCCAGTTCATATTGCTGACGATCCTTTAGCTTGTGTTGCTATTGGAACAGGAAGAGCTTTGGAACAAGAAGAAATATTTAATACAATGTTATCCGAGTACTAATAACTTGATCAATAATAGGAAAAGATGGAACCGAGTAGAGATGATTTTATAATTGCTATTCGTTCAGCCTTTTTAAAAAAAGGTACAAAACAAAGATTTTCTTTATTTTTTTTATTGTTATTTTCTGTTTCTTTAATTGCTTTAGGAAAGTTTAATTTTACACCAATCAACTATTTAAAATATGGAATTAATGAAGTTATCTATCGTACTTCTTTTATTACCTCTTTACCGGAAAGATATGTTGGTTATTCTTTGAAAGCGATAGAAGAACATATTAATATTTATAAAGATTATTCTTCATTGGAAGAAGAATTAAAAAAGTTAAAAACTGAAAAATATCAAGCAAAATTTTTAAAAAGTGAAAATAATAGATTAAAAAAAATTCTAGAAGATGTCATTTATTCCTCAGATGTTTTGTTTGCAAAAGTTATAATTGATAAACAAAGTCCATTTCTTAGATCAATAATAATTAACAAAGGAAGCAAAAATAGTCTTAAAAAAGGAATGGCAGTATTAAGTGATAATTATTTAATTGGAAAAATAGTTGAGGTTAATTATATGACATCAAGAGTGCTTTTGTTGTCTGACTTAAATAGCAGGATTCCAGTGTCCATAGAACCAGGAAGTATTCAATCTATATTATCCGGAGATGGAAAAAATTCTGGAATAATTCAATATACCAAAGACAGCACTGTTATAAATGCAGATAGTATAATTTATACGTCTGGAACAGGAGGACTATTAAAACCAGGAATACCTATTGGAAAAATTTACATTAGTGAAAATAAAAATTTAACAAATTTTTTTATTGATTTTACGCAATTGAGATACGTGGAGGTATTATTTTACACTGAGGAAGAGAATAAATAATGAGCGAATTTACTAAAGGAAGTATAATTAGTAATTTTATAAGATTAGCTCCTCTAATGTTATTGTTTTTATCTGTATTCAATGAAATCGATTTAAATTATTTAGAGATCTTTTCATTAAATTTTCCATTTATTTTAATTTTTTACTGGAGTCTTAGGAAAACTGAACTTTTGAGTTATGGTTTTATTTTTTTAGCAGGCTTAGTTAATGACGTTGTGACAGGTTTTCCAATTGGTATAAGTAGTTTTAATTATCTACTAATATGTGGATTTGCAGCTTATCTTAGAACTATAACCTTAAGACCTAGTATGGTTAAAGATTGGTTTTTTTTCTTATTCACGATTTTAGTTGTAAATTCTTTAAGTTATAGTGTTTTAAATATTTTTTTCTCTATTGATCTAAATTATAAAAATTTATTCTTTAATATTTTTTTTACATTTATTTTTTATATTATTTTTGCAAATTTATTTTTAATTTATCAAAACAAATTTTTAAAAGAATCTAATGATTAGTCCTGGCGATAGTGGAATAGGAGGAAAACTTAACACAATTAGTAGAAGAATGTTTATTCTTTCAACAGCCAAAGTCATTGTATTTGGAGGAATCTTGGCAAGATTATTTTCCTTACAAATCAGTGAAAACAAAAAATATTTAACTCTTTCAGATAAAAATCGTTTAAGAGAATGGAGACTTCCTCCTATTCGGGGGGATTTTTTAGATTACTTTGGAAAAGTTATAGCAGGCAATACTGAAGTTTATCAGTTACACATTATACCAGAAGAAGTTAGTAATTTTAAATCTCTTATGATTAGGTTGAAAGAAATTCTTAGTTTAGGTGAAAAAGAATACACAAAAATATTAAGAAGAAAAAAAAAACAAAAACCTTGGGAAACTTTAATAATTTCTGAAAACTTATCATGGGAACAATTTTCTAAATTAAATCTTTTTCTTCACGAATTAGATGGAGCTAAACCAGTTTTATCTATATCGAGAAATTATCCATATAAAGAAAATTTTACTCACGTTTTAGGATATGTATCTAGAGCTAGCGTATCTGACTTAAATGAAAATGAAACTATAAGAAACAACCATGTTCCTGGACTTAGAGTGGGAAAGATAGGTTTAGAAAAAACATTTGAAAAAGATCTTATAGGAATCAATGGTGTTCAACGTTATGAGGTTAATGCATATGGAAAAAGAATAAACCAAATAGATCATGTCGACGGAGTTAAAGGCAAAAATATTTATTTAACTATTGATACCGAAGTTCAAAAGTTAACAAACGAACTATTAAATGGCAAATCAGGCTCTGTAGTTGTAATGGACATATACTCAGGAGAAATTGTCGCTATGCACTCATCTCCTTCTTTTGATCCAAATTTATTTTTTCACGGAATTAGTAATCAAAAATGGAAAGAAATTAGAGACAATCCTCTAAAACCACTTTTAAATAAAACAATTTCGGGACTTTATTCTCCAGGATCAACAATAAAACCTTTGGTAGCTTTATCTGCTTTAGAAAATGATGTTATTAGTCCAGATCTTACGATTGAATGTACAGGAAAAACAGAACTTTATGGCCAAACTTATCATTGTTGGAAAGATAAAGGTCATGGATATATGAAACTTAGAAATGCAATTAAGCAATCTTGCGATACCTATTTTTATGAAGTGGCAAGAAGGTTAGGCGTAGATAGATTAAATTTAACTGCAAAAAAATATGGTCTAGGCAAAATTACAATGGAAGGCATTTTTTTAGATGAAAAAAAAGGCCTTGTTCCTTCAACTAAATGGAAAAAAAACAATCTAGGAAAAGGTTGGCTTTTAGGAGAAACGCTTATTACTGGTATTGGACAGGGTTACATTCAAACAACACCTTTGCAATTATGCTTGATGACAGCTCAATTAGCAAACGGTGGTTTTAAAATTTATCCAAAAATAAATTCACATGACAGTAAAGATTCTTTAGAAATAATTAAAACCAAAATTGCAGAAAGAATTAATGAAAGAGAAGAAGATCAATTAGGAATAATAGAAACAGGCAAAAAGTTTTTAAATTATAGAAATGATGAATATAGACCACTTTTTAGAAACCAAGAAAATGTAAAATTTGTTTTAGAAGCAATGTTTGGATCTACCAATGAATTGTATGGAACTTCATATTCTTCAAGGCATGATGACAAAAAATACCAATTTGCAGGCAAAACTGGAACAGCCCAAGTAAAAAGAATAACAGAAAAGCAAAGAGAGTTAGATTTAGATATAAGCCAAATTCCTTACGAAGAAAGAGATCACGCACTGTTTATTGCTTATGGACCTTATGTAAATCCCAGGTATGCTATGAGTGTTGTCGTTGAGCATGGAGGACCAGGAAGTGTTGCTGCGGCACCAATTGCAAAAAAAATACTTAAATTAGTTATTGATAGACACGAATTAAGAGAAAAAAATAGATTAGAAAAATTTAGAAATGTGAATACATAAAAATGTTTCAACGACAAATATATTCAGATCAATTAACTTTTTTTCAAAAAGTTAGAAGTTTTGATATCTGGCTAATATTATCTGTATTAGTTCTTGGAATTGTTGGCATTATCTCAATGTACTCTTCTGAAGGAGGGGAATTTCTATATTATACAAAAGGTCATTTTATTAGATTTGTATTATTTTTTTCATTGATGTTAATTTTTTCATTTATCAGAATTAAATTTTGGCACGATTTAGGATATTTTTTTTATTTCATAATTATTTTGCTTTTAATCTACGCATCTCTTTATGGAATAACAGCTTCCGGTTCCCAAAGATGGATTAGTTTGCATTTTATAAACTTGCAACCGTCAGAACTAATGAAAGTTGCAGTAATTGTTTGTTTTGCGAAATACTATCATCGAATGCAAATTAATAATGTAAATAAATTTAGAAATTTATTAAGTCCAATAATTATTTTGCTAATACCAACCGGACTAGTTTTGTCTCAACCAGATCTTGGAACATCCATATTAATTGCATTAAGTGGAATTGTTGTTATTTGGTTATCTGGAGTAAATATTAAATATTTTATTTATACTAGTTTAGTTTTAATAGTTTCAGCTCCATTTGCTATATCTTTTTTAAAACCATATCAAAAATTAAGAATATTAGCTTTTTTTGACCCCGAAAGAGACCCCTTAGGTTCAGGTTATCAAATAATTCAATCGAAAATAGCAATTGGCTCTGGTGGCATATGGGGAAAAGGATTGCTAAAAGGAACACAAAATTATCTCGAATTTCTTCCAGAAAAACATACAGATTTTATTTTTACACTATTCTCAGAAGAATTTGGTTTTTTAGGATCATTAGGCTTATTATTAGTTTATTCGTTAATGATTTATAGAATAATTATTATAGGAACTATTTGCAGAAGTTTTTTTGCCAAACTATATTGTTATGGTTTTGGTTCCGCGATTTTTGTTTATGTGGTTGTAAATATGTCTATGGTATTAGGATTATTGCCTATAGTTGGATCGCCATTGCCAATCGTTTCATATGGTGGCTCTTCAATGTTGGCTACAATGATAGGTTTAAGCATTGTCATGAGTGCAAAAATATATCATCGTCAATTAATTTCGTAAAACAAAACAATTTATATTATTATATATTCAGCTTATGTCAGAAAATTTAAAAATTGGAGTTTTGGGAGCTGGAATTCAAGGAGTATGCAGTGCGCTATTTCTTCAAAAAAAAGGTTATAAAGTAACTTTATTTGACAGAGAGCAGCCTGGAAATTTATCAGCATCATATGGTAATGCGGGGCATTTTTCGCCTTATGCTTCTATCCCTTTAAATAGACCTGATATTTTGACAGACATACCGGCAATGCTTTTGAGTTCTAACGGACCTTTAGCTTTAAAATGGAATTATGTTCCAAAAATGATTCCTTGGTTTTTAAAATTTTTAAAAAACTGTAGTACAAAAAATATGAAGCACACCGCCAAATATATGCATCAGATATTAGACCTAGCCCTACCTGCGTATGATGAGTTATTTGCAGAAATTGATTTGTCTGGATTGATAGAAAATAAAGGGATCATGTATATTTGGAATGATCAAAACTTGAAAAGTAGAGAGTTAGAAATTAAGATTAGAAATGAAATTGGTGCAGAACAACAACTGCTTAACAAAAAAGAAATTCATGATTTAGAACCAAACATTAAAAATGTTTACCATGGTGGAGTTTTTTATAAAAAAGCTAGACATGCCAGAAATCCTGGCAAAATTTGGTTAAAATTATTTAATTTATTTTTATCAAAAGGAGGAAAATTTATAAAAAACAATGTTGAAACTATTAATTTTTTAGAAGAAAAACCAACAATAAAAACTACAGAAAATTTTTTTAATTTTGAAAAAATTTTAATTACTTGTGGTGCTTTTTCAAAAATATTAACAGATCAAATGGATGAAAAAATTCCTTTAGATACAGAAAGAGGTTATCATATTCATTTTAAAGATTGCGAAAATTTAATTTCACGTCCCGTTGTGTTTCAAAATAGAGGTTTTGGAATGACACCTATGGAACAAGGACTAAGAGTGGTAGGAACAGTAGAATTTGGTGGTTTGAAAAACCTACTAAGCAAAAACAGAATAAAAAATTTAGTAAATAATGCTAAATTTTTATTAGATGGATTACCAGAAGATCATGAAGATGAATGGCTAGGTTTTAGACCAACATTGCCAGATTACCTGCCGGTTATAGGTCCTTCTAAAAATTATAAAAACGTATTTTATTCATTTGGTCACCACCATTTAGGATGGACATTGGGAGCTATTTCAGGAAAGATTATTTCAAAAATGATTGCAAATGAAAATACTAACTTAAATTTAGAGCCTTACAGTTCTATGAGATTTTCATAAACTTATGAAAAATAAAAATAGTTTGGCTTACCTCTTGTTGTTTTTAACAACACTTTTTTGGTCAGGAAATTTTATTGTAGGTAAAGCAGCAAGCATTTATGAGATTCCTCCATTTTCACTAAATTTTTATAGATGGCTCTTTGCTTGGTTAATACTTTTTCCATTTACATATAAAGAGATAATAAAAAAAAAAGATTATGTTTTAAAAAATTTAGGTTTTTTTATAGTATTAGGAATCACAAGCATAACTATATTTAATTCAATAGTTTATTATTCATTAAATTTTACCCAAGTTATTAGTGGGGTTTTAATGATCTCAACAATTCCAGTTATGATTATATTTATTTCATCTCTTTTAAAAATTGAAAAAACAAATATCTTTCAAATTATTGGTGTAATTCTTTCCTTAACTGGCGTTGTATTTATTATAACAAAGGCTGATGTGGAAATATTAAAAACTTTAAATTTTAACAAAGGAGATATAACCATGGTAGTTGCTATGTTTTCTTGGGCAACTTATTCAGCATTATTAAAGAAAAAAAAATATGAATTGTCCCAGATAACACTTTTAGAAGTTGTTATTACATTTGGTTTAGTTTTTTTAATTCCAATATATTTTATAGAAATGAACATGGGATATTTAATAAAATTAGGAAAACCATTTTATTTAACTTTGACCTATGTTGTTTTATTTCCTGGTCTTTGTTCTTTCTTCTTTTGGATTAAAGGCATATCAATAATTGGAGCAAATCGTTCAGGAGTATTCTTACATTTAATGCCAATTTTTGGAGCTGTTATGGCAATGATAATTTTTGATGAAAAATTTATGTTTTATCATTTGTTAGGAGCGGTATTTATATTGATGGGAATAATTTTATCAAATAGAAAAAACGCGCCATGATTAAAGTTGCGATACTTGACGATTATCAAAACATTTCACATGAGTTTGTTGATTTAAAAAAATTTGATGACAAATATGAAATAAAAGTATTTAGAGAACCTTTTCAAAATGAAGATGAGGCAATTGAAAATCTTAAACAATTCGAAGCTCTTTTAATAATGAGAGAGAGAACTGCAATCACAAAAAACTTAATTAAAAACTTAAAAAATTTGAAATTTATTATTACTAGTGGTATGCGAAATAAAGCTATTGATTTGGATGCAGCAAAAGAAAAAAAAATAATTGTTACTGGCACAGAAAGTAATTCTAATCCTGCTGCAGAATTAACTTGGAGTTTAATTTTAGGATTGGCTAGAAATATTAAAACAGAAATTGACAATATGTTCCAAGGATATTGGCAGACAACTGTTGGCGTTGAATTAAAAGGAAAAATATTAGGATTGATTGGTCTTGGAAAAATTGGTTCACAAGTTTCAAAAATTGCGAAAGCATTTGGGATGCAAGTTGTTGCTTGGAGTGAAAATTTAGATTTAAATAAATGTAAAGAACTAGATGTTCTTCCTGTTAGTAAAGAAGATTTATTAAAAACATCTGACTTTGTTTCAATTCATGTTGTTTTAGGAGATCGTTATAAAGAATTAATTAAACTAAAGGAATTTGACATAATGAAGAAAACTGCTTTTTTAATTAATACTTCTAGAGGACCAATTGTTAATGAAGATGATTTAATTATTGCTTTATCAACCAATGTTATTGCTGGAGCTGGTATGGATGTTTATGAAAAAGAACCTTTGCCAGCAGACCATAAGTTACGCTTCTTACCAAATGCTTTATTATTACCCCATTTAGGCTATGTTACTGCAGAAAACTATTCTATATTTTATACTCAGATGATGGAAAACCTAGAAGCTTGCGTTAATGGTAAACCAATAAGAAAGATTGAATAAATAATGCCGAAAGAAATAAATATAAATCTTACAAGTGAACAGAGAAAAATAATGTTTGAAGAGGCAACTGAACCATCGAGATCTAGTAAATTAAATTATGAAAAAAGAGTAGGAAGTTATCACTGCGCCAATTGTGGTATAAAACTTTTTGAATCAGTTACTAAATTTGAAAGTGGTAGCGGTTGGCCTTCATTCTCTGAAGCATTGCCCGATGTATTTGAAACTAAAATAGATTATTTACTAGGTTACGCTAGGACAGAGTATCACTGTAAAAATTGTGGAGCTCACCATGGACATATTTTTGATGATGGCCCACAACCCACAGGGAAAAGATACTGCAATAATGGATTATGCTTGATTTTTAAGCCTAAAGTTTGATAAAAAACATTTTTAATTTTTATTAAAATAGAATAAATTTTTAAAAATGAAAAAATTATTAATATTATTTTTTTTAGTTATTTATCCTTCAGTTTTATATTCTGATTCGTTAGAAGGCGTAATTAATAAAGTTTATGAAAAAGGAGAAGATAAATTAGAAGGTTTTATTGCAGAAAAATTATTTGATGGACCTGGAGATACCGAAATTTCTATTAGTACGAAAAAAGAAGGCAAACCCGAATACAGTCTAATGATTGTTAGACCGGTCAGCATTCATGATGATAGACTTAGTTTCTATCAGTTGCAAATTAGCAACAATACTGTTCTAGGAGATGCTAGGCAAACTTTGAATTTAGGATATGGACACAGATTTCTTTCAAATGACAAAACTAGATTTGTTGGATTTAATACTTTCTTAGATCGAGATATACATAATAATAGCAGAATGAGTGTTGGAGCAGAACTGAAATCTTCTGTATTTGAAGCAAATGGAAACTTTTATAAAGCTCTTTCAGAAAGTGATGGCGCAGGAAATGACGTCGGAAGCAATCAAGAAAGAGTTTTAGATGGGTACGATCTAAATTTGGTAGGTCAAGTTCCCAATATGCCATGGGCAAACGTTGTCTACACAGATTATAAATGGATGGCGGCAAAAAACTCAAAAGACTCCCAAGGAAGAATTCTTAAAACAGAATTAAATTTAACTCCGACGGTATCACTTGAAGCAGGCTTTGATGACAATAATATTAGCAAAACAGAGGAATTTTTAAAACTAACTTATAATTATCCTCCAAAAGATAGACCAACAGCACTTGATGGTTTGTCCGATGCAGCATATGAAATGGAAGATGTTAGTGGAGAAATGCTAACTAAAGTTAGGAGAGCTAATACAATAACAGTTGAAGTTGAAGCTTCTGGGGTAGTAATAGCACGAGGAAACAATTAATGAAAAAAATATTTTTAATTTTGGCATTAACTATTTTATTTTTTAACAAAAGCTATGCTGCATCTGGAGAAGGTAAAGCGACGGAATATATTGTCACAATGGAAAAAGTAGAACTTTGTGAAGATAGCGCTTGTGCTACATCAACTACTGTTGGCGAATCTAAAATGAATGTCGATATTGCTTCTGTAACCGCAGGAGCCGATATTGGTTCTTATGCGCCAACCACTGGTTTACCTTTAGGAACAACTTTTTCTCATCTTAGAGTAACTATAAGCAGAACATTTACTGTAACAGGAACTGTGAAAATTAGCAGCACGACTTGTGCTACTGATGGAGGAACTGATAATATTGCTACAAACCTTTTAGATGCTGGTACTGGTACTGCAACTTCAACAACAATGTACTTAGTAAATGCTGCTACTTATGATGCCTCAGATGGTTCAACAGGTGGGTCAGATATTACAATGGCTTATTCATCACCAACATATGCAACCACAATGACTGTATCGGGAGAAAGTATGGTAATGATTTACAAACTTACTACGCCTTATACAGTGGGAATTAAATCACCAACAATTAAGGTAGTTTTTAACACCGACACAGCGCTTGGAGCAACAGATGATGCTTGCGTCATGTGGCTACAAGAACCATATTGTTCAATAACAATTCAATAGATTTATTTTACAAGATTAAGCAATTCACCTTTTTTTTCCAAAGCTCTTAATTCTTCGTAACCACCAACATGAAGTTCATTAAAAAATATTTGAGGTATTGTTTTTTTTCCATTTGATTTGTTTAACATTTCTTCCCTTTTTCCTTCTTCAAGAGCAATATTAATTTCATTGAACGGTACATTGTTTCTAACCAGCAATTTTTTTGCCGCATCACAGAAATTACATTTAGGCCCCATATATAAAGTTACGTTTTTCATAATTCATATATAGTCATTTTTTTTTTAATTTCTTCATTTTTTTTAATTCATAAAAAATGGAGTTTGTTGAAACCCAATTTGGACTATTAGACAATTTGCTGCATTTTTAAATTTGACTGCGACCATTTTTCTTAAAAAAAAATCTATAAAAAAAAAATGTTTAATGAAATTTTTTATGACTTTGATATTATACTTTTAGATAGTCCTATTTAGCCATTTTTAGCTCCCGGTTTTTTAGGACTATCCTTCATAAAATGTTACCTTTAGATTACTTTCTCTTTTTACAGATAATTTTGTTTCTTTTCATAACTCCAGGTACACCAAGAATCGTTATTATTTCATATTCTATGAATTATGGGGTTTCCAAATGTATTTGGACTGCTTTAGGAGACATTACTGCAAATTTAGTTCAAGGAACTCTAGTAATTTTTGTTATAGGATCTTTTTTTTCTGATAATTCAAATTTATTAAATACTTTTAAATGGCTTGGGATAATTTATCTAATGTATTTGGCTTACGATCTTTATCGAAGCAAACCAAAAGACATAAATTCAAAAGAATATTCTGAAAAAAGCATTTTTTCGTTTTATAAAGATGGTTTTTTGGTTGCAGGAACAAGTCCTAAGGCTTGGATGTTTTTTCCTTTAATATTTCCACAATTTATAGATTTTAATTCTAATTATGTTGTTCAGTTTTTTATTTTAATTATCACTTACATGGTTTTAGACTTTGTCTCTTTAATTGCTTATGCAATCCTTGCTAACAAATTAATTATTTGGATAAAAGCAAACCCAAAGGTTATTAATACAATTTCAGCGTGTGTTTTATTGGTTATAGCTTTGATAATTGCCGTTACTCAAAATTATTAGGCGTTGATTCAAATCAATTAGACATGTTGTTTTTTTGATTAAATGGTTGTTTAATTATTTAATTAAAAATTAACTTAAAGAGAGGAATAGATGAATAAATTAAGTAAACTTATTTTAACATTTGTTTCTGCAATTGCACTAATATTAGCTTCAACTACAGTTTCTTTTTCAAAAGTTGTAGGTGATAAAATTATTTTAGGTGCAGCAGTTTCTCTAACAGGTAAGTATTCATCAAATGGAGTTCATACACAAAATGGTTACAATTTAGCCGTTGAAAGAATTAACAGTATGGGCGGTGTTAAGGTTGGTGGAAAAAACTATAAGTTTGAAATCATCTATTATGACGATGAGTCAAACTCAGGTAGAGCTGCTCAACTTGCAGAAAGATTAATAAAACAAGACGGCGTTCAATTTATGTTAGGACCATATAGCTCAGGATTAACAAAAGCTATGGCACCTGTAACTGAAAAATATGAGATACCAATGGTAGAAGCTAATGGTGCATCTAGATCATTATTTACCAAAGGATATAAATATTTATTTGCAGTGCTTGCACCAGCAAATTTATATCTTGATGTGGCCATTGATACTGCTGTTGAAAAAAATGGTGGAAAACCAGTCAAGATTGCTATGGCATTTGAGCAAGACGCCTTTTCACAAGATGTAAGATTGGGCATTGTTGATGCAGCAGAAAGAACAGGTTCTAAAATTATAATTGACGATAAATTACCAAAAGAGCTTAATGATATGGCCGCTACTTTGGCAAAAGTAAAGGCTACTAAACCAGATGTACTAGTTGTATCGGGTCATACAAAAGGTGCATTAACTGCCATCAGACAAATATCTGAAATGAAAGTTGATGTTCCAATGTTAGCCATGACTCACTGTGATGCAGCAAAATTATCTAAACAACATGGTAAAGCTTCTGAATATGCTTTATGTGCCTCACAATGGCACAAGTCTTTATCTTATAAAGATAAGTACTTTGGTGGTGGGATGAAATATGCAGCAGACTTTAAGAAAAAGTTTGACTACGATCCTCCATACCAATCCGCTGAGTCTTCGGCAGCTTTATTAGTTTTCAAAGATGCATTTGAAAGAGCAAATTCTTTTGATACTAAAAAAGTTAGAGACGCCTTAGCTGCTACCGATATGCAAACATTTTATGGAAACATAAAATTTGCTGAAGGTGGTCAAAACGTTTCTAAACCAATGGTTCTTTTTCAAGTAATATGTGACGACGCAGGTAAGTGTGAAAACAAAGTTGTAGCTCCGCTTAAATGGGCTTCAGCAGAGTTGGTTCACCCAATTCCAAAGTGGTCTGAAAGATAGTACCTAATATATAAAATGCCTCCTATTAGTAGGGGGCATTTTTTTTAAATACATAAAAGTTTATGGATTTTCTAATTTTCCAAGCACCAATGCTGATGATCCAAGCATCAATGGACGGAATTCTTTTAGGAATTTTATTTGCATTAATTGCTTATGGAATGGCCCTTCAATGGGGTGTTATGAATATAATTAATATTGCTCAGGGAGAATTGGTAATTATGGGAGGATACATAGCTTACTTTATGTATCTCTCAGGAATTCACCCAGCTTATGGAGTGATTGTATGCCCAATCGTTATGTATTTTGTTGGATGGGGAATGTATAAGCTTGTTATTAACAAAGTAGTTGATAGGGATTTGTTTATTTCAATTCTTGCAACATTTGGAATAAGCATTTTAGCTCAACAGTTAATGAATTTTGCATTTGGAGCCGATGTTGTTGTTGCCCAATCAAATTTTGGAACAACAATGTTTTTTAATGGAATGGTTACAATACCTAGTGCTAAAATATTTTCAGGAGCAGTTTGCATAATATCAGCGATTATCCTTGTCATTTATATGAAAAAATCAAAACTGGGACGTGCAATTAGAGCTACAGCACAAAATGCAAGAGCAGCAAAGATTTTAGGAGTAGACACTGAAAAAGTTTATGCTGCAACTTTTGGACTTAATGCAGCTCTTTGTGGGATTGCCGGCGCATGTATCGCAATTACATTTACACTTCATCCTTATACAGGATTGCCATATACAGTTAGATCTTTCATGATTGTAATTATTGCAGGACTTGGAAATTTACCAGGTGTTGCAATTTCTGGAATGGGCCTTGGTATTTTTGAGGAATGGGCAGATTATTTGCTTGGAACTGAATTTAGA
>Ga0163108_10002047_pt1 | contig 14656 bp, 12 predicted proteins | sample Fk1155metaG_FD_109644 | JGI IMG/M metagenome (GOLD analysis project Ga0163108, IMG submission 109644) | Marine microbial communities from the Central Pacific Ocean - Fk160115 155m metaG | ecosystem: Environmental > Aquatic > Marine > Oceanic > Photic zone | place: The Central Pacific Ocean...
ATCAAAAAGTTGAGCAAAAAGTGCCGAGCGGATGGCTCATTCAGAGAATTTGGGACTCGGCAAAACTCATAATCCAAAACTCGTCGCTTTGCTCCTCGAACAGATGGCTTATGTGCCTTTGGCACCGTTTTCCCTCGCCTCCAAATTCTTTCTTCATTCCCCAAATGCTCGGTGTTTTCACACAATTTTTCTTGTCATCTCAATGAACAGTGTGAAGAGAGATCTATTTCTGCACCAATGAATGGTTTATACTAGTAGTCTCTTTTTATTACATTGCAGATTTCATACATGCTGCCTAAAATGAAGTGCAAAAAATAGTTTAATTAAGCTAAAAATAAACAAAAAACAGGATAATATGCTAAAAATTCACACAATATACTTGACAAATAGTATGTTTTGTGGTATGGTGGAGACAGTGTTTTTTAAACTTATAAAATTGAAAGGGGACATATGTCTCGCAAAAGCCGGCGGGCTAAAACGCGGCGTGCTAGGAGAAAAAACCAACTTCCACTACCGCTGACCCCTGTTGGTCAGTTGGTCAAAAACCAGCAGCCGGTGGTGGGTAATGTTCTTATGATTGCTGTTGAGGAGGAATATGGCTATGGTTATCACGCCATCTCCTTTGTGGGCACCAAGAACTACGGTACCTATCAGGAGCAGCGGGACGCGGCCATTATCGAGCTTACAGAGCTTTTCCGCTATGGTTGCTTCCCAGGTTTGCGGTACTGGTTCTTTCATGACCACACCACAGCAATGGTTCGTGGTTTGGAGCAGTTTTCGAGTGCCCCTACCTCAATTAAGGGATACGAGAAGCTTTCTTTGGACATGATGTGTGCGACAGCGCATGTTCATGGTCCTGATGATTCATATCTTGTACTACCTCTTGTAGGTGGCTCGGGTCGCAGAATCAGCATTGATAAGGCGCGTCAGCGTGAGACAGAAGAACTTCATTATTTTGGGGAAATGAAGTGTGTTGACGTTGAAGGGTCTTTTGTTGATCCGAGTGACTCTGATTACTCAGATCATCAGCGACCTCTCGCCTTACCGTATATTGATCCTTAACCACAGACCTTCTCTCAAGATACACACATATCATCGTAGAGGAGGAGAAACAAAAACCCATCTGTACTGCAGGTGGTTTTTTGTTTTTTAACTTCTTTTTATTATAGATTTCTCACATTCAGTTCGAAATGACAATGCCAATAATACATTGAATTCTCTTTAATCCACTTTTTGGCACCAAAAAGTTGCGCAAAAAGTGCCGAGCGGATGGCTCATTCAGAGAATTTGGGGCTTGGCAAAACTCATACACCAAAACTCGTCGCTTCGCTCCTCAAACAGTTGGTGTATGTGCCTGCGGCACCGTTTTACCTCGCCTCCAGATTCTTTCAACACTACCCAAATGATCGGGGTTTTTATACAAATTTTACTGTTCTTGGTAACATATTGATTTTTGGGGCTTCATTTGATACAATACTTGTATTATTTATTAGTATTTTTATGACAGAATTTTTTCAGACCATACTGTATATTCCACTGTTTAATGGTTTTGTTGGAGTGTATGCGCTTATCCCAGATGTTGGTATTGTTATTTTAATTATTACGGTGCTGGTAAAATTAGCACTGTACCCGCTTAACACATCTTCAATTCAAGCACAGCGATCTTTGCAAGAGTTGCAACCAAAATTAGATGCGTTAAAAAAGAAGCACAAAGACAATCAGCAGGTTTTGGCACAAGAAACAATGAAACTCTATAAAGAGCACAAAGTAAATCCACTTGGGTCATGTTTGCCGCTTCTTATTCAGTTACCAATTTTTATTGCACTATATTGGGTGCTACAGGCCGGACTTACTACCGATGATTTTAGTATACTGTATTCATTTGTACCAAACCCAGGGTCAATCAATCCAATTTCACTCGGACTTTTTGATTTAAGTAAACCACAGATAGTCCTTGCTCTGCTTGCAGGTGGTGCACAATATTGGCAAGCGAAATCTTTGTCTCGCAAAAAACCACCAAAAGCTGCAGGAGAAGGTGGAAAAGACGAGAGTATGGCAGCAATGATGAACAAACAGATGTTGTACTTTATGCCTGTGATTACGGTGGTAATTGGTACACAATTGCCTGGTGGGTTGTCACTGTACTGGTTTCTTTCTACACTGTTTATGGCGCTGCAACAGGTTATTCTTTCCAAGAAAAAGGATAAAGAAACACCACCATCTTCTCCAAGTAGTTCTGGGGCAATAGAAGGTGAGATAGTGTCATAATAGTATACGTATGCGATTACGATTTAAACAAATTAAAAAATTTACCGTTCAAACACTCTCCGGAAGTGAACTTGGAGGTGTTGTAGACATTGTATTTAATACAGAAGGTCAGGATATTGTGCAGTATGAGGTTCGCCCATCTTTATCTCGAAAAACATTTCTTATCAGCAGAGATCAAATTGTTCGGTTTGAGGAAGGGATTATTGTGGTGTACGATACAGCGGTACCAAAAGAGGTTCGAGAAAAAACCAAGAATCCATCGAGCACGCAGCCTAATCCACTTCCATCGGCGTAACTGTGTGATCGATATAAAAAGAGGCCAAACGCGGCCTTTTTTTGTTTTTTAGGCGTTCTTATGCAATACTACATATATTATGAAAAAACATACGCATACAATAATAAAAACCCTTGCTTTCTTTGACATATTTTCGCACCCACTCACTGTCCAAGAGTTGTATGCGCACAGGTGGGGTAATAGTACACATATCAATTATCAGGATTGGTGTAAGGATTTGGACACACTTGTCGCAAGTAATACAAAAGTCATCATGCAACACGGGTATTATATGCTTGCACAAAATACTCAGGCAATGCAGAATAGGCATGATCGTGTGTGGTGGGTAAAAAGAAAAATGGCGGTGGCAAAAAAAGCTGCAAAAGTATTACGTTTTGTGCCATTTCTTCGTGCAGTGTTTGTGTGTAATATGCTCGAAAAGACCGCACATGATGATAGTGATATAGATGTGTGTATTGTGGTGCAAAATAAGAGGTTGTGGATTGTGCGGTTGTTTGCTACGGCATTGCTACATATGTTACGTCTGCGCGCTCATGGAGCATACACAAAAGACAGAATTTGTTTGAGTTTTTATTGCTCAGAAGACGGAGCAAACCTTTCCTCTATGTGCATTTCTCCGCCAGACATTTATTTGGCTTACTGGATTATTTTTTTGGTACCACTCTATGATCCATATAATCACTACGCAAAAATTTTACAGAAGAACCAGTGGGTACAAGAATATGTGGGAGTAGGTAAACAAGATCGTGCAGCACTTTTACCACTAGTAAAAGACAATCACATATCCAATTGTATTACAGTATTTTTTGAGACAGCTTGGCGTGGCACATATGGTGAACAGATTGATATGCTGGCAAAAAAAATACAAGAAAAAAAAGTAGCACAGATTTCGTATCCGCTCGAAGATGGTGCCAAACGTGATGTGCAAATCTCTGATGATTTGCTTAAGCTTCATCAAAATGACAGACGACAATTATTTCAGGAGCAATGGAAAAGGATATACACATCAGTGCTGTAATGAGCTTGTATGCACATAAAAAAGATATCTTTGTCTCAGGTTGTGGCGTGGCTTACGATGCTCACGGTTTTTGTGTTACCCTGGCAAACTATATATATTGTTTCCCAGTCACGTATTGAGGGGTTTGTGTGGACATATGGGACACATGGTTTTTACTTGTCGCAGTGTTTGGTGTGGATCACAGCAATACTGTTTCTTTTTTGGTATGTTGCAAAGCAAGGGTGCGGGACGCTACAAAAAGAACTTCTACGTTTTGCGCATCCAAAAGTTAAGGTGTTGTGTCTTTTGTTTGTACTGTATATTATGTGCTCACCATTTTGGGCTGTATATCCTACACTTTCTTTGCAGTATAGTGTGTATATGCTTGGTGCTATTCTTCTTGCTTGTGTAGTTATATCTGGCCCAGCCTCACTACAGCAACTTTTTTATACCTTTTGTGTTTCTGCCACCACCCAGTCTCTATTTGGTATATGGCAAACAACACAGCAAGAAGTATTAGCTAGTACAATGCTAGGTATTGCAGAAAAGTTACCACAACATGCGGGAGTGTCTGTTGTGGTAGCAGAGGGGATTGGTAGATGGTTGCGCGCGTATGGTGCTTTTCCGCATCCCAATATCTTTGGTGGGTATATGTGCACAGCACTCATTCTTTCTGTAGCATATTATGTTTATGTCGGATTACCTCGGCGTGGTGTGGTAAAAACACTGGTGTACAGTTTGTGGGGAGTACTTTTTTTGGGTTTGTGGGTGTCATTTAGTAGGGCGGCACTACTTGCCTTTGTGGCGTGGTTTGTGTGCTTTGGTATGTACCTTGCGTTGTATACAAATAAAACCAAACGTTTTTTACAGGTTTATGTAAAAAGTTTTATTGTTTTTTTCTGTTGCACGGTGTATTGTTTGGTGGTTTTCTTCCCACAGGTTTATGAGAGGGTGAGCATTACTGCGGTGTATGAAATGCGCTCAATTTCTGAAAGAGTAAGTGGATATCAGCAATGGTTTACCATTTTACCACCATATATGTGGTTTGGTACCGGCCCAGGCGGGTATACTGCGGCAATGCAGATAAATAGTCCTGGATTACCAGGTTGGGTGTATCAGCCGGTACACAATGTGTTCTTACTTATGCTCGCAGAACTTGGTATTGTTGGTGTGCTGATTGCGTGTATAGTTTGTTTTTTACTTATTGTAACAATGTTGCGTTTTTCAGGTTTAGATAGTGTACAAAAACGCAATACTCTTGTGTGTATTTTTGTGTTACCAATTTGTGCGATTGGCTTGTTTGACCACTATCTTTTTTCTTCACATGCTGGTATACTTATAGTAGCTGTGTACATAGGTATGCTTATCTACTGTGCAAAAAACTGTCCACAGTTTGTCCACTTTTATTGTAACAATACGCGCCAAACACGGGGGTTGGAGCTTGACAAGAAAAAATAAAAATGGGAAAATATAGACCACAATAAAGAAAGAGCAAAAATACCACTAGTTTTTCGTAAGACGAAGAGCCTGAGAGTGGTAACATTACGCAAGTGTTCGCTACCTGATCTCGTGTTACTGACAGGCATCATGAGATCAACCTGTAGACGGCATGTTGGGTGTGTTACTACTTTTGGGCTTTTTTATTTGCTTTGTGGAAAGAAGATTTGACGTGAATTTTATTTCGTGTAAAATAGAAGGTGCTTATCACTCAAATATTACGAGTGATAATATGTAGTTTATTTATTTAATATATATCGTCATATGGCTATTAAACCACTTGGTGGAAGAGTCTTGGTAAAACTTCTTAAAAAAGAAGAAGTAACAAAATCTGGCATTGTGTTACCAGATACTGCCGACAAAGAAAAAAAATCCGAAGCAGAAGTGATTGCGCTTGGGCCGGGAAAATTGTTAGAAAACGGAGAACGTGCATCATTTGAAGTTGCTGTTGGACAAACTGTTTTGCTTAAATCTTGGGGAGGAGATGAGGTAGAAGTAGAAGGTGAGCAATTCAAAATCTTTGACGCAGAAGATATTTTAGCAATTATTGAATAATAGGCTTAACGCAAATAATTAACTATTTTATGGCAAAAAAAATTACATTTGAAGAGGAAGCACGTCAAGGATTACTTCGTGGCGTAGACGCATTAGCAAATACAGTAAAAGTAACACTTGGTCCAAAAGGACGAAATGTGGTACTTAGCAGAAGTTATGGTGCACCAACTATTACAAAAGACGGAGTAACCGTAGCAAAAGAGGTTGAATTAGAAGACGCGTGTGAAAACATGGGAGTAGAATTAGTAAAAGAAGTTGCAAGTAAAACAAATGATGTAGTGGGAGACGGAACTACAACCGCAACTGTTTTGGCACAAGCCATTGTACAAGAAGGAATGAAAAATGTGGTTGCTGGTGCAAACCCAGTTGCGTTAAATCGTGGATTGCACAAAGCGGCAGAAGCAATTGTAGACGCACTACAAAACACTATTTCAAAAAATGTAGAAGAAGATGAAATTGCAAATGTTGCTGCCATTTCTGCAAACGACAAAGAAATTGGAAAAAAGATTGCCGACGCCATGAAAGACGTTGGGCAAGATGGTGTTATTACCGTAGAAGAATCACAATCTTTTGGAATGGAAATCGAAACCGTAAAAGGAATGCGATTTGACAAAGGATATATTTCTCCATACATGGTAACCAATGCAGAAAGAATGGAAGCAGAATATGAAGATCCATATATTCTTATTACCGACAAAAAAATCTCTTCACTCGAAGAAGTGTTACCAATTTTGGAAAAAGTGGCAGAAACCGGAAAAAAGGAATTAGTTATTTTGGCAGAAGATGTGGATGGTCAAGCACTTGCAACGCTCGTTGTAAACAAACTTAGAGGGACATTTAATGTGCTTGCTATTAAAGCGCCGGGATTTGGTGACAGACGCAAAGCAATGCTAGAAGACATCGCAGTGCTTACTGGTGGACGAGTTATTACAGAAGATATTGGATTAAAGTTAGACAACACAACTATTGAAGATTTGGGCCGCGCAAGAAAAGTAACTGCAACAAAAGAATCGTCAACAATTATAGAAGGAAAAGGGGATCACGCAGCTGTTGAGGCACGTGTAGCACAAATTCGCACTTTTATTGAACAAAGTGATTCAGAATTTGACAAAGAAAAACTTGCCGAACGTTTGGCAAAACTTGCAGGTGGCGTAGCAGTTATCAAAGTTGGGGCTGCAACAGAAACCGAAATGAAAGAAGTAAAACATAGAATCGAAGACGCGGTTGGTGCCACAAAAGCAGCAGTAGAAGAAGGTGTGGTTCCAGGTGGTGGTGTTGCACTGCTTAGAGCAGCAAAAGCTTTGGAAAACATTAATCTTAATGATGAAGAAATGCTTGCGGTAGGAATTTTAAAACGTGCATTAGAGGCACCAATTAGAACAATTTCTAAAAATGCCGGATACGAAGGAGCTGTGGTAGTTGATGAAATCAAAAAACATGATGGAAACTTTGGGTTTAATGCCTCAACCGGACAATACGAAGATATGGTAGTTGCAGGAATTATTGATCCAACAAAAGTAACACGATCAGCATTGCAAAATGCCGTATCGGTTGCTGGAATGATTTTAACAACCGAAGCTGTGGTAACTGATTTACCAAAGAGTGATGACGGGCACGGACATGCTCCAGCCGGAATGCCAGGAATGGGTGGTATGGGTGGAATGATGTAAACCAGAGACAAAAAAACACCACGCTTTGTGCGTGGTTTTTTTTTATATTGCATTTTTTCGTAATTATAGCTAAAATACCAGTATATGAAAGAACATCAGCAAAAACTTATTGCATTGCAAGAAAAGGTAGAAAAAGCCAGAGGCTTATTGGATTTACCAGAAAAGGTTGAAAGAATTGCGCAATGCGAGATATTAATGCAAGCGCCAGATTTTTGGGATAATCATGAAGAAGCAAAACATGTTTCCCAAGAACATGAACAACTTGCATCAGAAGTGGCGCTTTGGGATAGGTTGCAGTTTACGATTACTGAACTACTGGCATTGTTAGACGACCTAGAGAAAACTCCTGATGTGGAATTAGAAGAAGAACTTGGTGAGCGTATTATTACCCTTGAAAAAGAATATGCTGACGCGTCATTTGTTATGCTATTTTCTGGAAAATATGACAAACACAATGCCATTGTGACGTTTCACTCTGGAAGTGGTGGAACAGAAGCGCAAGACTGGGCAGAAATGTTATTGCGAATGATTATGCGATACGCCGAAAAAAAGAAGTGGCATGTGCAATTACTTGACGAAACACGTGGGCAAGAAGCGGGGATTAAGTCGGCAACACTGTCGGTGCGTGGAAAAAATGTTTTTGGTCATTTGCAATCAGAACATGGAACACACAGATTGGTACGTATTTCACCATTTGATGCCGAACAAATGCGTCACACGTCTTTTGCAAATATTGAGGTTATTCCAGAAGTTGCAGAAGAAGAAGCGGTAATAATTGACGAAAAAGATTTGCGCATAGATACGTTTATGTCTAGTGGAAAAGGTGGGCAAAGTGTGAACACCACATACTCAGCCGTACGCATTGTGCACAATCCAACAGGCATTACGGTGCAATGTCAAAATGAACGGTCACAGTTGCAAAACAAACAAACCGCAATGCGTATGCTGCAGTCAAAATTACAACAAAAGCAGGATGAGGAAGAGGTAGAAGAACAACGCAAACTAAAAGGGGAGTATAAAAAAGCAGAATGGGGGAATCAGATTCGGTCGTATGTGCTGCATCCGTACAAAATGGTAAAAGATAATAGAACAAAATATGAAACCACGCAGCCAGATGACGTGCTCAATGGCGACTTGGATGGTTTTGTAACCGCGTACTTATCATGGAAATACACGCAATAATATATGAAAACTATTCTACAAAAAGATGCAGATATTGCACACATTACCACAGAGCTTAAAAAAGGAAGAACTATTATATACCCAACAGAAACCTGTTACGGGCTTGGTTGTGACGGAACAAATCAAAAAGCAGTAGATACTATTTTTTCTATTAAACAGCGACAAAAAGATAAACCATTACTTGTTATAATGGCAAATATTACCATGGCACAAGAATATGTTGTGTGGGATGAATTATTAGAAAACATTGCAAATAAATTTTGGCCAGGCCCATTGACAGTGGTGGCAGATGTTGCACAAGAAAATGATTTGGCCGATGGGGTAAAAAGTCAAAACAATACACTGGCGTTTCGAATTACCGACCATCCATTTGCTGCAGCGCTTTCAGAAGAGCTGGCGGCACCACTTGTAGCAACGTCAGCAAATATTTCTTCTATGGCAAGTCCTTACGATATTGCACATGTGCATGCCATGTTTAATGATCAGACATCTCAACCAGATATCATTATAGACGCTGGTGATTTGCCGCATAAAGTGGATTCAACTATAGTCTCCGTACAAAAAAACAAACTCCGTGTGTTGCGTCAAGGCGAAGTTGTTGTCCGTGAGCAAGATATTATTTAAATATATATGGAAAAAGGAGGAAAAAATATATGGCATTGGGTTGTGTTGTTCAGTGTCTCAGTACTGGTAGCGTGTGTGCTGTGTGCTGCATATACAAAGACAATATACACGCAAGATGGGTATACTGCTGTGCAAATGTCACAAAAAGTTATTTACCAAGTCACTACAGAAGAAGTGGTAGCAAAACCTGAAAAAGTGTATGCAAAAGGGCTTTATCTTACGGCATATTCCGCAGGTTCAGAAAAAAAACTTAATAGTATTATTGAATTAATAAATAGTACAGAACTTAATACTATTGTGATAGATATTAAAGATGATAGTGGGTATGTATTGTATGATAGCGAAATACCTCAGGTAAATGAACTCGATTTGGAAGATAATCGGCTTGGAGATGTGCAGGCAATAGTACAAAAGTTACATGATAATGATATTTATGTTATTGCGCGGCAGATGGTGTTTCAAGATCCGGTGTTAGCAAGAAAAAAACCGGAATGGGCATTGCGGAACAAAAGTGGAGGAATTTGGACCGACCACAAAGGTCAGGCGTGGGTTGACCCAACTATTGAAGACGTTTGGAAATATAATATGGATATTGCAAAAGAGGCGATTACTTTTGGGTTTGATGAGGTAAATTTTGATTATGTGCGGTTTCCAAGTGATGGAAACATGAAATCAGTTGTGTATACAAACGGAGAAAAGAAAAAACACGAAGTAATGGAGGAATTTTATGCATATCTTGGTGAGGAGTTTGCAGTATTGCCTGCATGGGTTTCGCTCGACATGTTTGGGTTTGTTATGGAGCGACACGACGGCATGTCAATTGGACAACGCCTTGAAGACGCGGTTAATAATGTAGATTATATTTGTCCTATGATGTATCCATCGCATTATCCGTCTGGACATTTGGGGTTACAAAACCCAGCTGCGCACCCAAAAATGGTTATACAAAATGGCATGGAAAAAGGGGTATTACATTTTATCAACACACAAGCATCGGTACGACCATGGATACAAGCGTTTAATATTGGTGCGGTGTACGATGGGCAAAAAATCCGAGCACAAATTGACGAAATAGAAAATGTTTCTTCTTCTGGGTGGTTGCTTTGGAACGCAGCAAATAGATATTCTGCAGCTGGCCTTAAAACAAGTACTTGACACAATTGATACACTGTTCTTGACAAACATTTTTTTTAGTGATAGTGTAAATAGGCACTCTTATATATGTGGGTGTGTGTTATTTTTACAATTAAAAAAGAAAGGACCGGTGAATGAATCATCATGAATGCGCAAACAATAGAGATCAGAGAAGAAGAGACAAGACCTTTGGTTCGAGGTTTTACATTAGATTCAGAAGGAACTTATTGCAAGGAATCTGCAATACAGTACGAACAGCGTTCTGTGCAGGGAATTACAGCACATGTTTTGCGAATGCATATTACAGATCCTAGCCCGCAAATACTCAATGTCTATAATAACAGAGTTGGTGTTTGGAAGGGTGGAGAACAAAGAAAGCAAAATTTTTTGGAAAAGATTACCAGAATAATCATTGAAGAAAGTCCTGGGATATTCTTCTCCAGAAATGCAAGAGCTCACATGAGTCTTATGCCACACGCTGTACGAGAAACTCTTACTGTGGAGCTTTGGGTGAACGATGCACTTGAGCTAATTCACGGACCGTATATACAGCACACACGTCTTGTTAGTGAGTTGCGCCTCGGCTTTGGAGATTTAAAAGAGCAATTACGTTTAGATTCTGGGTATTTCCCTGATATGATAAAAGGACTTGTTGCTTTTGCAGAAAAGTTATGTGCAGCTCAGGTAAAAAAAGGTGTTTCCACTAGTAAAAAAGTGGAACATCTTTATGCAAAATATCATGCGAACATCTCAGAAGAAGATTTTGTAGATCTTGCGTCATCGGTGGTAGGAGAAGTTTCTGTATTCTTTAATTCGGTTTTGTCTGAGTATTGCAAAAAGAAGGACGTACCTATTTTATACAGAAATGTGGGAAAAAAAACAACAAAAGAGGTTGTTGAGAATGTTGCAACTATGTATAAATGGGCACAATATCTTCCAAAGACATTACAGCAGCTTTTCTCTTCAAAATTAATATCCACAAGGAGTACTGTCAAAGAGGTTGAAGCCTATGAGTGTGCTAAAGAGTCGGATATGTTTTATAGTACGTTACCAGTGTGTCATGCTGGATTACGTCTTCCACAATATGCCGCATTTGGTGCACCATTGCGATGTCCGGTAAGTTTGATTAATTTTTTACAACTATCTGCGGTGGCTTTAGATAAAGAAATGCCGTTTTCCACTACTGATTTGGGTGGGTTGTCTAATCATATCAATGCACATATATAAGCAATTATTGCTCACAATGCCTTTAATTAGGCATTTTTTTTTGTATAATAGAATAGTTTTGTGCTATAGTTTTAGGATATGAATCAATCTCAATTATACAATATACCACACATTACGTCTTTGGCCGCGCAGTACCACGTTACACCATCCAAACAGTTTGGCCAAAACTACCTTATTTCTGAGCGTGCAATACACGCAATTCTTGGTGCCGCTGATTTGCACAAAGAAGATGTTGTTGTAGAGGTTGGTCCGGGATTTGGTGTCTTGACGTTTGCCGTATTACCACATGTCCACCAGGTACAGAGTTTTGAAATAGAAAAAAGACTAGAACCATACTGGGATGAGGTGTGCAAAAACAACAACACGTTATCTGTTGTTTGGGGGAATGCATTAAAAACGGTACCACAGCATCTACCAGAAAAAGGGTTATATAAAGTGGTGGCAAATTTACCATATCAGATTACCTCTCGTATTTTACGCCTTTTTTTAGAAGCAAAGACCCCACCGGAACGCATGGTGGTTATGGTGCAAAAAGAGGTGGCAGAGCGGATTTGTGCCACGCCCGGAAACATGAGTGTTCTTGCAACGGCTGTACAATATTTTGGTGTACCAAAAATTATATCAAAAGTACCAAGGACAGCATTTTGGCCAGAACCAAAAGTTGATTCAGCGGTATTAGCAATTACAGGTATTGAAAAAAAAGACCCAAAAGAACGTGACGCATTTTTTCGCATAGTCAAAGCGGGGTTTGCGAGTAAAAGGAAGCAGTTGTGGCACAATTTGGTGAGTGGTTTGCATGTGTCTCCAGAACAGGTAAAAAAATGTTTGGAAGAGGTAACAGGAAACACAAAAATTCGTGCACAAGAGTTGGGTGTTGAGGATTGGAAGCGTTTGGTGGGGTTGTTAGAGGTGTAAGCTGTGGACAAATGTGTAGATCTAACTGTTGACATGTTTTTTAACAAACGATATTATATGAATATATAACACAATTGCTTTATGTTTTTTCCCACAAAACTACAATTTCAGTTTACGCAGAGTGTTATATTATATTTTTTAAATAAGCCGCCGTTTTGGCGGTTTTTTTTTATCACAACTATATGAAAACATCGCAACCCGTTCGGTTTTTCGTCAGTATCTTAGCAGTATTGGTGGTGCTTTCTCCTTTGTCACCTGTTTTGGCACAGGATTTTGCACTTTCTTCACCAAAAACTGAAGAAACAGAAGTGAAGACAATTGACTTTACCCCCTCTAAAGAGGTGGTAAAACAAGACAATATATCATTGATTGGTGAGACCGAGGTGGGTTTGACTAAAGATATATTAGGGTTAACGTCAGAAGCGTTGCAGAGCATAGAGGAGGAAATTGTTTTATCTAAAGAAAACGACGACGTAATACAAGCATATGGTGTAAAAATTATACAAGAAGGGGACTCAAATACCCCTCTTTTAACCCATGACATTAAGGCCGAGGCAGATCCATCGCTTTTTCGCATTATTGACGCAAAAACAGATAGGGCATATATAGGAGATGGACAATTGGCATACAAGCTGTATGCTGCTCCACGATTATTATATAGAGACGAGTCTGGATTATTACAAGAACGAGAACCAGGATGGAATTGGTTTCATGAAACACAATCTACGCAACTTGCTTCTTTGGATGTTGGTGGTTATCACTACACGGTACCACTTGGCAAAGATACTATAAAAGTGCAAGCAGGAGATTATGAGCTTGGTGGTAAACACATTTTGCCAAAACCAGGGAATTTCTCACAACACAAAGAAGAATACGACACTATTACCACATATTTGGACATGTATCCATATGTGGATATTGAGTTTGTAGATGGCGGCGCATGGAGAGAAAGAAAAATTCATATAGAAAAATCACCGCATTCTCTTACATCGGGTGAGCAGGTTATATTTTGGGAGGAGTATGTTATTCCAAAAGATGCCATAGTGTTAAATAAAGACGGGAAACAACTCTTTGGAACCCAAACAATAGAGGGTGAGCATTTATTTATTCAAACTAAAGATGGTAGTGTGTTTACCATTGGTGACGCCGTGGTATTTGACCAAAACGCAGGCTCAACCCCAGAAGAAAGAGAAGTGTCTTCGGAGGTGTATCCGGTTCGTCAAATAGTAGACATTGATTATAGTGCGCATAAAGTAAAGATCGGCCTTGTTCTTGATGCTTCATATCTCCTTGCGCCAGAAAGAGTATATCCTGTAACTGTTGATCCTGGGTATTATGCTTGTGATCAAGACAACCTTAATCAGTCAGGTGGTGCTGCAGGGTGTAGTTTGGGAGATATAACTGACTTGTATTTACGCTATTTGGCTGGTGGGCGCGGTATAATTAATGATCTCTACTTAGGGTATTACAATGCTTCTGGTTCACCAGCCACCCGTCATTCTCTTATGAAATTTGACTTGGATATACCACAAAACGTGAATATTTCAAGTGGGCGGATTAAAATGTATCAAGATAGAAACGGATCTGGGACATATAATGGTTCTATCAACATTGGTGTGTATAATGTGTTAAATAACTGGAATTCTGGTGATGTGGAATTTAGAGATCTTCAAGGTTCTTTGCTGCAGGCAGCTACAGGTTCTGTGAGTAGTGGTACTTCTGGTTGGCGTGAATGGAACATAACAACGCTTATAGAAGATTGGTATTCAGAGGATCTAACTAATAATGGGATATTGCTTCAACCTACGCCATTGTGGGATAGCGGCGTAACGCCAAATTGGCCAAATCGTTTAATTATTTTTAGTTCCTCAAGACACGGTAACAGGAAGGGGCCGTATTTATATGTAAACATGGAGGCAGTGAATAATGCCGAACCAAACCTAGTTCCAGTAAATGCAAGTGTGGACGATACCACTCTTGCACCAGGAGAATCAACAACAGCACGAGTGCGGGTAGAGAATATTGGTGGAGGAGATGCTGATAGCTCTTATGTTGGATACTATCTATCAACAAATAGTACTTATAGTTCTAATGATATACGTTTAAATACGGATACCGTTATTGCACTCAATGCTGGTGAGCTTTCTGGAGAGGAAAATGACCCCATAACCATACCAGCAGATTGGAATAATTCTGGGAGAAACTATATTTTATTTCGTTCTGACTATAGGGATGACGTGGATGAATCCGATGAAAGCGATAATGTGGTTGCGGTGCCAATAACAATCAGTG
>Ga0163108_10002048_pt1 | contig 14651 bp, 10 predicted proteins | sample Fk1155metaG_FD_109644 | JGI IMG/M metagenome (GOLD analysis project Ga0163108, IMG submission 109644) | Marine microbial communities from the Central Pacific Ocean - Fk160115 155m metaG | ecosystem: Environmental > Aquatic > Marine > Oceanic > Photic zone | place: The Central Pacific Ocean...
ACAATAGACAAAGCCGCTGAGTATGTTCTTTCGTGTCAGGATCAGGGCAGTGGAGGATTTAAATACACAGCAGGTGGCGGAGAACCAAACTTTGCAAGAACTGCTGCGGGAGTCATGTCCTTAATAATGTGCGGTCAACGCGATTTAAAAGCGACTCAAAGAGGCATTGCTTTTCTCAAAGCCTTCCCCGAATCCAAGTTTAAAAGTACTAATCACTTTCATTACGCTCATTATTATGCAGTACAAAGCATGTATCAGTCAGGAGACGCTGACTTTCGGGCATGGTACCCAAAGATCTCAGCAGAAATTATTGGGAAACAAAATAAAAATGATGGAAGCTGGAGCGGATCTTATGGCCAAGCCTATGGCACTTCATTATCAATCCTGATCCTTGGTGTCCCCTATCGGTACTTACCAATTTATCAGCGTTAAATGTGAATGTGAACCCTCTTTCCACATTTCAAATTATTCAAAAAATTCCTACCGTCTTGCCACAGGCATTCACAATCCTTGCGCTAATTTTTCTTCAATTCAGCGCCATCGGAGCACCCGTCAGACCATCAGGTACAATAGGATACCTTCAGCAACTCAATGAAGAAGACTGGATACTAAAAGCCGAAGCCCTTCATTATCTTTCTGAAAACAAAGTCCCAGAGGCCCTAGAAAGCATCCTCAAGATAATCAAAGACGAGAAGGAGAGGTCATGGATTCGTTCCAAGGCCTTAGTCGCCTACTGCAAAATCCAAAACAGTCAGGAGATCCCTCAGACACTATCCATATTCGCCGCATCATCTGATCAAGTACTTCGGGAAGGAGCTGCCGAATCGGCTGGATTAATCAAAGGGAATAAGGGAGTCGATATTTTATTAAAACTAACAGCAGACAAAATAGAATCTGTTCAATTAAGAGCGCTAGCCTCCTATTGCAGAATCATGGGTGAAAAGGCATGGCCCTTAGCTCAAAAAATGACCGAATCTATAACCGAGAAATCAATACCTTTGGCTGTCGAATCTCTGGCCATTGTAGGGAATAAGGATGCCTTCGAAAGGGTAAATAAATTAACAAAGTCATCAACAAACAAGAGAGCATTGGTCGAGTCTATTAGCAGAAGTAAAAATCCTAAAGTCATACCAGTCCTTCTAGATCTACTTGAAAGAACCAGCACTGATGACGCTAATTTCGCATATATCATCTCGGCCCTCTCTAAGAACAGTAATGAAATCCTATCGAGCTCATTGAAGGACTTCATTAGGACTGGAAGAGACAGCGCACTCTTTGCCGCTGCCAGAATTATTACAATTCTCTTCCAAGATCCAAATCTTGGCAAAGAACTACTAGCCGCACTAACAACTTCTACTTCTCCCGAAACTCTGGAAACAGTAATGATTGCTCTCGGATCAAAAGAAATGGATCCTGATTCTAACAAAGAATTTTTTATTACTCACCTGAAGAATGAAACACCTGAAATAAAAGTACTCGCAATTCGCTGCCTCAGCCATTGCAGTGAGGCTAATCTCTATACTCTCCTAAAAGAAACTATTAAGGACAATGAAAGTCGCGTTTCCATTGCCGCTATAAACGCGCTAATGGAAGCACCTCTTGAAGATGCACCGACAGGAACATTGGTATCTTATCTTGAAGATGTACTTGTAAGTACTGACAACGTAATTCGTAAAGCCGCATTTGAATTACTCGGTCACGCCGGCAATGCTGATGACTTCGAACCTGCACTCGCAATGCTTGGTGAAGCTCTAAGTGGCACGGACACAGTACGAAGAGAAGCCGTGGCGGAAGCTTTAGGCAGCATCGCTCCCGACAATGGAGTCGCGAACGTTGCCAAAAGACAGGGATATATTTCAAACTGGATGGTCCTTGGAACTTTTCTCAATGACAAGGAACATAAAGCCTTCGCAGATGAGCTTGAACCTGAAAAGGGCATTGATTTCGAAAAGACCTATCCCTCAACGTATGTTTGGGCCCTGCAAGGGAATCAAAGAAGAGATGGAGAAAAGCCTATAGAACGTGAAATCGGATGGTCAGAGGCCAGTGTAAATAAAACAAATGGAATGCTTTTGATGGGACCCCTACTCCCTCCCCCGGGGACATTCTCTATTGCTTATGCTGTTTCCGACTTTAATTCAGACAAGGATCAGGACCTTTTCCTTAGCTTGGATGGAGATGACGCTTTTAAGGTCTGGTTGAATGGAGAAAAGATTTCCGAACAAGTTGCGCCTTACTTGCACAGGCAGAGTTGCGTAGCCTCTCAAGGAAATATAAAAATCAAGCTCAAGAAAGGAAAGAACAGAATCCTAGTCAAGAGCGCAAACATTGAACACGAGTGGTGGGTCAGGGCCCGCATCACCGATGCAAATGACAAGCCCGTGGAATTATTCTGAGGTGAAATTTACAAACTTATTTTTCTGCGTTCTGGCAATGGTGTTGGCTAATGCCATATCAGTCGCCAATGATGATCTTTGGAAAAAAGCCGATGAAGCATACAATAACAATGATAGCGAAACTGGGAACCGTCATTTAAAGGAACTAATCGAATCCGATCCAGGAAATGTAGACCTAACCATTCGTTGCTTAGAAAAAATTTATGAACGTGGGGACCGTAGTAATACCCGGTCCAGATGGATGAGGTACGTATCAACAAGGATCGCTGGTCTCGAAAGACTAGGGCACATTTCAGCCAACTCTCCATTGTACCGGGAAATTATCGCACAAGGACTGACTCAGTACCTCACAGACAGAAACCTATTCGTCGCAGCGGAAAGGCATGATGACATGACAGAAAGGAACCCATACGATCTTTTCTGGAAGTCTACCAGAGCAAGAGCACATAATACTCTGGGCCTATCAAGCACTAGAGATCACTACGAGGAATTAAAGAAAAACAAAGACATGAATCATCCTGACCCTTGGATCAGAGAAAGGTGGGTCAGACTCAAGGAAATCTTGGAAAGTGATTTTAGAAAATTACCACAACCGATTCTAAAGCCATTAGAAGGCAGCCCAATGCCGGACCTTTCTCCCGATGACCCAGACGGTCGTTGGCAACAGGTCATTGAACAGCCACCGGGAAGGGTTGCTCGGCAAGTTGATCGCCTAATCGGAATCACTTTACTACCAGAATCTATTGTCCCCTGGCGAGACATGACGGGAATCATTGATGCACCCAGGGCACTTGACTTGCACCTGAACAGCTTCCCCGAGAAGGAACTATCGAGCCTTCGAAAGATACAAGAGCGTTCATTCAACCGTGAAAACTTAGAGCCAGACTTCACTAACCAAAGAGCTCTAAATCTTTTCAGACGTTATCCATGGTCAGAAAGCGCTCATAAAACACTTCTGAGAACTGCTAACCGGAGTCTCATTGCGGGGCACGCACTTGCGGCTTTACGAAGTTTTGAAGATTTAATAGATCACGCGGACGATCCTAAAATTATCAAATTTGCAAGGACCGGAAAATGGATTGCTCTGTCCATGGTCGGAGATCGAGATTCACTAGAAAAAGAAATTAAAGGCTCTGACCCTGATCAAGAAATGGTCTGGATGGATAAAACTCTTAAGGCAATTGATCTTGGCAAGCAGCTCCTAAGCACAATACCAGAAAAGAAAGCTGACCCAGAACCTTTACCACTGAGCGAACTGAATCCTAAAGTAATCCAAATCCCTGCCGTCACCCCTTGGTTTGGCGGAGGCCATACCGGAGGAATGGCACTAGATGCTCAAGTCATTGAAAATAACCTCCTGATCTCCAGTCGCAATCATTTGGCACTCTATAACATTAATGACACATCAAAATCAATCTGGTCTCAGCCAAGATTACCAATGAATGATGACCGGTCCAAACGTAACATCTTACCGGGCTATTTCGTTCCCGAAATTAAGAACCAGACAATCTACACACGCTGGGGATTCAAGGCTATTCCTCAGGGAATCGCAGCTTTCGATTTAGCATCAGGAAAAGCCAAATGGCTCTATGACGATTTTGGTTTCGGACCAGGGCAAAACCCAAACATTATACCGATCAGCGATCCTGTCATTTCTGACGGGCTTATCTATGTTCTTATCTGGAGTTCCCACGGAGGACAAACCGTTCAACTCGCCTGTATTGAGGAAGCGACCCAATCCCTAGTATGGATAAGCACCATTGCTCAGGCCGGAAAGTCCAGCGACATCATTGGAAATATGGAAAAAGCTCGCGATGTGACAAGGACCTTCGGCAACAGAGTAAGTCTGGACTCGGGATCAATCTACGTAAACAGCAACGCAGGCCTGATCGCCCGCTGTGACCCTAGGGATGGAAGACCGGATTGGATTCACTATTACAATAACAACCCGGGACCAGGCGCCGGAGCCCTAGGAAGTCATCCGATCATCATTGATGATCTGGTCATATGCATGACAAAGGATTCAGGAAAGGTCTTCGCTTTACAAGCTGAAACCGGGAAGGTTATTTGGGAAAATAACTTGGCCTTAGGAATTGAGTATCTAGGAAAATATGGAAATCATCTCATCGTCAGAGGCCAATTCTCTTTAGCTGCAATTGACATTAAATCAGGAGAAACGAGCTGGCACACAAAAGTTCCAGAAAGATCGATCGGACGATCACAGATGATCGGTTCCTCCATATATCTTGCCAGTACAACAGAAATTACGGAATTTGATGCAGTCACTGGGGCAATCAAAGGTTCAAGACAATGGGATCAAAACATGGGGCAACCACTCTCTTACCTGATCAATAATAATTCAATTTATGTGATTGGCGACAGCCCATCGACAAGTGGAGGAATTGCCATCTCGGAACCACTCAATCCTAACGCCGTGCCCGCCAATAAGAGTCTATCTTCAAATATAAAGAGGCAATGGACACTCATGCGGAATGATGCCCAAATCATTAGAGCCCCTCACAGTTCATCACTGGCAAATCATGCTTTTATTCTGAGTGAAGGATTACTGGAGTGCGTGGAAATCTCATCAAAAGGTGTATTGAAATGGAGAAAGTTCATAAATGCAATCCAACCGGCATTTCAAGTAATTGACAATAAATTACTACTCCTTACAGGAGCAGGTGAGAGCAGGCACGCTGTTGCCTTCGATGGGATGAGCGGAAAAATAATCTGGGAAACAAAGGTTCCTGCCCAAGCCAATTCCATGATGAAGTGTGGAGACGTAGGGCTCATGCATGACAAGAGAACTGTCCTCTTTGCTTTTGATCCGAAGACAGGGAAACGATTATGGGAAAGGCGAGTCGCTTTCGGCAATCACACTATTCCTCAATGGGATGGGCAAAAGATTCACGTTTTCCAGACATCAATGGGACGTGCTCCCTGGCATCTGGAAATAGAGCCTAAGAGCGGCCAATTAATTAATGACTATGATGTCAACATCACTAATGACGGACAAAACTACTCGGACGGAAAATTGATAGGCAAAGGCTATTACGAAATTAAATTCAATCAGGTCAAAGCAAGATACTTCAGGCTGGTAATGCTTTCAGAAGTGAACGGGATGGGATGGTCCTCGGCTTCGGAAATTCACCTTGGTGGTGAAGACGGGGTCAATATTGATCGGTCCACTTGGAGAGCTCATTACGCTGACAGTTACGAGCCAAAGTCCAGAATGAACACTGACCTGAAGAATGTCTTTGATGGAAACCCAAGCACATGGTGGCACACCCAATGGATAGGAAAGATTCCTCCTCATCCTCACGAAATACAAATTGACCTTGGAAAAGAATCCACATTCAAGTCACTCCGATACCTTCCCGCAGTCATCATTAACAATAATGGTATGATCAGTGAATACGAACTCTATGCTAGTAATGACCCAAGCCAATGGGGGGAACCAGCAGCTAAAGGAATCATGGTCAGGAAACTCTTCATTGATAAGGCCCAATTTTTTGATGGCGGCGTTGTTTTGGAAACTAGGGACCGCAAACACGGCAAACGTAATCTCTACAGATACGTGTTGGACGGGAAAAAAGCCACTCCGTTCGCGATTAATCATGAAATGATCAGCTGCCATGGAAAATACATGCTGTCTCTGACAAGAAACGAAAAAAATCAGGAGGTGTTTGTAATCCTCAAACCGGAGGACCCCTCCTATAGATTTGAAATCGGGTCCGGAATCCCCTTCGACAGGAATCGTATCATCATCGAAAATGACATCTTATGTTTACCAAGCCACAAACTAGTCATAGCCAATCTGGCTGAAAAAAGATTTATTGTGAGTCCGACCGCCGAAAATTCCCCAGTCGATCAACATGGATTCTTCGTTAGAACTGCCCAAAATAAACTAATGAAAATCTTTAATGGAGGAAACAAAGGAGCTCCTATGTACTTTGTCGATATGAATACGGGTAACACACAGCAATCAATTATTACGGAACAGACCGAAGCCGTGAGGGACCTTTCCCCGCAACACATTGATCCTAACCCTAAATTTGACAAGATCCTTCTCTTAAGGAGCGATCTTGGTATCAGTGCTTACACTTCAAACTAATTAATCTTGCATCATCCAACCGGCAAGGATGGGTCATGAAAGATTTTTACATCAATATCAGAAGACCCGATAATATCTTGGGCCCTCTTGAGCGCGTTCTTAGTCGCCAAATTAGGATTCCCAAAGGACCCGGGGAAAATATTTTCCTTTCCTATAAAATCAACTGCGCCGGAACGTTGCAGTACCCTGTAAACATCTTTCATTACGCCACTGATGATAAGTTCACGACCATTACCTTTCATAAAATCAACCAGCTCTTCTAACGCAATTACACTCGTTGCATCCAAGTGCCTAGCGTTCTTCATGCGAAGTATAATAACTTTAAGGTTAGAATCACTGGCCGTTGCCTGGATCTGACTACGAAAAAGTTCAGCCGCACCAAAGAAAAGTTCACCTTCAACGTGGACAATGGAAATTGCAGGCGAACTACGACTGTCCCCGCTTGTAATTTCATTAAGCTGACCACTTGATCCAAAATCATACTCAACAAGCTCAGGTCGGGCTGCCTGCCTCAAGAACAGAGCCACTGCCGTTCCGGCCCCAATAAAAATTGCCACATGTAGCGGCATAATGAGAGCAGAAATGAATGTCACTAAAAAAGTGGCCGCATCCGAGCGAGTAGACAGAAGGCAAATCAACACTTGCTTCCAATTAATGAGCGTCATTGCCACAGCAATGACAAGAGCAGCAAGTGCGCACTTCGGAATATAATTAACAAAATCAACCTTAAGAAAAATCCAAAGACCGATTCCACAAAACAAAGCAGAAAACACACTAGAGAATTTTGTTGCTGCACCACTGGAGTAATTAAGGGCCGAACGGGTCAGTGAGCCTGATGCTACCATCCCGCTCAGGAAGGCACATCCTACATTTGCTATTCCAGATCCAAACATATCACTATTCATCTTCAACTCTTCCCCGGTACGGGAAACCAGAGATTTGGACACCACGGATATCTCAAGAGCAACCAGAAAAGCCAATCCAAAAGCAATGCCCGATAATTCTGTTATTTTATCAAAGAGGCCTGAGTCAATCAGGATCGAACAATCAGGAAGGATCCCCCCCCCTTCTTGTTGATCATTAAAAGTATCGATATCTAATGAATCCGATAAAAAGTAATTCACAACAGAAGCCACTAAAAGACTAAGAGCAAAAGTCGGTAAGGCCTTGAAGGATTTACGCAAAACAAAATAAAATGCAAAAGTCCCCAGACCAAGGAACACGGCAGCAAAATTAGACTCCTTAATCTGTGATACAGTTCCGACAAAAATCGTAAAGAAAGATCTCCCCTCTCTGGCAGGATCGATACCAAGAACATAGCTGAACTGATTGGCAATGATTAGTAACGCAGCACCAGCAACATAACCAATGATAACAGATCGGCTCACATACTGAATAAGGTCTCCCACTTTAAAAATCGCACCCGTTATTAAAAGAACAGCCACCATGATGACCACTAACGGCATATGGCTAGTAGCCGAAGAAGGATCAGGGTATGCAAGAAAATAACTGAAAATCATAAATGCTGTCGCATTTGTGGGCCCAAGAATAGGATACCTAGACCCCGAAAATAGAGGCGCCAGCAAAGCTGCAACAATCGAACACGTGATACCGAATTGAATCGGAAGGCCAGCTACTAGCGCATAGGCCATCCCTTGAGGGAATGCCAGTAATGCAACATTAATTCCTGATCTCAAATCCTTTGAAATCATATTTGAAGCTTTGCCCCCATCTGGAGATGGCCTTGAAGCAACTGGATGATCAGCTGAGATCGACATGCGTCTGAGCAATTGCATAGCTGACCGGAGGACACGTATCGTCCTTCGAGAAAAATAATGCCGGAAAGAATTCTTAGAGCGCATATTGCGGTCAGGGCGCAATTAATATCTTTTCACCCTAGGTATACCGCAAGGCATTTATTTATTTTAAATGATTTCAAGATCAAAGAAATCCCGAAACACTTCCAAATATACCTGCCGCTTAAAGTCCGCGACCCACTCCAAATTGAATTCCTCAGGATAAATCCAGCAATAGTTTGTAAATTCAGGCTTATTCGAACCCAGATCGATGTCCTTGCTTTTGCCACTAAATCTGCACCTAAAGTAAGTTTGTTCCTGACCGAGGTAGTGTTTCCATTTGCCATGCCTCTTGTCAAAATCATAACGGTACCCTTCACGTTCCTCTATGATTTCATAGAATTTCGCAGAAAGACCTATTTCTTCCCTCACTTCACGATGAAGGGCCTCGACTGACTCCTCGCCCTCATCAACTCCTCCTTGAGGAAACTGCCATGAATTTTCACAATCTGATCTCTGACAAATGAGGATCTTTCCGCTTTTTCTCTCAAGGATAAGAGCAACATTTTTTCTATACTCTTTCCCGGAATGTTGCTTTTGAGAAACTTTGGAGGACTTTGACACAAATTAAGGTTAGGAAACTGATCATTTTATCGAAAAAAATCAAGTGCATAGATCCCTACTTTTGAAACTATCAGTATTGGGAATCATTGTGGTTATTTTCTTCGGCATTCAAACTATTCGCTGGTCTGGGCAAAAAGGAGCAAAGAGAGCGCATGAACATTTTATCCAGTATCTTTCCGATCGTCGTTGGAGCAAATGCTCCCAAATGATATCTGAACAATATGATGATCAATGGAAATTTAATCGAAATGACATATCTCTAGCATTGAGAGACTTTGGACGACATTTCTACATATCTTTAAGTGTTGATTGGAAAACAATATCCACTACAGAAACAGGAAGTTCATACAACATGATAGGAACTATGAAAATCGAGGGATCTGGCAACCCTGTAACCGGTCACATCATTAAAGAGGCGAGGCCATATCTACTCGATCCCTTCACTTTTACTTGGTCTCGATCCGGCATTATGCCTTGGTCTTGGAAACTGAGAAAAATAAAACATTCCAGTATAAAGGTCCCTTCAAGCTATGTTCCTGGAGACGAATCGCGTTCGTTCAAATGGTAACTTTGACAAAGTGGACTCCTCACCGCATAATTAAATATAAATTTAATTGGGGAAACTATCATGAAAAAAACTATTCTCGCTCTCCTAGCTCCTACTCTTCTATGCATCAACGCTCTTGGGCAAGGCGCAGAAAAGAAAACAGACTCTTCTTCCAATTCTATTCCGACTAGATTCTGGAAAGCATCACTACCTGGAGGAGAATACATGGTTTCACTGAGTAGTATCTCCTCAATCGCAAAACATACCTACGTAGTAGATGGAGCAGCTAGAGTATACGAGGTCACAGTAGCCGACAAAAGCTCCGCCATCGCAAGATTTTATTACATCGAACCGGTCACTGACCAATCACCTCTGAATGTTGGTCAGGTTGTCATTGACAGAATTAAGGGAGCCTCAAAGGAAGCCACTAACCGGGTCGGCGCCGGAGATGTGTGGGATCAAGTAGTAAAAAATTATCCCAGCACAACTCACTCTAAGACAATGGAATTCCGTCTGACTGTCCGCTCAAACATTGATGGCCTCTATGAGAGCGTGGCCCGCGCATGGGAAAAAGGAAAGGGTGAGAATTTTAAGATTATTACAAAATAAAATATCCCGCCATTTCAATAGCTATACAAAACTCACATCCATTTTAATAGCTTCATGGAGCACCTCCATGTATTTAGATTTAGGAATATCGATAGCTCCAAATTGACTGAGATGAGGCGTGGTCCACTGAGTATCGAGTAAAATAAATTTCCGTTTCAGTAAATGTTCCACTAAGGAGACGAGCGCAACCTTTGAAGCATCGCGCTCCTTTGAGAACATGGATTCTCCAAAAAAAGCTCCCCCAATCGCTACTCCATAGAGCCCTCCAGCCAGCTCACCTTCGAACCAGCATTCCACCGAATGAGCATACCCCCTCCCCTTTAGATTCAAATAACTCTCGCGCACCGTTTCATCAATCCAGGTCTCTTCACGCTCAGCGCATCCATCAATAACTTCACCGAAAGATGAATTGATACGAACATCAAAACGACCAGAACTCATGACTCTCTTCAAACTCTTGGGAACATGAAATGAATCGAGCGGAATAACGCCCCTAGGATCAGGACTAAACCAGCCAATTTCACCCTGCTCCATCGCCATAGGAAAAATTCCCATCCGGTAAGCTTGCAGTAAAAATTCTGGATTTATTGAAGACACTATAGAAACTTAAACAATAACACTGATCCTTGTAAGACAAGGCTTTCAATGGCATTAAAATAGATAAACTGTTCCCTATAACCAAATAATTTTTAATGGAAAATAATAATGCTCAGGATGAAAGCTCCGTTGAGGTCCGTTGTTACTTCGTGCGCCACCGGAACGCACTCGCAGTGAGAGGGAATTTTGGCCCTGTTTATATGGATCATTATCTTCACCTGATGCAGCACCAAATAGCTACGAGCCCTGAAAAGGATCAAAAACTAAAAGATGCATTGGCAGGCATTGCACTGCACCTCGCCTCAAGGCCCTGGGACGAGGTTAGCGCATGGACCATTCACTTTTGCGAACCTTTAATGAACCTATTCGTTACCGGCAACAGCAACGAAGGCAACATCATAGGCAGGTTATTTACTGAAGGCATTAGAGACGATAAAACGAACCTTTTCATTACTCAGATCAATAATTTCCCAAAGGAACCGAGGCGCAGTGCAATTGATTTCAAACCCTCAGCAAGCATCTTCCAAATAATTCAGGAATATTACAAACAAAGTGAACAGAGAACTGCTAGATTTTTTAATTATTCAGAAGAAGAATTTGTTTTCATCTCAGCTCAGCCTGAGTGCGATGAGGATTGGCTACTCTCTTTAAATGATGAGGCAATCAGAAGTCTCGATAAAGATGAAGAGTTAAGCTTGCTCGAAAAACGGTATTACAGTTACAAGTGCGGCTGCACAAAAGAGCGTATCATTAACGCCCTAGCGACAACGTCCAAGGATGAGGTTTTAGGCGACAAAGAAAGCGTGAATATTGAATGCCCCCGCTGCGCGGCGATCACTGTAATCTCCTCAAAAGATTTCGATCAAATGAAAGACGAAGTTTAATTTTCGGTAACCTCCGGCAGGCGGATGTCATCCACCATTCTCTGCACTTCTTCCGGAGGAGGCGCAGTGAAGCGGGAGACCGTGAAGGCAACCGCAAAGTTGATCAGCATTCCCAGCGTGCCTATACCTGCAGGTGAAATCCCAAACCAGGGCTTCGCACCCTTGTCGATAAACTGGAAATAGATGATGTAGGAGGCAGTGAACAAAATTCCCACGATCATCCCGGAGATCACTCCCTCCCTGTTCATCCGCTTGGAGAATATACCCAGTAGAATCGCAGGAAAGAACGAGGCAGCCGCCAAGCCAAAGGCGAAAGCAACGACCTCGCCCACAAAGCCCGGCGGATTAATCCCAAAATATCCGGCAATTACGACCGCTACAGCTGCCCCTACCCTTGCCAAAAACAGTTCCCTCTTTTCATCAATATCAGGCGTGAGGGTCTTTTTCATCAGGTCATGGGCAAAGGAAGTGGAAATGACCAGGAGAAGTCCCGCGGCAGTAGATAAAGCGGCAGCCAGCCCTCCGGCAGCAATCAAGCCAACAACCCAATCCGGAAGACCCGCGATCTCCGGGTTTGCCAACACCATGATATCCCGGTCGATATAGAGCTCGTTAGTCCCTTCAACTACATCATTCGTCAACAAACCCTGTCCCTGATCACCCAGTACACGCTCTCCGTCTTTTTCTTTAAACTGCGGCTGCCCATTAAAGGCTTTCCCTTTGGTGTATTGGATCTTGCCGTCACTATTCTTGTCAGCCCAGGCAAGTAATCCGCTTTCTTCCCACTTCTGCAAGCCTTTAGGAATATCCTCGAATCGTTTCCCAGGAACTTCCTGTAGCAGATTCGTTCGCGCAAAGACGGCCACCGCAGGCGCTGTCGTGTAAAGCACGGCAATGAAAAGTAGCGCCCAGAATGCCGACATACGCGCGTCCTTGACGCGCTTCACAGTGTAAAATCGCACAATAACGTGAGGCAGACCGGCGGTCCCCACCATCAGGGCCATGGTAATGCAGAATACATCAAGCGTCCCCTTGCTCCCATTGGTGTATGTATCAAACCCAAGGTCTTTACTCAGCCCGTCCAGTTTATCAAGCAGGTGCATGCCTCCCTCTACCTCACCGCCAAGCCCAAGTTGAGGAACCGCATTGCCGGTCAGCATGATGGAAATGAAAATCGCCGGCACCATGAAGGCAAAGATCAGAACGCAATACTGAGCCACCTGAGTATAGGTAATGCCCTTCATTCCACCCAGCACAGCATAGAAGAAAACAATCGCCATGCCAATCAGCACTCCAATCTCGATATCCACCTCAAGAAACCTGGAAAACACGATCCCGACCCCGCGCATCTGTCCAGCCACGTAGGTGAAGGAAACAAAAATCGCGCAGAAAACAGCTACCAACCGAGCCGTGGAGGAGTAGTAACGGTCACCAATGAAATCAGGCACTGTAAATCTCCCGAATTTGCGCAGGTAAGGAGCAAGCAAGAGAGCCAATAGCACATAACCTCCTGTCCAACCCATGAGGTAAACCCCACCATCACGCCCCATGAACGAAATCAGCCCGGCCATGGAGATAAACGAAGCGGCAGACATCCAGTCAGCAGCAGTTGCCATACCGTTTGCCAGCGGCGGAACCCCCTTGCCAGCAACATAAAACTCCCCGGTTGATCCCGCACGGGAGCGAATCGCAATAAAGATATAAAGGGCAAAACTCAGCCCCACGATCAAAAAAGTCCAAGCTTGAACATCCATACCAGAATAATGAGTTAAGTTAGCCCTGCTTGCCGTTAAACTTCGCGTCCAAGCGGTTCATAAACCGCACATAAATTGCAATGAGGATTACGAACACATAAATGCTCCCCTGCTGTGCAAACCAAAAGCCCAGCTTAATGCCTCCACCAGGTGTCCTGAACTTATCTAATTCATCGGCAAAAAGGATTCCACACCCGTAGGATACTACGAACCAGATGACCAAAAGCCAGAGGACGCAGGTAATGTTTTTCCGCCAGTATTCCCGGGGCGACATGCCTGCGGAATCTGTGGCAGCAGAGTCAGTATTAACAGGATCTTGTTGGCTCATGCGTATTTACTCTGGAAAATAAAAGATAAAAGCTCAGTTGGCGGGTGCTCCCTGAGGGATTGCACAGCTGCCAAAGTCCATTAGTCTTATCGCCTAAGTGCGGTTGTGTAAATAATTAACAGCAACCATCGTAAACCACTAAAAGGGAAACTCTACAGAATGTCACAAGTAAAACGGGATGATAACTGCAGGTTCTGGACAACCGGGGAAAGCGTCCTTTCCTCCGGCGTTGAAGGTGGGTGCATCATCCTTCCCAACCGTGCATTAACAGAGGCGGACCTGAAGGAAATCTCCGGGCAGCAGCCCGATCTGATCGCCCTGATCGACTCATCAGCTGACTACCCCGAATATGGTGGAATTCCCGGGAAGTTTCTGGAGGAAATCCTGGGAAATGTTCTGCCTTATGACTTTAAAGCAGGCAACAATACCGACCTGAAGGACAAAATAGTCCCGCTGCTTGCCAAGGGGAAAAATATCCTTTTTGTCCCGGGCACCGTTACCTGCCAGCGGGGAGCTAATTTCCAGGTGCCGATCGCAACACAAAAGCTTATCCTCGATACCCGGGCCAATGTGATCCCCCTTTTCATCGAGAAGCTTAGCGAGGTGAATCTTCGCATTGGCCATGCCGGAGGCACCTCTATCGCCTACGGCAAACTGCTTGAAGGGGAAGCCGCCACACCGGCCGGCTACCATGAGGAACTGCTCATTGCTGCGGAAAGGGCATTTAACAACCACGCAATACTGGAAGGAAATCTTACCCGATCCATTATCCGCGGGCTCAAGGAAAACGGCAGGAATACCATGGTGCATGACGGTAACGACTCCAGCTCCCTGCGCTTTGACAAGCTGTTTGCCGCGGCCGCTGCACTGAGCCGCCTGATCTACCGGAAGAGCAGCCGTAAACGCGTAGGCATCGTCCTGCCTCCCGGCAAAGGCGGCTTGGTTGCCAACCTAGCAGTCCTGCTGGCAGGTAAAGTCCCGGTAAACCTGAACTTTACCGCT
>Ga0163108_10002051_pt1 | contig 14641 bp, 13 predicted proteins | sample Fk1155metaG_FD_109644 | JGI IMG/M metagenome (GOLD analysis project Ga0163108, IMG submission 109644) | Marine microbial communities from the Central Pacific Ocean - Fk160115 155m metaG | ecosystem: Environmental > Aquatic > Marine > Oceanic > Photic zone | place: The Central Pacific Ocean...
CGTGACCTCGCAGCCGCGTGCCACGAGCGCGTCCCCCACAGCCAAGCCAGGGAACAGGTGTCCACCGGTTCCGCCGCAGGCGATGACAATGCGCTTGGTCAGAGGTGTCATGCTATGTGCCTGCCCGGAACGGAGAGTATCCACCTGTTTCCTTTAATTTGTTCGTCTTGGCTCGGCCTTCCTGATTCGCAAACCTCGCAATGCTCAACAGCACACCGACGCAAAAAAGCATTGCCACGAGATTCGTGCCTCCCCTACTGATAAACGGCAGTGGCAGCCCCTTGTTGGGCAGCGTACTGGTGACAACACCGATGTTGATGAACGCCTGCAGGCCGATCAGCAGTGTCAATCCAGAAGCCAGTAGGAAACCAAAAAAATCGCGCGCTCGCATGGCAATAAACGCCCCACAAAGCACAAACAGCACGAACGCAACAACAACAGTCAAAGTGGCGACCAAGCCGAGTTCCTCGCCTATCACTGAAAAGATAAAGTCAGTCTGGTGCTCCGGTACGAAGCCGAGTTTTTGCCGACCGTTGCCAAGGCCAAGCCCGGTCGTCCCACCCGAACCTAGCGCGATAAGCGATTGCCAAGCCTGATATCCCACGCCCTGTTTCGTACCTTCGGGATCAAGCCAACTCATAATGCGGTTAAGCCGCACAGTGTTTTGCGACAGCAGAAAACCGCCAGCCGTACCCAGCACGAGTACCGGCGGAACGATGAAACGCAGCTTCGAGCCAGCTAAAAAGAGCATCAAACCGCATACCGTAGCCAACAAGACCGTCGCGCCCCAGTCCGGCTCGATGAAAACCAGTCCGAGAAACAGTGCCAGCACAACCCCAGGGATGAGTAATCCGTACTTGAACGTGCCCATCTTGCGACCCTTGCGCTCGCAGTAGTGGGCCAACGCAATGATGACGGCCAACTTGGCGAACTCAGACGGTTGGAACGTCGTACCCGGCAACTGCAACCAGCGGCGGGCGCCATTGCGTTCCAGCCCTACGCCAGGAATCATCACTGCCACCAACAAAAGTAACGCCAACACCAGCACAGGCACGGAGAATTTTTTCAACAGTTGATAGTCGGTCATTGCCGTAGTGAGACAGACCACCACCCCAATGCAGCACCACAGCAGCTGCGACCCCAAAAACGGGCCGCTGCGGTGAAACATGGTGGCGCTATAGAGCATCACCAACCCCAGCGCAAGTAGGGCGGAAACGACAAACACCAACAGAGTTGAGGCGAGCTTCATCGGGACGGATCGCTCGCTTGGTTAATTGTCGGTTTGCTGCAGGGAAATGGTGAGTTTTTGCCCTGGCTGAATCTTGGAGGTTGTCAGATTGTTGGCATCACGAATGGCCTTGACAGAAGTCTTGTGCTCCTGGGCAATGGCGTAAAGGCTGTCGCCCGCCTTAACCTCGTACACCACTGTCCCCTCGGGTAGCACAGGTGCAGGCGGCTTGGGCCCTGACGGGGGGATGATCAGCACCTGACCGATAGCGATGCGATTCGGTTCCACGGCCGGGTTGGCCTGGACGACGGCCTGGACGCTGACGCCATGTTTGCGAGCGATGATGGTGAAGTTGTCGCCCTTTCCCACCACATACTCAATCTCGCCGGCAGCCATAGGCACCTCGGGCTTGCCAGTTGGCTCGGGCACGAGCGGCACAATATTCTCCACCGGCTCCGTGTCGCGAGTAACAGGCGGCGGTTTCGGCACGCCGGTTGTCGGCAGCGGCGGCGCGGCAGGCGTAACATTGATAACGTTGGTGGGAGGCTCCACGACGGTCACCATGTTGGTGTCCGGCGGGGAAGCCACTTCTCCTCCGATCGGTGGCAACACCGGGATGGTGTTGGTGTTGGCCACCGTCTCGGATGCCGATTGCTCCGGGCGGCAGCCGGAGAATAACAGCCCACCGAGGAAAACCACATGCACGACCACGATGATCATCACCATCTGTAGGCCGGATCGGCTCTTGGCTTTCTGCTCGAGCAGGGAACTTTTGGGTCTTAGGGGATTATGACTGGACATGATAATATACTCCTTGGCTAAAAAAATTGAGTTGCGCTTGGCCGTGCGCAAAGGCGAGGAACACAAGATATGGTGGTTGGTGGGCAGAATTCATCGCGACAAGACGGAAGTTGTTTTTGAGGCTGAAGATGCCTTGCCGGTGCTTTCATCTTCCGTGGAAGAACCGGCCAAGAGTTCGACTGAGCGTCGGAACATCTCGCCACGATGCTGATAGCCATTGACACTACTGGAATCCTCACACGCTGGCGAGAGTAAAATCACATCACCTTCTCCGGCCTGTTCCGCAGCCTGCTGGACGGCTTCCTCCAGTGATTCAATCAGGCGGCAGGGTGTAAAGAGACTCCACGCAGAACGCAGTTTTTCGCCGGTTTCACCTATCAAAAATGCCGCCTTAACCTTCTGCGAAAGCAGTGGGCCGATGTCGTGAAACGCCCCTCCCTTATCCCGTCCACCGGCCAGTAACCAGACGTTGGGGCGCCCTTCTGGACCTGGCTTCATTGATGAAAGTGACTTCTCTAACGCGGCAAGGTTGGTGGAGCGGGAGTCGTTGATGTAGCTCACTCCGTTCCTCATGACCACAAGTTCACACCGGTGAGGCAACGCCGGATGACTCCGAAGCACCTCCGTCGACTGTTCCAGCGGCACTCGGAACACCCGGCCCACAGCCAACGCAGCCATCAGAATCTCGGCGTTGTGCGCCCCCTGCAGCTGGCATTTGGTGAAATCCATGAGAGGACCTTCCCACCCCGGCACGCGACTCACAATCAGACCGCGGTCGAGAGATATGTCCGCCCGGCGGTTATTCACGCTGAACGTAATGATCTTGGACGGAATCTCGATGCCAAGTGAGCGGATTTGTGCCAGTGCCTCACTCTGTACGATCGCCCAATCGAACGGCTGCTGGTTGGCGAAAATTCGCGCCTTGGCTTTCACATAACCGGCTATGCTGCCGTAGTGATCCATATGATCCGGTGCAATGTTCGTCAGCACAGCGACGGTTGTGCTGAAAAACTGGGTCAGTTCAAGCTGGAACGAGTTCAGAGCAAGAATCAAGTAATCCAGTTCTTTCGACTCACCCACGACGTCGCCGATAGGGCAGTCCACTTTGCCGGCGAAACGAGTCTCTCTCTGGGCGCCGAGCATCACCTGCTCGATCAACTTGGCCGCCGGGGTCTTGCCGTTGGTGCCAGTCACTGCGATGTTAAGACAGCGCAATTGTTGAAAACCAAGCTCGAGCTCGCCGATCACGGGTACATCGGCTTTGTGCAACGCACACACCCAAGCGGTCGAGCGGATACCGCCTACGCTGATGACGCCCAACTCAACCCCTTCTAGCAATTTGGCCAATGGCTTAGCCAAGCCTAGGTACACATCCGCCCCCAGCTTGCCCAGAAGCTCGGTCTCGCGGCGTAGCAAGTCATCGTCTTGACGATCCACCGCCACCACCGAGGCACCGCATGAGCAGAGCAGGCGGCAGGCGGAGCGACCTCTTGAACCGAGACCGACCAACAACACTCTCTTGCCTTTCAACTTATACACGACTACCTGACCTACCTCAATTTCAGCGTACTCAAAGCGATTACCGCAAAAAGAATTCCCAGAATATAAAAGCGTGCAACCACCTGCGACTCGTACCAGCCTTTTTTTTCGAAGTGATGATGCAGTGGTGCCATCAAAAACACTCGCCGCCCCTCGCCATATTTTCGCCGGGTATGCTTGAACCAACCTGTTTGAATCATCACCGAAGATGCCTCAAGCACGAACACTCCGCCAGCGATCACCAGCACAAACGGCTGGTGGATCAACACAGCGATCACTCCCAGCACACCGCCTAGCGCGAGCGAGCCAGTGTCACCCATGAACACCTGTGCTGGGTGACAATTATACCAGAGAAAACCAAGGCCAGCCCCGATCATCGCCGCGCAAAATACCGTCAACTCCCCCGCCCCCTCGACGTACGGCACTCGCAGATAGTCGGCCATGATCTTGTTGCCGGCGATGTAGGTGAAAATGATGAACACAAACGTCACGATCAGCGTGCAACCGATAGCCAAGCCGTCGAGACCGTCAGTCAGGTTCACTGCGTTGGAACTGCCCACAATAGCCACAGTGGTGACCAACAAGCCTACAAACCCTACTCCAGCGAAAACAATCTCCTCGCTATAAAACGGTACCACCAGTTGCCCAATCAAGTCACTCTTGCTGGGATGATACCACAGGTAAATGCCTATAAACAGGCCCAACGCCAGCTGCACAGTCAGCTTCACCTTCGAGTGAATGCCGGCCTTATCCTGCTTGGTCAGTTTCACCCAGTCATCGTAAAACCCCAGCGCCGCCAACACCACCACCGACATTAGGCACAACGCTAGAAACTCGTTCCACTTCGCCCATAGCAATGCAGTCACGTCCAGTGCCAGGACGACCATAACCCCCCCCATCGATGGGGTGCCCCTCTTGCTGAGCACCCTCGCATCCAGACCACCGGCTTCCTCGGCCTTGTCTTTGTAATTCTGACTGAATTTCAACCGCTTAAGCAGCCCGATGATCTTCGGACCAAACCACCAGCAAAACAGCAGAGCCGTAATCGCCGCGCCGGCTGTCCGAAAGGTGATGTACTGGAACACTCGAAGGAAGGAGAGCCAATCAGCCAAGATAGCGTGACCGTTTTCGGCCAACCACTCCGGCATCTGGCTGAGGTAAAATAACATCCTGCCTCGCTACGTATTCATAGCGCCCGAAAGCACCTCAATAATGCGTTCCATTCCCGCCGCACGACTGCCCTTGATGAGCAACACATCGTCCGAATTTAGTTTTTTGGCCAACGCTTGACCGGCCGAAGTAATGTCTTCGAAAGCCGCAACGTTGGCCAAGCCGGCAGCCTGTGCCCCGCGCGCCGTTGTATCCGCCCACCGACCCACGGTGACAAGGCCGTTCAGGCCGAGCCTGGCCGCATGCTGGCCCGCCTCTGTATGTGCGGACTCGCTGGCTTGGCCAAGCTCGGCCATATCGCCCAGAACGGCGATTCGTTTCCCTTTTACTGGAAACAACTCCATTGTCTTCAAAGCCGCCAGAAGGGAGTCTGGGTTGGAATTGTAGGCGTCGTTAATTATGCGGACACCGCCGAGTGTCTGCATCTCCATTCGCATCGACGCCGGACGGCAACACAGCAGGCCCTGATCCAGTTCCTCTCGGCTCAGGCCCAGTTCCGCCGCAAGCGCTATCGCGAGCGCGGCGTTCCGGGCATTTTGATGGCCCAATAGGTTGACGCGGTAGGTTCCGCTCCAATCTCCCTTCGGCGAAATGACTTCAAAAATGCTTCCTCCCTCTTCGGCTCGAATGTCGCCGATGCGCCAATCGCAGGCCTTCTCTTCCCCAACGGTGACGACCGCCGCGTGACAACGGGCACGAATGACATTCAACCCCTTGATGTCTCCGTTGACGAACAGGCACCCCTCCGGCGGCAGTGATTCCGCCAGCGCGCCCTCCTCCTCAATAACTCCATCGAGATCCCCAAAAAACTCCAAGTGTTCGCGACCAATGCTAGTCAGCAATCCGTACCTTGGCCGGACGAATTCCAGCAACGGCTGAAGCTCGCCAGGATGATTTGAGCCGACCTCGAGCACCGCCGCCTCGTGATCCTCACTCAACCGCAGCAGCGTCAGCGGTACACCGATGTCGTTGTTGAAACTAGCCTCACTGGAGAGAGTCTTAAATCGCTGTCTCAATACTGTGGCGAGGATCTCCTTGGTACTCGTCTTACCGTTCGAACCGCCAACCGCAATCATCTGCAGTTCAAAATCCTGCCGGTAGCGGGCAGCCAGCCGACCAAGGGCGTTGCGGGTCTCCTCTACTTCAATCCTTGGCCCACCGACCTCAGCCTGACCAAGCCGGCCACGGCTGACTACAGCCGCCTCCGCCCCTTGATCAAGGGCGTCGTTGATGTAGTCATGCCCGTCAAACTGCTCACCGCGAATCGCCACGAAGAGGTCGCCTGCATTGGCCAAGCGCGAGTCGGTACAGATGCGGCGCACTCTCGCCGATCGTTCGCCCGCAACAAGTTGCCCGTTGCAACCCTCTTCCACGTAAGCCAGCGTGCGCGGTTCCATCATCTCAATACCACCCGGGGTTTCTGTTCCGACATCGATTTTACCGGTACCGAAGGTTCGAGTCCGAAATAATTCGCAGACTGCTGCGCAATCGCCTTGAACGCCGGCCCTGCCACCGTACCCCCGTAGTAGCCATTATTCGGTTCGTCCACAAAAACCCCGATGCACAGTTGGGGATTCTCCGCCGGCAGGAACCCAATAAATGACGAAAAATATTTCCCCGCCTCGTAGCCACGCTGTGTCTTGGATGGTTTTTGTGCCGTACCGGTCTTACCAGCGACAGCATAGTTCTGCAGCCGAGCCTGACTTGCAGTGCCTTCATCCGAGACCACCGTCTTGAGCGTCTGCACCATCTGCTGCGCCGTCACATCACGGATTACCTTGCGAACCACAGTTGGTTTGTACTGCATTACAACGTTCCCGTCCCGATCAACCAAGCGATCAACCAACAACGGCCGCATCAAGTTGCCGCCGTTGGCCATCGCGGACATCGCCATCACGAGTTGCAGAGGTGTCGCCGCAATCCCGTGCCCCATTGGAATCCGTGAGATTGAGAGTTTGCTCCATTTATTGACGGGATGAAGGATACCACGCACCTCCCCCGGCAACGTCACGCCACTGCGCTGGCCGAAGCCCATTTGGGAGATGTAATTGTGCAACCGCTGCGAGCCGAGCTTCATCGCCACCTTGGCTGTGCCGATGTTGGACGACTTAGTGATAATCTCCCGGACCGACAGTGGACCGTATGCATGGTGGTCGCGCAATACCTTGCCCGCGAAATATAAACGCCCGTTCTCGCAGTGGAACCGGTCAGTAAGCCGCACCACTCCCTCGTTGAGAGCACCGGACACCGCCACGATTTTGAAGGTCGAGCCCGGCTCGAATGAATCGGTAATCACGCGGTTGCGACGGTTGGCCGCGTTCGATTCGCCCGGCTTGTTGGGATCAAACGTCGGCCGATTCGCCAGAGCGAGTATGGCACCGGTCTGGGGATTCACCACCACGGCACACGCGCTCGCTGGGGTGTGCTTTGCACAGAGCGCCTCGAGTGCCTTCTCAGCAACATACTGAACGTTGGCATCGAGCGTCAGTACCACATTCATCCCGTCACGCGGCTTCACATTGTGTTCGCGAAATGCCACCACCTCGTGACGACTGCGATCGGTCTCGGTTTCGCGCCAGCCACGCACGCCCTCGAGTTGCGAATCGAGCATTTTCTCGATGCCGTGTTTCCCCTCAAGACCGACCACCGTCACGCTCGTGCCTTCTGGGTCGCGCGCACCAACAAAGCCGGTCACGTGCGCAGCAAGATTCCCGCTCGGATAAATACGCAACTGCGAGTCCACTTGCTCGCAGAAAACAGAGCGCTTGACGTTGTAATATTCCAGCCTCTCATCGCGCGGCAGCGACTTCACATCAACTCCAAATTGAAGATGAGCCAACGCATTAGTGATACTCTTCCAATCCTCGAGCGGAACCTTGCGTTTAAGCACAACATGCTTGTCCTCTCGTTGACGCCCCTGCTTGTCGGTGTACACGCGACGCTTCATACGCTTGGCCAAGTCGGCGGCGTCCCTTCCGAGGAACGGCGCAATCGCACGTGCCACGATCAGTTGCTGGCTGCCTACCAGCGAAGGATCAGCACACACCGTCTTGGCAATACGACTCGTAGCCAGCACCGTGCCTCGAGTGTCAAGGATGTCGCCTCGCCTCGAGGCCTGCACTACCCTGCGCCGCGTGTTATCCATCGCATGCGCAGCGTGCTTGTCATGCTGCAGCACTTGAATGTCCACCAACCTCACCCCGAGCCCCACATAACCGGCCGTTATGAGTGAGACCAGTAACATCACCCTTCCCCGGTGAGCGTTGGCTGCTAGTGCCGCCATGTCAGTCTGTGAACAGATTTCTTTGCATCTCTGTTACGGCCGTCCTCGACGCGGCGTGTTTTTTACCGTTCGGTATTCCCCCGGCTTGCTTTGCTTTGGCTCCTTGGCGTCCAGCGGAAGATCTGGAAGTCGCAGTACCTGCTCTGGCTGGGGCATCGTCAACCCCAGGCCGAGCTTGCGGACTCTTTCATAAAGTTTCTGTGTCGATCGCATCTCAGCGCGGAGCTGCTGCCAGCGCTCGTTGTCGCCCTCAAGAAGCTCAAGCCGCACTTCCTTCTTGCGAACCTCGGTACCGAGTTGGTGAATCTGCGACTTCTGCCACACGTATCCCATCGCCGCACCCCCGAGGAGCAGTGAAATCAACGCAGCCCGGATCCACGAGACAACGCTCAGCGGAGAATCCTGTTTTTTACGGTTGCGCGACACGATCCTTACGTCTTCTCCAGCGCCCGCAACTTGGCACTACGGCTTCGGGGGTTTCGCTCCAACTCCGAGGCACTTGGTTTGACCGGCTTACGACTCAGCTCTCGGCCCAACGGCTCATGCGGTTCGCGCAGTTCCGGCACATCGACTTCGCCGCGCACCGTGTATGCCCTGGCCAAGCGTCGACTGAACTGTTTCACCAACCTATCCTCCCCGGAGTGAAACGTGATGACCGCCAGGCGGCCTCCCGGTTTGAGCACCGACCAAGCGGCCTCCAGCCCCATCTGAGCCTGACCCAACTCGTCGTTCACTGCCATGCGCAAAGCCTGAAACACACCCGTCGCAGGGTGCGTCCGCGCGCCACGACGGGGACAAACCCGCTCCACCGTGTCGGCCAGCTGCGTGGTTGTCTCGAATCGCTCCATATCTCGCCGCTCAACTATGGCCTGGGTAATTCGGCGTGACCGTCGCTCGCCGCCCAGTTCCCAAATGATCCTCGCCAACTCCCCGGCCTCGAGCTCGTTGACCAACTGCTCCGCCGTCACCGGCTGCCGACGATCCATCCGCATGTCCAACGGACCCTCGGTCTGAAAACTGAAACCCCGCTCCGGCTCGTCGAGTTGAGGTGAACTGACCCCGAGATCCAGTAGCACTCCATCGCAACTTGCCTCGGCCAAGTACTTGGTCAGCCCCGAAAAAGGTTCCCGGTGAAGCTCCAGACGATCGCCAAATCTGACCAGCCGCCCGGCTGCAGCTGCAATCGCCCGGTCGTCGCGGTCGAATGCCACCAACCGCCCACCCGGGCAGCTCGCCTTGAGGATCGCCTCCGCGTGCCCACCCCCGCCGACCGTGCAGTCGACGTAAAACCGACCCTCCGCCGGTTGAAGTGCCAATAGCACTTCCTCCAGCAGAACCGGTTCGTGGATGAATTCGGTCACAATTCATGGGAATTGTCATTAGAAACAATGTCCTTAGCACTCGCAACGTATTCCTTGTAGCTCCAAGCCACCTTGCCGTCCACGTACACATCCGTCTTGTAACTCTTGGCCATCTGGATCGACTCCTGCAACTCGGTGGAGTTCACCTTCTCCATCGCCTTCTCCGCCACTTTTTTTGGGGTAACCTTAAGTACGCCAACCGATACCCCTGCCATGATGCCGACCGGCCAAAAAGACTTAAACGCGAGCGACCAACGCCACGACCGGCGTGATATCCAGCGCGACACTTGCTTTAACGATCCCAACCGACCACGCATCCGCTCCACCCAAGAGCGCCTTGACGGCTCCTCAGCAATAAGGCTCGGGCGATATTGTTCCACCTCTTCACCAGTGCGAATCGCCAGATCTGACTCGGTCAAGTCGTTCCTCACCACCCGAACACGCGCCGGGCTGATCCGGCTGTAAACCTCAACCTGATCCCGCTCCTGCGGCCTAGTCTCCATTTCGCCAATCTCGAGGTGGTTTCCCGATCCAGACGGACTCGAGTCAATCTCAAACGGCTCGACAAAGCCGAACTCACCTTGACCAGACTCTTTCACCGCCGACTCAGCCAATGCCACCGGCTCCGGATGAGCTAGATTCCCTCCCCCCTCATTGGCCGATCCTTCCTGGCTGTAACCAATCCTGCGGGAAAGAAATTTCTCCCTTGGTCCCTCAAGGGTTCCACTGACTGACAAGTATTGCATCAGGTTCATAGGTTTAAATTCTTGATGGCTGCAGCCGCGACCGCCTCGTTGCCTTTGCTGTTTTCCTTGAATCGATCCGGCTCCCAGATTTCAAACTTGTTCAACCGACCCACAAACATAGCCTCCTTCTGCAGCCCGGCCACAGCGGCCAGTTCCTCCGGCAGACATAGCCGTCCCGCCTTGTCCAGTGTCAGGTGGGCCGAACTCCCCCCGATAACCCGCTCCACTTCGGCTCCCTCTTCATCCGAAAGTGATATCTCACTGAAACGATCCATCAGCATATTCCAACGAGTTGGTGGGAGAACTAACAAAAACTGCTTCTGGCCAATCGGCCAAGGCAGGATGGACAACACAGTTTTGCCGGATTTGGGGCGCCACTTGGAAGGCACCATGACGCGCCGGCTTTCGTCGATTCCGTGACAGAATCGACCGGAAAAAACAGTCGTCGGATGGTCCTGAGTTGCTGACATAAAAGGTTGCGCGGACACCAAATTGGCCCTATGCGACCCAAAGTTTCCCGTTCTCTACCGTTTCCTCCCCGAAGCGTCAACCGTTTTTTTTAAAAAAAATGAACTTTTTTGTGGCTCATTTGCTTAGGTAATCCGGTTTTTGCTTTTTTTGGCATTGCACCCAGCTTGGTCACGCGAGTAGGCGGGATTAAGCATCTGCCCCAATGGGGCTAGGACTCGGCTTTCGCTGCGTTGTATCCATTCGGAAAAGCAGTTAATAAATACCGCCGTGCAGACGGCCGACTTCGACTACTCCCTCCCCCATGAACTCATTGCCCAACATCCCATCGAGCAACGGGATGCCTCCCGGTTGCTGACGCTCGATCGCGTCAGTGGTGCCATCGCCCACCGCCAATTCGCTGAACTGGAGTCCCTGCTCCAGCCGGGCGACGTCTTGGTGGCAAACAATTCACGCGTCATCCCGGCACGGGTGCGCGGCCAAAAGCAGGGCGATGGCGCGCGGGTGGAAATCCTGCTCATAGAGGAACATATCCCTGGCCAGTGGTGGTGCATGCTGCGTCCCGGAAAACGCATCCACAGCGGAACGCGCATCCAGTTGCACGACCTCGACGGCCGCCCAACCCAGCACTGGGTCGAAGCGATCAGCAAAAGCAACACCGGCAAATATTTGCTGCGTCTCCCCGACTCGCCCAGTACGCCCGAACTCCTGCAAGCCATCGGTGAAACTCCCCTGCCGCCGTACATTGAACGCGCACCGATCGACACCTGCACCGATCGCGACCGTTACCAAACGGTGTATGCAATGATTGACGGCTCGGTCGCAGCCCCGACGGCGGGGCTGCACTTCACGGACAAGTTGCTCGACCGGCTGCGCACAAAAAATGTGACGTTCGCGGAAGTCACACTGCACGTCGGGCCTGGAACGTTCCAGCCTGTCGAATGCGAACGGATCAAGGATCACCCCATGCACAAGGAACGGTTCGAAATTACCTCCGCCGCCGCCGAGACTGTCAACCAAGCCAAGGCCGAGGGACGGCGTATTGTTGCAGTCGGTACAACGAGTATGCGCGTTCTGGAGTCAATCTCCACCGGCGGCGCGCCGATAGCGCCGCAACTTGGCCACACGGATATCTTCATTTATCCGCCACATGAGTTTCAGATTGTCGACGCGTTGCTCACCAATTTTCATCTTCCCAGATCAACATTACTGATGCTGGTAAGCGCGTTCACGCAGCCGGGCGGCACCGGCGGACGCGAACACGTGCTACGCGCCTACGCCGAGGCGATCGCAAAGCGATACCGTTTTTTTAGCTACGGCGACGCAATGTTTTTGCACTGAATGAAAACGACCCGTCCATTCGTTCTGATTAACATGGCGATGTCAGCCGACGGCAAGATCGCCCCCGTACACCGACGGTTTGTTGCGTTCGGTAGTCGTCGCGACCACGCGAATCTCCTATCGCTCCGGGCCACCGCCGACGCGGTCATGTGCGGCGCGCGAACGGTGGACTCCGCGCCGGTGACGCTGGACGCCGGTGGACCGAAACACGAGCGGCGGCGTCTTCGAGACGGCTTGGCCAGCCAAAACCTGCGCATCGTCGTGAGTGGCTCCGCCTCGGTTGACCCTCAGGCGAAAATCTTTCAGTACGAGGTGTCGCCGGTCATCGTACTGGCGTCAGGCCAAGCACCGATGTCACGCTTGGCCAAGCTGAAGCAACTGGGTTGCTACGTAAAGGTCTGCGGGGGAAAAAAGGTAGCACTTGGCCGGGCGCTTGGCTGGCTTCGGCGCGAATGGGCCGTCAAACGACTACTCTGCGAGGGCGGCGGCGAATTGAACTTCGAACTACTCCGGCTTGGCCTCGTAGATGAACTACACCTGACGGTCTGCCCTCGAATCATTGGTGGACGCGGTGCACCGACAATCGCCGACGGCGATGGTTTCACCGCCTTGGCCAAAGCGGCTAACTTGGAACTAATCAGCCTACGCCGACTCGGCGATGAGTTGTTTACAACGTGGCGACTCAGGCCAAGATCGGGGTGATCACGGTGGGGTCGAGAACGCTGGTCAAACGCTGGTCGAGCCCTTGATAACGGTAGGTGAATCGTTCGTGGTCGATGCCAAGGCATTGCAGCGCGGTGGCATTGAGGTCATTGATGTGCACCGGGTCACGCAATATGTTGTAACAAAAATCATCAGTCTCACCGTGCACGTAACCTTTCCTGATTCCACCGCCGGCCATCCACATCGAGAAGCAACGGCCATGGTGGTCACGCCCGTGGTTATCCTTGGAAAGTGTACCCTGCGAGTAAATCGTCCGGCCAAATTCACCACCGCAGATCACGAGCGTGTCCTCGAGCATACCACGCTGCTTGAGATCCTTGACGAGCGCGGCAGTTGGCTGGTCGATGTCCTCACACTGGTACCGAACATCGCGCGGGCAGTTACCATGCTGATCCCAGCCGCGATGGAACAACTGTATGAACGGCACGCCACTCTCAAGCATGCGCCGAGCAAGTATGCAGTTGTAGGCGTACTTACCCGGTTTCTTGGAATCCTTGCCGTACAAGTCGAAGACGTGTTCCGGCTCGGATTTAAGATCAGTCAACTCCGGCACACTGGACTGCATTCGGAATGCCATTTCGTACTGGGCGATACGCGCCTGAATTTCCGCATCACCCGTCTCTGCAAACTTCGCCTCGTTCACGGCACGGATGCTATCGAGAATCGCACGGCGCGAACTGCGGTCGATGCCCGGCGGGTCATTGAGGAAAAGCACCGGCTCGCCGGAGCTGCGAAATTTCACACCCTGATATTTGGACGGCAGGAAGCCGCTGCCCCAAAGGCGCGAGTAGAGTGCCTGACTGCCACCACGCCCCTTGGAAATCATGACAATGTAGCCGGGAAGATTGTCGCTCGGACTGCCGAGTCCGTAGTTGAGCCATGCACCCATGCTCGGATGACCAAGTTGCTGCGTACCGGTGTTGATGTAAGTGATCGCCGGGTCGTGATTGATCGCCTCGGTATTCACGCTGCGAATGAGCGTCATCTCGTCGGCAAGTGAAGCGATATGGGGCAAAATCTCGCTATAGTAAGCGCCACTCTGGCCGTGCTGCTTGAACTCAAACATCGGCGCGACACACGGAAACGACTTCTGCCCAGAGGTCATCCCGGTAATGCGCTGTCCCTTTCGGATAGAGTCCGGCAACTCAATGCCGTGTATCTTGCGGATACCCGGCTTGAAATCGTACATGTCGATGTGCGACGGGCCGCCGGAGAAAAACAGGTAGATCACCCGCTTAGCCTTGGGCTTGAAATGCGGGTTGCCCAGTGACCCGCCCCCGCGCCCTGTCGCGGCATTGAGCAACCCCGGCTGAGCGAGCGACGCAAGACCCAGTGCCCCCATGCCACGCGCGCCAAGGTTCAGGAACTTGCGGCGGTCGAGTAGGTGGTCAGAATTGAATAATGGAATCATGATTCACTCCCGGGTGGTGAGTTCAGAGTTCATTTTAGGCCCAGTTGACGGGTTTTTTGAATCATCAAATTGTTGCTGGCACATTTGCTGCCACTTTTTTGAGGCCATCCGTGGCTGCTCTATATATACAGAGGAAATCATTGTCGATGTTGGTGCACAACAACTTCTTCCCAATAATCTCCGAAACCGAAACCCACCAGACCTCATTTCGCGGGATAAGCACCAACCCAAAATAGCTGCAATCTTCCTCCGTGTACATCCCTCTTTTGGTGCACGTATGCCACTGGATCGTCTTCCGTTTTCGAAGAGGGAACCGCTCTTGACCTGAATGGGGTGAACCGCCCTACCCCACTTCGCAATCAGATCAAACGCCGGGCTAGTAAAAATGGGTACGGAAACCTCGAAGCCTTCCCTCGCTAAAGCCAGCCGGGGCAGGGTCAACACGCAGGTTGTCGGCAAAACCTTGGCCAAGCTGTTGAAAGGTTGAGCCTTTTGCGGCAGTTTGTTCGTGGAATGATCCAAAGCCCTACAAACGGCCGTTTGCAACTTACCGTTTTTCTTTTTGCGCAC
>Ga0163108_10002053_pt1 | contig 14630 bp, 19 predicted proteins | sample Fk1155metaG_FD_109644 | JGI IMG/M metagenome (GOLD analysis project Ga0163108, IMG submission 109644) | Marine microbial communities from the Central Pacific Ocean - Fk160115 155m metaG | ecosystem: Environmental > Aquatic > Marine > Oceanic > Photic zone | place: The Central Pacific Ocean...
GAAATAGGTGATGGTATGTATTACAATAAATGGGCAGGGGGTAACCAAATATCTATGCCACAACCAATATATGATGGCAGTGTTGATTATGACGATAGCACAGATAATAACGCTAAACAACTTACAGAGGATGTTGTCACCTTTTTAAAATGGGCAGCTGAACCTGAGCTTGAGGTTAGAAAAAATCTTGGAATTAAAGTTATCTTGTTCTTTTTAGTTTTAGGTACAGTTATTTATTTTGCTAAAAATAGACTTTGGAGAGAAGTTAATTAAACATTAAAAAGGAAGTGCATTACATCTCCATCTTTAACAACATATTCTTTACCCTCTTGTCTTAACTTCCCAGCTTCTTTACTGCCAGTTTCACCATTAAATTTTATGAAATCGTTATAAGCAATAGTCTCTGCTCTGATAAATCCTTTTTCAAAATCAGTGTGTATTTTACCTGCTGCTTGAGGAGCAGTTGAATTTTCATTTATAGTCCATGAACGAGTTTCTTTTGGACCACAAGTAAAATAATTAATTAAATTAAGTAGATCATAACCACTTTTGATGACCTTAGTAAGAGTTGTGTCATTAAGCCCCATCTCTTTTATTAATTCTGCCTTTTCATTATCATTTTCTAATTCAGCTATTTGAGATTCTATGGACGCTGATACAATAACTGAATTATGATTATTTTTATTTGCATATTCAGTAACTTTTTTAGATAATTCATTACCATTTTGAATAGATTCTTCATCTACATTACAAATATATACCATTGGTTTAATTTTTATTAAGTTTAACGATTTTATAAACTCATTATCTTCTTCAGAAAATTCATTTTTCTTGTACGAATAATTATTGTTCAAAGTGTCTATAAGTTTTTTAACAATACTAATTTGATTTTTTATTTCTTTATCCCCTTGTTTGTCTTTTTTTTCTAACGATATTATTTTAGATTCTAAAGTTTCTATATCTGCTAATTCCAGTTCAGTATTAATTATTTCTATATCACTAAGAGGATCAATATTACTTGAAACGTGAGTAATATTGTTATCATTAAAACAACGTACTACATGGGCAATAGCATCAACTTCGCGAATATGTCCTAAAAATTTATTACCTAGCCCCTCACCTTTAGATGCGCCTTGAACTAATCCTGCTATATCAACAAAATCCATGTAGGAGGGAATAATTTTTTCACTTTTACCTATCTTTCCTAATATTGATAACCTTTCATCTGGTACTGCGACTCTTCCCACATTTGGTTCTATTGTAGCAAAAGGATAATTTGCTGCTTCAGCCTTATTAGATTCTGTTAGTGCATTGAAAAGTGTTGATTTTCCAACATTGGGTAATCCAATGATACCGCATTTAAAGCCCATTGTTTTCCTTAGTTATTTTTGTTAAAAATAGACCAGAGTCTCTTAAGAGTATTTCAAAATTTTCAGTAATTTTAATCAGTTGCTGTTCAATAATATTTATTTCATTTTTATTAAATTTATTTAAAACATAATTTGAAACCATATCCTTAATACCTGGATGGTCAATTCCTATCCTAAGTCTATAATATTCATTTCCTATCTTTTCATCAATACTTAAGAGTCCGTTATGACCTCCATTTCCTCCACCTAATTTAAATTTAATTTTTCCAAGTTCTAAATCAATATCATCGTGAATTACATATAGTTTATTTTTTTTAATTTTATAATAATTCATAATTTCTTGAACTGGTTGACCTGATAAGTTCATAAAGTTTAAAGGCTTTATTAGCAAACATGGATGATTATCTATTAAGCCTTTCAATACTTCTTTTTTATTATCTTTTTTAAATGGATAAAAATTATAATAACTCGAAATTTTATCTATCAGATTAAATCCAATGTTATGTCTTGTATTAATATATTCCTTTCCTGGATTTCCCAGGCCACAAATCAAAAACATAATTTATATATAGATTAATTTACTTGGATTCTTCTTTAGGATTTGATTCTTCTTTTGAATCTTCTTTAGACTCATCTTTTTTATCCCCAGCCTTTTCACCATCTGTACCTTCTTCAGTTGATTCTTCATTTTCTTCGGCTGGTTTTGTTTCTTCAACTTCTACTGTTGGAGGAACTAATGTTGCAACTACAAAGTCTCTATCAGTTATTGTAGTTTTAACACCTTCTGGAAGTTCAATATTACTTATTTTTATAGAATCACCAATTTCACTTGTAATAAGATCAAATTGTAGTTTGTCTGGAATATTGTTAGCATTGCAACTAAGTTCAACTTCACGTCTAACTAAGTTAAGTACACCGCCTTTTTTTAATCCAGGACAAGTTTCTTGGTTTAAAAATTCTACAGGAATTTCAACTGTTACTTTTGTATCATTTTGAACTCGCAAAAAATCAAAATGAATTAATTTGTCTGTTACAGGATGGTATTGCAATTGTTTAGGAAGAACTTTTTCAGATTTTCCTTCAATATCAATATCAAGAATTGTCGAATAAAATGACCCAGCATGCATTAATTTTTGAAGAACTTTATTTTCAAAAGCAATTTTTATAGGTTCGGTGCCCTTTCCGTAAACTATACCTGGCACCATACCTTTGCTAAGCATAGAATATGTTGAGCCAGAATCTTGTGATCTTTCAATTACTTTATATTTTTCCATTTTTTAAATAAATTAATCAAAAAGGGCTGAAACAGATGAATCACTGCTAATCCTTTTAATGGCCTCTCCCATTAAAGGAGCAATACTAATATGTCTAATATTTTTTGTATTTTTTACATCTTCAGAGGCTTGAATACTGTCTGTAAGTACAAGTTCTTTAATTGTTGAGTTTTCTATCCTGTTTAATGCTTCTCCAGATAACACCCCGTGAGCTATATATGAGTATATTTCTTTAGCACCATTTTTCTTAAGGGCATTAGCTGCATTACATAACGTACCTGCAGAATCAGCTATGTCATCAAGTAGAATGCATGTTTTTCCAGCTACTTCACCTATAATATTCATTACTTCAGATTCTCCAGCTTTCTCTCTTCTTTTATCTGCAATTGCCAAACCTGCATTTAGACGTTTTGCAAAAGCTCTTGCTCTTACAACACCTCCAACATCTGGAGATGTTATAACTAAATCATTACTATTAGAAAATTTTTCTTTCATATCTTTAATTATTGGTGGTGCAGAAAAAATGTTATCAAGAGGTATGTCAAAAAAACCTTGTATTTGACCTGCATGCAAATCCATTGTTAAAACTCTATCTGCTCCAGCAGAAGTAATTAAGTTTGCTACTAATTTTGCTGTAATTGGTGTTCGTGGTCCTGTTTTTCTATCTTGACGTGCATATCCATAGTAAGGAATTACCGCAGTAATTCTTTTTGCAGATCCTCTTTTTGCTGCATCAATTGTGATTAGTAATTCCATTAAGTGATCATTTGCCGGATGTGAAGTAGATTGAATTATAAAAACATCTTCTCCTCTGATATTTTCATTAATTTCAACGAATATTTCTCTGTCTGCAAATTTTCTTAAACTTGTATTTGCTAAGGATACACCAATGTATTCAGATATTGCTTCAGCTAAAACTTTATTACTGTTACATGCAATAATTTTCATTTTATTCTTTCACTCAATATATAACTATATAAATAGATCAACCCTTAAGTAATAGATATAATATTTATTAATCTTCCTGAAGAATTATGCCCTTTATGGACCGATCTTCTGTAACTAAAGAATAATGATTCATTAGAATATGTATCTTTTTTTATATTAAAGGTTTTTTTAATACCCAATTCCTTAAGTTGAAAATTGATAATACCTCTTAGATTAAAAAAAGATTTTGTTTTGTTTTTGTTTTTAAAAAATTTTTTATACCTATTATTTTTTTGTAAAAATTGCTTTTCAAAATTTTTATCAACTTCATAATTTTTAGAAGCTAAACATGGACCAACAATAGCGATTAAATCCTTAGTTTTAATATTGTATTTATTAAAAAGTTTCACAGCATTTTTAGTAATATTTTTTAGAGTCCCTCTCCATCCAGAATGTAAGCAGCATACTAATTTATTATTATTATCAAAAATAAAAATAGGTGCACAATCTGCTGTTAGTACTGCTATTGCTATATCTTTAGAAGAAGTTATTAATCCATCAGCTTGGATAATTTGGTTTTGATTATTTTTTTTTACTCTTTCAACTTTTGAAGAATGAGTTTGTTTTGCTAGTATTAATTTTTTTGAACTTATTTTTAAATTTTTTATAGCAATCATTTTATTTTTATGTACTAAATTTTTACTATCTCCATTTGAAATACTGCAATTAAGAGACGTAAATTGTTTTTTTGAATATCCACCCATTCTTGTAAAAAAACCATGAACTATTCCCTTGGGCTTAATAGATTTGATAGAAAAAAATTTTTTTTTTACAAGCATGAGACAATTAAAACCTTAAAATCTTCTCCCATTTGAGAGTTATCTGTTAAACGTTCAAAATCTTTTTCTAATTTTTCTTTCACTTTATTATCTTTGTTATTTTGTAAATTAATTTTTCTTTGATGAAGTCCATTTATTAGTAAAAAATCTTTTTGAGAGCAATAAGTATCTATTTTTAAGTTATTTTTTTTAGCAATATTTATCAATTCTCCAAAATCTACAAAGGCAGTAATATCTTGATTTCCAAGATTATCAAATAAGTGAGATTTTTTATGTCTATATAATGTTTGTAGGGAAAAATGATTAATAGGCTCTAAATATCCATAATCTATAGTTATAATTACGCCTTTATTTTTTTTTATAAATTTACAAATTTTTTCATAAAATTTCTCTCGAGATAAAGATATTTCAGCAACATTATAACTGTTAAATTTTTTTAATTTATTTATTAAATATGAATCTTTAATAAGCCTATCCTTAAAATAAAAAATATCTTCCAAAACATTATATTCTATGTATTTTTCTATCCACTTTTCTTTTTTATAGAATTGTTTAATTGGAAAACAGTCAAAAAATTCATTTGAAAAAATAATTGAAGGAAAATTATTATTAATATTAAAATCATTTATCCATATTGGTTGATAAATATTTTGCTTCCTCAAAAGAGATTTTTGTAAGTCAATTAATTCATAATTTTTTTCAATTAAAGTAAGATTCATTAATTTTATAAATTTTTTGTTCAAATCTCCTACTTTTAAAACATCATTAATTAATGTTGCTTTACCTGGACCTAATTCAATTAAATTAAACATATTTGCTATATTTTCTTCCCAATAATTAATAATATACGAGCCCAAAATTTCACCAAACATTTGAGAAATTTCAGGAGCAGTAGTGAAATCATTTTGTTTGCCAATTGGATTTTTATTTAAATAATATCCATCATTTGAGTGTAGGCATAAATTTATAAATTCACTTAAATCAATACTTTTCTTTTTTTTTATTTCAGAAATAACTAGTTCTCTAATACTCATTTACGATAATAAATTAGTAATCCAAAGACAATTAGTGGAATGCATAAAATTTGACCCATTGAAAGATGATTAAAATACAAACCCAATTGAAAATCTGGCTCTCTTAAATATTCAATAAAGAACCTAAACAAAGAATATAAAATTAAAAACAAAGCACTTATATATCCCACAATATATGTTTTTGAATTTTTTCTAAAGTAGAGAAACAAAATAATAAATAATAATAATCCTTCAAAGAATGCTTCGTAAAGCTGTGAAGGGTGTCTTGGTTTTTCGTCTATTGCTGGGTATATTATAGCTAGTTTAAAATCTGTTACTCTGCCGTATAATTCAGTATTGATAAAATTAGCGATTCTACCAAAAAATAGACCTATTGGAGCTACAATAGAAATTAAATCTGATAAATATAAAAAACTTAAATTATGTTTTTTGCAAAAAAAATGTACTGATATAATGATCCCTAATAGACCCCCATGAAAAGACATTCCGCCTTTCCAAATTTGCAATAGATATAAAGGATAACTTATAAATAATTCAGTTTGATAAAATAGAACATAACCTATCCTACCTCCAGTAATAACTCCAATTACAGACCAAATAAAAAAACTATCAATTTGTTTATCACTGATTGAATTGTAGGAAGCTTTATTTATTTTTTTTATTAGAATTGATCCAAAAATAAAAGCAAAAATATATGATAGACTATACCATCGAACTTCTAGTATACCGAGAGAAAATATTACAGGATCAATTGATGGTTGAATAAAAATCATTATGTTTTAAATAGCTTAATATATTATGGTTAATAAAAGCAAAATTCTATCTGACTTATCAAAAATTGCTGTTGATGCAATGGGTACCTTTTCTAGTTTGAAAAAAGAAATTGAAACACTGGTTTCTTTAAGGGTTAACAAAGTTATTAATAAAATGAACCTTGTAAAACGAGATGAATTTGATGTTCTTAAAAAAATGGTACAAAAAATGATAGCTGAAAATGAAAAAAACCAAAAAATTAAAAAAAAACCAAAATTAAAAAAGAAAAAGAGCCTTAAAAGAAAGAAAAAAGGCTAAAAACTAACAATTATCCACTTTTTATTAAATTTCATTCTAATTTAACTTGCGAAACTACTTGTTAATTATGTAAACAATATTTAGTAGTTTTTACAATTGATATACTACATAGAGTATGGATACAGATAATATACCCTTAAATCCTATAGATATTGTTGAGGATGTAATTTACGAAAAAAAATGGAACTTTAGTAGAGCTGATGATTATGAATTAGTTGCCGATATTGAATCAAAATGGTGCCAATATAGGCTTTATTTTACATGGTCAGAAAATGTGAGAGCTATGAGTTTTACTATAACATTTGATTTAAAATTCCCTGAATCTAAACTTTTAAATGCTTATGAGTTGATTGGACTAATAAATGAAAAACTATGGATTGGTCATTTCGATATAACAAGTAAAAATGGAATACCTGCATTTCGTCATACTATATTATCTAGCTCTGATACTGATTTTTTGCATAAAAAATTAGAGAATTTAGTAGACATAGCAATATATGAATGTGAAAAATATTATCCATCCTTTCAACAAGTCATATTTGAAGAGGTTTCACCAAGTCAATCTTTAGTTTTTGCAAATTTTGAAGTTATAGGTACATCTTAAAAAACTATTTATTTTTTCTAAAATGTATAATTAAGTAAAAATAATGAGTAATGTTCTTTTAGTAGGTTGTGGACATATGGGGTCAGCACTTATAGATGCTTGGCTGGAATTAAAATCATATTCTTTTACTATTGTTGATCCTTTCAATTACAATTATTTAAAAAAAAAATATAATAAAAAAAATAATATTCAAATATTAGATAATAAACCTACACAAAATCAAATTAAAAAGATTGATATAATTATTTTTGCAATTAAGCCTCAAGTATGTGAAAAAGTAATCAGTGAATATAAAAATTTTTATTTTAAAAAAAACTCAATGATTGGAAGTATTATTGCAGGAAAAAAAATTAATTTTTTTAAATCAAATATCAAAAATTCTATTCAACTTGTAAGAATAATGCCTAATATGCCTGCTTTAATTGGAAGTGGAATCAGTTGTTTATTGGCTAATAAGCATTTAAGTAAAAATAATAAAAAAAAAATTAATGATCTTTTTTTTAAAGTAGGAAAAACAATTTGGTTACAAAATGAGGATCAAATAGATATGGCAACAGCGGTATCAGGAAGTGGTCCGGGATATATTTTTACGTTAATTGATTCTATGGAAAAAGCTTCTCAAAAAATTGGATTATCCAAAAGAATATCTAGAGAACTTATTTTATCAACAATTTTAGGCTCTACTAAACTTATGGAATATATAAAAAAAGATCCAAAAGAACTTGCAAATTCGATTGCAGTAAAAGGAGGTACGACTGAGGCTGGAATAAAAGTTCTAAATAAAAATAAAATTAATAAAACAATTTATGATACTTTTTTAGCTGCATATAAAAGGGCTTCATTTCTTGGAAAAAATAAATGATTGATTTTGAAAAGAAAATTGCAGTCAAAACCCTTAATATATTGAAAAAAAAAAAATTAAATAATTTATCGCTGAATGAAATTTTAAAGAAAGATATTAAAAAAAAAATTAAGAATAAAATTAAATCAAAAATAGATTTGCTTAAAAATATTAGTAGATATATTGATAATTTATTAATTGACCAAATGAAATCACTAGAAAAATCTTCAAATAAAGACATGTTATTTGAAGTATTAATGGCTAGATTTGATTTACTTCAAAAAAACAGAAAATCTTTTATTTCCATTTATAAAGGTTTAAAAAAATCACCACAAAAATTTATTCAATTATTACCGTCCTTTCTAGAGAGCATGATAATATCTGCAGAGTTAGCTACATTTAATGTAAATGGTTTTAAAGGCACAATAAGATTAAAAGGTTTAATGATTGTATATTTTGCAACTTTTTTTGTTTGGCTGGATGATAATACTGCTTCTTTAGAAAAAACTATGATGGCATTAGATAAAAATTTAAATCAAGCTGAAAAATTTGGAAAATTATTATCATGAATGAATTTGTTACTTATCTTGATTTCAAAAAAATTGATATCAGGGTAGGAACAATTATTTCAGCAGAAATTAATAAATCATTACATAAACCGTCAATTGTATTAAAAATTGATTTTGGTCAAGATATAGGTGTAAAAAAAAGTTCTGCTCAATTAATAAAAAATTATAATTTAGATAAACTCATTAATAAACAAATCGCTGCTGTTATTAATTTTCAACCAAAACAAATCGGTAATTTAATTTCAGAAGTATTGGTACTCGGTTTCCCTGATGAAAACAACGAACCCATCCTTATAAGTCCTGACAAAAAAGTTTCTAAAGGTGGAAGACTGTATTAAATTGGAAGTTGAATTATTGACTGAAGACCGCCAAGATTTGATCTACTAAGTTTTACTTCACCACCATGTGATCTTATAATGTCTCTTGTAATTGATAAGCCTAAACCACTTTCTCCTTTTAACTTATTTCGTGAAGGATCTAGAGTAAAAAATGGTTTAAACACATCCTCATAATTTTTATCTGGAATACCTGGACCATTATCTTCTAAGATTATATGACATCCTTCATCATTTATAAAAATTTCTATATTTATTTTCTTAGAATATCTAATTGAATTATCAATTATATTTTGAAAGGCTCTTTTTAATTGCAAAGTTCTTCCAGAAGTTTTTACTATATTTTTTTCAATAAAATTTATTTCAAAATTATTTAGATCAATATTTCTGATTATATCTTTTAATAATTGGTTTAAATTAATATTTTCAATTGGCTCAGGTGTTTCTGTTCTTACAAAACTTACATAGCTATCAAGCATTGCAGTCATTTCATTTATATCTATTTCTAATTCCTTTTTCGCTTTTTCATCTTTCAATAAAGATAACTGGAGTTTCATTCTTGTAAGTGGAGTTCTCAAATCATGACTTACACCAGCAAGCATATCTGTTCTTTGTTTTAAAAATCTCTTTATACGAGTTCGCATTTGGTTAAAAGCGTTTGCAGTTTGTCGAATTTCAGTCGCCCCGGCAGACTTAAGTTCAGGTGCATCTAACCCTCTGCCAAAAGTTTCAGCAATTATTGCTAGTCTTTTTAAAGGTCTAATTTGTTTATTCATAAAAAAATAAGAGAAAAACAAAAGGAGTATTGAAGCAAATATCATCCATAATAAAAAAACAAATGCTGTTTCACTGTACAATCTATCTTTGTTAACATTAACGATAAGTAGATTTTTATCTAATTGGATAATGATTTTTACGCCTTCATCAATATTACTTAAATTATAATCAAAAGGTTTATTTAAATTTACAAGAGCTTGTTTTAATCTTTTGGAAAGTATTCCTCTTTCCTCTTTGTAAGAAATATTATTAATAGTTGAGTTTTTTTTTATATTTACTTCCATTTTGAAATCTTCTCTTGCAATGTTAATTGCCTCTAACTCTAAATCTTGATATATTAATTTAACAATAACATTAATATCAGCAACAACGGACTCTGTTAGTCTTTTAGAAATTATATTCCATGAAGTCTGATAAAAAATAACAGATGTAATTAATACCAAGATAATGATTGGAACAAAAATTATTATTATTGATCGTCCTAGTAATGACAAAGGGATAATTTTTTTAAAAATCATATTTCTCTACAAACAAGCATATAACCTTTACCTCTTATAGTCTTTATAAATTGAGGCTGTTTTGGTGTATTTTCAATTTTTTGTCTTAATCTTGTAATCCCAACATCAACTTTTCTTAATTCGCTCTCATCAAATTCTTTATCAGCTAATTCTTCTCTAGATAAAATATCATTTCTTTTATTAATAAGCTTTAAAAGTAAGTTATTTTCACCTTCAGTTAAATATAATTCTTTATTATTTTTCTTAAGAGCATTGGTTTTTGTATAAAAAGTGTATTCACCAAAAATAATTTTTAATTCTGATTGATTAATTGTTTCGTAAAGTTTGAGTAAATTAACTATTCGTAAATATAATTCTTCTGGCTCAAATGGTTTAGCGACATAATCATCAGCACCAGTTTTTAAGCCTTGGATTTTATTATTATCTTCACCCATTGCTGTTAACATAATCACTGGAGTGTCAGATGCTTTTTTTACATGCGTAATTAAATCAATACCATCACCACTGGGCATCATTCTATCTAGTATAATTAAATCAAAAATAAAAAAATTTAAAATCTCTTTTGCTTCTATAAAATCTTGCGATGTATAAACTTTAAAATCTTTTTCTTTTAAATAATCTTTAAGTAAATCTCTTAATCTTTGATCATCATCAACTAATAAAATTGTTTTGCTCATCTTTAATCATTCAGTTGTTCAAATATTTTTTTGTTATTAATATCAATCATTTCATATAAAATTTTTTTGAACCCATTAATATTTTCTTCACTAAAGTTATTTAAAACTTTTTTTATTTTCTTTACTTGAATTGTAGTAAGTTCTGACTCAAGCTTATTACCTTTTTCTGTAAGTGATAAACTTTTAGTTCTTTTATCTAATCCACTTGATAAAATAATATACCTTTCTTCGACTAATTGATTAAGCACCCTAGATAAACTTTGTTTAGTAATTTTTAATACTATTAAGAGCTCTTTAATTGTTATATTATTTTTTTTTCCTACAAAATAAATGACTCTATGATGGGCTCTTCCAAATTTTAATTTTTCAAGAATTTTGTCAGGATCTGATGTAAAATCCCTATATGAGAAAAAAAATAATTCTATTACTTTTCTGATTTCTTTTTCATTAAGGAAAAAAGGAGATATTAAATTATTTAGGTCAGCCATATTGACTTAATTATGCATCACTGATAGTCAATTGTCATTAAAAAAAGACTTAAGGAAAAAAAATGAGTAATTCATTTGAAAAAAGAGAAGGTTGGATTTGGATGAATGGGGAATTTATTCCTTGGAAAAATGCTACATCACATATTATTTCTCAAGGCTTGCATTATGCTAGCGCAGTATTTGAAGGAGAAAGATGCTATGATAGTAAAATTTTTAAATCTGAAGAACACACAAAAAGATTTTTTAAATCTGCAGAAATAATTGGTATTAAAATTCCATTTACTGAAAATGAAATAAATAATGCTAAAAATGAATTAATTTCAAAAATGAAATATAAAAATTGTTATGTTAGACCACTAGCGTGGAGAGGTGGAGATCAAATGGGTATATCAACATCAAATTCTAATATTAATGTGGCCATCGCTGTTTGGGATGATTGGGCTTCATATTTTAAAATTGAAGATCGAAAAGCAGGACTAAAATTAATAACCTCACCTTGGAAAAGACCTTCTCCTGATACAGCGCCTTATCAAGCTAAAGCATCTGGTCCATACATTATATGTACTATGTCAAAAGAGTTCGCGGAAAAAAAAGGATACCATGATGCTTTGATGTTAGATTATAGAGGTTATGTTGCAGAAGGTACCGGAGCAAATATTTTTTTTATTAAAAATAACGAAATTCATACTCCGATACCCGATTGTTTTTTAAATGGCATTACTAGACAAGTTGTTATGAAAATGGCAACAAGTCAAGGTTTTAAAATTATTGAGAGACATATAATGCCTGAAGAAATTAATAAATATAATGAAGCATTTTTAACTGGTACTGCCGCAGAAATTACACCTATAAGATCAATTGATAATATTAATTTTACTACCGGTGGCAATACCACAACATTTAAATTTATGAGTGATTTTAGTGAATTGGTTAAAAGCTCAAATTAGAATTTATTAACCACTCACTATTACTTTTATAAATTTCATTTTTCCAAAATGGTGCATCTTTTTTAAGATAATCCATAATGAAATTACATGATTCAAAACTGTATTTTCGATGCTCAGAAAAGCAAGAAACAAGTACTATTTTATCTTCAACATTTAATTTTCCATATCTGTGAATAATCAAACAATCTATAAGTTTCCATTTTGATTTAGCTTTATCAATAATTTTTTTAAATTGTTTATAAGCCATTTCTTCATATACTTCTAAATTTATTGATTGAACTTTTTTACTATTATTATAATCGCGAACATATCCAATAAAAGATGTTACAGCACCAACTGATGAATATAACTTCTTAATTTTTTGTATTTCTTCCTCTGAATTAAAATCTTCTTTTTGAATTTTTATCATTATCCACCACTAACTGGGGGAAATACTGCAATTTCATCATTTGAATTTAAATCAATATTTTCAACAATATATTCTTGATTAACAGCAAATCTAAGAATTTCTTTTTCAAGATATTTCTTTAGATTAGGATATTTATTAATTAAGTAATCTTTTACCTTTTTAAGTGTATTGTATTTATTATAATTAATATTTTCCTCTTCACTATTGGTTATGTCTTTAATCCAAGCAAAATATTTTATTTTCATTTAAAAGTGTTTTAATCCTGATTTAAGATAATCATAACCTGTATATAAAGTTAATATTCCCGCAACCCATAAAGAAACTTTTCCAATAGAGATTATTGGAATAATAGTAATACCGCTCTCACTTAAAATTAAAAAAGCAAGTGCAATTAACTGTATAGCAGTTTTTGCTTTCGCAATTCTTGAAACTGGGACACTAATTTTTATCTTTGCTAGGTATTCTCTTAAACCTGATACTGCTATTTCTCTAAGTAATATTATTAATGCTGGAATAGTTTCCCAATCTGCAATTACTTCTTTTGAAGTTAAAATAAGTATGACTGCTGCCACAAGTAATTTATCTGCAATTGGATCAAGAAAAGTTCCAAAGTTAGTAACTTCATTTCTTAAACGTGCAATATAACCATCAAAATAGTCTGTTATACTGGCTACGGAAAAAAGTACAAAAGCTACCCATCCGTAAAAAGGACTTTTTAAGTAAATACATAAAACAATTATGGGAATAACTATTATTCTTGCTAAAGTAAGTAAATTTGAAATATTTGATTTCATAAATTTTTTTTAGATTAAGTTTAAAATATTAGCCATTAAAAAATTCATATATATCTTCTATTTTCTTAACAGGTATAGTTTTTATCTTTTTAAGTTCATTAAGTGAAGCAGTTTTAATTTTTTGTACTGTCCCAAAATGCAACAAAAGGGCTTTTTTGGTTTTTGGACCAATACCTTTAATCTCATCAAAAATTGATTTTACTGAAGATTTTGATCTTCTAGATCGATGTGCTGTAATTGCAAATCTATGAGCCTCATCTCTTAATCTTTGAATAAAATGAAGTAAAGCATCATCAGGTTTTAAATTAATGTTTCTATTTTCCAGATGAATGATTTCTCTTCCTGCATTTCTATTAGGACCTTTTGATATAGATAATAATTTTATATTATTTAATTTAAATTTATTTATTATGCTCAAAACACTATTAAATTGACCTCTACCACCGTCAATAATAATAATATCTGGTATATTTAATTTATCATTTTGATTAATTTTTGTTAGACGTCTACTTAGTACTTCTTTCATCATATAAAAATCATCAACTAGTGAAATTTTTTTGTCTTTTAAGTCATAACGGATATTGAATTTTCTATAATGTTTAGGACTCAAACCTTCTTTATCAGCAACTATCATAACTCCTACAGAGTTTTTGCCAAATGTATGACTGTTATCATATACTTCCACTCTATTGACTTCATTTGTTAGTTTTAATAATTTAGATAAAGCATTTAGTGCAGTGTGATGAGTTTCTAGACTGGTTTTTTTTAACTTTATACTTTCAAGAGCATTTTTTTCAGCTAAAAAAATATGCTGCAGTTTTTCACCTGATTTAGGTTTTAAAATTTTAGTTTTTAAATTATTTTTTTGTATTAGGGTTTTTTCAACTTCTTTAAAATAACTTGCATCAATATTAACTAATATTTTAGGTGGAATTTCTTTATCAGCATAAAATTGATATAAAAATGACTCAAGTATTTCTCTATCTTCAGTGTTAACTTCATGTGTAGGGAAAAAAGATTTATTCCCATAGTTACTTCCATTCCTATAAAATTTTCCATGAATACAACTTTTCCCAGCTTTTATTTTTATTGCAAAAATATCTATATTACGCATTTCTTTGATATAAACTGATTGATATTTTTGAATTTGATTTAC
>Ga0163108_10002055_pt1 | contig 14621 bp, 14 predicted proteins | sample Fk1155metaG_FD_109644 | JGI IMG/M metagenome (GOLD analysis project Ga0163108, IMG submission 109644) | Marine microbial communities from the Central Pacific Ocean - Fk160115 155m metaG | ecosystem: Environmental > Aquatic > Marine > Oceanic > Photic zone | place: The Central Pacific Ocean...
AGTCACTGTCAGTTTCAAGAAATCTTCTTTCTAAATTATTAACAACACCCTCAAATGTTTTTTTCGCTGTAGTATATTTCTCGTAACCATCATCATATGTAAATTTAAGCTCATCTTCTCCAGAGCCATATAAAATTATATCTTGAATCTTTTTGGGTAATTTTTTCCAAGGATCATTTAGAGAAAATTTATAATGTTTGGCCAATGATGATAGAGTTTGCGCATAATATAAACTAGTAGATTTAGACCATGGTTCAACAGCTCCATCTGCTATACTTTTTTTATCGTTTGGTATAACTAAATTTGGATCAATATTTAATTTAATTCCTATTCCTTCACATTCTTCACACGCTCCATAAGGACTATTAAAAGAAAATAACCTTGGTTCAATCTCTTCAATAGTAAATCCACTTTCTGGACAAGCAAATTTAGTTGAGAATATTAATTTTTCTGTTTTTCTATATTTTTGTGGGAGTGTTTCATTTTCATATTCAACATAAATTAATCCATTAGATAAATTAACACATGTTTCGACACTTTCGGCAAGTCTGTTACCAAGATTTGAATTTAATATAATTCTATCAACTAAAATTGAAATATCATGTTTAACTTTTTTATTAAGTTCTGGAATTTTATCTATTTCATATAGTTTATTATCAACTTTAATTTTTCTAAAACCTCTTTTTTTATAACTTAATATATCTTTCTTGTATTCACCTTTGCGACCACGTACTACAGGAGAGTAAATATATATTGTAGATTTTTTTGGTAATTCTTTAATTTTATCAACTATTTGTGAAATTGTCTGCGAAGTTATTGGTTTTCCTGTAAAAGGCGAATATGGAGTTCCGGCTCTAGAAAACAATACTCTCATATAATCGTAAATTTCGGTGACTGTAGCTACTGTAGATCTAGGATTTTTAGATGTATTTTTTTGTTCAATAGATATAGCGGGACTTAAACCTTCAATTAAATCAACTTTTGGTTTCTTCATTTTATCTAAAAATTGTCGAGCATACGCAGATAAGCTTTCCACATACCTTCTTTGACCTTCGGCATAAATTGTATCAAATGCCAGTGATGATTTTCCTGATCCAGAAAGACCGGTTATAACCACATAACGATCTTTTGGTATTTCAAGTGAAATATTCTTAAGATTGTGTTCTTTAGCCCCTTTAATAACTATCTTTTTGACCATAATTTTTGTTGCTTTAGCTTAATTAAATTAATATTCACATTAGATTATGATATAAATATATATTATAAAAAATTAAAATCTTAAAATATTATGGCAGGAAGTTTAAATAAAGTACTATTAATTGGTCGTTTAGGTGCAGATCCAGAGATAAAACAGATGGTTAATGGAAAAAACGTTGCAAGATTAAGCTTGGCTAGCAGTCAAACTTGGAAAGATAAAAATTCTGGAGAAAAAAAAGAAAAAACTGAATGGCACCGTGTAGTTGTATTTAACGAAGGTCTAGTAAATGTTGTTCAGCAATATTTAAAAAAAGGTGCACAAGTTTATATAGAAGGTCAAATATCTACTAGAAAATGGAAAGATGAACAATCTGGACAGGACAAATATTCAACAGAAATAGTGATACAAGGTTATAATTCTTCATTAACTATGCTTGGAGGTGGATCAAGCGGTATTTCTAATAATACTTCTCAACAAATACCAAACAAGGAAGAAACTTCTCAGACTCCACAAAACGATTTGGATGACGATATTCCATTTTAGTTTTTATGCAAAACATCGATACAACTAAAGACCTGCATACAAAAAATATTAAACCAATTGAAATGTATGATGAAATGAAGTCATCATATTTATCGTATGCAATGAGCGTTATTGTAAGTCGTGCTCTACCAGACGTAAGAGACGGCTTAAAACCAGTTCATAGAAGAATACTTTTTGCTATGTATAAAGGTGGATACGATTGGTCAAAACAATTTAGAAAATCTGCAAGAATTGTTGGTGATGTTATTGGTAAATACCATCCACATGGAGATCAATCAGTTTACGACGCACTTGTAAGAATGGTTCAAGATTTTTCTATGAGTCTACCTTTGATTGATGGTCAAGGGAATTTTGGTTCTGTAGATGGAGACCCACCTGCTGCAATGAGATATACAGAAACTAGATTGGGGAAAGTTTCCCAATTTCTTATTGACGATATAGATAAAAAAACAGTTGGATTTAAAAGTAATTATGATGAAACTGAAAAAGAACCAATTGTATTGCCCGCACAATATCCCAATCTATTAGTTAATGGGGCAGGAGGTATAGCGGTTGGAATGGCAACTAGCATACCACCACACAATTTGGGTGAAATTATAAATGGAACACTGGCATTAATACAAAACAAGGATATAAAAATTAATGATTTAATGAAACACATTCCTGGTCCTGATTTTCCAACAGGAGGCATAATTATTGGTAAAAAAATTATAAAAGAAGGCTATAAAACGGGTAGAGGGTCTTTTAAAATTAGAGGAGAAATTAATATTGAACAAATTAAACAAGGAAGGGAAAGGTTGGTTTTAACATCCATACCTTACCAAGTAAACAAGTCCATTCTAAACGAAAGAATAGCAGAACTCGTTAGAGAGAAAAAAATTGAAGGCATTAGAGATATTAGAGACGAGTCTAACAGAGAAGGAATTAGAGTAGCGATTGACCTTAGATTCAATGTTGAGCCCGAGACTATTAAAAGACAACTTTATAAATATACTTCAATAGAAAGCTCTTTTGGCTTTAATACGTTGGCCATAGTTGATAACAAACCTAAAACTTGTAATTTAAAAGAATTTTTAGAAAGTTTTTTAAAATTTAGAGAAGATGTTGTACTTAAAAGAACAAAATTTGATTTAAACAAAGCTGAGGAAAGGGCACATATACTTGTCGGTCTTTCAGTATCTGTAGAAAATATAGATAAAATTATCAAAATAATTAAAAACTCAAAAAACCCTGAAAATGCAAAAAAATCCTTACTACAACAAAAATGGAAAATAAATAAATCTTCAAAATTAATTAATTTGATTGAGAACAAAAAAAATAGAAGTAGTTATACTCTTACTGAAAAACAAGTTTTATCAATATTAGAATTAAGATTACAAAAATTAACTGCCCTAGGTATAAGTGAAATTGAATTAGAAATTAATAAACTTTCAGATCTTATATTAAATTATAAAAGAATTATTAATTCAAAAAAAGAATTACTTAAAGTAATAGGGAATGAGCTTACCAATATAAAAGATAAATTTGCAATACCACGAAGAACAAAAATAATCGATGCAATTCTAAATTATGATATTGAGGAAACAATACAGAAAGAATTTGTAATTATTACTGTAACGCATCAAGGTTACATTAAAAGAGGTGCTTTAAGTGGCGTTAAACAGCAAAAAAGAGGTGGCAAAGGTAAGGCAGGAATTAAAACCAGGGAAGAAGATTCCGTTGTACAAACTCTTTCAGTAAATACTCATACTTCGGTATTATTTTTTTCTACAGAAGGCCTTGTATATAAAATTAAGGCATGGAAGATTCCAGAGGGATCTACATCATCAAAAGGCAAATCTTTATTTAATATTTTGCCATTAAAAAATCACCAATCAATAAGTTCTATTATGCCATTCCCAGAATCGGATAGAGAATGGAAAAATTTAAATATAGTTTTTGCTACTGCTAAAGGCAAAATCAGAAAAAATAATCTCGAAGATTTTACATCTATTAATGCATCTGGAAAAATTGCTATGAAACTTGATAATGATGATAAAATAATAGGAGTTAAAATTTGTAATGACGATCAAGATATTATTCTTAGTACAAAGTTAGGAAAATGCATAAGATTTGAATCAAAAAAATTAAGAGTTTTTAAAGGAAGATCTTCAAAAGGTATAAAAGGAATAAATTTAGCCGATAAAGATTCCATTGTATCAATTTCGATTATTAACCACGATATAAATAAAAAAAAGAATGGTAAAATTACAAAAGATGAAAAATCTGAATTAAAAGCGAAAGAAAAATTTATATTATCAATTACTGAAAACGGTTTTGGCAAAAGAACATCTCATTACGATTTCAGAGTTACTGGTCGAGGAGGCAAGGGAATAATAGGAATCGTAAATTCTTCTCGTAATGGAAATGTATCTTCTTCGTTTCCAGTTAATGAAGGTGATGAAATTGTTATTTCTACAAATAAAGGAAGGGTTATTAGATGTGCAGTAAAAGAAATTAGAGTTGCAGGAAGAAATACTCAAGGTGTTAGAATTATTAAATTATCAGGTGAAGAAAAAGTAGTTTCAGCAATTAAAATTGATGATAATTTATTGCAATGAAAAAAAAGGCTATCTATCCAGGAACTTTTGATCCAATAACTTATGGACATATCGACGTAATTAAAAAAGCTTTAAAAATTGTAGACCATGTTGTAGTAGCTATATCTGACGGCAATAACAAAAACTACCTTTTTGATATTGATGAAAGAATTGAAATTGTTAAAAAAGCATTGTTTGTTGATGTAAAATTTAAAAAAAATAAAATTAATGTTATATCTTTTAAATCTTTAACTACCTCTTTATGCAACAAACATAAATCTAATATAATTTTACGCGGTCTAAGAGCTGTTTCTGACTTTGAATATGAATTTCAACTAGCTGGCATGAATAGAAAATTAAATAAAAATATCGAAACTGTTTTTGTTATGTCTGATGTTGAAAACCAAATTATTTCATCTAAATTTGTAAAAGAAATAGCTGAGCTAAAGGGTGATATAAAAAAATTTACAACAAAAAATACAATAAAAGCTTTAAAAAATAAATTGCTATGAAAGTAGTAATAAATTTTCTAATTTTATTATTTATAACAAATCAAACAATAGCAAAGGAGAATATTATGATTTTAAAACTAAAAGATGGCGATGTTAAAATTGAATTGTTTGCCGATGTGGCTCCAAAACATGTAGAAAGAATTAAAACTTTAGCTAATTCTGGTAAATATGACAATGTTGTGTTTCATAGAGTTATAGATGGTTTTATGGCTCAAACTGGAGATGTTCAATTTGGCAATTTATCATCTGATAATTTCAATTTAGCGAGAGCTGGAACAGGCGGTTCTGATTTACCTGATTTGAAACAAGAATTTAGCAATCTTCCTCATGAAAAAGGAACTTTATCAATGGCTAGGTCGTCCGATCCCAATTCAGCAAATAGCCAATTTTTTATTTGTTTTAAAGAAGCTTCATTTTTGGATAGACAATATACTGTTTTTGGAAAAGTAATTGAAGGGATGGAATTAGTTGATAAAATTAAAAAAGGTGATGATAATCAAAATGGCTCTGTTGAAGAACCTGATAAAATTATAAGCTTTAAGTCATTGTAATTTTCTTAATTATGACATTAAAAAAATTTAGATTTAATGTCTCTTGCAAGGACAAGAATTCAAGATGTGGAGTTATTCAAACTCAGAGAGGATCAATAAATACTCCAGCTTTTATGCCAGTAGGAACTCAGGCAACGGTGAAAGCTACTTTTATTGAAGATATAATAAAAACTGGTTCACAAATTATTTTGGCTAATACATATCATTTAATGTTAAGGCCTGGTTCAGATAGAATTAAATCTTCAGGCGGACTTCATAAATTTATGAATTGTTCACTACCAATATTAACAGATTCAGGTGGTTTTCAAGTTATGTCTTTATCTAAACTTAATAAAATTGATAAAGATAAAGGTGCGATATTTAATTCTCATATAGATGGCAAAAAATTTATACTTAGTCCCGAGGAAAGCATAAGAGTTCAAAAAGATTTAAATTCAGACATAGTTATGGTTATGGACGAATGTCCCAAAAAATCAATGGATTACAAAAGTATTAAAAAATCAATGGAATTATCTATAGATTGGGCTAAAAGATCAAAAAAAGCATTTGGTAAAAAATCTAATAAGGCATTATTTGGAATAGTTCAAGGAGGATTATTTCCCGATCTTAGAAAAAATTCTTTAAAAAAATTAATTAACATAGGTTTTGACGGATATGCAATCGGAGGTCTTGCCGTTGGCGAGACTCAAAAGGAAATGTTTGATGTGTTGGATGGTTTAAAATTTGATATGCCAATAGACAAACCAAGATATTTAATGGGGGTTGGAACTCCATCTGATATTTTGGGATCAGTAAAAAGAGGTATCGATATGTTTGATTGTGTGCTTCCAACTAGATCTGGAAGAACCGGCTTGGCTTTTACTTGGAATGGCAGAATTAATATAAGAAACTCTAAATACAAAAATGATAATGCACCATTAGATAAAAATGTTTCAAAATTTAATTTAAATAGATATTCAAAGAATTATATCAATCACTTGTTTAATACTAACGAAATTTTGGCTTCTATGATTTTGACTTTGCATAATATTAATTTTTATCAAGAGTTAATGTACGCAATTAGACAAAGTATTAAACAAGGCAAGTTTGATAAATTTCATGATAAGTATTTTAATAAATTGTAATTATTTAGATTGATTATTTCATAAAAAGTATTATAAAAACTCACTTATTGGGCCGTTAGCTCAGTTGGTAGAGCAATTCCCTTTTAAGGAATGGGTCGCTGGTTCGAATCCAGCACGGCTCACCAATAAACTTCCATTTAAATTGGTGGATAATTTAAAGTAACTTCATTAATCCAGTTTTCAATTTTTTTTTTTCTATTTTCGGGAGAAGGATGTGTGCTCATAAATTCAGGTGGAAGCTTACCTTTATTTGCTTCTTTCATCCTTTCCCAAATTTTTGTTGTTTCTCTAATATCGTAACCGGACAATGAAGCAAATATTAACCCTAAATAATCTGCTTCTGTTTCTTGTTTTCTGTTAAATGGGTTGTTTATCCCCATCCTAGTTAACATTCCTATAGTATTCATTCCTGTTGTTCTATTAACCGCTGAAAGCTTTCCTCCAGTTAAAGCATCAGTAACTTGTGTAATAACATTTACCGCTACATTGCGGCTGGCTCTTTCTATTGAATGTTTTGCTACTGCATGGGCTATTTCATGACCCATTACAGCTGCTAGTCCGTTAACATTTTTTGTTATTTCTAGCATTCCAGTGTAAATAGCAATTTTGCCTCCTGGCATGCACCATGCATTTTTAACTTTTTTATTATCTATGAGAATATATTCCCATTCAAAATTTAAAGTAGGATCAGGAATATTTTCTCTTGAAAAGTAAGCACTAATTGAGATTTCTATTTTTCTACCGATCTCTTTTATTAAATTTAATGTTGGTAGATCGTTACTTATTTTTTCTTTTTTTTTAATTTCTTCATATATAGCTCTTGCTTGGGCATTTAATTTACTTTCTGGAATTAGTTTAAGTTGTTTTCTTTCAGTAATCGGTGCGGTTGTACAAGAATGCATGCTAACAGACAGGCAGCTACAGCTTAATAAATGCAAAAATTTTCTTCGATTCATGAGTTAATCTATTATAATATAAAACACTTGATTCAATATGGCTAGATTAAAAAGAAAAAGTATCTCAATTATTGCAAAATTAAGGAACTATTTCATCACGGGCATAGTTGTACTTATCCCAATTGGAATTACCTTTTATTTGGTAAAATTTTTTATATCTGTTTCTCCAAAATTAATACCTAATAACATTAATCCAAATAATTATTTGCCATATTCAATACCAGGTTTAGAAATTTTATTATCTATAATTTTTATTACTTTAATGGGTGGACTGTCACTTTCATTTATTGGTAAAAAAATTCTACAAGTTTTTAATGATTTGTTAAAAAAAATTCCTATTCTGAGAACAATCTATTCTGCAATAGGTCAAATGGCAGAAACTCTTGCTCCTAAGCGAAAAAGTAAAAAAAGTGTCGTATTAGTAGAATACCCTAGAAAAGGAAGTTGGGCTGTTGGATTTGCAACAAAGGATAACAAAGGTGAAATATCAAAAAAAACTAAAAAAAATTTAGTAAATGTTTTTGTACCCACAACTCCTAATCCCACAAGTGGTTTTTTATTAATGTATCCTAAAGAAGATATAATTTACTTAGATATGAATTTTGAAGAAGCATCAAAATTTATAATATCTGCAGGCACTTCAAATCCAAAAATTTAAACTAAATCATTAATTATTTCAGCTTGATCATAAAGTTTTATTAAAGTCTTATATTTTAATAAATTTTTTTCTTCTCTCTCTATTCTATTTACCTCTTTTTCTGCAAGAGCAAATAAATCTTGATTCTGGATTGGGTCAGCTAAACGGAAATTTTTTACTCCACTTTGTTTAAAACCTAATAAATCACCAAAACCTCTTAATTTCATATCTTCTTCAGAAATAAAAAAACCATCATTTGATTTTTTTAAAATATTAATTCTTTTGCGTGCATTATTACTTAAGTTTGATTTAAACATTAATATACAAGTTCCTTGTTTATTGCCCCTGCCAACTCTTCCTCTTAATTGATGTAGTTGAGACAAGCCAAATTTATTAGCATTTTCAATAACAATAACATTGGCATTTGGAAAATCTATTCCTACCTCTATGATTGTTGTTGATACCAAAATATTATATTTTTTATCTAAAAAACTTTTTAGAATCTTTTCTCTATCTTCGCTAATCATGTTGCCATGCAATAGCGCAACTTTTTCTGGAAAAATTTCCTTTAAGAATTCATATTTTTTTACTGCAGATTGATGATCAATTTTTTTTGATTCCTCTATTAAAGGACAGACCCAAAAGATTTGATTACCATTTAAAATTTCTTTTTTTATAAAATTAATTACTTCATTTAATTTACTATCTACTTTGCTATAAGTTCTTATTTCTTTTCTAAATTTAGGTTTTTCTTTAATTACTGATAAATCCATATCACCATATATTGTCATGGTTAAAGTTCGAGGTATCGGAGTAGCAGACATTAATAGAGTATCACAGTTTACACCGCCTTTATCTGACAAGGATTTTCTTTGTTTGACACCAAATTTATGTTGTTCGTCAATTATAATAAAACCAAGTTTAAAAAATTTCATTTTTTTTTGAAATAAAGAATGTGTACCAATAATCATATTTATTTTTCCTACTGAAACATTCTTTTGAATATTTTTTTTAATTTCATGATGAGTCTTGCTAGTAATTAAATCAAAATTCATTGAGTTTGGAAAAATTTTTTTAGCTAATTTGTAATGTTGATTAGCTAAAATTTCAGTAGGAGCCATAAATGCTACTTGATAACCTGATTTAATTACATTTAAAGCTGAAATTAATGCAACAATAGTTTTTCCTGTACCTACATCACCTTGTAATATTCTAAACATTTTACTTTGCGAAGATAAATCATCATTTATTTCTTTTAAGGCTTTTTTCTGATCACTTGTTAAGTCAAACCCCATTAACTTTTTTAAATCAAGTGATATTTTTGTATCAATTTTTTTTGCTTTTTTTTTAAATTTCTTTATTGCTTTTCTAATTTCTGAAAAAACTAAAAAGGCTGCTAAAATTTCATCAAAAACTAATCTCCGATAAAAGTTTTCATTAAATTTTCCAATATTTTTGGGGTCGTGTAATTTTATAATTGAATTTTTCCAAGATAAATTGTCAAATTTATTTAATATTGTTGGATTTAACCACTCTGAAATATTAGGAAGTTTTTTTAAAATTTGATCTAAAATTTTATTATAACGTTTTTCTGTTATTCCTTCTGTAAGACTATATTTGTTGTGTATTTTTTCTATTAATAAGCTCTCACTAGATATGTGAGTAGGGTTAGTTATTTGATAAGTGTTTTTATAAAAGTTTATTTTACCACTTATTATTACCTCATTATTTAAAGGTAAAATTTTTCTTATATATCCTTCGAAACTATTAAAAAAAACACAGTCTATTTTACCTGTTTCATCTTCACATATGACTTTGTTTGGTAAATTTCTTACGCGTGGAAATGAATATTTTTTAACAGTAACTTTAATAGTTGAAATTTTTCCGACTTGAAGCTCGTTAACTTTAAATCTGTGCGTTCTATCAGTATAGGATTTTGGAAGCTTAAATAGTAAATCAAAAATATTGTTAATTTTTTTTTTTTTAAAAATTGTTGATATTTTTTTTCCAACACCTTCTAATATAGTTAAGTCGGATAATAAGAAATCATAATTATGCATATTTATTATTTTTATTATAATATATTAATAATTATGACTTTAAATATAGAAGAATTAAAAAAAAAAATTATTTATAGATCCATGTATAGAGGAACTAAAGAAATGGGTATTTTTTTAAGCTCCTTCGTAAGAAACATTATAGACAATTTAAATGAAAATGAACTTCAAAATTTATTAAATCTATTAAATATTGATGACGAGAATCTACAAAAATTTAAGCATGGGAAAAAAATTAATATATATATCGAAAATAATAGAATCACAAAATTGTTTAAAAATCAGGATTACAAAAAATGAATGGCGGAGAGACTGGGATTCGAACCCAGGAAAGAGTTGCCCCTTTGCCGGTTTTCAAGACCGGTGCTTTCAACCGCTCAGCCATCTCTCCGTTAGTGAGTGTTTATAACTATAATAATTAAATTCAACAATTAAATTGATTTAATTTTAAAGTAATTCGTTATAAATATTTCTAACTTAATTAATTGCATGAAAATTAAAAATTTTAATAAAGGAATAATGTCTTCTTCTCTTGGCTCTTTTTGGTGGGGAGTTTTTGGAACTTATTATTTTCAATATATAACATTCATTGGGGTTTTTGAAGTTGTAGTTCATAGATCAATTTGGACTTGTTTTATTCTTTTATTTACAACTACATTTTTTAAAAAATGGAATTTATTTAAAAATATTCTTTTTAGTAAAAAAAATTTATTTATTTTAATGTTAACTAGTATTTTGATATTTGGTAATTGGACAGTTTGGATTTATGCTGTTTCTACAAACCAAATAATTGATGCGAGTTTTGGTTATTTTATTTTTCCCATTATAAGTGTTTTTTTTGGATATATCTTTTTTAATGAAAAATTAAATAAAAAAAGAATAGTTTCAATATCTTTAGTTATAATTTCTACTATTTATCTTTTAATTAATTTTTCATCATTACCATGGGTAGGATTTTCTGTTGCTATAATGTGGAGTGTATATAATTTATTAAGAAAAAAAATTAATGTTGAAACTGATATAGGTTTGTTAATTGAAAGCCTTTTTATATTGCCAATAGCAATAATATTTTTTTATTTTATATTTAAATCTAATCAAAATGATTTTTCTTTATCTAACCCATCACTAATGGCTTTAATTTTTCTTACTGGCCCGATGACAGTCATTCCTTTATTCTTTTATGTAAAAGGTGTCGAACTATCAGGCTTGGGTCCAAGCGGAATGATTTTTTTTATAACTCCAACAGGTCAATTTTTATTAGGACTTTTTTACTATAATGAAGAATTTTCTATGAACAGGTTAATTAGTTTCATTATTATTTGGATTGCTGTATCAATTTATTTAAAAGATCTTTATGAAAATACTTAATTATATATTAATATTATTATTTATATTTATCTATCAAACTTCTTATTTAAAAGCTGATGATTTTAGTGACTGGATTATCGGTTTTAAAAAAAGAGCTATAGATCAAAATATTTCATCCAATACGGTAAATAAAATTATGAATAAAGCAGTTTTTTTACCGAAAGTTATTGAATATGATAGGTACCAACCGGAATTCTATGAAGATACTTCTACTTACATAAGAAAAAGAGTTAATAAAAAAAAAGTTCTTAAAGGTTCAGATCTCTATAATAAAAATTATTTATTATTAAACGAGGTAGAAAAAAAATTTTCTGTAGAAAAAGAACTTCTTTTAGCGTTAATGGGGATAGAAACTAACTTTGGTAAATATCTAGGGAAAATGGATATAGTTTCTTCTTTAGCAACTCTAAGTTACGATAAAAGACGAAGTGAGTTTTTTTCTAAAGAATTATTAATCCTATTAAAATTGATAGATAAAAAAATTATAGATCCTAATACATTATATGGTTCATGGGCAGGAGCTTTTGGAAATTTTCAATTTATGCCACGTACAATAAAAAATTATGCCATTGATTACAATTCAAATTCTGTAATCGAACTAAAGAATATTGAAGATTCTTTTGCATCAGCAGCAAATTACTTAAGTAAAATAGGTTGGAAAAAAAATGCTCCTTGCTTTATTGAAATTAAATTAAAAGATAATATTCCAAAAAAATTTTTAAACACTTCGGCAAAAAAAATTGTTAATAAAAAGAAATTATCTTATTTTAAAAAATTCATTATAAACCATCAAAATATTGATCTGAAAAATAATATTATTGTAGGCATTATAACGCCTGATAAAGATATCATCCCCGAAGCTGAAAATCTTTCACCTGCATATTTGGTATTTGAAAATTATGAATTAATATTAAAGTGGAATAGATCACTACGTTTTGCTTTAGCAGTTTGCACATTAAAAAATGAGTTTAAAAATGCGTTATAAAATTGTTTTATTATTAATTTTTTTATTTTCATTTTCTTGTGTAACTCAAACACATATTGAAGATAATTCTTCTACACATAAAATTAATCCCTTTTCAAATAAAGGTTTTACCTTGGTTTATAGCGATGATCTTTTTAATGAAAAAATTTTAAAAAATAAATTGCCAGAAAGGAGTCTAATAATTTTTCAAAAAAATTTAAAAAAAAATACTTCAGTAAAAGTGACAAATTTACATAATTTAAAATCTATATTAGCAAAAGTTGGAAAAAAAACTAAATATCCAAATTTTTATAATTCTGTAATCTCAAAACGTATAAGTGATGAATTGGAATTGAATAGCGTCGAGCCATATATCGAAATTAAAGAAATTATACATGGATCATCATTTATTGCTAAAAAGGCAAAAATTTATGATGAAGAAAAAAAGGTCGCCGAAAAAGCACCCGTTGATCAAATTCTAATAGATGACATTGGTAATGATAGCAAAAAAACAGTAAAAGTTAAAAAAGAATTATTTTCCTACGTTATTAAAATTGCTGATTTTTACTTTAAAAAATCTGCTCATGAAATGGAAACAAGAATATTGGCTGAAACATCAATTAAGAAATTATATATAGAGAAATTATCTAGCACTAAATTTAGAGTTTTTGTTGGTCCTTATGATAATTTAAATTCTTTAAAAAAATCGTTTAATGCTATAAATGTTCTAGAATTCGATAATATAGAAATTATTAAAAAATAACATGTTTCAGAAATCAAAAATTGTAAAATTTTTAATACCAATAATTTTTTTTATAACACCTGTTAACGCAGAATTTGATGTTAAAGCAAGAACTGCTATACTTCAGGACTTCTTATCTGGTGAAATTCTTTATGAAAAAACAGCAGATCTTTCTATTTTTCCTGCCTCGATGACAAAAATAATGACTACTATCGTTGCTTTTGATTTATTAGAAAAGGGAGATATATCATTAGAAGATAAATTCTTTGTTTCTGAAAATGCTTGGAGATTATCAGAAGCTGGTTATTCATCTATGTTTATAATGGTAGGAGACCAAATTTCAGTAGAGAATCTCCTTAAAGGTATAATCGTATCATCAGGCAATGACGCATGCATTGCATTAGCCGAAGGTATAGCAGGAACAGAAAATGAATTTGCTATAATGATGACTTCTAAAGCAAAAGAAATTGGAATGACAAATACAAATTTTACTAATGCTTCAGGAATTAATGCGCCAGATAATTTGTCTACGGTTAGAGATATTTTAATTATGTCTAATTACTTAATAAAAAATTATCCTGGTTATTATGAATATTTCAAAGAAAAAAAATTTACTTGGGATCGTACGGGCGGAGAACCTATAACGCAAGGAAACAGAAATCCATTGTTATATAAAAATATGGGAGTTGATGGCATCAAAACTGGCTTCCTTTCGTATGAAAAATATTCTCTAGCTGTATCAATGAAAAGAAATGGTAGAAGATTGATAGCTGTTGGTAGCGGTTATGAAACAAAAAATTCTAGATCAAAAGAATCTGCAAAACTATTGACGTATGGAATTACAAATTTTGATACTATAAAAATATCAAATAAAGATACCAAGTTAGACAGTTTAGATGTATGGCTTGGAAAAAAAGATGAAATTGATGTTCATACAAAAATAGATGTTTATAAAACTATTCCAAAAGCAAGAAAGAAATATTTAAAAGCTATAATTAAATACGAAGGACCAATTTTAGCTCCAATTAAAAAAGATGATGTTGTCGGTAAATTAAACCTTTATTATAAAGACGAACTAATAAATGAGTATGATCTTTACGCCAATGAAAATATTAAAAAAGTCAATATTTTTTCCAGAATTGTAAAATCCCTTAACTATTTAGTTTGGGGCGATGTCTAAAAATTTGATTATTTGCTTTGAAGGCATAGAAGGATCTGGAAAAAGTTTTCATCTTAAAAATGTTGCATTATATTTAAAAAAAAAAAGAATACCTTTTATTAAATTAAGAGAACCAGGTGGATCAAAAAATTCTGAAAAAATTAGAAAACTAATACTTAATAACAAGTCAACTTTTCGTAAAAAAACTGATCTCCTATTATACTTGGCTGC